>Ga0209427_10000091_pt1 | contig 78640 bp, 64 predicted proteins | sample DeeMarSWOR136_30_FD_187465 | JGI IMG/M metagenome (GOLD analysis project Ga0209427, IMG submission 187465) | Marine sediment microbial communities from White Oak River estuary, North Carolina - WOR-1-36_30 (SPAdes) (version 2) | ecosystem: Environmental > Aquatic > Marine > Intertidal zone >... | reverse complement strand
CCCGCCATAAATTATGGCGGGTTCGCAATGACACCGTACTACTCTGGACAATACGCCCCGAACTATTCACAGGAAACAGGAATTAGGGGACAGGGATGAGGAGGAAGATCGTTGCGGTGATTGGTGGTTCAGAAACGACCGGTGAAAACCTGGGAACCGCAGAGCGGGTTGGCTCTTTGATTGCCCAGAGAGGAGCAATATTAATTACCGGTGGCCTTGGTGGAGTTATGAATGCTGCTTCCAAGGGTGCGAAAGCGGCAAATGGCTTGGTCATAGGCATCCTTCCGACTCATGACAAGGAGAACGCAAACCCTTATGTAGATATTCCCATTGTCACGGGCATAGGAGAAGCGAGAAATCTCATTATTGCTCGGACCTGTGATTGCGCAATTGCTATTGATGGGAAATATGGAACCCTCACTGAAATTGCCTATTGTCTGATGTTTGGTATCCCGGTAATAGGTATTAATACCTGGGAGATTCAAGCCCCCATTATCAAAGCAAAAAATGCCGAAGAGGCAGTATCGCTCGCCTTTGAAAAAATCCTTAGATGAGGGCAAAGATAGTACTCCAGGGACTTGTGCAGGGCGTTGGTTATCGATTTTTTGTGGTGGACCGTGCCAAGCAATACAATATAACAGGGTATGTACAGAATCTCCCCAATGGTAACGTTGAAGTCATTGCAGAAGGAGCACAGGGAATACTAAAAGAGTTTATTAAGGAACTCAGAATCGGCCCTGTCTCAGCCCACATAACGGGTATTGATGTTCAATGGAAAGAAGGAGAATACGGCTTCACTGATTTTGATATAAGATTTTAGAGGGCTCTAAGGGACAAGGCAATTGGAGGCAGAAGAAGGCAATTGATGGCAGGAGATGGCGATGAAGGGCAAAAAACGTGGAATACGTTAGAGGACTCAAGAAGGCGATTATACATAATGTCAAATAAGAAAGTCCAAATGTCAAATCAAGGCCAAAATCCAAATTTTAAAATTGGACATTTAAGCATTTGGTCTTCATTTTATATTGGGATTTTGACATTTTGAAATTAATAACCTCTTGCTAAATTCGCCTTTTTCTACACGCGCACTCTATTGTTGTCTCGCCATCTCTCAGCCATTTTTCTAAAGTAAAGATAATGTAGCATGGCTCAAGATGGCAGCAAATGACGATGTAAGACAAAAAGGTTGTGGTTGAGAAGCTAGAAAAATCCAGCATCTTAACCCAAACCTCTTACCTTTATTATCTAAGGAGGTATTATGGACCTCAAGGCATATATCCGCAATATTCCTGATTTTCCGCAGAAAGGAGTCATGTTCAGGGATATTACCACACTCTTAAAAGAACCATTGGTCTTCAAATATACCGTTGATCAATTTGTTGATAAGTATAAAAACGAACATATCGATAAAGTAGTATCGGTTGAGGCACGCGGTTACATCTTTGGTGGTGCACTCGCCTATAATCTAAATTGTGGATTTGTACCGGTCCGCAAGCCAGGTAAATTACCAGCTGAAACCATATCTCAAGAGTATACATTGGAATATGGAAAAAATACCGTTGTGATACATAAGGATGCAATTACTAAGGGCGAAAGAATCCTGATCTTTGATGACCTCCTTGCTACTGGTGGTACGGTTAAGGCAACCTGCCAACTGGTTAAGACACTCGGTGGTCAGGTTTGTGGCTGCGCATTCATTATCAATTTGACCTATTTACAAGGAACGAAAAAATTGAGGGATTATCCAGTATTTTATCTGATTGAATATTAACTTCTCATGAGAACCGGCATTGCCGAATTACCCCTACACCATGGAAAGGCGCCGCGATGGCTCTTTGACAAGATGGTGAAACTCTCCAGAGCAATCATTGAGGCAATTGTGATAGACAAGGGACCACAAGAATTTCTGCACCGGGTGTCGGACCCATTCTGGTTCCAAGCATTCGGGTCTGTTTTAGGATTTGATTGGCATTCATCAGGACTCACGACGACGGTCTGTGGAGCGATGAAACAAGGAACAAGTGAGATATGCGACCGTCTCGGACTATATTTGTGCGGCGGCAAGGGCGCAATCTCGAGAAAGACACCTGTACAGATTCAACGGTTCACCGAGAGGCTCTCGATCGACTCTCAAAAATTAATATATGCATCAAGGATGTCGGCAAAGGTCGACAATACCTGTGTCCAGGATGGTTATAATCTCTATCATCATATGTTTATCTTCACCAGAGAGGGCGATTGGTGTGTTGTTCAGCAGGGCATGAATCCTGAAAATCATCTTGCGAGAAGGTACCATTGGCTCTCTTCACACGTGGATTCCTATGTCTGTGAGCCACATTCTGCAGTATGCAGTGACAGGAAAGCACCGTGTCTCAACATGGTTGCCCAAGAAAGTGAACAATCTCGTCGTATCGTCACGACCATTACAAAGGAACATCCTGATAAGATAATAAAAGAAACTGAAAAAATCCTGCGACTTCCGACAAGACATCCTGTCTTAAAATTGGATATAGACCCTCGGTATTTCCACAAGATCTTGCTCAAGACATACGAGCGATTTCCAGACAATTTTGAGACGCTTATTACCATCCAAGGTGTCGGTCCAAAGACAATGCGGGCGCTTGCACTCATCGGTGAGCTGCTCTATGCCCGGGCGCCCTCTTTTCGAGACCCAGCCAGATATTCATTTGCGCATGGCGGCAAAGATGGTTTTCCTTATCCTGTAGATAGAAACACATACAACGAATCAATTGCTTTCTTAGAATCAGCAATCAAAAAAGCAGCGATAGGAGAAAATGATAGATTCAGGGCATTAAAGCATTTGGTATATTTATGAGACATCGCTTTCATGTTCACATGAGCGCGCTGAATTCTTTTTCAGAGCGCTCCTTGACAACTACCAAAATCCTCATACTATAGAGAAATCTAAGGGACCAAAGAATGGTGAGATTACCGACTCTATTTCTTTCATTGAGCTGCCTAGCGCTTGGTCGACCTGCAGTGCTGCCCCAATCTGGTCGTGGATTCCAGGTCATGATCCATGATATCAATCAGGTTGAAATGTGTATCTCTAACTTTGGGAAGTTTGGTCAGACAGCCGAATATCTGGCTGGCTGTTGGTGGCCCACAGGTAGTGAGCAAAACTACATCTGGGGAGCAGGACTCTGGTTTGGCGCGATTGTTGATGACGACACGTTGGTGACTGTTGGCTACAGCCCATATAGTGGTGAATCTGAGTTCACACCAGGCTTGATCAGTATGTCGTGGGAGGACCCTGATGCAATCGTGTACATATGGCCCTGGTCCTGGCCTCCACCTGCAGACAAGTTTCCCATGGCACCACAACTTGCGCTGTCGCATCAGGATTCCTGGTGTACCTACAATGATTTGGATCCGGGTTATCACTCCCCTGGTGATACAAGACCGATTGGCGTCGAGGTCTATCAAACAGTATATGCCTGGGACCTGAGCCTTGTTCAAGATGTTATTTTTATAAAGTATGTAGTACGCAATGTCACTGGCACAACATTAGCAAATTGCTACTTTGGCGTCTGTACTGATAATGATATTGGCTTTGAAGGAGGATATGGTAACGATCTCATCTCTGGTATTGTGGGTCGTTGGTATTGGACTGAGGGTGAGTCTCTATGGGTTGATAATCTTGGCTACCAGTGGCAGGAACAGCCCGAACAAGGCTGGGAAGGTTTTCCAGGGACAATTGCCTTTGACTATCTACAGAGTCCCTGGGATTTGGTAGCGGGAATGGATAAGGACAACGATGGCATTGATGACCAATACGAACGGGATAGTGCCTATTACCAGAATTATCTCCCTGATTCGTTATGGGACGCTGACCTTGATGGCACACCAGACTGGCGTGACCCATCAGAGATTCCTCAAATTGGGATGAATGCCTTTAAACGATTTTCCAGAGGAAACGAACCAACAAGGGATCGCGAACGGTATCTTGTCATGGCTGGTCGAGATTTTAGGACCGGTGTGTATCAGCCGTATGACACACTCCTCCCCAATCCTAGTGACCAGAGATTTCTGCAGTGTAGCGGCCCATTTGACCTCGCGAGTGATTCAACGGCAACAGTGCTTGTTGGAATTATGCTCGCCAATTGGCATGGGATCTTTCACAGACCAGATACTGCCCTTGTCAAAATAGACAACATGACCCAATTCGTCTATGATAAGAACTGGTTATTACCAAAAGCACCATCTCCACCGAATCTCACCTGTGTACCTGGTGACGCGAAGGTAACACTCATCTGGGATAATCTGTCAGAAACTGAACCAGACCCCTACTATGATATTGTGGGAAACCCAGGGACACCACTCTACGACCCATTCTATCGGCAATATGATTTCGAAGGGTATGGTGTCTGGAAGAAGAAAGGGAATGAGTGGGAGTTGCGTGCTCGGTATGATCTGTATAATGGTATTGTCTTTGAAGATACTACACAACCCGAGTCTCTTCGCATAAAGGCAACCGATACCGGCATCAGGCATACCTATGTTGACTATGATGTACGTAATGGGTTTGATTACTACTACACAGTAACAGCATTTGACTATAATCATGTAAAAAAAGATACTGTTGATTCCCTCGGAAATCCAATTCAGATTGCACAACCAGTCTGGTATGAAGGCGGTAGGCTCCCTGTGCGTGCTGCACCGCGCACAGAGCCAGCAAATCTCGTTCCTGGAATATGTTCTCTTGAGGTTGTTCAGGGTAATCCCTCTCTCTGTGAAAACATACAACTCAGCATCACCTATCCACTCCAGATGATCGAAATGCCCTTCTTTCTGAAATTTGTGCCAGTAAGGTATGATTCGCAGACCATGAATGCTGTGTACGGTGCATATCTGAAAGACGAAAACATGGTCATTACCGACAGCATCAACATCGTCACCGGCAATTGGGACCTCTCGATTGGCCACGCCTTTCCCGTCACCAATGGTATAGAGGTAACGGTCTATCTAATCAGGGATTCACTTCCTGCTGATGAATCACTCTTCGATAGCATAGAAGTGCTCAGTGGAAATTACCCGGCTCATCTCCCCAAGGGCGTTGCACCGATTGCCTTTGCAGATGATATTAATTTCTGGGCGTATCGTGGTAATGATTACAGAGTACACTGGATATCGACGACTGGTGGGAATAAAGCGAATTCAGTAGTCGTGATCGATGCGATGACTGGCGATACACTCTGCTACGACCCCTATTTCCCTGATGCAACGCACAGCACTGATTCTCTTGCCAATGCTTGGGCGTTCCTGTCGAATAGGGCTGTATCTGATACGCTTGTCATTAATGGTCCAAGTCCTCAACCTCTATGGAATACTAAGTGGCTCTATATCTGTGGCGGATTGGTTGCGCTCAAAGGTGGTGGCCATTTAATGCCAGATGACGATTTACCTGGAGTAGGTGATGAGTGGTATGTTCATGCGAATGAGACATACTATCCAGCTCCAGCGAATGCATCATTCATCATACACTCCATCCCTGCCTTTTTTGATACAGATACCCAGATCAAGAACCTCAATGTGAAGGTGGTGCCTAATCCGTATATCATTCACAATGAGTGGCAGCGGTCATTCATTCGAAGGCGTGTAAAATTAATCAACCTGCCTGCCGACTGTACAATTAGAATCTTCAATCTTAACGGTGAGCTGATAAGGACGCTCAGGCATCATCACACACGGGAACCTGGGGAGGGTGAAGGGGAGGTCCTTAATGACGCAGGTGGCGATGAGTGGTGGGATTTGCTGAGTGATACGAACCATCTCTTGGCGAGTGGCATTTATATCTTCCATATCCAATCAGAGATTGGTGAACAGGTTGGTAAATTTGTCATTATCCAGTAAAACACAATATTCATACCCCTCAATCTCACCTCTCGAATAGACCCCGGACTTTCCCCTGGATATGCAAGAAAGATTATAGCAATATATCATGCTTTTAAATCGCTGTTATCTATTAGTTTAATCACTGTTCCGTGAGACGAGAATCTCCGCAGAGTCACGTGGACTCCACGAGAGTCTACGGACCTCGCCTTTAAGGCGGGATAATCAGAGATTTCTTGCTTGAACAAGAAATCTCACCACGTTATATTGACAATATAGGCCGTATATATATAATATAGCACAGGAGGATAGATGACCTATAAAAAATTAGAAAATATTCTTCTCTCTATTTTATTAGTTCTCACCGCAGGAATCTATCTATATACCGTTGCCCCCACACTATCATTCTGGGACTGTGGTGAATTCATTTCATCAGCATATACCCTGGCTGTCCCCCATCCGCCCGGAACACCATTTTATGTCATTCTCGGAAGGGTATGGCTCATAATCATTGGAGTTATTGCAGCAGTCCTGCCCATCTCAAAAGAGGTTGCCTGGCATATGAATCTTCTCGGGCTGAGTATCTCGGTATTAACAATCTTCTTGTTATATAGAATGCTCTTAAAAATCTTCAGGATGTTCCAAAAAAACAATGAACTAAATGTCATAATCATCGCCTTTGCGACATGTCTGGGTATTTCGTTCTTTTATACCTACTGGGTCAATGCGATCGAGACTGAGGTCTATGCTGCATCAACCTTTGCTGTTGTGTTCATAAATTACCTCGCTATTCTCTGGTATGAGAGTGTCAAGAAAGGAACACCAAAGAACAAATATATCCTCCTCGCATTCTATCTCATATTTTTATCAACTGGTGTCCATATGACCCCTTTCTTAATCTTCATTCCGTTTTACATATTTATAGTAATTATTATCAAACAATACTTAAAAGATACATTGTTTATGCTCCTTGGAATCGTTCAGTTAATCTTCTTCGCCCTCATCTTTTTATTACCTCCCCATATGCATCTTACCATCCTCCTTGTTTGTGGATTCCTGCTCTTAATAGCAATAATCCTTCCGCTCAATAATCCTGAAAAATATCGGAATTGGCGTTTCTTCTGGGCCGGGATCTTTCTCATACTCGTTGCCGTTTCCACTGAATTATATCTGCCCATACGAGCCCGGAATCTTACCAAATTGTATCAAGACAAAGAGGCAGCAGAAAGCTACCTTGCCGGAGAAAACATCGCCCCTCGAATAAATGAATGCAATCCAGGGCAAAGTTTTACCGCATTCAACAATGTACTACACCGTTCGCAGTATGGCCCGCAGAGAATCATTCCAAGACAGACTCAGGATGCAACTGGATACAATCTCGTCGAGGGTTCTTTCTGGCAGTTCGCCCATTTCATAAGATATCTCTCGTGGCAGCCTATCCGCAATGAGGATATGAATAAGTACTTTCGTTCTGTGGTTCTCGTACTCTTCTATCTGTTTGGCATCTGGGGTATGGTTGAATTGTATAGACGCGAGAAAAAAATATTTATCTTTATGCTTCTCATCATGTTCATGCTCTCATTTGCTACGATTGGTTACTTAAACTTGAAATTTTCACCCAGCGATTCAAACCCAAATCATCAGCCAAGAGAGGTTCGGGAAAGAGACTATTTCTTCCATGCAGGATATGTATACTTTGGTATTCTTATCGGTTTTGGATTATTAGGGTTCACTCATTGGCTCAAGAAAGAAACAAGAAATAATAGATTTGTAAATATTGGAAGTCTCAGTGGCGTTGTAGTATTTTGCCTCATACCGCTGCTTGCCAACAGATACGTAAATAACCGTTATGGCGATTTTATTCCCAAGGACTATGCCTATAACATGCTCTCCTCCTGCGATAGGGGCGCAATAATGTTTACCAATGGTGACAATGATACTTTCCCGCTCTGGTTTGCACAGGAGGTTCTCGGTGTAAGGCGTGATGTAATAATCGCTAACCTTTCGCTCATCAATACTGACTGGTATATCAAACAGTTAAAACATTGGGGAGCGCCGGTCAGCTTCAGCGATTACGTCATAGAAAAGCTTGAGCCATTTATGACACGTGACCGAAGGGTTGTCTTCGTGAAAGACATAATGGTCAGGAATATCATCGCAACGAATGCAGGAATAACGTTAAAAGAAGAGGACTATGTCATTCCTCAAGCAGACTTTGCGGCGCGTCATCTCAAGGGATACGAAGGTAAAAGACCGATTTTCTTTGCTTCAACAGTTTCGCATGAGAATTTTGAAGGGCTCAAAACGTATTTAGTACTTGAAGGTCTCGTATATAGAATCGTCGGAGACAGCGGTGATCCTCTCATGAGTGTTGATGTAAAAAAGACAGAAAATTTTTTCTATAACACGTATCGCTATACCGGCGTGTTTGAACCCGAGAAACAGAAAATGCTTTCGGACATACTCGTTGATTTTCAAAAACGGAAAAAAGAAGGTGAGTTTTATGACTTTGCATTGCAGAAAGATGAGAATACCAAGAGATTATATAGTAATTACGCAGCCGGTCTACACAACCTCGGCATTGTTTTGAAGGAGCAGGGCGATATACAAGGCACAATCGACGCCTGGCGTTTTGCCCTCCTGTTTGACCCGGTCCCCACATACTTTTTTGATTATAATTTAGGCCTCCTCTTTGCAGAATTAGGTGTGATTGACAGTGCAGAGCATTATTTCTCCAAGATAGATGTAGAAGATGCAAGAATAATGTTACAGATTGGTGCAATCTATAGAAGTATAGGGTATTATGATGGCGCTGTCGAATACTTCCGGAAGGCAATAACCACAGATCCAAGATTGCCTCAAGCCTATTTTGAGCTTTATTCACTCTACCTCGCGAGCAATGACACTACCGCTGCAGTTCAGATGCTGTATGAGTGGCTAAAAATAAATCCCCGTGATACCACTGTCATCAATATGTTGAAGGTATTAAGACAAGAATGAAGGCGGTCATCTTATATTCGGGCGGGTTAGATTCTACCCTTGCACTGCACCTTGTCAAGGAATGGGGCGCAGAGGTCTTTCCACTCTATGTTCACAATAAATTTCTCTGCTCGAAAAATCTCCCGGATGTACCAGGTTTGAAGACGATTGATGTGAGTAAAGAATTCATTGGCATTATTCAAAATCCACAATATGGCTATGGTAAGAATTTGAATCCCTGTATCGACTGTCGCATTCTTATGCTGAAAAAGGCGAAAGAATATATGGAGAAAATAAAGGCTGATTTCGTGGTTACCGGTGAAGTGCTTGATCAACGTCCAATGTCGCAACGTTTCGAACAGCTGATGCAGCTCGACAAAAATGCTGAACTCGAAGGTATGGTCGTCCGTCCGCTGAGTGGTGGATTATTGCCGCCTACGATTCCCGAGAAGAGAGGTTTAATCGATAGAAATGTGCTATTAAAAATAAAGGGCAGGTCACGCAAGATCGCACTGGACATGGCGCAAAAAATGCGTATTAGCGAATTTTTTTCACCCAGTGGCGGCTGCCTCTTGACCGATCCAGGTTTTTGTCGAAGACTTGCTGATCTTATGAGAGCTCAAGAAGAGATAGACGTGAGGGATATTGAATTATTAAAGATCGGGCGACACTTCCGCCTAGCCCCAGATACAAAATTAATTGTAGGACGTAACGAAACAGAAAACACTGCCATTGAAAATCTCCTCACCCCAAAAGATTTTTTCCTCTATGTACCAGATACAGGAAGCCCTAATGCATTACTGCTCGGTAATAAAAAATTTATGAAGCTTGCTGCGGCAATTACTGCGCGGTATAGTGATAAGAAAGATGAACAGGGTGTTAAGGTGTTCTATAGAAACAAGAAAAAGGTAAGCAAGGTAAATGCAATGCCGATCACTAATGAAGAGTTGGCAAAGTGGAGACTATAGAATGAGAAAACTATGGGCGCCCTGGCGAACAGAATATATTCATAATCCTGGAAAGGGTTGTTTGTTCTGTGGGAGTTTGAAAAAAGAAGATTCTAAAAAGGTACTCATAATTGAAAAAAGAGAGAAGGCATTTACTATCATGAATCGGTTTCCCTATAATAATGGCCATGTGATGGTAGCGCCTATTCGACATGTTGGATCAATAGAATACCTTGATGATGATGATATTTTACAGATCAACGCACTACTCGTCAGGGCAATAAAGGCAATTACCATGACGATGAATGCTCAGGGTTTTAACATAGGAATAAACCAGGGGGATGTGGCTGGCGCAGGAGTGGTTGATCACGTACACATTCATCTGGTTCCACGTTGGCATGGTGATACAAATTTCATGCCAGTTTTGAGTGACACAAAGATAGTCTCAGAGGCACTTTTAGAGACCTATGCAAAAATTCTTCACGGTCTCAGTCAATTAGATAAACCGAAGTGAAGAGTCCATTCGTTCACCGTTATAGGGTATCGCAGCCCGTGTCGTTGTTCGTTTTTGGTTACTCGGTTTTTTTTCTATATCGATGCCGTAACACGATACTGGCCGCGTTGCCGTTGAACCTTTAACGAGTCTTTGTACAATGTGTGGTATCGTCGGCATAATCGGTAGGGAAGAGGCGATAGATAAAATCTATCCTGCACTGATTGCCCTTCAACATCGTGGCCAGGATGCTGCAGGAGCAGCGACACTCGAACAGGGGTTTCACATAAAGAAAGGAAATGGTCTTGTACTAAACGTCTTTAATCCCAAAAACCTGGAGCGTCTCAAAGGGAAGATAGGGATCGGCCATGTTCGCTATCCTACAGTTGGGGCAGGTGGTGTTGAAGATGCCCAACCCTTCTTCATAACTGCGCCGTATGGTATAGCACTTGCACATAATGGTAATTTAGTAAATTATTTTGATCTCAAGAAGCATCTCGTCGAGCATGAGTTTCGCTATTTAAATTCAACGTGTGATGCAGAGGTTATCTTAAATCTCCTCTCTATAGAATTGAGCAAAATGTATTTGAGAGACCCCAAACCAGAAACATTATTCAAGGCATTAGGGAGAGTATATAAGAAGTTAACGGGAAGTTTTGCTGTAGTATCGATTATTGCCCAGAAGGGATTGCTTGTATTCAGAGACAAGAATGGCATAAAACCATTAGTCTTTGGAAAGAACCGTAGGAGCTATTGTTTTGCCTCAGAGAGTGTTGCGCTCGATCTTCTGGGATATAAGAACATAACCGATGTCAAACCTGGCCAGGCTATTTTCATTGATAACCAAGGTAATGACCATGAGCAACAAATTGCACAAGGCCGCAAGGCAACGTGTATCTTTGAATATGTCTATTTTGCACGACCCGATTCAATAATCGATGGTATTGGCGTGTATGAGGCACGACTGCGTCTTGGCGAGGAGCTGGGAAGGGAATGTCTCAAGCATAATATCAAGCCCGATGTTGTGATTCCAGTCCCCGATACTGCACGGGGAGCAGCCCAGACACTTGCTGAGGTCATGAAGATCAAGTATCGAGAGGGATTGATTAAAAACAGGTACATCTACAGAACCTTTATCATGCCCACTCAATTTGAAAGAATGGAGGCAGTCAGACTAAAACTCAATCCAATAAGATCTGAAATAAAGAATAAAAAAGTTCTCCTCGTGGATGACTCAATCGTTCGAGGCAATACGTCGAGAGAAATAATCGGTCTTCTCAGAAGCGCGGGTGCTCGGGAAGTGTATTATGCGGTATATTCACCACCCCTCAGATTTCCCTGTGTCTATGGGATTGATATGCAGACAAGGGGAGAATTTATTGCGCGTAACAAGTCAGTGAAAAATATTCAAAAAATAATTGGCGCAGACGTACTCATTTATCAGACAGTCAAAGGACTGGTCAGGGGCGTTGGTGCTGGAGCGGATGGATTTTGCACCGCCTGCTTTACCAGCACCTATCCAACCGAAATTCCGCCGCGCCTCTTAGAGCATATAGAGGCCGACCGGCGCATACCAAAGATGTCGAGATGTGAGGAGTAGATTCTAGAGCACTGGTAAATAATTTCCCCAGTAACTACTTTACCTCTGGGAAGGCACTCGGGTCAAAGGGATTTGTCCGCATTGCCAGCGAGAAGAGATACGGATAGTTGTCTTTTAAATGTTTCATATAATCCAGCCATTCAGAGAGCAAAAGAAGATATGCCCTCTTCACGTCACCGCAGAGGTGTTCGCGGTCTTTCTCGGGTATTTTCATGATATCTCTTCGGTGGGATAACTCATCGGTGAGATGAAAAACTGCCCAGAGCAGCTTGGTAAAGGAATCATGTTCTAACAGATTGGGATTTTCGAGGAGGCGCAATAAGAAATCTCTCTTTCCAACAAGGAATCTTTTTAAGATCTCCATGTCCTTTATTTCGCCTTTGATAACACCATCATAGCTCTTGAGGTATCTGCTCACTTTCAGGAATTCTTGGTCGGTGAAACTCTTTGTTCCAGAAAGATGATTTCGGACTTCATCATGGCGCGGGTCGAGTCTGGAGAAGGACTCTAAAAGTTCTGTGCCGACCTCGCTAAAAAAAGTTCCTATGACCATATTCATCTTCTCCAGCATCGAACGCTTTTCTCTCTGAGACAATACCTGGTGTATGATCAGGGTTACCAGCAACACCTCGATGAAGACAAATGCAATATCACCGATGAGATAAATGAGGATGTGGTGAACATCATGAAAAATGAGATAGTGTATAAAATACACAAATGCAGAAAGTACTATCAACCCAATGCCCAAAAGCATCTGCCAACTCACCCGTTTCATCACCTATCTCCTTTTGCTATCTCAACTCCACAGTAATTGAACTACGCCATAGCATCTTGAACCAGATAATTTTGATATTGAGAAGATGATTTGATTACGGAAAAATGCCCCGCTCTTTGTATACAGTCTCAAGCCGTTTCAACGCAACAATATAGGCTGCAGTACGCCAATCAGTCTTGAATTCCTTGGCAGTATCACGAACTCGTCCATAGGCATCAATCATCTTCTTCCTCAGTTTACTGTCTACTTCTTCAAGGTCCCAGAATTCACTCCGTTTGTTCTGAAGCCACTCAAAGTAGCTCACGACCACACCGCCTGCATTGCAGAGGATGTCAGGGATCACCTCAATCTTTTTCTTTTCAAGAATTGCATCGCCATCAGGGTCAGTCGGACCATTGGCACCTTCGGCGATGAGCCTCACCTTTAACAACGGCGCAGTTTCAGCAGTAATCTGGTTCTCGAGTGCAGCTGGAATGAATATATCTGCCTTTGTGCTGAAGAAGGTCTTGTGGTCAATTGGCCGTGCGTTAGGATAACCCTTTATACCCCCAGCCTCTTTCACATATTGCGTAAGGTCATCCGGATCAATTCCCTTTGGATCTGAAATGGCTCCGGTATGATCCTCCACAGCAATGAGCCGTGATCCATGCGATTTCATGAGACAGCTTGCCCATGAGCCGACATTACCAAATCCCTGTACAAAGTAGGTCGCTCCTGACAGTTTGAACCGCTTCTCCTTTGCCCGCTCTTCAATGGTAAATACCACTCCCTGACCTGTTGCCTTATCACGCCCCAGGCTCCCTCCTGCCTCGACTGGCTTGCCAGTGACGACATGGGTACAGCGCTGGCGTTCATGCGGTGGTTGGGTCGACACATAGGTATCGAGTATCCATGCCATTATCTGAGCGTTTGTATTGACGTCTGGTGCAGGAATATCATACTCAGGTCCAATATTATTACCCAGGGCAAACGTAAAGCGGCGCGTTATCCTTTGCAGTTCACTCAACGTGTACTTTGATGGATCGAACTGTATCCCTCCCTTTGCTCCACCAAATGGAATATTCATAATAGCCGATTTCCATGTCATCCAGGTCGCAAGCGCCCGCACTTCATCGATGTCAACTGCAGGGTGATATCTCAATCCACCTTTATACGGTCCAAGTGCACTGTTGTGCTGCACTCGATAGCCCGTGAACATCTCAATCCGACCATCATCCATTTTCACCGGGAAATTGACACTAATCTCATTCATCGTCCTCCCAAGAATCTTACGAATGTCAGGATCGAGTCCTATGATGTCAGCTGCTTTATCGAATTGCATACATACGTTCTCGTAGACGTTTGTTCTGCGCCTTGCCGTCCTCTTTAACTTTTTTTTCATACGCACCTCCTCTCACTCACCTTCTAAGACTGGGCTTGTACACTTTTTAGTCCTTAGATTTTCTTTGACTATTCTCACGAGCGAATCTACATCGAGAGAGTACTTCTGATAAAGGTCCGTAGATTCACCCGAACCTCCGTATTCTTCGATGCCTATCTTGACAAAGTCTGTGTGCACATTGTTCTCAGCGATTATCTGGGCAATGATGCTCCCTAAACCTGTGTCTGCAATATGGTCCTCATAGGCTATGATTAAATGAGTTGCTGCTGCCTCAACAATTATCTCTCGATCTATGTTCAAGGGGCACGGAATATTGTAGATGCGGACACCTATACCCTCTGCCTTTAATTTGGACCATGCAGAAATAGCCTGATGCACCATTGTGCCGATGGTGAAGAGTACACAATCATCACCATCTCTGATAAGATCAATTTTTCCATAGGTAAACTTGTAGTCTTCGTTAAAGAATATCTGCCCATCTTCGGTGTGTACAATGGGGAGCTTTGTCCTCGAAAGACCTATCACATAATTACCTGGCTGATTTACCATATATCTCGTGATATGATCGGTTTGATTAGGATCACATGGAATGATTAACCTAAATCCAAATAGATTTCTTAATAACCCAATATAATCAATACAGTGATGGGTCTTGCCGTCCGGGCCTACATTATACCCGAGATGTGTCGCAACAATCTTTAGGTTGGTGTTATTAATATCGTTGAGTCTCAATTGATTGTAGACCTCGTCGATTCCGAAGACCCCAAAGTCTGCCCAGATTGTTAGGATCCCATTAATTGATACTGCTCCCGCAATTGTCGCCGTAGTGTGCTCACTCACACCTGCCTCAAAGAAATTTTCCGGATGTGCATCAGCGAATTTCTTTACATTTACCGAATCGGCAAGGTCACAGTCGAATACTGCAATGCAATCTTTTGGATTCATACCGGCTATCTCTGCCAGTGCGTTCCCAAAGGCCTCCCTGGGATGCATTGTGTGGTTATAGATCTTCGGGGTACTGGTCTTAATCATTGGCACAGGTATAGGCTTAAGATCATGTCTAGCAATCTTCTGAGTACCCTTTGACTTCAATAATTCCTCAACATCATCTTCGACACCCAATTCTGCCAGTGCTCTATGGCATTCCTCCACGGTTGGTGCACGACCGTGAAATTCTGCTCTGTTCTCCATAAAGGAAACACCCTTGCCGATCGTTGTTTGACAAATAATTGCGTAAGGATCTTTGTCATCCGCTAATGCCCTTTTGAGTGCATGGTGTAATTCAGAAAAGTTGTGGCCAGAAACTTCCAGTATCTTCCAACCATCTGCCCGATAATTTTCTTTAATATGCACTGGCATAATCTTTTCCGTTCTTCCAGATATCTGAAAGTGATTGTAGTCGATAAGCACGGTTAGGTTATGCAGCCCGTATTTCCGCGCAAATCTCCGTGCCTCACTCACCTGCCCTTTTGCCTGTTCAGCATCACTCATGATGACAAACGTATTGTAATCAAGATTTCTGAGCTTTGATGCCAACGCAAAGCCACATCCGGCAGATAATCCTTGACCTAAATTACCTGTTGACCATTCAACACCAGGGACATGTCGCTCACAATGACCTTCGTAAGGACTGTCTACCTGTCTGAATCCTACTAACACATCCTTCAGGTCAACAAATCCTAAGCGGGCAAGGCAGGAATAAAGCCCTGGCGACGTATGACCATGGCTTACGACCACCCTATCCCGCTTTGGATCATCAACATTTTTCGGCTTAATATTGGCACGCGCAAATACGGCGAGATAAATGTCTATCGAGGACATTGAGCCACCTGGGTGACCTGAGCCAGCAACTGTTGTCATCTTCACAATATCACCACGGCACAACCGAGAGAGATCTTCTAAATATGCTCTTTTTGTCTTGAACCCACCCATTCCTTTCATATTACTACCACCTTAAAGTCACCCTCATTTATTGAATAATCACCTTTTATTCTCAGAATCAGAGAATACTGCTTTGAAAGTTTTGTGAGAGTATCGGCATGATGTAAGCTCAGGTAATCAGCGAGCCTTGGAGATATTCTCAGCTCAACCATCTTGCTCTTAATGGTGTTTCCATTGTTCGAAAACCATCTTTCAATATAGCCAACAGTACTCTGTCTGGAAATAAGCCGTCCTGTTCCTTTGCAGACCGGACATGCTTCACTGAGTGCATGCATAACACTCGCCCTTGATCGTTCACGAGTAAATTCGAGGAGCCCAAATTCACTAATACCTCCAATCCGGTAGCGTGAGCGGTCGTCGCGGATCAGTGATTTAAATTCCCTGAGCATCCTATGAATATTCTCCTTTTTCTCCAAATCGATTAAATCAACGACTACTAACCCTCCAATGTCGCGTAGTCTCAGCTGACGCGCAATCTCCTTTAAGGCCTCTAGGTTTGTTGAAAGCGCTAATTTTTCTGCCTGCTTCTCTTTTGAGGATTTACCAGTATTCACGTCAATAGCAACGAGTGCCTCGGCTTGGTCGATCACTATATAGCCACCGCTCCTGAGCCACATTTTTCGCTCTCGAATATCCTTTAACTGTTCTTCAATATTAAATTTTTGGAAGATCGGCTGTGGATCAGCGTACAATTTCACCCGCGATCTCATCCGCGGTGAGACACTTCCAAGGTAATTCAGTATCTTCACATATTCGGGCTCAGAATCTATATACAGATTGCGAATTTCACTATTGAACAAATCACGGACAGTCTTGATTACCGCATTGGGTTCTTGGTAAACTAAGACCGGGGCAGGAGATTTTGCCTGTTGCAGATTTCTCTCCCAGTTTCTTCTTAACACCTCTAATTCTCTTTTAATTTCATCAGCCTTTGCGCGTGCCGCTGCGGTACGAATGATTAATCCCATACCCTCTGGTTTGATCTGTTTCCCGATTTTAAAAAGCATCTCACGTTCACGCCGATGGCGGATCTTCCGTGAAACTCCGATATTCTTTGCATTTATCAATATAACGATATATCTCCCGGGAATTGAAATGTAAGAAGTAACACGTGGACCTTTAACCCCATATGAGTCTTTGGTCACTTGTACAATAATCTCCTGATTTTTCTTAAGTTTAATCTCTTCGGGGCGATACTCGTGCTCTAGTTCAACATCACTCTCAAAAAGCTCAGAGAAATCCTCAAATGGGATCTCATTCAAAGGGAGAAAACCATTTCTATCAATACCAATGTTCACAAATGCCGCCTTGAGGCCAGACATCAAATTCAGTACCTTTGCCTTATAGATGTGGCCAACAAGACTATTCTGTTCTGGACGCTCCAGATAATATTCAAGAAGTAATCCGTCCTCCAAGAGGGCAATTCTCGTTTCAACTTTTGAAACATTTACAACTATATCTCTTTTTTTCACTTTACCTCCATTGGAGAATATACTACACCATCCTTGTTAATGAACATCTTGGTTCTAGCAATTTTATATGTCTTAGCTGACTCTACAGAGAGATCAGTGAGATAAGAAAGTAACTCATATACATTAATCATTTTTGCCCCGAAGTGTAAACCACAGGTTAATGCACTGTCTCTCAGAGAAATTGATTCTACCCCATCCGATATTTTCTTTTTCCCAGATTTCGTCTCGATATATGCATTCTTATTACCGATAAAATTGAGGGATTTTTTGATATCATCTGCTGATATATTTATTTCGTAATATATCAAATTTATTGAGTTCGAGAGAGGAGGCGTTTTCAGAGGCATAGCCCTTACTTCAAGAATTCTAATCCCTGAGGGGAAACGTGCATTCAACTCTACCGAAATATTGCCAAAGTATTCTGATTCAAGGTAAAAATCAAAGAAATCACTTTTCGCTATCTGACCAACACTCTTCGGCGGACAGAAAGAAACCTTTGGGATTGGTGAAAATCCCCGGGTAAACTGAATCGGCAAATCAGATCTTCTCAAGGCACGATATATTGTCCTGGTAATATCGAGATGTGATGCAAATCTGAAAGCCTCACCTATGCAATATCTGACACGGTAGAGTATTGGTCGAGACTTTCTCGTCGGATATCGACCATAGCCCATGTATTTTTCTTCTCTTTGACAGTATTTTTCGGCCTTGCCATCACATGCTCCACACTGGGTACAACTCTTGTAGTAACAATTCTCTGTCACCACAGCATTCTGGGCGTTGGTAAACTCATTTTTGAGAAAACTCTTTGTCACACCTGTATCGATAAAATCCCATGGATATGTATCTTTAGATGTCAAATATCCTCTGGGACCGATACCGGTTGTGTCGAATGCCGCCTGCCAACGTGAAAAATCAAATCCCTCACGCCACTCCTCAAATTTACCGCCCTGCTTATATACATATTCAATCACTGGGAAAATTTTATCGTCAGCCTTCGATAGAAATGCCTCAATAAAAGCAACTTCAGGAGATTGATATTTAATTGCAACACGCCATTTCTTCATCTTCTTAATCTGTTTAATCTTCTCATGCAATTCATCCAGAGGTGCAAACTCAACCGATTCAAACGGTGTGTGTGGCTTGGGTATGAAGGGACTGACAGATACCTTTATACCACCCTTTGGATATGCCTTCAATATTTGATTAATCAAGATGTCTATCTCTGCAATATCACTATCACGCTCAAACGGTAATCCAATCATAAAGTATAATTTTACCTGTTTCCATCCGAGCATGTGTGCTATCTTGATTGAAGAAATGAGCTTATCATTCGAAAATTTCTTATTTAACCTGCATCGCAGCTGTTCACTCGCCGTCTCCGGTGCAAATGTAAGTCCTGTTTTTTTAATCTCTTTTAAAAGCAGGGCAAGGTCTTCACTAAACAATTCACCACGCATCGTGGGGAGTGAAATATTTATCATCTTCTTTTTGAGTATCTCATTTACCCTTCTCACGAGATTGAGGAGATCGGGATAATCGAGTATCGAAAAAGAAAGCAAAGAAATCTCTTCCCATCCTGTCCGTCTGATTCCCTTCTCTACAGCTTTTATGATATCCTCCTGAGGCCTCGTTCTTATCGGACGATTGACATAGCCTGCCTGACAGAAGCGGCAACCCCAGGTGCAGCCCCTCATTACCTCAATGGTGAGGCGATCATGGGTAATCTCACAAATCGGAAGCAGTGGCGGCGAAGGTATTGCGTATTCTTCCAATGGTGCTACAGAGTGCTTTACTGTCTTGCCACCTTTATGAATCAGGGGAACCCATACGTTCTGCAATCTTGAAATTTCTTCAAGCCTCTCATGTTTTTTCTCTTTCGGAATACGTAGTAGGATCTGGGCGATATTTTCTACCGCATCTTCACCATCACCGATCACAAATGCGTCAAAAACTGATGATAAAGGGGTCGGATTGAATACTACAGGACCACCTGCGATGAGAATTGGGTAGTGCGCATCCCGCAATGAGCTTTTATAGGGAATCTGTCCGAGTTCTAGCACATAGAGGACTGTCGTGTAGCATAATTCACTCTGCAATGAGAATCCAAGAAGATCGAAATTACTGATCGGTTTCTTTGATTCTAATCCATAGAGAGGAATCTTATTACTCCTTAATTTCTCACCAAAATCAGGCCACGGTGCGAATATACGTTCGCATTGAATCCCCTCAACTCGATTAAAGAGGTGATAGATAATCTTTATCCCTAAATTGGACATTCCTATCTCATAGACCTCGGGGAATACAATTCCTACATTCACCACAGGGTTTGCTTTGCGAGTAGCGTTATATTCGCCATCCGTATAGCGTATGGGTTTTCTAACTAAAGGAAGGATGTTATCAAGCATATCTGCTTGTAATTTCAAATTTCAAATGCCAATTGAAATCCAAATTACCAATGAAACATTCGTCATCCGTTTGGCATTTGTAATTTGTCATTTGTCATTTTACACTAACGTATATCCTCTCTCTAATGCCTTGTCATTCAAGGCCAACTGTTCATCATTTGCCTTAAGGAATCTTTTGCGCTGTGCCTTTTTGAGCGTCTCTAAGTTGAGCAATCCTGTCTTCTTTGCCATCACCCCAAGCATCACCATATTTGCAATACGACCCTGACCCAATTCTTCGGCAATTGCATTTGCCGCGACAGGAATGACCGTTACATCAGTTCGCTTTGGCCTTGATTTAATGAGTGTCTGGTTGAAGAAGAGTAATCCATTCGGTTTTACAGCAGGTTCAAACCGAGCCAAGGAAGGTTCATTCATGATGATGACAATATCTGGATTCGCAACAATTGGCGATGCCACGGGTTCAGAAGAAATGACCACAGAACAGTTTGCCGTGCCACCACGCATCTCAGCACCATAGGAGGGAAAGAATGTAACGTGCCTTTCTTCGATCAACCCTGCGTGAGCCAAGATTATCCCAGAAGAAACAACACCCTGTCCACCAAAACCTGAAACAATTATCTCTTTCGTCACTTCTCCTCCTTCCCGCGATCTCGATATACGCTCAATGGGTAGTACTTGGCCATCACCTCGGCAATCCAGTCTTTCGCCTGTACAGGAGTTACACCCCAACCAGTCGGGCACATTGAGAGTATCTCTATCAATGAAAATCCCTTGTTGTCTATCTGATTCTGAAATGCCTTCTTTAATGCCTTCTTGGTCTTGATGGTATTCTTTGGTGTATCGACCGCACATCGCTCTAAATAAAAGGCGCCATCAACTCCGGCGAGTAACTCACACACTTTTATTGGATATCCCTGTTTTATGACATCACGTCCTTTCACCGAAGTCGTCGACTTCATACCCGGTAGTGTCGTCGGTGCGAGCTGACCTCCAGTCATACCATAGATTGCATTATTGATAAAGATTACCGTGATATTCTCATTTCGCGCTGCTGCATGCACTGTCTCTGCAGTGCCGATTGCTGCAAGATCACCATCGCCTTGATAACTGAACACAATGCAGTCAGGTCTTGTTCGTTTTATACCTGTTGCAACTGCTGGTCCTCTACCATGAGGCGGCTGAATCATATCACAATTAAAATACTCATCAGCAAAGACTGAACAGCCTACTGGAGCAATACCGACTGTTCTCTCTCTTATGTCGAGTTCCACAAGCAGCTCAGCAATGAGACGGTGCACAATTCCATGACCACACCCAGGGCAATATCTCTGCAGGATGTCAGTCAATCCTGCAGGTCTGCCAAAAAGCTTCTTCATCGTGCACCTCCAAGCGCCTCACTAATCTTCTTGTAGATCTCAGGTGGTGTCGGAACTCCGCCTCCTGGTCGACCATGGAAATGGATCTTTGAGCGACATTCGGTTGCCAATTTTACATCATCAATCATCTGCCCGCAGCTCATCTCTACCACCAAGAAATTCTCAATCCTCTTTGACATATCGGCAAGGACGTCCATGGGAAATGGCCAGAGGGTAATCGGTCTCAAGAGTCCTACCTTTAATCCCTTCTCCCGTGCCATTCTCACCGCAGCACTCGATACCCGCGCACAGGTACCGTAGGCAACAATGACTAAATCCGCATCATCACAATCTATAACCTCTGAGCGTTGTTCTCTTTTTCTAATCTCTTCGTACTTCTTTACACGCCCGAGATTCAACTCCTCGAGTCTTCCTGGCTTCAGATCATATGAACGGACAACTCTGCGCTCTCTTCCCTGACAACCTGAAAGTGCCCATTCCTTCTCTGGAAGACCCTTGGGATCGATCGGTTCATAGGAGAATTCAACCGGCTCCATCATCTGTCCCAAGAGGCCATCTGCAAGAATGAGCGTTGGATTCCGATACTTTTCAGCCAGTTCAAAACCGAGCCTCGGAAATTCAAAGAGTTCCTGGGCAGAGTTGGGAGCCAGGGCTATGGTAAAATAGTCGCCATGCCCGCCACCGCGTGTTGCCTGAAAGTAGTCAGACTGAGCTGGTGCAATATTGCCGAGGCCTGGTCCTCCCCTATTGACATTAACGACCAGAACCGGCATATCAGCACCTGCAATATAGGATATTCCTTCCTGCATGAGGCTGATTCCAGGAGACGAGGAAGAGGTCATTGCCCGCTTGCCTGCAGCAGCAGCACCAAAGAGCATGTTTATTGCCGCAATCTCGCTCTCAGTCTGTAAAAAGACGCCGCCTTCTTCATTCATTCTGATGGACATATACTCAGGAATCTCATTCTGCGGGGTAATCGGATAGCCAGCAAAGAAACGACAGCCTGCATAGATGACACCCTCGACGACTGCATGGTTTCCATACATCAATCTCTTTTCTGCCATCACGCCCCCTTACTTGTAGACCTCAACTGCTGGTTCTGGGCAGACCACATAGCAGTAGCCGCAACCTATGCATTTTTCCATGTCAGTGACCTCAGCAGGATGGTAACCGCTCGAGTTGATGCGGTCTGGTGCAAGTATGAGGATTTTTACTGGGCACACATCATCACAGCAGAGCCCGCATCCCTTACAAATTTCTTCTAAAATCTTCACCTGAGGCATTAATTCCTCCTTATCTCCTTAAGGATGAACACTCATCTCTAAATTGACAACAAATCATCGTATGCACGCCTATTTAATGCAATTATGGTATTGAGGACTCCATTCCCTCAGTTATTATATCGAATTATCAGGGAAAGTCAAGAAATGGTAAAAAAGCTTGCACCTTATTGTGCTGCTATCACAACGTATTACATTCAAGTGTTGACATAAATAAAATTTACTCTATAATTCGTTACTATGATGCTTTTTCTGGTCTGCCTTATAGCGCAGTTCAGCACACGCTATCAGCAGTTCGTGCACTCCCCAACGAGTGAATCGATCTTTGTTGGTCTCGCGCGAGGCACCTATAAGATCACGGACTTTGAGCACGACCCCGTCGTCCTCTGGTTCTGGCGCAGCGTCACCGGTAGTGCAACCGCAGATTCGCTCCTCAAGACACATCATCTACAAAGAAATTTCCATCTCGGTGCAGTTTTGAGATGGGAGGCAAAGGAAACAGATGACTATGAGACCACACTGAATAAACTGCATCTTGCTACCTATCTCGACTCTTCGGCTATTGAGAACCTTTTATCTTTCACTGCCTTAGGAGTGAGGCATCTGGATACGCAGATTATCAAGACAGCCTTTTCCCTTCCAATACTTTCAGATTCCAGAAACCAGATTTTTATTATTATTAATGGAGCAATTCTCCTTTTTGCAGTAGTTTTTCTGTCTGGTATTGTGTATCTTCTGGTGAAGACCGTCTATTATTTGCCAGCGTTAAGCCATCGTATAGTGCCAAAAACTCATGTCCAATTCGTTGACATAATAAAATCACTCATTCTCTTGATACCGATTTTAGTTCTACGCGATCCCTATTTGATATTTGTCTGCTATTCAATATTACTGCTTTTGATCTTGAGCAACCGAGAAAAGAATTGGCTAAGGCTCAATATTGTTGTTCTTATATTGTTATTTTTAGTATCACTTGCCGCAAATAATTTCATCTCGTTTCTCAAAAAAAATAACAACGATTATCAGCTCTACGAAATTAGCAATTACGATAGCTCTAGTAATCCGACCGCGACCAATGAAACGCAAAAGGAATTCTTAGCCTATGGCCTCAAACAGCAAGAGAGACTCAATGATGCCCTCTCATTGTATGAGGATTTGTATTATCAGGGATATCGAAGTATGACCGTGGCAAATAATCTCGCAAACATCTATTTCCTCTTTGATGAGCCAATCAAGGCAGAATCTCTGTACAACTACGCAATCTCACTGACCGACCGTGGCGAACCATTTTTCAACCTCGGACTCCTCAGGTTAAAGAATATCGAATACGCAGAGTCTGCACGGCTCATGGAAGAAGCACGGAAGAGAAATTTTGCAAGCCTGAGTAAAGAACCTGTCGATATCAAACCTTCAAATAATGAGTTTTATAAAGGCATTATGTTAAATCACATAACCCTTAACGGACCTGTGAAATTGTGGTACGTAATACCGATCGTAGTAATTCTCATACTTTCATTCATGCCGCTTTCATTATCGCCTCCCTACTACTGTACAAGCTGTGGCAAGCCACTATGTGCTAAATGCCTCAAAGAGGTCGATGCAGAGACGATGTGTGAAGACTGTTTCACAAAATTCAAGTCAACAAAACAGGCAGAAGTAGAAGAGCGTCTCAGGATATCCGTCGACAAAAGTAGAAAGAAGGTCACAAAATCCATTCTTTACGTAGTCAATCTTGTTGTTCCTGGAGCTGGATTGATCTATCTCAAGAAACATCTTATCGGAATAATCCTTGTTTGCATAACGATGACTGGCTATGTCCCCGTACTTTTCCCACATATATTTGTAAGACCAACTGGTTGGATAACACTACAGTTGAATGCGCTATTCATTCCGATCGCGCTTATCATCGCCATTGTATCGTATATCATTTCGTTCGCACTCATCTGGGGATACCATGCCGATTGAAGGAGATCTGAAAAGCCTTAATCTCTCAAATGTGCTACAGCTTATATCCCAGCAGCGACTGACAGGTGTCTTAAAAATCAAGCGACCGGAAGAGCTCATTGACATTGGTTTCATTGGCGGCCTAATCACTGGTGCGTTCTACGAGCAGGGTGTGAAGAATGAAAGACTGGAGGCATACCTCGTGAGATCAGGCTTGCTTGGAAAAAATGTCTATGAGATGATTGAAGAAATACACAAAGAAACCAGAAGACCCATCATGAGTATCATTCTCGAAGATAAGTATCTCACAACGGAAGAGATAGAACGAATCATAGAGTTTAAGATACAAGAGGTGTTTGACGAAATATTTATGACGGAAGAGGGGCGATTCAAACTCGAGCCGGATGCAGTAATTTATCCCAAGAGCCAGATAAAGATTAGAATGAATACCGAAAGGGTGGTCTTGGAAGCTGCACGGAGATTTGATGAATGGCCCAAAATCAAAGAAACAATTCAGTCCGGTGATATTGTGTATAAAAGAATTGAGAGACCAGAATTGAAGCTGAAACTCCCAGACGATGAAGCGCGGGTATTGTCAGTGTTGGACGGTCACCGGAGTGTCGATGATTTAATCGAGATCTCAGGGCTGGGGAAGTTCCATACATGCTCTTGTCTCTACCATCTCTTAACCACGGGACAGATTGAGGTCTCATATGCAAAACCAACGCCGAGATTACTTCGACCGAGAAGAGAGATATCCTTGAAATTTCTGACCGTTCCGCTCACCGTCATCGCAACTCTCATCATTTTAATCATTGAATTTCTGGCTGGTAATTATATATCTCAGCATCATATCCTCACTTTCGAAACGGTAGATGAGGAGTTTTATCAAACAGATCATAAGAGCTATCAACAGATTTTCTTTTATAAACATGGACGAACGCCATCATTTGAGGAAGTGGAAGACATATTTGTAAGATAACAGTGTCCATTAAGAGTTCTACAAGAAAGTAAGGTATGGATTCATAAAATAATTTGAGTGGGGTCTTTAGCTATGCGGCTTAAGATCGCGTTGCTTTATTTCAAAATTCAATTGCGTGAAGCTATACAATTGCATTATTTCTTCATAGGAAAGAGTAGCATCACAGATCGGGCATACATAATAGCCATCATTGGTAAGGATAAGATCAACATATTTTGAGGTAAAGATGCACAATGGGCAGGGAATTTTATCAACCTTCGCCATACTTCATTATATATAACAGACATGCGATGTCAATGGTCTTGAGGGGAAACTAGGACTCGAACATCTTCATCTTTCCATTCTTGATGGAGCACCACGACATAGCCTTGGTATTGTTCACACACATAATATTTCCCTTCTTATCGACACCGACAAGACCACATCTGCAATCAGATCTGTTCGCAAACTCGATTACTTTTCTCCCAGCAGTCTGCGCAGGATAGCGCGCCATCAATGAGACTGCACGGAAGGCAAGCATGCCTCGCATTATCGCCTCACCATGACCTGTGGCACTCACCGCAGCATTTTTATCAGCATACGTACCAGCACCGATGATTGGTGTATCACCGACCCGACCAGGAAGTCTCATAGTTATACCACCCGATGATGTCCCTGCAGACATCAATCCGTGTTTATCGATCGCCACAACACCCACCGTGCCATAGAGTTCGGCAACATCTTTGAGTTTCTTGAAATAGGCGCTCCTGAAATCTCTCCGCCTCCTGCGCCATATACGCTCCTTCTCGTTTGTCTTCGGATCATAGTATCTGAGACCCATCAATCGCGCGAACCTCACTGCGCCCTCGCCAAAGAGTAAAAGGTGATCGGTCTTTTCCATGACCAATCGCGCAACCTTTATTGGGTTCTTCACATTTGTGATTGCCGCCACGGCACCGAATCTCTGCTCACTCGTCATCATAGAGGCATCCATTTCTGCTACGCCTTTTAGATTTAATGATGAACCTGTCCCCGCATTGAATATTGTGGTATTTTCGAGTATCTCGACTACCTTCTCAACTGCATCCAGGCTTGACCCGCCCTGTGTGAGAATCCCATAACCGACACTCACTGCCTTTATTAAACCATCTCTTCTTCGCTGGGGGTAACTAATGCCCCCTGCGCCGCCATGACCGATAATGGCATAGGGTGTTCTCTTCATCGCTGCCGAGCTATCTTACCGATTCTTTTAAATGGACCGTCTTTCAATAAAATAAAATAGAGTCCTGAACCCACATCTCGACCGTGCTCATCTTTCCCATCCCAAATAACAGTCTTGTTTTCTATTTCAGCTGTTTCAAACGCTCTAATCCTTCTCCCCGAAATCGAGAAAATGTGAATGGAAGGATTCAGGGTATCGGGATAGTCAAGGACAATAGTACATGATGATTGAAATGGGCTTGGGACTGAATAGGGTACGGCGTACTCTTCTATGGAGATATTAGTGAGACGCCCCACGTTACCTCTATTTCCATAGGTATCCTCAGGAAAGAGCGTATAATAATAGGTGCCGCGCTGCTTGTTAAATATGGAGATTATGGTGTCGGCACAATACTCCCTCAGATACCTTCCATTTGAGAAATCGTATATCTCGATGTCATCAATATAACATCCTCCCCTATTGATCGACTCATCGGTATGATAAGAAATCTTCAGAGTATGATTGCCAGCTGGTAAGATTATGCGGCGCTCTTGCCAACCATTAGACAGACCATAGTGTACATCTCTCAACGGGCCATATTCGATGATTAAGGAATCAGCCATCTCCTCTGTATTATAATAGAGATAGATGCTCAAAAGCCCCGCATCTTCGATGAGTATCGATTCCCTTGTTTCGCATGAATTCAGGAGATTACTCGCGTTACCCGAAAAGAATGAATAGTTCCCTGAGTGAACATTTTGCGTACTCGAGGTAAATCCATTGAAATACCACGCACTCGCTTCCTCGCAATCGTCTCTAAAGAGGAGGAGTGTATCCTCTGCCTCGATAACAGTATAGGTCACTGGGGCAAGGTCATAAGAAGCTGGCCAATAGACCCTGAAATCATTATTCTCCCCGACCTTTCCGATTCTTATATCTACGGGTGTTGGCCTCATATCATCTTCACCATAAAACCAATTCAAAAACTGAGGCCACTGCGACTGCGCCCAGGAAAGATTGATGTAGTCATCTAAGAGCTGTTTGAAAGTCAAATAACGAAAGGGGTACCAGATCGTTAATCCTGTTGTTCGAGAAAAATTCTCTCCCCAATAATCAGACTTCAAAATTGTAGTATTATAGATATGCAGTAACTGTTCACTCTCTGGACTATGTATTACAACATCTAATCCTCTAATAAAATCTCCCCAATCTACCAATTCATCTTGCGGCGATGGAGTTTGCCCTAACAGGGGTATTGTCTGAACAACATCTCTGAGTTCGATGATTGATTGGCTAGGCAGATCTTCCATGAGTGCTCGAATCAATTTATCGCTGCTCCCTCTTAGCTTATTGACATTAACCAGATTAATTGCCGAATAGACCACTGGTTGTATGTCACTGTAATTTTCTACATTAATTTCAACGATATGTCGCGCCAGTTGAAATTCATTCATTTTAGGATCTTCATCGAGTGCTCTTAATATTCTATCATACCGAAAACCTTTGAGGGGACAAACATTCTGCGGGGCTAAGAAGACTGTGGCATAATCCTTGATCTCGAATGCCACCTCAATCTGTTGCATCAAACAGGCATCGAAGGCAAATAAGTCAATCTTTTCTCGGGTATAATCATAAGCAGTACTTATCGCCTTTTGAAAATCGCCATTTGAGATACTCAGCTGATTACCACTCGACCAATCACTGCCAAAAGATCCTTTGGGCATCATTGTCCAACCAGTCGCGTGGTCCCATAAAATGACACAATACTTATTGGCAGGATAGTTTAGTATTCCCCATCTGAGGAATTCAGAGAGTGTCTGCCAATCACACATGTCGATAATACCGAGGTCTTGCAGCACGTGAGAGGTACCGCTACCGACGAGCATCCTGCGCGCACCAATACTCGGCTTGTCTACCTGCACGACAATTGCTACATCGTCGGTTGAACCGACCACCTGCATTTCAACCAAATCTGAATCAGCCAATGGAGCGAGACTATTGTCAGCTGCCATGTATACAAGGGCGGTCCATTCACGAGCAATGAGTAGAAAGGGAATCATCAAGAGTAGGAGGGACTTCTGCATCGGTCTATTTTAGTAAGATATGGCAACAAGTCAACATGCGTCCGCCAACGATGTGAGCACGGCATAATTTCTTTTTTCGTTATCGCCTCTTCGATAGGAATAGAAATACTCTGGATGACACTTTGTACAGTAATCGAGTGAGGCGAGAAGATCTCTGCTGCCTAAATCTTCGACGACCGCAGCCTTGAGGTCGAGAAATTCCTTCTGATTTCTCACAATTATCGCATCTCTATATCTTCGACGAAAGAGGTCTGCAACATGTTCGTTCACTTCATAGCAGCACGAATCTATCGAGGCACCTAACACATATTTATAAGTACCGAAATTCTGTGCTGCCACCCGAGCGATGCCTTTAATGACGCCGCGCCATCCGCAATGGATAATACAAATATTCTCGTCGCTAAAAAGATACACAGGAAGACAGTCGGCAATCTTGACACCGATGGCACAATTTTTTCTCCGCGAAATCAAACCATCCCCAATCCGCTGGTCAATGCCATCCACATCGATGATGACATCAGAATGAATCTGTTTCAGGAAAATAGGCTTGAACTTCTCGAGAAATGTATCCTCGCTCGATACTATAGAGTAGAACGCAATATTGTTCTTCCATTGAAATCGAAAATACGAAAGGTTACCTTCGGAGATCAGCTGCCATTCCATATGACAAACCTATTTTTTCTTCATCTCCTTGACCTTCAGAACTACCTTTCTCTTGCCGAAAAATGAATCCTCTGAAATAGAGTAGTAGCAGTCAACCCTCGTCTTTCCGACTTCAATATTTAAAATGCTTTCTGCCTGTCTATAGGCAATTGCATCGAATGCCTTTTCTTTATCCCTCATGGCAAATTTGAGATGGTTGGGCCCCACTACTCGAGGCACACCAACAATCTCAAAGTCCTCGCCAAAAAATACGGGTTGTGGATTTGCAATACCTGTCGGCTCAAAAAATTTCAAAAAATACACCACCTCATCAGTTATTTCGTCCAAACCAAGTTTAATATCATACAGGCTTTTCTTTTTAAAAAGACACTCATCAAACTTCTGCGCATACTCGTTCATACGTTCCGGTAGATAGGAGAACTTATCTCTCTTCATCTCAAGACCTGCTGCCTGACTATGCCCACCATATTTTGTCAGCATATCACCACAAAAACTTAAGGCGTCCGAGACATCAAAACCAGGTACCGAGCGCGCCGACCCTTTTGCGATATCCTTCTTCAAAACGAGAAGAACGGTTGGTCGGTAATAGTCCTCACTAATCTTTGATGCCACAATTCCAACAACTCCTTCGTGCCATCCTTCCTTACCAACAACAATTACCCTATCCCTCTCCATACCATGTTTCTCAATAAAATCCTTTGCCTCCTGGTAGATGAGATTCTCGATCTCTTGACGTTTCTTATTGTCTTCAGAAAGGTTCTTCGCCAGTCTTAAGGCAACGGATTTGTCATTCGTGAGGAAGAGTTCTACTGCCTCTTTTGCGTCGCGCAACCTGCCGCAGGCATTTATGCGTGGCCCAATAATAAAACTGAGATGATACGACGTGAGTCCGGTCTTTAAACTGGTCTCCTCGAGGAGTGCCTGAAGTCCAATCTTCTTGCTCTTCGTTAGTCTCTTGATACCATATTTAACAAGAACACGGTTTTCATCAATGAGTGGCACGATATCAACAACACTTCCCAGGGCAACGAGGTCTAAGTCACTGAATATGTTCTCTTTCGGTAATCTCAGTTTTTTATACAGGGCATGGAGCATCTTAAATGCTACACCAACACCGGCCAATTCTTTAAATGGATACCTGTCTCCAGGAAGTTTCGGATTTAAGAGTGCAAGGGCTTCAGGAAGTTCTGTCTCGGGTTTATGGTGATCGCAGACAACAACGTCTACATTATTTTTACGAGCATGTAAGATTTCGTTCGTGGCTGTAATACCGCAGTCAACGGTAATAAGCAAGGAGCACCCATTCTTTATTGCATAATTTATACCACTCAGAGAAAGCCCGTACCCCTCCATAAGACGATGTGGGATATAATAGTCCACCTCAAGTCCTAATCGCCGAAAATTATTGACAATGAGGGCCGCACCGGTTATGCCATCAGTGTCATAGTCTCCATGGACAAGTACTTTTTCTCTTCTGTGTAATGCCTCGATAATTCGGTCGACTGCCTTTTCCATGTCATTCATTAAAAAGGGATCATAGAGGTCAGACAGCGACGGTGCAAAATACTTTTCAATCGTCTCTGGTGTATCACACCCTCTGTTATGAAGGATTTGAACAACGACCTTTGGTATTCGCTTACCCCTTATCTCAATATCTGTAGCCCCCACCCTCTTATTTCTTGTCGCCCACTCGGTCACACAATCTCCTTAATCAATATCACTGTTTTTAAACCTAACCTCTCATCCTCAAAACAAAATTGTGGGGTGACCTATAAGCCGGGTTCTGTCTGAGATAGCCATTTATCTTGTCCCAATATCACTATTGGGCTCTGCGCAACCTACCCACCCCGTATCCCGTCCTTTCACTGAAGAGGCGGGATGAAGCGGGCCACTTCAACGGGGCTGCTTGGTTTTGCTTCAGATGGGGTTTACCCTGTTCCAACTCAATGAGTTGAAATCCTCTTCAAGGACCTCTAATGTCACCATCAGAGCGGTGAGCTCTTACCTTTCCGCCCGCTATCGGACAGAATCCGCGTCTTTCGACGGGACGCCTTTTCACCCTTACCCCGCCCCTCCACAGAAGATGCGGGGCGGTATGTTTTCTGTGGCACTTTCCGTTCAATCCGCCTGAGGCGAATCAAACCTTCCTGTTAGGAAGCATCCTGCCCTGTGAAGCCCGGACTTTCCTCTCACATAGAGCGGCTATCCAGCCACCCCACACAGTAAGTATATGCAAGAAATTGAATGATGTCAATGCTATGCTGAATCTGACCATATGCCGAGTGCTTAATGCCTTCAAAAGATGAGCATTATTAATAGCACCAAGCCACCTGGGCAAACAGCATCCTCCCGGGCATCGGATAATCCTGGTCGTCGAGCGTATTGCCAAATTGTTGGGCATATTTTACATCGAGAAGATTTTTTATACCGATAGCCGCCCTGAGGTACTTGAAAAATTTCTTATTCACATTCGTATTCAGTACAAAATAATGCTTGAGTGTTTTTACATCAATTGATACATGAGGATAGCTATCATAGTTTGGGTAGTAGTTAACTTGTTCAGCAACCCAAAAACCACAAAGAGAGAATGTGATGTCATGTGGCGCATTCGCAGTGAGTCTCGCTGATATACGGTATTTCGGAGTGAATGCTGCGTCTCGTTCAATTTCTGCCACAATGGTGTGGCTCGTATCAGCAAATGGATCATAGAAGTCATAGATAACTTCTGTATTCTTCTGCTGCGCGTGTAGATAGGTACCTTCGAGAGAAAGACCGAGAACTTCATTGATGTGACTGTGTAGTTCGCAATCAACTCCCCGCACTGAGAGATAATTTGCATTTTGAGGCTGCCACAAGCCATCTTCTGTTGGAAGCCACACAATTCTGTCTTTAATGCTGCGTAGATAGAACGAAAGAGCAGCGAAGAGACTATGTGCTGGTGAACTCTCAAGCCGCAATTCATATTCCCAACCGTGTTCTGGTTTGAGATCGGGATTCCCTGCGTTGGGCCAGTATAAGTCATTAAATGTTGGCGCCCTGAATGCCTTACCGAGAGATGTCTTTATCCAAAAATTCTCCGCTACCGTGCTGATAATGCCGAGCCCAGGTGAAACGAAATAACCATAATCAGAATTTCTATCGAATCGAATCTGCGAAATTGCTGTTAAGGTGCCGAAGCACTTCTTGAGCTCAATCCACCCACCGACAACATATGCCGATGCATGCCACAACGTATCACCAGTCTGTTGTGATTCCTTTGCTGTCTCGAGTGTGTCATAGTGCGCATCTAACCCGAAAACGAGCTCAGCGTTGTCAACCGTCACTGCTGCAAGAGAGTGCAATCCAATGGTGTGTGTCAGATACTCATAGTCTTCTGTAACCGTGTCGCCCAACCATCCTGTATATACTCTGTGGAAATCGAGTATCTTCCGATTACCAAACAACTTTGTGAACCAGTGAATATCATCTGTTGCATCCCAGTCAACCTCGATATTGCCAAGCAGGATCTTGTCATGTTCTCTATCAAAGAGAGATGTCGCACTGCTGTCGCCGAATCGTGGTGTTGGATGAAGACTATCAATGATTGGCTGTGGTCCCGGAACGCCGTATTCCTTATCGTCATAAGTCAACACCGCACTGATTGAGGTCTGACCAAAATCCTGGTTCAGATGACCCTGGATATGAGAGTGGCTCAGATCCATGTTGCTACGATGACCATCAGACCTATGATACGCTCCCTTCATGCCAACATGACTCGTGCGGAAGGGGATTCCTGCACTGGCGAAGACATGCTGAGACTGCAAAAGATTCGTGAAATCAGTTGTTGATGGCGTTATTCCCAGTTCAAACTCAGGACTCGTGTATTCCTTCATAGTAATGATGTTCACAACACCACCGAGCCCATTTGCTCCATAGAAACTTGAGACCGGCCCCTTGATGATTTCGATGCGCTCTACGGCGGTGATGTCGATTGAACTGAGGTCAGCCATACCTGTAGTAATAGAGTTAATCGGATGGCCATTTATGAGAACGAGCGTTCCGCTTGACGGTATACCCCGTATAGAGATACTCGATACACCACAATGACCCAAATCCTTGATGTCAATTCCTGCTTGTGTGTGAAGGATTTCTCCGAGATTGAGCGATACACGCTCTCTCATCTCTTCCTTTTCGATCACCACTGTTGCCAGAGCAATGTCTTTCAATGCCTTTGGATAACGCGTTGCAGTGACCATAATCTCATCCACTTCGTAGAGAGGGAGCAGAGAGATGAGTGCGTAAAAGAAGAACCACTGCATACTACCTCCTTTCGTCCGAAGGATCTTCTCAAAGAGCTTATGCCGTTCCAACTCATAATCAGCACATCATTCTCCTATTCGCCGAGTATTTATTTCAACAATCCATCAACGAGCGGTATTGTGTTGGAACGGTACTGATGGATAGGTCTCCTGGCTTATCCACAGCTCTCATCAGCCTTCCCGTCCCTCCGGGACAGTGACTTTTAGTGATGAGGGCATTCAATGGAATTACAGTGGCGGCGACCGCGGTCGATTTTCACGACGCTTCCCGTGAATCCACCAGCCAGATAGAGTATACAGAAATAATTATCGCAGTCAAGAATTGAAATGAACTTCAGAATAACGTTGAAAGAAAAACAAAGAACAGCACAAAAACCAATGCAGGCAGGAAATTACCTACCTTTATCTGTTTTATTCCCAATAGTTTTATGCCGATTGCAAAAATCATGATACCGCCAACACTGGTGAAGTCGTTCAAATAAATTGGTTCAGTAAGAAAATTGACCTGCTGGGCAAGTAACGTGAGTAACCCTTGGAACACCAGCACAAACACTGCAGAAAACATCACGCCGATCCCAAGGGTGGAACATAAAATAACTGATGAAACACCATCCATCAATGACTTTATAAACAGCAGCCCTGGGTTATTTTCGAGCCCAGCCTGCAGACAGCCAAGTATGGTCATTGGCCCAACGCAGAAGAGCAGACTTGCCGTGACAAACCCCTGGGCAAATGACGTTTCGTCCTGGGTCTTTATATACCGTTTCAGTCTCGTTCCGAGTCCCTCGAGGAATGCCTCAATCCTGAGCAGTTCTCCGAATGCACCACCCAGAACAAGACTGACGACACCAATTAACGGCTTCTCCATCTCCAGCCCCATCTTGATGCCAAAAACACACGTAAACAGACCAAGCCCAATCATGACGATCTTCTTGATATTTTCTGGTATACCCCTTTTTAAAAGTAAACCCACAAGGCTTCCCAGGAAAACTAAAACAGTATTTGCGAAAACGCCAATCATACGGTAATTATAGTGAACATAAAAAAAATTGCAATGTTCAGGAAAAGTTTAACAGGTTGTAGTAGTACACTGTAATAGCGTGAAACGGTACTAGAATAGATCCAGCTGTGCTTCAGTCGGTTTTTCTTTTTCGAATATCTTGATCTCTCCAAATTCACCATCAAACCCCGGATTGATGATAACGTCTCCCCGCCTGACCCGTTCAATGGCTATAGCGATTTTTTCTTGTGTATTGTTTTTTAGCTCATCGACTGGTGCCTTGAGTAAGATCTCAAATTCACTACCGAAAACATTACATAATCTTCGATATTCATTTCTCACGCCTACGGTGTCTCGACCACACCCCATCGCCTCTGCGATAATCTCTTCCAAGGGAATCAGATTCTTGTAAGGAATCGCGTCTTGAGGAACGAATCCCTCATCCCGATCAGAAAGTGACTCAACTCGATGTAATACTCCTATGGTGAGATTGCGCGAACAGACCGGACACAGATTGTTGTTGAAGCGTGCATCCTTGGGCGCGAGCCTCACGCCACACTTACGATGGCCATCGAAGTGGTATTTGCCCTCTTGTGGATAGAATTCGATCGTATACAAAAATTGTTCGCGATCTTTATTCTTCAAGACATCACGCAGCCTGTAGTAATCTAAATCATCTTTAAAGACATTTGCCTCTCGACCAAGACGATTTGGTGAATGGGCATCAGAATTTGAAACTAATGTATAATTGTCTAAACTCGACAGACGCCAGTTCATTCCCGGATCTGATGAAAGCCCTGTCTCCACGGCGAAAAATTTCCCCTGCAAATCTTCAAAACATTCTTCGATCGAGTCAAATCCTGAATTGGATCCAAACAAGGAGAACCACGGTGTCCAGATGTGGGAGGGAATAAGGAAAATATCGGGAGAGATATCGAGTAATGCCTTGAACATATCGTAGGTATCAACAGACAGTATAGGCCTTCCATCAGACTCAAGTTTTCCATACTTTCCCCAATAGCTATTAATCTTCTCTACCGTCTCGAAATCCGGAGCAAAGATGAGATTATGGAGTCGACGAAGTCTGCCCTTTTTCGTATAGATATTATTGACCTCTACGTTGAGTATAAATTTCACGCCACCATATTCAAATATTCCGTCATGGGGCTTCAGATTTCTCTTGAGTTCCTTCAGCCATTCAGGATGACTGAAATCTCCAGTGCCAACCATTCCAATACCTTTTAACTTCGCATACTCAGCGATCTTGGGTATAATCATCTCTTTAGAGGTAGCCCTTGAATAGCATGAATGAATGTGCAGATCAGCAATCATTTTCTTGCTACCCCCATTATTCTCAAATCACTCTCCTCGGCAGGTCTATACGTAAGGTGTCGATACAACGAATATTTGAACCCTGCTTGAGAGAGAAGATCGGCGACGGTAGAGAGTGGATAGCCCCGTTCTCGATGGGTCTCGCGGACAGTCTTTACCGTACCATCTTTTCGTATATGGAGAGTCAGCTCTAGAGACGAAACTGCGCGCTGCGGTTCAAAGTGATTAACCCAGACAGAATGTATGTTGCCGTCCTGACGGTGAAAAGTGCTATTCCCCCACTGATCTCGAAGACAATGTATGGTGTTCATGTCAAAGATAAATATTCCCGGCGTGTCTAAGGCTTCATACACATTTCGAAAACACCTCAGCATATCTTCTTCTGACGAAAGGTAGTTGAGACTATCATAGAGACACGTAGCAAAAGGTAATCTTTTTGCGAAGGCAAAATTTCGTAAATCACCATTAATAAGGTAGACATTACCATTAGATAATTGACAAAACCGACTCCTACAGACCTCGAGCATAGCGATTGATCTATCGAGACCGAAGACTGTGTAACCTCTCTTCCACCATAATTCAAGACATACCCCTGTACCGCATGCCAAGTCAAGAACTGTCTTCTCTTTGATGTTATTGAGTGTAAGGATTGTGTAAATGTAGGACACCCATGATGGATAATTAATGAAAGACATGAGTATATCGTAGTACGGTGCGATTACGGTAAATGCCTGGTTATACGCCTCTGATTTCATAATTAGGCGCTTCTTTGGTAATGGTTATATCATGTGGATGACTTTCTCTGAGACCAGCCGAACTGATCTTTAAGAATTGCGCCTTCTTTTGTAACTGCATAATATTCTTTGCACCACAATAGCCCATACCGGATCTCAATCCGCCCATGAGTTGAAAGATAACATCCCTTACGAGACCACGGTAGGGTACCCTTCCCTCTACACCTTCGGGCACAAACTTCTTTGCGGATTCCTGAAAATAGCGGTCTGCCGAACCTTTGGGCATGGCGCCTAAAGACCCCATTGCCCGATATTCTTTATATCTTCTTCCCTCGAGGAGAATCGTCTCGCCTGGGCTCTCTTCAGTACCAGCAAAGAGATTCCCAATCATCACACTCGAGGCACCACAGGCAAGTGCCTTTACAATATCGCCGGAATATCTAACGCCACCATCAGCAATAATGGGTACATTATTTTTCTTTACGGCTTGTGCACAGTCAAGGATCGCGGTTACCTGTGGCACGCCAACACCGGCTACCACTCTGGTTGTACATATAGAACCAGGGCCAATACCGACTTTTATTGCATCGACATTCAACTTTGATAACGCACGTACAGCCTGTGTTGTTCCAACATTACCAACAACGAGATCAACCTTTGGGAATAATCTCTTTATTTTCTTTGCTGTCTCTATGACACTCTTTGAGTGGGCGTGGGCAGTATCAATAACAATGGCATCAACCTCTGCCTGGACCAGGGCCTTGGCACGGTCAATAGATTTGCTATCGATACCAACTGCTGCAGCACAGCGTAATCTCCCCCTCTTGTCTACGGTTGCATGGGGGTGTTCCATTCTCTTTATAATATCCTTCACCGTAATCAATCCCTTGAGCCTTCCTGATTTATCAACAATGGGCAACTTCTCGATTCGATATTTCTTTAATAGCCTTTGCGCCTTTTCAAGGCTGGTCCCTTCTGGTGCAGTGATGAGCTTTTCATGGGTCATAATATCTCTGACCTGCTTGGCTATATTCTTTTCAAAGATAATGTCCCGATTGGTCAAAATACCCACGAGTCTCTTATTATTATCGACAACCACCACACCTGAGATGTTATATTTATCCATGAGCTCTTGTGCTAATCCAATTGGTGAATCTTCATAGACAGTGATTGGGTCTAAGATCATGCCACTCATGGCACGCTTTACCTTGCGGACCTGGGCCTGTTGCTCATCGATCGGCATATTCTTGTGGATGACGCCAATACCGCCCTCCTGAGCAAGCGCAATTGCCATTGCAGAACCAGTGACCGTGTCCATCGGTGCACTGACGAGCGGAACATTGAGATCTATATGTCGCGAGAACCTTGTGGAGACAACGCAGTTACGGGGAAGGACCTCTGAATATTGAGGTATTAAGAGAATGTCATCAAAGGTGAGTCCTGATTGATATTTTATGCTTACCATCTTCAATTATAATGATTTTTTAAATCTCGTCAAGAGAAAAGGACTGGTGAATCCCAGGATTAAACGTTATGTTTATTGCCGTAAGGTGCGCTTTGGGTACACCGACAAAACTATTTACATGCTTATTCTCACGGTCTTCCAGATATTACTGAGTTGGCACAAACCACAAACCAGAAATTTGTTTGTAGTCATTAAAGACAACCTTAACATCCAATTGTGCCTGCTCAAACTCACATGTTACTAAAACGACATCATACCCTTGTTCTGTTGTCTGGCGAACACCTATCTGTTTCTTAAAGGACCCGACCTGCCCAATGAGAGACGTCCATGCCTGTTGGAGCTTCTCTTCGGACATCGCTGCCTTCATCTTTACATCAAACTTCGTCACCGCTGCCGTGTAATCTCCCTTGACGAGCATGTCAACAAAATCCTTTGCCATGGGTGTTAAATCTGCTGCCTTTGGAACCTCCTCCTTCTGCTCACAGGAGGTCGAAAAAATAATCAAACAAAGCCCTACTACAAGAAACACAACATGTTTCATGGCATACCTCCTTTCCTCCACAATACATTCCTCGTGACATTATAACAACATTTCACCTCGTGTCAATCATCGCATTATTCCCAGCCCGACATCATTTTCATCATTTATTTATTGATTTTATTATTAAACTATTGTAAAATAGTAAAATAATTAAATGGAGGGAAGAATGAGGATAGTCGAAAAAAGATTTAGGGGATCGCTTATATGCAGGGTGTTAGGGTATCCAATCTCATTTGGCATAGTAAAGTTATTGCTGCAAAAAGGAAAAATGGATCTAGAGAGTATTGCAAAAGCAGTTGAGCGATCCAAGCCTGCAGTCTGCTTTCAATTAACCAAATTGCGTCTTGCACACATAGTGAGATATGAGAGAGTAGGAAGATCAACTACCTATTGGATAAAATATCCTCAAGAAGTTGAAAAACTACTCGATATCTGCGAATCATTAGCTAAAAGAGCATCCCGCCGTCTAGACACAGATTTTTGACCATTTCATTATTCCATAATTATAAAATAATGGAATTGTTTAATGAATGCTAAAAGAATCTATAGCCTGCCTTTTCCAGTCTGATGATTGTGGCGTCGTATGGATCACACCGTTCTTCCTCGAGAAAATCATTGTATCCGATTTTTGACAGATGTTTGAGTAATGCTCTTTTCTCCTCGTGAGGCATCAATCGCTCGTCTGACATACAGGCGACATGAAACGTAACCTTGTGTGTCTGCAAATGCCTAATCGCCTGAAACGGGAGCCTGAAAAATGCCTTTTGTGCACCGGTGCGCTCCTCGAATCCCTTTTCATTACCCGCCTTGAGTGATATTCTCACATGGATGTTTTTACACCCTCTTAATTCCTTTACATATGCCTCGTCATTGCCAAAGAGCATGCCGTTGGTCTCAAGGATAAATGCATAATCTGTCTTGCCTATCAATCGAAGTAATGGTAAGAGGTGCTCAGGGCAGAGTGTCGGCTCGCCCCCAGAGATTCTCAATTTCTTCACCCTGCTTTTTTGGGCATTGGTTATTAATCGACCAAGGACCTCTTCAGGTGAATAGAATAAACCCGCATCAAATGGTGTATCTCTATTGAGGTCAACCCAGCAAAAGATACACCGCAGACAACAACCCACCGTATAGCCGGTTGATATACCGCCATAGACACCCGTGCAATAGAAATGAGTATAGCGCCTTTTATTACCTCTGCCGACCATCGCTTCTGTCAGCCGTTGGAGTTCAATCGGGTTGAAAGGCGTAAGGTCTTTATCAATCATTCCTGGATACGATGCTTGCTCCATGACTCTCTACATGACAAAGAAATCCCTTAAATCGTAACTACAGGAGGGACATAGACAATGCTCGGTGATTTTTATGTCAATGATGGCGAGACCCGATCTTTTAATCAACAGTCTGCCGCATTTGGGGCAGTAGGTGTCTTCGAACCGGTGGTCAGGAACATTCCCGAGATAGACAAATTTGACCCCTCTATCCCTTGCCATCTCATAGGCATCTTCTAAAAAGCTTACCGATGTTGCAGGAATAGAAAATTCATAGGCAGGATAGTATCTGGTGAGATGCCAGGGTGTGCTCTCACCCAACTCGTCGACAATTCTCTGAGCAATCTCGGCTAAGGTTTTGAGGCTGTTATTAACTTCAGGAATAACAAGGGTAGTAATCTCGAGATGTATATTTCTCTTTCTTATGATTCTGCAATTACGCCATACCTTTTGGACATCTATCTGACAAAACTTTCTCATTGCCTCCTCATCACCTTTTATATCGACGTTTGCTGCATCGAGCCCTGTGTCGATGAAGAGCTGTAATGTTCTTTCGGTCATATAGCCATTGGTTACCATCGTATTGTAGAGCTCCTTGCGGCGTGCGATATTGAAGACTTCACTACCCCATTCGAGAAAGAGCGTCGGCTCATTAAAGCTGAGCGATGTACCCTCACATGAATTTGCTATCGCAGTCTTCACGAAATCGGCTGGGGTAATATATTCATGGAATCGGGGCTCAACCTTTGATATATCATAATTCTGACACCACGGGCAATCAAAATTGCATGACCAGAAACCAACGGTCAATGCACTTGAGCCAGGATAGAAATGGAAAAGTGGTTTCTTTTCTATCGGGTTTATAGAGAACGACGATATATTACCATAGTTAAGGGTGAAGAGAGAACCCCCATCATTTACCCTTGTCCCACAGTACCCTTTCTCACCTTGTTTTATGGCGCATCTACGTTCGCACACGAGACATCTGCCGTCCTCTTGAAGCATCGATCTCTTTTTATCAACCATGCGCAATTATAGATAACCGTCATAAAATGTCAAACAATGGAACGGCTCCCGGGCCAATGTGCAAGGTCTCGATGCACCGCTAGAAGCACTCTCAAAGCAAGAACTGACAACGATTTTGGCGCCCTTGACAATGAGGGTATTTAGCATATAATTTCTAGTATTTGCGGGTGTAGCTCAGGGGTCGAGCATCGGCTTCCCAAGCCGAGGGTCGCGGGTTCGAATCCCGTCGCCCGCTGTGGAGCATTATAGGTGGCACAGCTCCATGGCCACCTATAGTCGTTTAATTAAAGGAGGAGCTATGAAGAAAATTCAGATATTTATTATAATCCTCGCTGCAGGTATTGCCTCAGCAGAAATGGATTGGGAGAATATAACCGTTAAATCATCAGCAGTAAATCAGACTACAGCTGTTGATCTGTTAAAGAAGGATTTGTATTCACTGCAGTATGACGAGGATAGGACAGTGGGTGAATTCCTCAAAGCACATTATGACCGTGAATTTAGATTAACTGAGCTTCTCTTTCAATATCAAAGGGTGAAACAGAATTATCTCACTGACGGAAGCATTGAATATGTCTATGAACTACCGATGACGAACAAGATTATGTCACTATTCCTTCCTGATACAAGACCGGTAAAACTTGTCGTCCCGATGCTCTGTCCGTGTTGTGGTCAAGATTGGCCAATGGGTAATCCAGTTCCAGATGGATTAGAATTAATTCCAAAACAGCTTGAATCCACTGAGTACACCGGCATCATCATCGACTGCCGTGGTTATAAGTTGACTCGCTGCCTCTTCCCGAAGGTCTACAATGAAATGATGGATGAAGTATACTCTATAAACTTTGCAGACCTCAATCACGTTGTCGATGCTGGTCTGGTCCTCTATAGCACACAAGACTTGTATAATCACCCAAGGGTCGGCTATAATCCGCTCAGGATACGTACAATCGGAGTGGTTGGCAGCAAACTGACCAATATGAAAATTTCTTCATTCGATGCACGCCGTATTCACGGCTCAAAGAAAAATCTAAATCTCCTCAAAGAATGCCGTGTCGCGATTATTGTTGGATATTAATCCTCGTCTCTTTACACTGCGCAACCTTCCTTCACCGCCCGAGTGAATTCGAAAAAGGTATAAGACTCTATCAACAAGCACATTTCCATGAAGCCGCAGTACATTTTAATGCCTATTATACGAAACACCCTGATTCTGACACGACGCTCTATTATTTATACGATTGTTATAAGCAATTAGGTCAACCTGAACAGAGCGCACGAGTTTTAGAACAACTCGTGAAGATAGGGAGCATCGATGAAAAAGTGTACTTGGCGCTATTCTCTTATTACCACAAAACAGCTCGTTACAGAGATCTGTACAGACTACTCATCAATTTAGACAGCCCAATTCAAGATACGGTGAATGAGCATCATATTCTCACGCGAAGGCTCTATGCAGAGATACTATGTGGTGCCCAAGAGAAGCCTGTATCTTCAGATCCGCTCGTCTTTGTCGTTTCAGAAGGATATATTCCTCCTTTCCCCGATGGTCAATCATATGAAAATGATCCGATTACCATAGGTAATCTCATAATTCTCTTAGACAAATTAGTAGAACCTGTTTATCCAAAGCAATTTTTTAAGATAAAAAACATTTCGAATCGTTCATTCTTATATTTGCCCTATATGAGATTGATAGAGCTTGGTATCGTCGAGTTAGACCCAGAGTTGAATCCTGAGGAGAATGCCTCAGTCACGACGACAGCCCGAGCAGTGGCAAATTTAAAAAAGAGAGGGTTCATTGATTAGATTGATAGACCGATATTTTATTAGAGAATTCATTCCTCCGTTCTTCTTTTCACTCTTTGCGTTGACGTTTATTCTCTTGATGGACCAACTCTTCAGACTCATTGACCTCTTTGTGAGAAAGGGGTTACCAGTCGATATTGTTGGACAAATACTCATCTATACCCTGCCGCTCATCATTTCATATACTGCACCGATGGCAATTCTCGTTGCAGTGGTGATGACCTTTGGTCGTTTAGCTCAGGACAACGAAATCCTCGCACTGAAGACAAGTGGTCTTACCTTCTTCTCAATTATGAAGACACCGTTTATCATTACACTCGCGTTTATGATCTTCCTCTTCTTCTTCAATAACTTTGTACTCCCTGAATCAAATCACCGCGTCAGAAATTTGATGTTGGATGTATCGAGAAAGCGCCCAGCAATAAGATTACCCGAGGGTGTATTCACCAAAGATTTTTCCGGTTATACCATATATGTCGGCAGAAAAGATGAACGCCATTCAAGGCTCTATGACGTCACCATCTACGATTTACAGAACGGGTTGATGATGACCGCACCTTTTGGAGAATTGAAGGATCTCGAAGAAGAGGGCATCCTTCAATTCATTCTCCATAATGGAGAGCTGCATCAATTGATGGACAACACAAACTATCAAAGAACAAAATTCGATAAACAGATTATCAACATGAAGGTGAATACGGAACTTGTGAGGAGAGAGAGAAAGCTTCGTAATGAGAATGAACTCGATATAAAAGGTCTAGAATCAAGAATCGAGAGTACTCGCCTTGAGATAGATAAAGCACAAGAAAATGTGGCGCATATTGGTCGTGACGCGCTCGAAACCTTTGTAAGGGACGAGGGGATCAATCTCGACGCTTCACAATTTCAAGTCAAAAAAAATATTAACATAATAAAGGGTAAGACGAGAACGGTCTCTCGTTATCTGATTGAATTGTACAAGAAATTCTCTCTGGCATTTGCCTGTATTCTCTTTGTGATTATCGGGGCGCCTTTAGGCTATCTCTTCAAGCGCGGCGGAACAGCCGGTATCCTTATTGGCATCCTCCTGTTCTCATCATATTACATCCTCGTCATCGGAGGCGAAGAGTTTGCAGACCGCAGAGGTCTCTCACCATTCTGGGCAATGTGGTTACCCAACATCATATTTCTCGGTCTCGGAATCTACCTTTATCTCGTCGCCGAATATGAACGTTCCCCATTTAAAAGAATCTTTAAATGAAGATCATCCAACGCTACATCCTCAACGACTTCGTCAAATACTTAGTATTCTGCCTCGTTGTATTAGTCTTTATTTATATTGTCATAAATCTCTTTGATAATCTCGGGAAATTTCTCGCAAAGAATGTGCTCCTAAAAGATATCGTCATTTACTATCTCTACCTGATTCCTTCATACATTGTCCTTCTCATCCCGGTTGCATCGATAATGGCAATATTTTTTATCTTTGGTATTATGACTAAACATAAAGAATTAATCGCCTTAAAGTCAAGCGGGTTCAATATCAATCGGTTATTTATGCTGATCATCATCGCTGGAGGTGTCCTCTCGACTGGAACCTTCGTCTTCCAGGAGACGGTGGGTGTGTGGGCTCAAACGAGAATGTTTGAGCATAAACAAGAGAAGATCGATAAACGCCCGAGGGGACAGGTCACTCGACGGAGTAATTTCTTTTATCATGGAGAAGATAACTGGATATACTTCGTTAGAAGATTTGACGGGCTAAGAAACAATGTTGACGGCATCATTCTCTGGCAGATAGCGGAGAACAATCGAATCAAAAAACGGGTAGATGCAACAGAAGGAATATATGACGCAGTATGGAAATTCCGTAACGCAACAGTGCGAGAATTTGATACGCTGGGTAATGAAATCGTTAACAGCCACTCATACCTCGAGATGCCTGAATTGAGAGAAAGGCCAGAAGATTTTCTTAAAAGAATCAAACCGCTTGAGGAGATGAATTTCCTGGAAATCTCTTCATTCGTAAGGCGAAAGGCACGGGCAGGAGAAGATGTGGCAAAAGAAGAAGTCGAGTTAAATTATCGTTTCTCCTACCCTGTGATAACAATAGTCGTGCTGCTCATCACTCTTCCACTCTCTGTAGTCTTGAAAAAAGGGGGGATTGCTATCGGGCTGGGCATTAGTATTGTCCTAGCATTTGTCTATTGGGGAATCATTCAGTCCTGTCGCGCCTACGGTGTTGCTGGTTTAATAGAGCCTGTATTAGCAGCCTGGCTTCCCAATATACTCTTCGGCGTAGTCGGTATATTTCTGGTGTTTAAGGTACCGCGGTAATGCTCTCTTCCTTCATTCGCAAAGCGAAAAAGAGAAATATTGACATCTTTTTCAAAATAAGTTAATATTAACTCTATGTGGTTCAAAAAGAAGGTTAAGGCAAAACCCGAGGAGAAACTCAGGTTCCCAGACGGCTTGTGGGTAAAATGTGAGACCTGTGGCGAAATTTTGTATCGCAAGGAACTCGAAAAGAATCTCTGGATTTGCCCAGAATGTAATTTTCATTTCAGGATTAATTGTCACACCTACATCTCATTGTTACTTGACGATGCAGCATTAGATGAACGGGATACCGATCTCGAGCCTGCCGACCCATTAGAATTTCCTGAATACAAAAAGAAATTGAAGCTTGCCCAACAGAAGACTGCGATGAAGGAAGGCTCGGTTCACGGCTATGCAAAAATTGGCGGTATTCCGGTGGTGTTCGCAGCAATGGATTTTGGCTTCATGGGCGGAAGTATGGGTTCGGTTATTGGAGAAAAGATCGCCCGGGCAATAAGGATGGCGTATGAGAAAAGATCTCCATTGATAATCTTATCGGCTTCGGGTGGCGCACGCATGCAAGAAGGCATTCTTTCACTGATGCAGATGGTCAAAACATCTGCAGAATTGGCGCTTTTGGCTCAAAAGAAAATCCCCTATATATCAATCCTCACTCATCCCACCACGGCTGGTGTGATGGCCTCGTATGCCTCTTTAGGCGACATCATTATTGCCGAACCTGGGGCGTTGCTCGGCTTTACCGGTGCGCGAGTTGCTGAGCAGACCATCGGTGAAAAATTCCCGCCAGGCCTTCAGCGTTCAGAAAATTTACTGGAGCATGGTCTCGTCGATCTTATCGTATCGAGAAAAGAGCTGAGAAATACCCTTATAAAGGTTTTAAACATCCTTTGGAGCGGTAACCGAATTCCAGGCAAGAAGAGTAACAACACAACACGAAAATCATGAAACAGAAGAAGATACGTCTCACTAAACAGCAGTATGTCCGTCTGGGCATAATTACAATCGTCTCGCTTGTCGTAGGTCTAGGTGTTGGTAGTTACATCTCAATCGTCGGTGATTTACCTCCTGCAGAGTCGATATCCTTCTTTATTCCACCGGTGAGTACGAAGGTTTATGATGACAATAACAACGTGATAAGTGAGTTCTTCATTGAAAGACGAGAATTAACGAGAATAGATAGAGTTCCTGATTATCTAAAAAATGGAATCATCTGTATGGAAGATAAGCTCTTCTATAAACACTGGGGAGTCGATATACTCGCACTCATAAGGTCATTGATTACTAATATCCTCCACATGAGGGTAGTGCAAGGCGGTAGTACCATAACAATGCAATTGGCTCGGAATATGTTTCTCAGTATGGAACAGACGATGGTGAGAAAGCTAAAGGAGATTGCTTTAGCAATCAGAATAGAGCGGGCATATACCAAGGACGAGATTTTAGAAAAATATCTTAATCAAATAAATTTCGGGCAAGGCCGATACGGTGTTGCCACAGCCGCAAAGTATTATTTTGATAAGGATATATCCGAATTAACGCTCAGTGAATGTGCCTTGCTCATTGCAATACCAAGATCACCGGAAAGATATTCACCTCATAATCACCCAGAGAGCGCAAAAGAGAGAAGGGATCTTATCCTTCAAAAAATGTCTGATAATAATCTCATATCGAATATCCAGTATGAGGAAGCAGTGAATGAATCCATAAGGGTAGTTGAGCAAAAAGAGAAAAGACATATAGCCGAATATTTTCTTGAAGAAATCAGAAGGTATCTTGAACTGAAATACGGTGCAGAATTTCTCTACCGGAGTGGAGCGAATATTTATACCACGTTGAACATAGCGTTTCAGAAGGAAGCTGAGAGGGTTTTAGAACAGCATCTTGCACAAATTGAGAAAGATTACAAGTTTGAAAATTCCAAATCACTATTTGATTCACTCGGCATGAGTGACACGCTCACATCGCCACCATATCTTCAAGGTGCATTAGTGCTTATGGACTATCACACCGGAGAAGTCAAAGCACTTATTGGTGGCCGGGACTTTTCTAGAAGTAAATTCAACCGCGCGACGCAAGCCCGCCGGCAAGCAGGGAGTGCCTTTAAGGTATTTGTCTTTGCCACGGCAATCGATAATGGTTTCACACCCGCTGATATAGTCCTTGACCTGCCAATTGTTCTTGAAGTACCTGGTATGGATAGTATCTATAGGCCTTCCAATTATGACCGAAAGTTTTTAGGACCGATAACACTAAGAGATGCATTAAAATATTCACGAAACCTTGTCGCAATACGATTGATTCGGAATATTGGTCCTGAATTGGTCGTTCAGTATGCGCATAATCTCGGCGTCAGATCTCCTCTTCTCCCGGTTGTGTCTCTGGCATTAGGAGCATGTGAGGTAAGTTTGCTTGAAATGGTTACTGCAGTAGGTACGATCGCTGGGCTCGGCGAAGAGGTGCAGCCGATATTCATTAGAAAGATTACTGATAAGGACGGTACTCTTATTGAAATGAACAACCCGCTCCCTGAAAAGAAACTCTCAGCACAGGTAAGTTATGTGATGACAAATATGATGCGGTCTGTGGTAAACGGCGGAACTGGGTATCGGGTCAGACAATATTACAATGGTCCAGCTGCTGGGAAGACCGGCACAACCAATAATTACTCTGATGCCTGGTATGTTGGATTCACGCCTCAGTACATTTGTGGCGTGTGGGCTGGATATGACAATAACGACCGTATATTTCGCGGTGCAACTGGTGGAGTTGTAGCAGCTCCGGTCTGGGGTGAGTTAATGGCGAAAGTAGATTCAGCGCCATCTGCCGAATTCCCGATACCTCAAGGACTCGTCCAGTGCTTGATATGCTCAGAGACTGGCCGCTTGGCAAGAAGATCCTGTCCACATCCTGTCGATGAAGTGTTTATTAACGGAACAGAACCACGTGACTCATGCGATCTTCACGGGTTTGAGGGTGAGGTTGATTATCAAGACGACTTTGACAAGCTTGACCCTTCAGAGATAGAAGGTTATTAACTCATTCAAAATACGCTCTACAAAACTCATATAAAGACAATTTCACATTTCTCTTTGTCATTTGCACGGGCAATCTTGATGCTCTCTCGATTTTAGTTTGACGTTATAATGACCCTCCCCACATAGAGTACATAAATGACGAATAGAATGAATATGGTAGAAATTTCACCCTTTACATTGATCAACCTAAAATCCGCCTCTTTTCTGGCCAGACCCTTCAAGAATCTCATCTCACTGTAGATAATGATTGAGTATTCAGCGATGAAGAGAACAACCAAAAGTATACTCAACCACAGTGGAGCATTAAAGAGGAGAATGACCCCTCCTACGAGAAAAAAATTACCCAGATACAAGGGGTGTTTAACATAGCGATAAGGACCATTTGTGATAATGAAAACCGCACAAAACTCATTCTCTCTCGATTGTTTACCTATATAACCAGCTGCCCATATTCGCACAAGTAATCCTGTCAAGATCAAAAGAGACGCAATGATATGCAGCGAAGAAGAGGGGCGTGAAAAAACCAACAACATAATAAAAAAAGGGGCAGCTATCACTGCCCTTAGTCTATACAGAGACCTTCCGAGTCGCACAATCTTATTATTCGCCATCTATAATGTTAGATTTACATTTTGAAATCTAAATTCCGCAATAACATGGTGCCGGGAAGGGGATTTGAACCCCTATACCCTTTCGGGCGCTAGGTCCTGAACCTAGTGCGTCTCCCAATTCCGCCATCCCGGCTCCTTTATGATATTCAGATACATCCCCAAGTCAACCTCTACCCTAGTTCAGGGACCTCAGTAACTTTCGGTGTCCTACCAAATAAGTCATGATACATCTCTGCATAGCTGGTTTTACCGCCTAAGAGTTGTGAGGTTATCGGCATTGCCTTGCGCGCCAATGTCGACATCTTGTGTACCTTGTCCCTGATATCCCATTGAGCAGTGGGGTCTTCCCGTAAACGTGAGATATGATAGAGTTCTCTCAAATTGACGCTTAAAAGCACCCTTTTATGATGGGCATTCGTAAGGATGTAATCACTAACGCTCGGAAATTTTTTCTTAATTTTTCTATACACCCGCTCTGTCTGGCGCATAACTTTAGAAAATTCCTGTACCTCGCTGACCTCTCTGACTGATTCAGGAACAGTGTATCCAAGACTGGGGTCATATTCCTGACACGTTATTGTAGCAATACGATGACGCTTCAGCTGTCCAAAGCATGCCGCAGATACTATGAGAGAATAGGTTAGCTGTGCGAACTCAAATTCCCTCAAGACGACATCATATAATTCCATGTATTGGCACGATTTTTTGAACAGCTCTCGTCTTTCCCTTTTAGACATTCTTTTAACTGCCTTCTCGCAATATGCATAATCTTTATTCGTACTCTTGAAAAGCAAGGACGCTAAGATCTTGCTATCTGCTCCAGGCGCGGCACTGAGGAGCGTAACGTCTCTTTCTTTCCTCGCGTCTTTGCGTTTGAGAGGTAAGCTCTCTGCGTATGTCTGTAGTTCAGGATAGGTCTTTTGATCATAGTCATTTGCCGAATAGAAGAGAATAATCGACGGTGCTATCTTCTTTGCCAGCCCGAAGAACTTTTTCCCCAATACATTCATCTCGCTCAGGTGATGTGATGCACATCTCCTCATCATCAACTCCAAATTGCGTGCGTTTATCGTTGCCCCGAGTTGTGTCTGGGTTGCCAGGGGAAGTACATATCGCGCATCCTCCTTTGCCAAATTCTCTAAGCATCGCTTCCCTTTTCTCTCTTTCACAAGACTGGGGAATTTCTTGAAGTTGTATTCTCTTATTTTTTTAAAGAGTTGCAAGTAAAAAGCACTTTGCAGATTAATCATTCCGATATATTCATTAATGAGCGTAGTGCCCTTCAATTCTTTGGGTATTACAAAATCGCCTTTAAGTGTCACATAGCGCTGTGATTTCTCTGTGTATGAACAGAGCCGAAATTTTTCTATTTCTTCGACGGCCCGACGTGAAATACCGATTACATCAAAATTAAAGACTGCATGTTCGGCAACAGAGTGATGCCCCATCTCAAAAATTATTTTGCGATTCGAACGCCGCGCTTTTTCTATCTCTTTACGTGCCTCCTGCCTTAGTATATCTACCGGCTTGGGACTCCTACTAATACGAGCATATGCTGCCGATATCGATTCCGGCGTTAAGATTATACCCTTATTTTTGTAATCCTTCAATGCTTTAGTGTCTACATTAAACCCAGCCAGAATTACTTTCATTGCTCTGCCATACTGCTGAATCTCTTTTTTATATCATGAGCAACGATCTTCAATGAGGGGAGCATCTCTTCTGCGGTCTTGCGATAGTATTCCTTAGCCATCCCCACCGGATCAAAAATCTTATTATACTTGGGTCTCCTCTTGTATTCCTTCAAGAAGAATGTCTTTACTACAGCATTGGGTGACATCCCCAATATCACATCGTAGTGTTTGTATTCCATAACCAGAATCAAATCTGCCCAATCTATAAGTTCAGTCGTGATAGTTTGTGATCGATGGTGGATAATTGAGCCCCTATACTCGGCGACAACATCCTGCGCAAATGGGGCAGGTGGTCCTGCACCCATCGGTAGGGTACCAGCAGATTTAACTTCGCAATACTCATCGCTCACCAAAGTCCTGAAGATACCTTCAGCCATCGGACTACGACAGGTATTACCACTGCATATAAATAACAGATTAAATTTCAACCTGTTGTCGAGTAACACCCTTCGACCGTAGACTTTCTCAATCTCAAGAATTGGTATGGTACCTTTTCGCTTAATCATAGGTGGAGTGGTCGTTAAATCGATTACTGTAGAAGCTTTGGATTTCAATCTCCCGCCATCAATCACCAATTCAATCTCGGTAAACTTTTCGGAAATCTCAAAGGCATCTGTAAGTGGTGGTTGACCAGTAAGATTAGCGCTTGTGACAGCTAACGGCTTGTTGTACATACTCAAGAGTTTAATAATAAAATCTACTCGAGGAATGCGTATCCCTATTCTTTCTGTAATGCCAGGGAGAGAGACCCCTATCTTCTTCTTCAAGATAATCGTCAACGTGCCCGGAATGAAATATTCTATAATCTTGCGTTTCGAAATAACAGCGTATTGTTCTATTTTATCTTTTAGTACGAAGAGGGTAAATGGTTTTTCACGACATCCTTTAATGTTGGTTAGTTTCCGGACCGCATCATGTGCGGTACCATTCACCGCAAAACCATAAATGGTATCAGTGGGTAATGTAATTATCCCATTTTTTTCCAAAACGCGGATTATCCGTCTATAAAATTCATCAGTATTCTCGACCTTAATTATCATGCACGATGTTATTCAGTACTACAAAACTATACTGTATAATGGTTAAAGATGTTAGTTTCCTATTTCTTTTCTATTTGTCGGAACAGACGACAGGCAAAGATCGCAGCGTTTTTTACGCCGTGTTTCCCAATTCCAAATGCTGCTACAGGTACGCCGGAAGGCATTTGCACAATCGAAAGCAAAGAGTCAATACCACCGAGGGTAGATGCAGGCAAAGGGACACCAAGAACAGGTATGTCAGTTAATGAGGCAATGAATCCCGGAAGATGTGCAGCCATGCCTGCACCTGCAATAATTGCCACCACGCCTTCTCTTTTTGCCTTTCCTATCAATTCTCTAATTTTATCGGGTTCACGGTGTGCAGAGTGGATGAATGTATCATAGGGTATCCCCTCATCCTTAAGCATTTTCTCTGCATGTGCCATTATCTCTTCGTCTGATTTACTGCCCATGACTATCCAGATCTTCATCGCCGCCTCTTTCTCTTCATCTTCTTCATACCTGAATTCCCAATATCTTTACGATAATACATACCATGAAAACGGATCTTCTTTATCTCCTCATAGACCCTCTGCTTTGCAATCTTCAAGTTCTCGTGTGTCGTCACCACATTGAGCACTCTCCCCGATGCGGTGACGAGTTTTGAATCTTCCACCTTTGTTCCAGCATGAAAAACTAATGTTTTTGCCGAGAGTCTTTCTTTAAATTCTATCTCCTCACCAACTCGGTATTCAAAAGGATATCCTCCAGATGCTAATACTACACAGATTGACCAGTGATTCTTTACCTTTATCTCGACATCCGAAAGCTCTCCATTAACAACGGCGAGAAGTGCCTCGAATAGGTCGCTCTCTATAATGGGAAACATCGCCTGGGCTTCGGGATCACCGAATCGACAATTGAATTCAAGCACCTTTGGCCCCAATGAAGTAAGAATGATACCCGCATAGAGAACTCCTTTGTAGTCTATTCCTTGGTCTTTCAAAGACAAGATTGTCGGCTGAATAATAACCTGTTCAATAATGTTTGAAACACGACGATTGGTTGGATACGGAGCATAGGCACCCATTCCACCAGTATTCGGCCCGCGGTTACGGTCATGTAATCGTTTATGATCTTGAGACGAGGGAAGGTACGTGATTGTTATGCCGTCGGTGAGGACAAAGATCGATGCCTCCTGACCAGTGAGAAACTCCTCAACAACAATCGTATTGCCCGCCTCGCCAAGACGATGTTGCACAAGAATTTCGTCGACGGTCTTCTCGTATTCTTTCCGGGTATTAACCACAAAAGTCCCCTTGCCACCTGCGAGTCCAGAAGCCTTTACCACCGCCGGGTATTTATTTATGGTTTTCGTGTATTTGAGCGCTGCAGATGCAGTCGTATAGACCTGAAATCTCGGTGCAGGAATACCAAAACGATGCATGAAATCACGGGCAAAGGACTTATCTGCCTCGATACGGCTTGCATGCTTATTTGATCCAAAGATCTTCAGTCCCTTTTTTGCGAATTCATCAACTATACCGAGAGCCAAAGGAACCTCTGGACCAACCACTGTTAAATCAATTTTCTTCTCTTCAGCAAACCGCGCAAGTCCCTGTATGTCTGTTGCCAAAATGTCTACACAGGTTGCAATCTGTGCAATGCCAGGATTTCCTGGTGCAGCGTAGATTTTTTTAACCTTCTTTGATTTACTCAATTTCCAGGCAAGGGCATGCTCCCTGCCACCACCACCAATAACTAAGACCTTCATCCTATACTCCTCACAATCTCTCTAAAGCGGTTCTTTGATTTTTCGATAATACTTCCTAATACAATATAGTCTGCTCCTGCATCTATGATTTCTCTCGCCTCCTTCGCAGTCCTCATACCACCTCCAACAATCAAAGGAATGGTAAGCGCCGCCTTCACATCCTTTACCATCTCTCTCGGCACAGGCTTATCAGCTCCACTCCCCGCCTCCAGGTATATATACTTCATACCAAAATATTCTCCGGTCAGGGCATGTGCTACCGCAATCTCAGGTTTTGTGCGGGGAATAGGCTTAGTATTTGACATATACTCAACCGCAGTGTAGTTACCCGATTCAATAAGAATGTACCCCACAGGAATCACCTCTAAATCATACTCCCTGATGACAAATACTGCCTTCACTTGCTCGCCAATGAGAAATTCAGAATTCCTGCCGCTCAATAATGATAAGAAAAATATCGCATCAGCATGAGGAGAGACTTGATGAGAGCCGCCAGGAAAGAGAATTACTGGTTTATCTGTATGCTTCTTCACCTGAGCAATAAACTTGTCAAAATGGGGTGAGACGAGAAGTGATGAACCGATCAGGATACCTGCTACCCCTTCTTCAGAGACAAATCTTGTCAGTTCTCCGATGCTCTTGACCGGAATCCTGTCTGGGTCTAAGAGTGCCAAGACACCAGGTTTTGCTCTGTTGAGCATAGCACAAACTGACTTCTTCCTCATCTCTGCACATTATACCTTGCTTTTCAAAAAAATCAAGATACTTATGAAAGTACAAGAACGAGCCAAGGATACGCGCACATCCTATCACCATACTCGAGCCTTCTATCAGTTGACAAATCAAAGGAATCTTCTATAATCTATGAAAATAATGAAAACAATTCTTGTGTACCTTGTTGTCTCTTTCATGACAGTATCTGCACGTCTGTATGCCTTTCCAGGGCAGGGTGATTCGGCTTACCTGAACATAAAAATAAATAATGACACAACCACAGAACTCCAGAATGAGGAACAGATTGTCATTAATCCCAAGGATAGTACAAACCTGGTTGCGGTGTGGCGCGATTTCCGATTGGGCTATCGCCAGGTCGGCTATGGATACTCCTTTGATGGCGGCTTGACATGGCATCAGGACCTCTTTGTCGAACCCCAATATATCTGGGATAGTGACCCTGGGCTCACGGTCGACACTGCAGGAAATTTTTATGCCGTCATCCTCTCATACAACTCAACCGATGAGCCAAACGGTCTCTTCGTCTATAAATCGACAGACGGAGGAGTGTCCTGGCAAGGTCCAGCCACGGTCATCAATGGTGTACCTGGTGTATTCGAGGACAAGGAACTGATTGCCTGTGATCGATCTGATGGGCCCTATACTGATAATCTGTATGTTGTCTGGACTCGATTCTACACAACGCACATCCTCTTGAGCCGATCCACAGATGGCGGTAATTCGTTTGAACCGCCAATACGGGTCAGCGACAACAATGGTGTGCAGTGGCCAGTACCCTGTATCGGTCCGAACAGCGAGGTCTATGTTGCCTGGATAAATTTTACGCCGGGCGCCATCCGGTTTGACCTTTCATCCGATGGTGGACAGACCTTTGGAACTGACAACACCATCCAAGATGTATCCTTGGTTTCTGAATTTATTAACGGCAATATCCAGGTCTACTCATTCCCAGCACTGGATGCGGATATCACTGGAGGACCATACCATGGCACTATCTATGTTGCATATATAGACTATGCTCCAGGATTTACTGACACTGACATATACTTTACCCGGTCTCAAGATGGTGGAATGACCTGGAGTCAAAGGATACGAATAAACGATGATTCTCTCAATAATGGGTGTGACCAATTCCATCCCTGGCTCACAGTAGCACCAGATGGAAATATCATTGTTGTCTTCTTGGACCGCAGACTTGACTCAGAGAATCTCTTAATGGATCTCTATATGACGACCTCTACAGACGGTGGAGAGATCTGGTCACAGAATGAACGTATAACGACTGAATCGAGTGATCCTACTGCTGGTTCCCGCTGGATTTCCAGGACCTCCCAACAATCTCCAATACGGTCCATCCAATCGACAATCTTGGCAGATAGAGCCGGATTACTGGGTGAGTATATTGGTGTCACCGCTTCATCAATAGATGATATTCACCCGATCTGGACCGACACTCGACATGGGCATCAGGATGTATTTGTGGGCGTCAAAGATACTGCTGGACCATTTATTCAGGAATTTGTAGACAACGAGCGTAATAACGTGGTGTTATCAATCGAACCAAATCCAGCGACGAGAAAGGTCGTCATAAAAATGACGCCCCACATCGAGACCTTATTGTCAGAAGCAACATTGAAGATATTCGATCTCTCTGGAAGAATAGTCAGGACCTTCAAGAGCCCCAATAATCTGATTGTCTGGGAAAGAGAAACTGACACAGGTGAGCCGATTGGAAGTGGCGTCTATTTTTGTTGCTTGGAGACTGACCAATTTTCCATCATAAAAAAATTTATCCTGCTCAATCGCTGAGTACCCACTCTATTTTCAGATAAGCAACTTGACAACTATTGAAATATGAGTAGAATGAGGTTATGAAAGATATGACAAAGGTTATTCTCTTCAGATATCTGACTCCTCAGGAACTAGACTGGATGCTGGTGAAATGGAAGACAAGAAACGTAGCGGAGAATTCCATTATCATCAAAGAAGGCACAGCGAGTGACGAGATGTATATTATTGAATCAGGCCGTGTTGAAGTATACTTAACGCGCGGTGATGTTGTATTATCGCTATCCGAACTCCAAGAGACTTCTTTCTTTGGTGAAATGACTCTGATCACGGATAAACCCAACGCAACAACGGTCAAGGCAAAGACTGATTGTCGGCTCTTAGTGTTGAAGAAGCAGGATTTTATGGATATCGTTAATGAAAATCCAAAGGTTGCAGCAAAATTTCTGTTGGCAATGGGTGAAGACTTATGCAATCGTATTATGACAACAAATGTCAATTTAGAAAACCATTTCTTGGTAAATCAAGCAGTCGTCGATAATGAATCGTTCAGGAATTTGTATATCCTTACACACAGGGCCCCATCGTCTAGCGGTTAGGACATCACTCTTTCAAGGTGGAGACACGGGTTCGATTCCCGTTGGGGCCAGGTTCAATTTCAATGAGTAGAAAAGGAGGTTGTATGAAGAAGATTTTATGTGTTCTTGCATGTCTTTTGCCCGTTTTCTTGTTCGCTCAAGAAATATCAGTCCATGGTAACCGAGGTATGTTTCGGCTCCAGTATGCACAACCCCATGAAATGGGTATGTTTTCGTTCCACATCTCACCGTCAGAAAGATTTGAAGAAATAGCGACGGTTCAGGATGATCAGGATGTCACGGATCGAAAACATTTCTTTGATATCTCAACCGGTATATCCTATTCAATAATCGACAATCTCGAAATTCGATTTGGTACAACTGTACTTACCAAATGGTTTGAGATGAACAATTATCCAATTAGTCGTGAAGACCCGGATCCAGTAATCGGCTTTAAGTCAATAATAATTGGCACAAAGTTTGGCTATCCTTTTATTATGGATGAAACGACTCCCCTTATCTATGCGGTAGGTATTGATGGCTTCGTCGATTTTGGGCCTAGTCTCTCAAAGACCTGGTTCGATAATGCCTATAACAGGGATAGACGATTCTATGAAGACTCATTTCCTGAAGCTGGAGGTACACCATATGTGCCCAATTTTTCACCCTACATACCTCATGATCCAGATTTCGGCTTTGCCGGTCTGTTTGATTTTAGAATTGGCCCATTTGCAACCCATGCCAATATCGGTTATTTACAGACAGGAGAAGATGAACAGCCAGACTATGTCTCAGATGCAGATTTTGCAAACCTTGAGCGGCCAAACTACCTACTGCATGGCATTGGTATCGAGCTGATTCCTTCTGAAGGGGCGCGAATTCTGTTTGAGACCTACGGTGCGTATGATACCGACGCCAGTGAAGAATCACTCTGGGTTACTCCTGGTCTGAGATTTGGTTCGCAGAGTGTCAGTTTTGATCTGGGTGTTGATTTAGGATTAGCAAATCCAGTAGCAGATGATGATTTCTGGTGGAGGGCATTCATTAATTTCTCAGCCGGTGTTGATTTGGTAAAGAAGGTAGAGGTTCACATACCAATTGCCACGGTAACAGGCAGGGTGTATGATGCCACGACAGGCGACGCCGTTCCTGCAACCATTACCTTCCCCGGTACAGAGAAAGAGGCTATACAAGTATCAGATTTTGGCGAATACAAGGCCTCATTCAGTCCAGGGAGTTACCGCATACGCGCAGACGCCTCTGACTATCGTTGGAAAGATCAGGGCATTGTTCTCAAAGATGGTGATGCAATTGTGCTTGATTTTGCACTGAATAAAAAAGTTGTCGAACAGGCAATTCTTACTGGGAAAATTTCAGAGTTTGAAACAGCAAAGCCACTGCTCGCTCAACTTACCTTTGTTGATACCGACATTCCAAAGGTGACCACTGATCCGAATACAGGCATTTATAAAGTAACCGTCTCACCAGGCACCTATTCCGTGAAAGTCGAAGCAGAGGACTACATAATGGAAAGTGCTCCGATAGTACTTGCTAAGGATGAAACCAAAATCCAAAATTTCGTGCTCAAACCTATACCCAAGGTTGGTGAGAAGATTGTGCTCAAGGGAATCTACTTTGACTTTAACTCGGCGGTCATCAAACCGACCTCATACGCTGTCCTGGATGATGCTGCCAAGGTCCTCAAGGCGAAGCCAAGAATGAGGGTCGAGATCGGCGGTCATACTGATAGTGTCGGTTCTGATTCCTATAACCAGAAACTCTCCTATCAGCGAGCCAATGCAGTAAAAGATTACCTCATGAGATACCACTATATTGATGCTTTCCGATTACTAGTAGTCGGATATGGTGAGTCTATGCCGATTGCAGACAACCGAACAACGGCTGGCAGAGATCTTAATAGGAGAATCGAGTTCAAGATCTTGAGCTGGGAATAATTCTATAATATTGTAAAAAGAGGGAGGGCAGTAAGACTGCCCTCCCTCTTTTTTTCCACAATCTCATGTATAAGTAGCACGCTTGTAGATTAAATACTCGTGTGTGCTATCTCTCGTTCAATCTTCTCCAGGTACCGTAGATTCCCAATTTCCTTAAATATCTGATTTGCTCTAAGAAACATCTTCAAGGCATCCTTTAACCGCTTCTCTTTTTTATAGGCAAGTCCCCTTAGATAAAAGATTTCACCAGCGATTTTGTTGTTCGGTAATGACTTGATGTAATTATACGCCTTCTTGTAATAGGAATGAGCTTTGGAATAGTGCTTCAGCGCTGCTTGCAGCTTGGCACTATACATAAATCTGTCTATCTTGTACTTGATGCTCCTTTCCATCTTCAATTGGGTAAACATCTTCCTTGCCAATGTGTATGCTCTATTGAGTTGCTTTGACTGTAGGAAATATTCAATTTCTTCCTTCATGCATTCGATGGTGAGGAATTTCATGCTGAGTTCTCGTGCAGCACGTGAAGCCTTTTCTAGATGCATTTTACTCTTTTTGAGCATCCCTCTTTCTCGATAGAATTCACTGAGACTCAGGTTAATCCTCACAATTCCTTCACGATCATTTATCTCTTTTGATAATTCAAGCACTTGTCTGTAATTGAGTATCGCCTGGTCATACATGAGCCGGTTGTAGTTGATGAATCCGATGTTGTTGTATAAATAGGCAATTGCTCTCTTGGCTCCAATCAGCTTTGCCTGACTCAGCGCCTTAAGGTAATACTCTTCTGCCTTTATTAGATCATAATCACTATATAAAGCACCAATATTGTTATATGTCAAAAGGATACTCTCCTGATAACCTATCTCTTCATAGATCTTGAGTGCCTTATGGTAGAATCTTTCACTCAATTTAATATTGAGTTGATTGTGATAATTCACACCAAGATCAAGATAACACGCACCAATACGCTGTTTATCTCCCATTGCCTCTCTTATCTTCAACCCATACTTGAAATACAACTCTGCCTTTTTATATCTTCTCATCTCCATATAAATGATACCTAAAATAACATAGAGGTCACCACGTGACTGCTTATTCATCTGATTTTTCTGCTTCAACATATCCTCACACTCTCTTCGCGCACGAAGGTGTTGGCCTAAGAGCGTATAGAGCCAGGCGATGGCAGTTCTGAACAGTGAAGCTGCATCTGTACCCTGCGTCATCTTGAGACCAGCCCTCCGATATCTCAAGCTGTTTTTGTAATCACCCATACTCTCATATACCTTGCCAAGTCTTTCATATATTTTATAAGCATGAAAATCTATCTTCAGGCAGGCTGTCAACTGTTCGATCGCCGCCTTATAATTTCCCATTAAGTAATAGATGTCTGCCAATGAGAACTTTATCTTGAATATTTCTTCAATACTATCTTCATATTTTAACGCATTCTCAAAAAATTTGATCGCCACACCATGCGCATAGTTGTCCTTTGCCTTTAAGGCTGCTTTTTTTGAGTAGTAGAGTGATTTTGGTGGATCATTAGCAATGGTGAAATGTGTCGCAAGTTGCTCATAGAAGTCAGAGAGCATATTATGATAAATCACTTCGATCGTCTTACCCACAGCTCTATGATAGTGCACCAACTCTCGCCTTGACATCGTCTTATACACAATCTGCCTGACGATATCTTCCGAGAAGAAGAAGTGGTCAGGTGCACTTTCTTGAATAAATCCTAATCTACAGAGCTCATCAATTGCATCGAGTATCTGCCCAACATTTCGATTACTCGCAGTCGCAATTATTTCAGCGGTAAATTCCTGTCCAAAAACTGCTCCAATCTTCAAAAAGTTATTTATTTCCGGATCGAGAAATTTCAGCTTTCTCTTTATGGTTTCTTCTATTGAACGGGGGATTGTGATCTCAAAGCCTTTAACAAACACCCATTCTCTGCCACTCCAATAGATCTTTTTTTGACGCCCTAGTTCTCTCACAATCTCTTCAACATAGAATGGATTGCCACCGCTCTCCTGATAGATGTATTTGGTAACTGATTGGGGGACAGGCCCCATTATTGCCCTCACGAGTTGTGTTGTCTGATTTTCATTTAACGGAGAGAGGGTTATTTGTGTGTAGAGTTTTTCTCGAGCCCAGATCTCCAAGAATGCAGAAATGCGGGCATTCTTGATCTCTTCAAGGCGGTATGCTCCAAAAATTTTGATATTGTCATTGATGCTCCTGAGGAGGAAATCTAACAATTCGCAACTGGATGAATCGAGCCAGTGGAGATCATCTACAAAGAGAATCGTTTTTGTCGGCACAAAAAAATTCGATAGTGTTGTCATAAACGCGTTTACCGCGTTGTAGAGGCGAAATTTGTCCATACCATCGGTCTGTACTGTCTTTGTTATACTCTCTAAAGGGAGAATTTTCGTGATCTCAGATTGATACACGGCTGGCAGTTGTTTAAGAATTCGTTGAATGAGACCAAAATCCTTATTGAGCAACTCATTAAGCATGCTTTTGAAGGGATGATAAGGAACTGATGAAAGAGCCGCATAGGTATTACCCCGCAACATGATGTGTGTCTCAAAGAGTTCTTTAATCTCATAGACAAGCCTTGTCTTTCCAATGCCTGCCTCACCAGCAATAAATATCGTATTATAATCATTGAGCTGACCAAGGCACCAATTCGCCTCATCGTCACGGCCGATGATCACTGAAGATGGAATCTCCATTTTCTTTGCAGTCTTCTGCCTCGTTCCAATGCTACTCTTCCCCGCCTTCTTCGCCTGATACAGTAGACTATCAGCCTGGCTGACCAGTGACTCAGTCGATTTACCATCTTCTGGGAAGACAGCATATCCCATACTGCAACTGAGTGTATGATTCGCTACTTCGTTACCATTTAGGTTATCAATGATTCTATGGGCCAATTCGATTGTTCCATCCTCATCAGTATTGGGCATGAGAATAATAAACTCGTCGCCACCATAGCGGACTAAGCTATCGACCTCCCTAATATTCCTGCTGAGAAATTCACTAAATGCCACCAAGACTTTATCTCCCTCTACGTGGCCAAGATTATTATTGACATACCGAAAATCGTCAATATCCAAGATAATCAGGGCGAATTTTGTGACAAAACGCCTTGCCCTCTTAATCTCATTATCGATCCAATACTGCAGAAAGCGACGATTATAACAGCCCGTCAATTCATCATAGTAGATCTTCTTCATACTAATAAGTATAGTGTATAATTGGCAAGTTGTCAATAGGCTTAAGTCTATGATTCGACCAAATGCATTACCCTACTACTCATATCTCAATGCCTCAATGGGATTGAGCGTGGCAGCACGGCGCGCAGGATATATACCAAAGAAGATGCCAACTGCTGCAGAGAACCCAAATCCCAGAAGCACCATCCAGAATGAAACTGCAGCTTTGAGTGGTGAGACTACAGAGATTATCCTTGCCAATACAAGACCGAAAATAATGCCAATAATTCCACCGATAAGGGCGAGGATAATGGATTCGGTGAGGAATTGAAAGAGTATATTTTGGTTCGAGGCACCAACTGCCTTACGTATCCCAATCTCTCGGGTACGCTCTGCAACAGAAACGAGCATGATATTCATAATACCGATTCCACCGACCACCAATGAAATGGCTGCTATAGCGACAATTGCAATAAACCCCACCCGCGTAATATTCTGATAAATCTCCATGAGCATCTGTTGTGTCCCGATCTCAAAGTCATCCTCTTTATCAAAGGTGAGTCCATGTCTGCGCCGCATGAGATCTCTTACTTCATCAATCGCTTTTTCGATCTTACCATCCTTAGGTTTTATATCTACTGAGTAACCGAAAAAGGCTCGTCCCACTAATGATGTTCGATCTTGAGGAAGAATCTTCTCATGCAGGGTATAGGGAACGGCTACAAAATTGTCCATACTCTGTCCTAAGAAGGCACCTTTTTCTTTAAATACACCAATAATCTTAATTCTGTGTCCCCTGATGCTCAGTTCTTTTCCTACTGGTGATTCATCAGGAAAGAGATTGCTCGCAACATAGGAACCGATGATACTAACACTCCGACGATGGAGCACGTCATCTTCGGTGAAATCTCTACCGCTTTCAACAAATCGATTATTGACTGTTGCGAAATTTTCATCTGAACCAATCACATTCGTTTGTGCAACCTCCTTATCTTTGTATTTTACTTTGTTCATTCGCTGAGAAATCTCAGGAATCGCAACATCAACAGAGGGAAGCATACTTATCGCTTCGGCATCATCAGGGGTCAAATCTGGACGCGTGGCAATCTCCTCGACGTTACGCGGACCAGTGACCACCATCGGATATTTTGCGAGAAAGATGAGATCAGATCCAATGGACTGAACCTGTTGTGCAACTGACCGATTCAGCCCCTCAATCAATGAAAGGATAGCAATAACTGTTGTGACTCCAATAATAATACCAAGTGTCGTGAGAAATGACCTCAACCTATGGGTTCTAAATGTCTGGAATGAGAGGGCGATTTTTCCTATAACATCACGCGTGTTCAATCATACCGTCCTTCAATTTTATTACCTTCTTTGCGTGAGCAGCAACATTCTGGTCATGGGTTACCATTACTATCGTGTTGCCCTCATCGAACAATGTATCGAAGAGCTCCATTATCTCAGCACCGGTCTTAGAATCAAGATTTCCGGTTGGTTCATCGGCAAAGATGATTCTAGGATTATTCACGAGAGCACGGGCAATTGCCACACGTTGACACTCTCCTCCTGACAGTTCATTAGGACGATGATACATTCTATCGCCAAGTCCAATTTTATCTAAAATCTCCTTCGCCTTAATTATTCTTTCCTGTTTCTTAACACTCGAATAGATTAGAGGAAGTGCAATATTATCAAGAGCCGAGAGCCGAGGTAAGAGGCTAAAGCTCTGAAATACAAATCCCACATATCTATTTCTAATCTTTGCCAGTTCCATATCTGTATACTTGGAAACCAATGTATCTTCAAAATAGTATTCACCAGAAGTGGGTGAATCCAGACAGCTGAGGATGTGGACGAGTGTCGATTTTCCACTGCCTGATGGACCCATAATAGAAATATACTCATTCCCCTTTATCTCCATGGTCACACCCCGTAATGCTTCGACTGCAACCTTACCCCTCCAGTATGTTTTATGGACGTCGATCGCATGGCAAATAATCTTGTTGTGAATCATGATGCTCGTCTTCGTATTGCTCGTAGTAATCTTCTTGGACCAATGGTCTGCGAAGAGGTATCTTCTTCGGAGAGTTTAAAGTTCACCGGTGCACCATCCTTCAAGGTAGAAAGCACGCGATAGGGACCAATGATTACTGTATCACCTTCCTCAACACCAGAAATAATTTCGGTTTCAGTATCACTTGATACACCAGGGGTAATCTCCTTGAGGTGCGCCTTTTTTTCCTGGACAATAAAGACAGTCTGGGCACTTGTGTCATTAATCTCCCGCCTGCCTGCCGCCTGAATAGGAATAACGAGCACGTCTGACTTTTCGTTTGTTATAATGTCGCTTTTCACATTCATCCCAGGCCGGAGCAGGGGAGAAAATTCATTCATCTCAATCTCGATCTCGAAATCCGTCACTTTTTCCGTGGTCAGCTGGGTCATGATTGGCATCAATCCAATTTTAGTCACCACTCCTGGATATGTTGAATCAGGCAAGGCATCAGGGACAATCTCGGCTGTTTGGTCAAACTTAACTTCCGGCACATCAGTTTCGTCAATTCTCACCACTGCAATCATTTGTGATAAATCTGCAATTGTCATGAGCACGGTCCCTTGATAATTCATGGTACCCATTACTGCGGTTTCACCCTCTTCGACATTGATCTTGAGTACCTTCCCTGAAATCGGTGCGTATATTTTGGTCTTCCTGTAGGTATCGAGTGCCTGTTCATATTGTGCCCTTGCAATCTCATAACCCAATTGTATCTTCTCAAAACTCTCTTGAGAAATTAATTCCTTCTCAAAGAGCTCTCTACCCCTTTTGTAATCCTGTTCTGCCTGATAAAGCTGTGCTTGGGCAAGCTTTCGAGTCGCGTCTGCGTTCACATCATCGAGTTCAATAAGCAAATTCCCCTTTTTCACATCATCGCCTTCTCTAAAATATACTCTCTTAATCCGACCGATCGTCTCTGCAGATATGTCTACCTGGGATTTTGCCCTGAGTTCTCCAGAGGCTGCCACCTTTGATATAATATCCCCTCTCTTCACAATCACTACCTCAACCTCTTTACCCTCCTCCTTTTTCGCCAGATTCAACACAACAATCACAATGACCAAGACGACAACTCCAATTATGATAAAAAATTTCTTCTTCACCCCGCCCCTCCTGTGAGAGATATATCCTTGAGTCGCAATTTTAAACTTCCTAATATACTGTATGTGAATCTCTTTTCTCTCTGAAAGAAATCTTTATTTATTCTATGTGCCTCAACGTAAATTGATTCCATTGGCTATATCCTCCTCGTTGAATAACATTATGGTCCAAAAATCTCTTATACAACGTGACGTGCACCCTACATAGAGAGAATGAATGCGAGGGGCGGGCTTCAGCATCTCTACTCCTTGTTGAACGCCAGCGCACCCAAGAGATAGGACAACTGAGCCCTCTGGATGTACACACCGCTTAAAGATGAGGTATATGAAACCCTTGAGTCGTAAAGATCTTTCTCGGTAGTCAAGAAATCTAAGAATGAAATAGCGCCAAGCGCGTACTGTTCCTTGGCAATTGCTGATGCCTCCCTTGCTGCATCAAGACTCTTTCTTGCAAACTGGAGACTCTCATATGCCTCGACTAATGCATAATAGGTTGCGCGTAGCGATTTTTCTGTCTCTAAGAGTGCCCGTTTCTTTGAAAACTCTTTTAGCTGTACTTCCTTTTTCGCATTGAGATAATTAAAGACTAATGACTTTATCTCAAAGATCGGAAACGAAATATTTATTCCATAGTTCTTCATGGCATTGTCTCCATAATGCTGAAAGTCAAAGATGAACGAATCAGCCGAGTAGGTATAGCCGTAAAAGAATGAAACTTTTGGAAGGAATGCAAGGTACGACGCAACTAGATCTAATTTTGCGACGTTTCTCAATTCTTGAGCAAGTTGTATGTTATAATTCACCTTTTGCAAGATGAGGGCGAGTGAATCAAGGGAGGGAAATTTTGTCGTATCAGGAGGTATTAATGTATCAACTAAATAAATATCATTATATATACCAAGGATTGATTTCAATTCCTCATGGGCAGTGATTTCAAGGGTCTTTGCCCCTGCTCTATCTTGGAGGGTGCGGAGATGAAAGACCTCACCCTGAAGCAATTCGAGCCGTGATGCTGCTCCTATAGTATATTTTGCCTCAATCAATTTGAGGTTCTCCTCAGCCCTCTTGATGGCAATCTCTGACGCATGCAAGAGCTCTCGGGCGTTGATGAGATTATAATAGGTAGTTTTTAACCTCAATATCAAATTTGAAACGTCTGCTTTGTGCTGAATCTGGGTACCTCTTACCTGACGGCTACTGATAAAGACCGAACTAATGATGTCCAAATCAAAGATTGATTGGTTTAAGGTAATCGATCCTGAATAATCGGTAAAGGTAGCGCCCTCAGGGTATTCACTCTTAGTATACGCAGCGGTTGCAGAGATCGTGGGAAGAAGGTTAGAGAATGTTTGATAGAAGAGAATACGTGATTTGTCTAAGGTGATCTTTGATTCATGGTATGCGGGACTCTGAGAGAGTGCGAGCGTGATCGCCTGGTCTAACGATAAAGAATCAACCTGCAAGAAAAGTAACAAAACGAGCATAGCATTACCCTCTGGTTTTCGCCCTCTGCACCATGCACTCCAACCTATGCCCTCGGGCCCAAGAGACCAAGGGTGATTCCTATAAATATTGATGCTATCCAGATAATAAACACAAGGATGTAGGCATTCTTTCTCTCAATCTCATTGGTAATACTAATACCGAGCGAAACGAGAACCATCTCCCAGATAATGAAGAAGTCGAAACCAGCAAGCACTTTATAGCCAAAGGAATCCTTGGCTAAGCCCGGTACAAAGAGAGCGAGCGAAGTCGTTACATACGGTGATTTCGTTATCGCAATTAATATCACCTTTAATAGTGCAGAAGGAACCTTTATTAATGCTGAAAAACAGACCACAGAAAATACGCGCTTGAATGCACCTGTGCCACCAAAGAGAGGGATTAAGAGATTAACCAAAAAGGCGAATAAGAGTAGAACAATGGCAATAAAAACCGCCGCTCCAATGGTGCTCGAGATTACTATGATAGGGCCAGATGAAACTTTTAGTGCCTGTTCTATTTGTTCCTCTGTCATGCCCCGCTCTCTCATCACCTCTTCCTGTTTTGCGATTATGGTCTCTTTCGTCATGCTCACGGTTAGCGCAGCACTCAACGCGACAACAACGAGTATAATAATGAAGGGGATCACCCATTCTGGTTTCTCCTTTAAGCTCGCAAACACCTTTGTCGGCGACGTAAAAAAATCTATAATCTTATTCATCTAAGCTCCTCGCATTCCTTTCTTTACCTCAAAGTGCTAAAAAGTTTCAGACATTTCTTTATCCACACAAGAAATGTCTATATATAATTATACGATAAGAAACTACCAAAGTTTCATATGGACAAATAATCTCAATTCTATGCAAAAATCAGTTAAAATCAAGGAATAATGTCGGTAATAGTAATTCCTCGCTCAGACAGAAAAAAGACTACGCCTCTATGGAATGTTACTGTGGTGCACAACTCTCACAATACCTATAGCATTTTATATGATTGACAAGCTACGATTATTGTATATCTTGTGAACACTAAGGAGGAGACATGCTCAATACAAAGAGATTGTTTATTGCCACGCTGTTGGGAGTCATCTTCGGTTTTGTATGCTGGGGTTTTGCCGCCTCAGGTGGGCCACAACCATGGTACTTCGCCGTCTCAACTATTATCTCTCGAACCCTCATAGGTTTTACCATAGGTATAAGCATTATGAGGATACAGTGGTGGCTCCATGGCATTATTATAGGCGCGCTCTACAGTCTACCAATGGCTTTTTATGGATTTTACGTTCCAGGTAGGGAGATGTTTATCTTCTGGGGTTTTTTTGTTATGGGTATTATCTACGGGTTCCTTATTGAACTCTTCACTACCGTCATATTCAAGGCGAAACCATAAAAGCCGCACTCATCGAAGGAAAAGAGAAACAGAATTAGAGATTTCGCCCATTGGCAAAATCTAAAACTACTGAACGTAGAAATATTATGTGATTACTCAAGCTATGACCTGTACATTCCCAACACTCTATGAACGGTGTGCAACCTTCCAAGCTTCAGCAAAAGCGATACGATTCCCTGGCGATGGATGTGAATATTTGTACCACTCTATCAATGGGTGCGGATAGGCAATCATCAGTTGTTTATTACAGAATTTTGCCATAACACTTATAAACCCCTCTGGGTTATTGGTGAGTTCAAGCGCACCGCGGTCTGCCCGCCTCTCATAATATCTCGAAATCGATGAAGACAATGGTTTGAGGACAAAAGAGAGTACTGCGAAAATTAAGGCGAGCACGGGAAACGCGGCGATATCACTTATCCTCTCAAATCCGGCTAATTGATAAAAATAAGGATGGATGCGATACAATCCATAGAACATTCCCAGGGTTATCAAAGATTGCCAAAGAATTGACCGCCATATATGGTGTTCTCGGTAGTGAATGATCTCATGAGCAAGTACCGGCATAATCTCATCCTCAGCATAGCCTGAAATGAATGTATCACCAAGAAGGACCCTCTTTGTGTTACCAAGACCTGTCACGGCGGCATTCGCCTTGGTTGATTTACTGCTTAGATTAATACTATAGATACCCTCGGCGTTTATCTTTGTCTTCACACATAACGCTTCGACTTTAGACCTTAAACTTTCGTTTTCAATAGGTGACGTCTTATAAAAGAGTGGTAGAATGAGAACAGGGAAGAGGTTCACAATCACTACACTAAAGAGTATCATCACACCGGAAAGCCACAGCCACCACAGATAAGGCGATACATGGGTAATGAGATAAATAAACTCAAAGACAATTGCACCGAGAACAAGACTTACAAAAAAAGACTTTATCCAATCGATGAGCCAGGCTTTAAAATTCTGGGTTGAGAACCGGTACTTATGCTCGATAACATAACCGTCAATATAGGAAAAAGGAAAAGAAATGATTGAGTAGACTATATATAAAGATGCAAAGAAAATAAAGATGAGTGCAGGACGAAAATATACTACACCATTTACTACAGCAACAAAACTTTTTGAAATATCAAAATACAACAACACAACGAGAAAGAGAGCTGAGGTAACATAAGAAAAGATGCTCACTATGAGACTGTCTTTCTTATAACGTCTTGCTAATTTCTGTTTCTCTTTATCGATCAGAGGATGCATCTTCTTCCCGTGCATAGATTATTCTATTGTTTTTAATGTCCGAGTCAATCAAAACTTGACTTTCTACTTTTTTAGAATACAATAGTCCGTTAAACGAAAAGGATGCGTACGGGAAGAGAGGAGGTATAATGAAAAGAGTCTATGTCTTTGGAAAACCTACCTGTCCTGTCTGTAAGGATGCCTTTGACAAGATACTCTATTTCAAAAAAAAGCAAGATTTCAATGCTGAGATCAAATATTTCGACATGGAAACAGTCGATGGATTAACAGAGGGTGCCTTTAATGAAGTGAGTGATGTCCCAACTATTATCATCTTCGATAACAAAACCGAACTTGCCCGTTGGGTAAAACAGCCGCCAATCAGCGAGGAATTTCTACCTTATCTAGCATAGAGAAGAACGAATCAATCTTCTCAAATCGTTGTACTCAAGTTATTTCAACAACACCTCTTCAGGAGTAATTTAATGTTGCAGAAAAAATTGACAAGGGTCAGGAATATTCTCAGGAAACATCCTGGAGTGGTTGTCGCTCTTTCTGGGGGTGTAGATTCGAGTCTTCTCTTAAGAATAGCAAAAGACGTTTTAGGCGATCGCATCATCGCCGTGACTGCGGTATCGCCTCTACACCCTCAAGATGAGGTGAACGATGCGAAAAAAATAGCAAAAATTGTGGACTGTCAGCACCTCATCATTCGATCGGGTGAATTGAAGAACAAGGAATTTGTAAGCAACCCGAGAAATCGCTGCTATTACTGTAAGAGAAAGTTGTTTACCACCTTCAAAAGACTTGCCACAAAATATAAGTATGATATCATTGAGGCAAGCAATGTATCTGACCTGGATGACTTCCGTCCTGGGCTCCGTGCCCTCACAGACCTTAGTGTTGAATCACCCTTTATTCAGGCTCGGATCAACAAAAAGGAGATAAGAAAACTTGCCAAGAAGTTCGGCTTGCCTAATTGGAATAAACCATCAATGGCATGCCTTGCCTCAAGAATCCCTTATGGTCAAAAAATCAACAAAAAGATATTAAAAAGGATTGAGTCTGCTGAGAAATACTTAAAAACCTTTCAATTAACTCAAATTCGTGTGAGGGATCACTTCCCTATAGCGCGTATTGAGATCTTGGAGAAGGAATTTCATACCGTTATAAAACATCGTAAAAATATTAGCGCTTATTTTCGAAAATTAGGATATACCTCTGTAGCACTTGATCTGGAAGGGTATCGGTCCGGCAGCCTCAACCGGTAAGATGCAATCTTTGAGAGACCTTTCAAAATCACTATTCAAAGTCGGGCTTTTCGGCTTTGGAGGCGGCATCGGCATGCTCGCCATTCTCCGTGCTGAATGTGTGAAGAGGAAAAAGTTCATTACCGATGATGACCTGGCGACTGCCGTAGCAATGGGACAGATGTTACCTGGTCCATTTATCCCCAATTATTGTGAATATATCGGCTATCATCTTTTTGGTCTTAAAGGTGCAGGGGTTGCTGCAGTGTCACTGCTTTTGCCCTCTGTCATAGTGATGATAATCCTTTCCTGGTTCTACCTCACCTATCAATCACTACCCGGCGTTACGCTGATATTTAAAGGAGTAGGCGCAGTAATGACCTCAATAATCCTTTGGGCATCATATGATATGGGACGGGTGTTAATAAAAGATAAAAAGGGTATAATCGTTTTCATCTTCGCCTTGATCTTATTTCTCATTAAATTCGACCCAGTACTCGCTGTTCTCATCTGTGGTGGGCTTCGGCTGGCACTCGACAATATGAGATTTTTGAATAGCTGTGTCTTTGCTATTCCGCTGTTTGTCTTTGATGGTAAAAAGGCACTCGATCTCACCGGCATTTTCCTAAAGATAGGAGCCGTTATATTTGGTGGCGGCTATGGTGCAATCCCCTTTATCAAAAATGAGGTCTGTACGCTGAGACCCTGGTTGACACCTAAAGAGTTCCTCGATGGCGTCGCTTTGGGTCAGATGACGCCAGGTCCTGTTGCTATCACGGCTACGTTTGTAGGCTTCAAGGCGATGGGAATACCCGGTGCAATAATCGCAACGATAAGCATCTTTTTGCCGTCTTTCCTGATGCTCATCGTGTTAGTAAAAACATACCGAAAACTCAGTGAAAATAAATACGTTGTTTCGTTCTTTGGGGGCGTTAAATCTGCAGTGGTTGCAATACTATTATCCACCGGAATCTTTTTTGTAACGCTAAACTGGATCAGTATACCCTATGCATTCTTTGGTGTTATTGTACTTCTCATTTTACTCTTCACGCGCATTGAACCAATACTGCTGATTCTCGCTGGAGCAGTATTCAGCCTGATTATTAGATAAGCTACCCTGCTCCTCACATTCAACCGCGATTCAATTTGGCGCCCTCTCATAGAATTTCTGTGAAACGCATTCACTACAACTTTAACATGCGGGCATTGACAATGCAATAATTCCGTGTATATTTGCATAAGGCGGCGTAGCTCAGCTGGCAGAGCAGGAGAATCATAATCTCTGTGTCAGGGGTTCAAATCCCTTCGCCGCTATTAAAATCATGGCTCGATTCAGCGAGTACCATAAATATACTACAAAGCTAGGTGAACAGGTACACAAAATCTCAAATCTTCTCGACAAGCGTAGTAACAAGCTGAATGATCTCACACGGCAATTAGAGCTCTTATTCAAACTATTTTCCCGCAGCGACGAACTTGTCAAGATGGTTCAAAGTTACTCGAAGGATTTACGGGATGAAATAAATTCTATAAGAAAATCATACGTGCACTATGAGAACGCAATTGAGGGATCCTACAGAAGCCTTCTCCATGTCAGCGACCTTCTAAAATCAATAACCCATCTCTTGCAGAACACACAGACCAGTGCGGGTCTATTCATCACATCTGCCCAAAGTCTGGTAAACTTGGCAAAGAATGCAGAAATATATGCTCACCGTGCACAAAAAGAAGGTAAAGGATTAGCGATTATTGCTCGGGAATGCTTATCACTTGCACAACGTGCCCAACTCCCTTTTCGTGGTCTGAGTATTTTGCTGCGGAATCTACAACAAGTCGCGAACCCAGCAATCACCGAGTCAAATACCATAATCGAACTGTCGTCTCGTTCACAAAAATTGCTTGAGAAATCATTAATGTCTCTCGTAACGATCGATGAGATAGCGATCTCTCTGGAAAATATAATTAGCCGAGTCGCGGAACACAGTGAAATAAACAGTCGCCTAAGAAAGAACATCACCCAAGGTATGGATGTTTTTAAAAATCAATCAGCATCTTCATCAACGACCCTCGACGATATCACAATCCGCTGTGCTCAGTTCACGTCCTTGGGCCAAATACTTGACACTCTTGATAATACGCTATCTTCAATTGACAGACATGCAACGAAGAGAAGCGAGCCAGCTGCCCATCACCACGAATCTCAAATTGAGGAATACGTAGAAAGACAGCTAAATTTTCTCCTCAACGAAAATATAAAAATGTTTAGGCGGTTGCCAAAAACTCAAGAACTCCGTTTATTCGCGGGGCTCACCACCGAAGATTTAACTACTATAACAAAGCAGATTGATGTACTCTATCTTTCGGGTGACGAATTGGTCAGTTACGAAAAACATCTTGGAACCGCTTGTGCCGATATCATCACATCTACTATCCAGATCGAGGAATTCTTTAACGAAGCACAGAATATTTGGAATCGCCTACAGAGCGTAACAATTGATCTAACTGAGAAGCTTAAGAACATTGAGACCCTCATCGTAACTGCTCGCAAGCTCTGCACGAAGCTCAAAACCCTCTCTGTCTTCGCAAGAATCGAAGAGGGAATAACCGTCGCTTATCAAGCGCTCCTCTCACCCATTGTTGAGGAATTTGTCAGGTTGCAGACAAAAACAGAAGATGCACTTTTGAACATAACACCTCAAATAGCACAACTACAGCAAGATGTTGAACAATTGAAAAAAGAGAAAATTGCACAGGTCTTAGCAAAAATAAAACATCCAGACTGCACGAAGATTAAAATATTTCTCGATGATATCGTCAGAGTTTTTAAAGAAGAGAAAAAACAGATGAAAAGTATTAATAAAGTTGCTCATGAATTATATGGGAATGATAAATTACTAAAAGAGATTTGGAATGATTACGAGAGGTCGCTGTTGCGTATTTCGAAAATGAGCACTTCGTTCAGTAAAATCCTTGAAAAACAAAAGGCAGGATCACCCGGAATCATAAAGAGTAAGAGTATTGTAACAATGAGCCTACCTGACGATCCCCTAACACTTGATCCTGACAAAAAAACTGATGTGCATTCTCATCAGGTTATCTGCAACATCTCAGTGGGGCTATTCCAGTTTGGTGAAGGAATAGGGGTAATCCCCGGTCTCTCTGAAGACTATTCGTTATCTGCGGATGGAACTGAATATACCTTTAAGATCAGGAGAGGGCTTAAGTTCCAGAATGGAAAGACTTTGGAAATTGAACACATAAAAGATGCACTCATAAGAGCCCTCGAAGGACCAAACTTCAATTTCTTTAAGATGATCAGGGGCGCACAGAGATTTGTGGAAACCAGAGATAAGACTCTGCTTGGAATTAAAGTAGTAAATAGTTCTCAATTGAAAATAAATTTGGAATATCCTTTCTTACCAATCCTCTCCAATCTTGCAACCAATAGTGCTGATCCTTATCTACCTATGGATTTGCCCATCGGCATGGGACCTTTTAAAATCACCAGCTGGGAACAGGGAAAGAGGATCATTCTCGCAGCAAATGATTACTATTTCGAGGGAAGACCACCAATCGATGAACTCCATTTCCTGATAATCAAAGACGAGGAAGAAGGTTATGAGCTATTCAGAAACGGCACACTTTCAATATATTTACCCACCGGTGAGAGTCTAAAAAAAATGAGAAGCGAAATGCCGACAACACTTTGTACGGTACCTGAATTATCGGTAGAATATTTGTGCATCAATTGTCAAAAACAGCCTTTCGATAGTAAACTGGTAAGGCAAGCAATTGCCTATGCAATTGATACAAAAGGATTGGTCAACAGATTGCTCAAGGAGTCGGCTATTACAGCGGAAGGGATATTTCCGCCTTCACTGAAGATATCTGGTCGCAAATCAGTTGGTTATACATTTAATCCACGTAAGGCAAAAGACATATTGCGCGAGGCAGGTTTTAAGAATGGCTTACCAGTTATTTATCCGCTGGACATAACTGACTCGCCATCAGTTATTAGACAGGCTGAATTTGTAAAATCGAATCTTGCAGACATAGGCATAAAGGTGGAAATAAATCCAATGCCCTGGCATAATCTCTTGGAAAGGACATTTGCAGGTGAGTCAATTCTTTCATTTAGGGGCTGGGTGAGTGACAATGGAGACCCGGATAATTTTATGTATCCTCTGTTCCATTCGGCATCGCGTGGTCGCACTGGCAATACCTTTTTTTTCTCCCTGCCCGAAATTGATAAAGCCATCGAACATTGCCGCACGATGAGAAACTTGCATCAACGGAAGCTTTTGTACCGTGAAATTGAAGAACAGATCCTCGATGAATCACCAGGTGTCTTTCTTTATCACAGATTACAGAATATCGCCATTCAAAGAGATATTTCAGGAATGAAACCTCACCCACTCGGGCTCTTAAGAGCCAAATACGCCTGCCCCGCCGGCACCAAGAGTTGCGGTCCTCACAACACCAGAAACAATGCACCAAGAAAGGAAGTCACCCATGTTATCTATTCTCCATCATAGAGAGAATCATGGCAAAAGATGATGCGGAGTACAAAGGTGGAACTCAAGGCCAGGAAAAAAGAATTAGATAAACTGAAAATCATTGTTGCGCGGCTGAAGCAGAGGAGTCGCCATCTTGGTGTGTTGAAAGTCAATAGGATGCATATCTCGCAATGAAAATCACATATCTCGTCATTGGATGTATAATCTGTGCATTGAGTTACTCAGTCTTTCTTATACCTCATCAGATTGTGCCAGGCGGTGTGACTGGAATTGCAATGCTCCTGCACTTTGTGTATCATTCACCAGTAGGTGTCGTTGCAATAATCTTAAATATTCCCTTATTCATTGTTGCGGTTAAGGTCTTAGGCATTATCTTTGGATTCAGATCATTAATCGCGATCTTTTTTACAAATCTTTTGATAGATTTTTTCATCTATACGATAAAGATAACAACACCTACCCAAAATACTATCCTTGCCGCATTGTATGGCGGTCTACTCCTTGGATTAGGGCTCGGTCTCATCTTCCGTGGTGAGGCGAGTACTGGCGGTACAGACATCGTCGGGCAGATCCTTAACCGGTACACCAATATGTCGATTGGTATGTGGATAATGATTGTAGACTTCGTTGTCATTACCTTGGCTGGCATTACGACTAATTCTATCGAGTTGGCTCTTTTGGGATACCTTGCGCTCTTTCTCTCTTCTAAGATAATTGACCTCGTGTTAGAAGGCATGGACTACGCACGAGCAGCATTTGTGATTAGTGAAAAACATACAGAAATTATTGATGAGATCTATGATAAAATGAAACGCGGTGTGACGATACTCGAGGGGCGTTCATCCTACACCAAGCAAGAGCGGCCAGTTATTATGTGTGTCATTACTAAAAGGGAAACAACCTTCTTTAAATCTCTGATAAAAAATATTGATGACAAGGCATTCGTAATATTGACTGATGTCTTTGAGGTCTTAGGGCAAGGGTTTAGACGAAGGATTTGAACAAACCCTAAATCCTAAGCACGAAATCCTAAACAAATCCAAAATTCAAAATCCAAAAATTAATCCCACTCGCCGTTTCTCCCATTCTCTGATGCACATCATGATATAGCTTTCTAATCCTCCATCTTATTTTAGGCATTTAGGTGTTTAGGCACTTTAGGTTTTTGTGTAAAGAGGCTCACCAGCCACGTTGCGAGGAGCGAAAAAAAGAATCCCGGCACGAGTTCGTAGAGGAACTCCTTAAGCACTGGCACATTGTACCAGACGACAATGGTCACCGCACCAACGATCATTCCCGCAAACACTCCCATTTTGGTCGTCCTCTTCCAGAGTAGTGACAGAATAAGCGGAGGTCCGAAAGAGGCGGCAAGGCCACCCCAGGCATAGAGTACTAACCAGTATACGAGCCTCTCTGCACGTAATCCCAAGATAAAGGCTATGACCGCAACAACTGCGGTAAAGATCCGTGCCAATCTCACCAGGTGCTGCTGCTGAGCGTCTGGATTTATAATTTTTCGATAAATATCCTCGGTAATAGCAGAGGTTGCCACGAGCAATTGGGAATCTACTGTCGACATCATCGCTGCAGTTGCGGCTGCAAGGATGAATCCCACGAGCCATCCAGGAAGTATCTTTGCTGCAAATGTCAATGTTACATATTCAGGATCGGCAATCTCGCCACGCAAAAACGGGATGGCAAAGAAACCCAGAAATATTGCACCCGCAACAGCAAAGGTCGTCCACGTCATTGCGATAATTGCCGCTTTTTTCACTTCTTTTTCACTCTTTAAGGCCATGTAGCGCATGACAATATGAGGCTGCCCAGCATACCCAAAGCCGATTGCAAGACCCCCCAGAATCAAACCGAGATAGAGGGCGGTACCACTTTCTCCTGCTGAAAGCATTACTGCCTTTGGATCTATTGAACCTATCTTTGCCGCAATATTCCCAAGACCACCCAAGGAGATAATGCCAACAATAGACATCAACGTAAGTGCAACAACCATAATCAACCCCTGGAAAAAATCAGTCCATGATTCAGCAATAAAACCGCCCATCATGGTATAGAATAGAATTATCCCCAGGCCAATAATCATCCCCACAACATGATGAATATCAAATGTGGACGCTAAAATCTTGCCCGCACCGACAACCTGTGCGGAGACATAAAGAGTAAAGAAGAATACGATGAGAATGGATGATGTAATCCGTAGCAGATGGGTAGTATCATCAAAACGAGATTCAAAATAATCGGGTAACGTGAGGGCATTATATTTCCCAGTAAGTCTACGCAAGGGTGTGGCAATGACCAACCAGTTAAACAGACTGCCTAACCAGACACCAATTCCTGCCCAGAGAGCGCCAAGCCCCATCTTAAATGCCTGGCCAGGGAGTCCAATCAAGAGCCACGCTGACATATCAGTACCCTTCTCAGATAGGGCAATCACTGGTGTCCACATTTTCTTGCCTCCCAAGATGAAATTATCGAGAGATTTTGAGGCAAGACGTGCAGTAATTATTCCTACAATAACCATCCCAACAAGATAGAGTAGAAAGACAACGAGCACTATGCTCATAAGACCTCCAGTTTCTATTGTAGTATAAAACAACACGCAGTCAATGTTTTTATTTTGCTCAAACAACACGTATTGCTATGCCAATAAGATTGGAATATAATTCTAGAAAGGTTGTATCATAGATAGACAGGAGGTAAAAATGAAAAGCCGCATTATTTTATTAGTATGTATCATCTTCTGCATTGGGGTTTCCCAAATAGTATCTGGAATACGAGAAGCCCACGCAGAAAAGGAATTACAACCTGAAACTATTACATTCGATTCTGGTCGCTCTGCATGGAAATTACAAATCCCGGGAAATCGCCCCTTGGCAACTGTTGCTTATGGGGAAGGATTGATTTTTGTCGGCGGCGGCTATGGAAGTTATGAATTTTATGCATTTGAAGCCAAAACCGGTAAACCCGCGTGGACGTATAAGACTGGTGATGATGGGCCAACTGCCGCAGTAGTGAAAAATGGGTATGTTGTATTCAATACAGAATCATGCATCATATATGTGTTGAAGGCAAAGACCGGTGAAAAGGTCTGGGAAAAATGGCTCGGTGACCCGCTCATGAGTCAGCCTGCGATAGACGATGAGCATGTGTACATGGCATATCCTGGTAACGATGGTCATCATCATCTTGCCAGTATGACATTAAAGGACGGAAAAGAAATCTGGGATGTGAAGATCGCAGGAGATTTGATCTCTGCCCCAATCATCGACAATGGTTCAGTGTATATTACCTGTTTTGATGGTACAATCTATCGATATAACACAAAAAACGGTAGACTCATGTGGTCGCAGAAAAAAAATGCGACCTGTGCACCGGCAATATATGATGGACGAATCTTTGTGAGTCTCCGCGAAGAAGTTAAGGTTAATGGTGATTCAGTTAAACAGTACGAAGGTATTGTGACGCTGCGTGATGAAGATGGAAAACAAGAACAGAACGAATTATGGGCAAAGCGAGAAGCCTCGTATTTGGTCTACGGACGTACTACCGCAAACACTGCATTACAAGCAGAACTGGATGCGAGTGTTGGCTTTGGTACTGCGCCAGGAAGCGCAAAAATCGATCAGGCAAAGACTAATGTAGGACAGGGTTCTGTTGTCGGATGCTGGGCATTCCAAGGCTCAAGGCCCGTCGTAAGAGATGGATTTTCCTTCAATGCAATGGGTAATGAGATTCAGGCACTCGACACCAAGACCGGCAAAGAAAAGTGGTCAAACACATATGACAATATGAACAAGGAAGGCGTCGGTGGAAGAATCTTTTCTCCTCCTTCGTATGCCAACAATAAGCTCTTTGTGGGGTCTGGAAGCGGTGACATATTTTGCCTCAGCGAAAAAGATGGCTCGGTCTTGTGGAAGGAAAGAGTCGATGGCCCAATCAGTTTTCAACCAGCAGTCGCAGAGGGAATGGTCTTTGTTTCCTGTGACAATGGAATGCTGTATGGTATAAATACGGGAGACAATA
>Ga0209427_10000090_pt1 | contig 78884 bp, 70 predicted proteins | sample DeeMarSWOR136_30_FD_187465 | JGI IMG/M metagenome (GOLD analysis project Ga0209427, IMG submission 187465) | Marine sediment microbial communities from White Oak River estuary, North Carolina - WOR-1-36_30 (SPAdes) (version 2) | ecosystem: Environmental > Aquatic > Marine > Intertidal zone >... | reverse complement strand
CTGACAACCTGCAGTTAAGAAAAATTGTCATCGCGAGCGAAGCGTGGCGATCTCATGTTCATGCGCACAAGAATGAGATTGCCACTGTCGCTTCGCTCATCGCAACGGAGCCTGCGGCAACCTCGACTCGTGAATGATCCAGGAGCCTGGATTATTCATATTGGACACCTTCGCATATTTACAGGGATAAGAGTTTTAATGTATAGTATTATTGTCAAAGGGGTCGTGAAATGAAAAAGACATCGAGGCGGGATTTTCTAAATGAATCATTGGTTTTGATGGGGACAACCCTTTTTCTTCCTTTGCGTTCAGCCTCCAAAAAAATGGCGACTTTTTCTATTGACAGACAGAATGAGAAGTCATCCCCCTCTTATCTCCGGCTTGAGGAAAGCGGCGAGCTATCGAAGAGAGTGGAGGAGCTGCGTTCAATCTATGAAAACTGTCGTCTCTGCCCCAGAGATTGCCGAGTCAACAGGATAAGGGGTGAGACCGGTAAGTGCCAAAGCACCTCCAGAGTGAAGGTCTCCAGCGCCCAAGCCCATTTTGGCGAAGAGGCTCCTCTTGTGGGGCGCAGGGGATCAGGCACGATATTCTTTTCCAATTGCGGTCTAAGGTGCGTTTTTTGTCAGAACTATAAAATCAGCATCGAGGGTGAAGGAATCGAGATTTCAGACCAGCGCCTGGCAGAAACGATGATCAAGGTTCAGAACATAGGATGCCACAACATCAACCTTGTCACTCCCACTCATTATTTGCCCAATATCATCAGTGCTCTCCAAAAAGCCATACCTTTGGGTCTCCGAATTCCTCTGGTCTATAACACGAGTGGCTATGAGCGGCTGGAAATCCTCCAGCTTCTGGACGGAATCGTGGATATCTATCTTCCTGACTGCAAGTATATGGATCCTGTTCAAGCCGCGAAATACTCCTCTGAAGCCTTCAATTATCCCTATTACGCCAAGATTGCCCTTAAGGAGATATTCCGGCAGGTGGGTGACTTAACTGTCGATAGCCAAGGAATCGCTGTAAAAGGCTTGATCTTGAGGCATCTGATCCTTCCCAATCGGATTGCAGGGACGCAAAAGTTCTTGAAATTCGTCGCGGAACATCTTTCCAAGACGACATATCTCAACATCATGAGGCAGTACCGACCCGAGTACAAAGCATTCGAATATCCTGATATAGCCCGTCGGATTACGAGAAATGAGTATGAGGAGGCACTCAACTGGGCCAAGAATTACGGGCTCAACCGTCTGGACCGCTGATTCTGGATCAAAAATGGAAAGCTCTCCTCCAATTTTGAAGATTTGTGGTATAATGCCCGAGAAGGAAACGGAGCTTCCAGCTCATCTGCAGTACCGATGTGCGTATTGATTTAATCCACGATTTTTCTTAAATTACAGATGAACAGGGAGTTTAACTGAGAGGATTGGCAGAGTGAGGATAAGCAGGTTCTTTTTCGTGCTAGCACTCGGGCTCTGGTTTTTGATTCCCGGTCTTCGAGCTGAGATTGAGTATCCCTGGAAGAATGTGTACATAGGAGCGCTTGATGCCAGGGCATGGAATGGTCTCGTTCTTTGCCCCAACGGAAACAGTGTTTTCGCCTTTCGGATTAAAATTGAAAAAGACGGAGAAATCGTTGATGGCAGTGATATTTTTTATCTTATCTCTGAGGTTGGCCCCCATTCTCCTGATGGGCAGTATGCGCGGATAAAGCTCGACTTGAGCCTGCCTCTCAACAGGGGGAATGAAACACCTGTCCTGATCAAGCCTCCTTCCGATTCGCAAACCTTTGTCTTCGAGTGGTCCCGCCAGGAAGAAAAAACGGTTATCGGCCGAGTAAAGGCCCCCGAAGGAATTATCCTCCATTTCACCCATTATTTTCCCTGGGATTTTAGAGGGAATTACCGTCTTCTCCCCAACGGTCAGATAAAGGGCGAGAGTTCGGGGCTGGAGAAGTATAATTATCTGTGCTGGGTTGATCCCACGGGAAGCCTCGCAGATAATTCGCAGCCAGATAATCTGACTCTCTCTTTCACAGCAGGAAAAGACAATTTTGTTTATTTTGTCGTGGGAATCGGAGAGGATGAAGAAAGCATAAATAATCAGATCTACCGGTATAAAGATAGAAAAACCATAGACTCTCTTCTGGAAGATGAGGAGAGAAGGTACAGGAGTAAAGGTGTTCATGTCGAAGGTCTCTATCAGGGAGCAGAAAGGGCGGTTGCCAATAATGTTTTCTGGACAAGCCTTTACCAGCCAGGCCTTCACCGGATCTATGTGCCTTCAGGTCGAACTCGAATTCTGCCCACTCCTGAAGGAAACCCCGGCCACTGGACAGTCTATGAATGGGTCTCTTTTTTAAATGCTTTAGAGGCGGTTATCGAGAGCTCAAAGCACGCCAAAGAAATCATTAGAGCCGTGTTAGAAACCCAGTACCCAAACGGGAACGTTCCCAATTGGCGGAGCCGCTTTGGCGGGACACCCGACCGCTCTCAACCTCCGATAGGATCTTATGTTGTCTTGAAATTATTCCAGAAGTTGGGAGACCTTGAGTTTTTAAGATTCGCCTATCCGTATCTTATAAGATGGCATTCTTACTGGAAGGAAGAGAGGGAGAACGGTCAACCTCGCCGCGACGGAAATGATGACGGTCTTCTTGAGTGGGGGACTGACCCGGAATATCTCCCCCAGATCGTTCCCTCCTGGGAAGAAAACACCGAGGGCAAAAAGCGGGCTATGTGGGAGTCTGGAGAGGATGATTTGCCTAGCTGGGATGATGCCCCTTTCAGCCAGGTCACAGGGACCTTAGCCCTGAACAGTATCAGCTTGAACAGCCTTTATGCTCTTGACGCCTGGTGCCTTGCTCAGATTGCCGATGTCCTTGACAAGAGAGAGGCTTATGAAAGCTATCTATCTGAGTACGGGAATATAAAGCAATTGATCAATACCAACCTCTGGGACGAAAAAGAAGGATTCTATTTTGATCGGCATTGGGATGGAAGATTGTCTTCTAAAAAGGCTGCCTCAAATTTTTTTCCTTTGCTTGCCGGTATTCCTGATAAAACCAGAGCCTTGAGGATGATAAGACATCTTCTCAATCCCAAGGAATTCTGGGGAGATTTTGTCATCCCCACCGTCTCTCGCGATAGCCCTGCATTCGCCAGAGACCATTTCTCCTGGAGGGGAGCCATCTGGCCGCCCACCAATTACCTCGTTTACCAGGGTTTGAAAGCTTATCATTTTGATGCGGTGGCTTCAGAGTTCGCCAGAAGAAGCTTCGAGCTGTTCTACCGCACCTGGGAGAATTATCAACTCTGTCCGGAGTGTTTTGATGCCCGGACCGGTGCGGCCGGCGGCCACAGGTTCCAGAGCTGGGGACCTCTGTTCACACTGATCGCCCTGGAAGAATACCTGGATTTTACCCCTTGGGAAGGTTTCAGGTTTGGGATGATCAATCCTGAGGCAAGGGGCAAGCTTTCCAATGTATATATCCAGGGACGTCATTATGAAATTGAAATATCCCCTTCTGCAATCAAGCTCAGGGAAGAAGGACGAGAGATTGTCAGGACCAACGGAAGCGCTGTCTTCCGCCATTTTCTGTATTCCGAGAATGAGATCTCGTTTGAAATCAGGACGATTGAAAAAAGAGAGGTCAGGATTCTATTCCTGGTTGAAGGAAAGCACCAGGTATTGGTGGATGATGAGGTGGTTGACCTTCCCAAAGGAAAGTCGTGCAAGGTGAAAATCCCGGAAGGAGAGCACAAAGTCCTCATTCAGCTTCTGGAGAGGATTGATTAGACAAATCCTTATCTAATCTTTCCATTCTTTTTTATCCAGGTAGGCTTTCTTCAGCGTATCCCCTCTTACTCCCTGTCTCAGAGCCTCCAGAGCCAGGATGTCGTCTAACGGGATGTTACCCAAGTTTACATTTATCCCGAGCCGGAGGATTAAAGCCTGTTGTTGATTTTTCAGCGGGGCTTCCCATATTAAACTATCTGTTTCTTCCACTCCGGCGATGATATTATCGACTTCCTCATCTTTGACTTTACCTTCTGTATCGAAGATCCCCACTCCTTTCCCAGCCTCTCTGGCTTCGATGATGACTTTGAAGGCCCCGTTTTCCAGGTCTTCTTTGATCAACTGATGAGTGAGAGAGATGGGCAGGGCCTCTTTGGGATCTTTTTTTCCCACTTCGGTTATGACCTTAAAACCCATGTCCAGGGATTTTTTTATGGCTTCCCGTCGTGTTTGTCTGTCAATTTCAATCGTTCCATCCGAGACTTCAATGGTTGAAAAACCTAGCTCTTTGGCTCTGTCAAGATACTTGTCCAGAACATGCTGCCATACTGCGACTTCCAGAAAGGTCCCACCTGGCATGACGTCGATGTTGTAAGATGTGATGGCTTGATTCTTTATCTTTATCAGGTCTTTATCGTAAAAGGCTGAAGTCCCGAATGTCAGCTTGATGACGTCTATGTAATCACCGGCAAATCGAATCAGGTCTTGAAGACGGCGAAGCCCCATTCCCTTATCAATAAGCATGGTTATGCCTTTATCCCGGGGTTTCATAGTTCTTCCCTCAAGAGGCATCCGGATAACTCCTTCCCATGCTTTGCCCATTTCTATTCTCCTTGTCTAATCTAGAAGTTCTCCCCAGCATTCATAAGGATTGGAGAGGACTGAAGCTGTCTGAACAACTGATTCGTGAAGGATGAGCTGGCTTGCTGTTATGTGTCGAGCAACAGCCAGATTTTTCTCATCAAATCCCAGAACAGGGATTTTATCGTAAAGGATCACAGTCTCCGAGAGTTTTTGAGTGATGTTATCGAATATGGCTTTGGCAGTCTTTCTTTTATCCATCATCGGGGTCAAATGAAAGCCTTCCCATCCTTCTTCGATTCGGGGGAAAAGTATGGTGACCGCACCTGGCGTCTTGAGTATTTCGAAATCGGTCTTATACGAAGAAAAGTCAAGGGCGACTTTATGCTGCCATTCGTCATCCGCTTCCTGGGTGTCAATGTTGTGCAAAAATCCGGGAAAATGGTGCATCAGTGTCCCCAGCCTTATGTTGTCGACAAGCGAGCCCATGAACCATGTGACCTGGTCTTTTTCCATCCGGAAATGTACGGTCTCAGTGGAAAAAAGCTTCAATCCCTTTTCCAGTCCGCTCAGAAGGAAAACGGTCTTTCCGCTTCCGGCTCCGCCTGTGATCACATAGAGATGGTTTTTATCTTGATGATAGAGCGCGCAGGCATGGAGATTATAGATCCTGTGTTTTTTTTCCAAAAGATAGAGTGTGAACCTGTAGAGAAGTCCCTGGTTTCCCCAAAAGCTGAATCTCAAATCCGAAGCTTCTTTAATGAGTCTGGCCAAGGGACCCTGGAACCGGACTCTTTCTTCCGAGAATGCAAACGAAGGTGCGTTCGAAGATTCTTGGATGGAAATATACCCGTCCAGGTCAGAAGAGAAAGGGACCTGTTCGACCGTTCGGAAATCCGTCAGCAAGGATTTGACTTCGACCCTAGGCGGAAAGGAAGGCAGGAATTCCTTTCTGTCGGCTTCGATACCGATTCTGGCAGCGAGTATTTTGACGCCGGTCCTATGCACTGCTTCTTTCTCTTTCTTAGGAGTGGTATATGATACACGATTCATTTCGACTGTACAATGTTCAGCCGGATTATGCCTCTGTTTTCGGAATTTGAAGAAGAATAGCGGAAGGATATAGAGCGGTCAGTCTGCCATATTAATGAAATTGTCTGTCTTCCTTGAAAGATGTTTTACTTCTTGACCTGCTCTTTAAATTTGTAGGCTGCGTTTTTGCCGTTTACCGCAGCTTGCAGTCCGGGATCAAAGGCAAGAGCGGTGTTGAAGTTATCGATGGCGCGCTGAAAATCCCTTTCATTCTTGCTTTTGAAATATGACAAGAGATACAGAGAACCCATGTTGCTCCAGGGGAGAGCAAAATTTCCGTCGAGTTCGATAGCTTTCTTGTAGTTTGTAAGGGCTGACTGGAAATCGGAGTTCTTCTGAAAGGCCACTCCGAGATAATTGTAATATTCAGGATTCTCATCGTCTTTCTTAATACATTTTTGAAGCAGGTTGATGGCTTCTTCTTTCTGATTGGCCACGACCAGCATGATGCCCAGCTTGGACATGATACCCAGGTTGTCCGGATTGTTCTTCAGTCCTTTTCTGAGTGTATCCACTGTACTCTCGATCTGACCCATTGAGTAGTAAATGCTGGCCATATGTTTATAAGCCAGGACAAAATCCGGTCGGGCCTTGATGACTTGGGCAAGGTCGTTGAGCGCTTCGTCTGTTTTCCCGTTCTTGTACTTGTTGACCGCATCGTACATTTTATTCTGGAGGGGTTTGAGTATCTTGAGGTCATTATTTTTGGTGAACGCTTTTTTCCTGGGAGTGGATTCAGAAGTTAAATAGCCGAGGCTTTTCAGCTTGTTCATCTCGTAGACGTCGATCTTTTCAAACCTCTTCGCTATTTCCTTCCCCCTCAGGTTTCGAACCAGCTTATCGAGCTGGCTCTCAAATCCTTTGACGATTGAGCTGTTGGCAAGATTTTTGTCTTCGCTGAGGTCCAGCTTCATGTTGTAAATCTCTGGCAGAGGCTGGTTGATGAATTTGATGTCATCCCTGATAAAGCCGGTCAGCGGAGCCCAGCCCCTGTTCAAGAACGGCGTAAGCGATTCAAAATAGATCTCTTTGTTAACTCTTTTTTTGCCCTCAACGATCGAGACCAGGGATTCTCCCTGGATATGGGCAGGGATACTCTCGCCGATCAAGTCACAGACGGTCGGGAAAATATCGATGTGGCAGACATTTTCCGCAATTCTCTTCTGGCTCTCTCCAGGGATCCAGATGATCAGAGGGACATGGATCGTGTTGTTGTAAGCGAAGTAAGAGTGAGTCCGTTCGCCCTTCTCTCCCAGCGCCTCACCGTGGTCAGCAGTCAGGATAATAATTGTGTTTTTCAACGAATCGTTCTTCTCGAGGAAATCAAAAAGAATGCCCAGCTGGGAGTCAACATAGGCCACTTCGCCGGAATAAAGGTCATCGCTGTAGATCCTATCATACGGAGAGGGAGGGGAATACGGCTCGTGAGGATCGAAGATGTGAATCCAGGCAAACCATTTCTGCTTCTGCCCGGAGATCCATCCCATGGCCGGCTCGATAACTTCCTCAGCAGGTCTCTCGATGAAATAGAACTCGAGGACACTCTGGGTTCCATAGTTATCATCGTAGACATCAAATCCCTGGTTCAAACCGAATCGGGAGTCAAGAGGGAAGGAGCCAATGAAAGCTCCGGTCGAGTATTTTTTTTCTTTGAGAAATTCAGCCAGGGTTAAGAATTCATCTGCTAATACGAAACCAGGATTATCGCTGATTCCATGATAGATAGGTGTGACGCCGGTCAGGATATTGGTATGGGAAGGAAGAGTGACCGGATTGTGGGCAAAGGCCCAGTCAAACACCCAGGACTGGGAAGCCAGCTTATCCACATGGGGTGTATGGATATATTTATCTGAGTATACTCCAAGCCTGTCGTGCCTGAGGGTATCGATGGTGATCAGAAGGATGTTTGGATCCTTAAGGTTGCCAGAGGCAGGATAGACAGAGCTGGTGATGATTAAGACGGCAATCGATATTTTAAATAATCTCATTTTAATTTTCCTGCTCAGAGCTCAGGTCAAGAAATCAAAGCTGTACCTAGTATTATACAATTTGGACGCATGAGAAGCAAAAATCTTCCGCTTTCTGAGGTAACAGAGGGAAGCATACTGAGGAGCTTCCTCCAGGATTCTTAAATTTTTATTTCCAGGCAGTATGGATGGCTGAGACTCCCAGGAATAGGAGACGGTGGTCGACTTTTTTAAATCCTGACTCAAGCAGCAAAGAAGTCAGTTCTTTTGCGGAATAGAAGCGAGGGATCGTGTGGGAGAGGTAGGCGTAGCCGGCCTTTGAGCCTGAAATGATATATCCCAGAGGTTTCACGGCTAATTTTATGTAAACATGGAAAAGTTTTTGGATTATTTTTTTCGAAGGCTGGCTTGTTTCGAGGTTGATGAAACAGCCTTCGGGCTTAAGCACACGCCTGAATTCTTTAAAATGAGCCACCAGAATTTCTCTGTTGATGTTGATATTCCTGGTGGCGAAGGATATGGTCACGAGGTCGAAGCTATCGTCAGAAAAAGGAAGATGAACTGCATCTGCCATTACCCAACGGAGTTGAGGTATGGTTCTCGACTTCAAACCCCTGGTGAGCATAGAATCGCTAAAGTCAACCGATATGATTCTTACTGTCTCATCTGACAGGCGGGAAAGGTTCAGAGCCATCTCTCCGGTGCCGCTGCAGACATCAAGCCAGAGATTGCCCCCTGCCTTGATAGCTTCTCGGGCAGCCTTACTGCGCCAGACCATATCCATTCCAAATGTCAAGACGTGATTGACGAACTCGTAGGTTTTTGCGACTTCAGAGAATAACCTTTGAACGCCTTTCCTCATGGTTTCAAGACCTCTATAGTTTGAATTCACGCTTCCTGAAACCTTCTTATTAAATACGAGTTGTATCTTATTGTCCAGTTAGCCTCCTTAATGGGATCAAAAATTTTTGGCTTCCTTCAATATTTGTAGAACATTATGAACAGCTTTGTTAAAATAAATGGCTCATGATAAAGGGGTAATTCACATAGATAATTTTGATTGGAAAGGAGAAGTATGAGAACTCAAAAAATTTCTTTTATCGTTTCTGCGCTTGCTGCTATTTTCCTCCTGGTCCTTGTCTCTTCCGCCCGTGTAGGACCTACCTACGCGATCGTCAACTGCAAGATTGTCCCCGTATCCGGTTCTCCGGTAGAAAATGGAGTCATCATCATTCGCGACGGCTTGATCGAGTCTTTGGGAGCTCAAGATAAAGTGGCCATCCCGATGGATGCAGAGGTCATCCCGGCAGACGGGCTGTATGCCTATCCAGGGCTGATCGATGCACATACGAATTTTTTTGTTGAGCCTCCCAAGGAAGAGCCGGGCCAAAGGACGGCAGCTGCCATGGCCGCTCAGCCTGAGGAGAAGAACTGGGCCCAAGATGTCAATCAGATGGCATTCGATCTTCTCAAGCCCAAAAAGACATCTGTGGATAGTCTGCATATGGCTGGGGTAACCACCGTCCTGGTCGCTGCGGAAAAAGGGATCTATGCCGGTCAAGGCGCTCTGTTGAACGTCAATGGAGAAAAAGCGGAAGCCATGGTCTTAAAGAATCCGGTTGCCCTGCACATCAACTTCACTACTGAGCGGGGCAGGTATCCCTCTTCTTTAATGGGTACTGTGGCCTTTTTGAGGCAGTCTTTCCTCGACGCATCTCATTACTCCACTCATAAGTCTCTTTTTGCCAGCTCCTCTCGCGGTTTAAAAAGGCCTGAATACGATCCCTATCTGGAGGCACTCTGTCCTTTTGCCGTAGAAAAGAAGCCTGTCTTTTTCAATTGCGCCAACCTGGAGGACATCAAGCGTGCCTCTCGCCTTATCAGGGAGTATAAGCTTAAAGGATTTATCACCGGAGCTAATGAAGCCTGGAGGGTTGCTGATGTAGTCAAGGAGTTAGGAGTTCCTCTTTTGGTCTCCTTGGATTTCAAGCCTCCGTTCACAAGCATATATGTGAACCAAGGGGAGGAAATGAAAAAAAAGGCAGAGGAGGAGATCTATCCAGCCAACGCAGCGAACCTCCACAAACAGGGAGTCAGGTTTGCCTTGACCTCTTTAGGGCTGAAAAGATCCTCGGATATGGTGAAAAACATGCAGAAAGCCATCAAAGCCGGATTGCCCAGGGAAGAAGCCCTTAAAGCCATGACCATCGTCCCTGCTCAACTCCTCGGTGTCGCAGATATTCTGGGAAGTCTGGAGCCAGGAAAGATTGCCAACATCATCCTCACCTCAGGAGAGATCTTTGGGGAGAAGACCAAGGTGGAGAGAGTTTTTGTGGATGGAATTTCATTCAAGGTTAAACCACCTCCCAAAAAGGCCCAGCCAACAACTTTGAACCTCACGGGAAAATGGAAAGCCACGATCTCCGGACCGATGGGTGAGATGGAAGGAACCCTGGATATCCAGCAGGAAGCAAACGCCATCAGCGGAACGATTTCTTCTGACATGGGTCAATGGGATATAACAGATGGAGTGATAAGCGGCAAAGAACTTTCGTTCACCATATCGGCAACCATAATGGATGAGACAATAGAGCTGGTTTTCAGTGGCACAGCAGAACAGGATTCTCTAGAAGGAACAATCTCTTTCGAGGGGGGAAGTGCTGAGTTGAAAGCGACTCGTATCCCCGAGCGGAGCAGTCAAAGGAGGGGGCTATGAATAGAAAAACTATAATCTTTATTATCTGTCTGAGCCTGGCTGTATTTTCCAGCCTTTCATCAGGCCAGGATCTATTGATAAATAACGGGACGGTCCTCACGGTAACCAAAGGTACCATCCTCAACGGAGACGTTCTTATCCTCAACGGAATCATCAAGAAGATCGGCAAGGATCTTAAGGCTCCTGAAGGGATAAAAATTGTCGATGCCACGGGAAAATACGTCATGCCCGGGATAATTGATTCCCATACTCATATTGCCCTCACCGGCACCAATGAGACCGGAAACGCCATCACGCCTGAAGTGAACATGCGGGATGTGCTCCATGCAGAGTCCACTTCCATCTACACCGCCCTCTCCGGCGGCGTCACCATGGTCCACACCATGCACGGAAGCGCTAATCCCATCGGAGGCGAAAACATCGTACTCAAGATGAAGTGGGGTAAAACCTCCGAGGAGATGATCGTGCCTGAAGCCTACAGAACTCTCAAATTCGCCCTGGGTGAGAATCCGAAACGGGCAAACTCCTTCATAATCGGAACTCCTCGCTATCCCCAGTCTCGCATGGGAGTTAACGCCATCATCCGCCGAGAGTTTTTAAAGGCAAAGAATTACATGGAGCAGTGGGACAGGTACTTGAAGGCGAAGAAGTCCAAGAAACCGGCAAAGAACATTATCCCACTCCGAAAAGACCTCCAGATGGAGCAGCTGGCTGATATGATGCGGGGGAAGATGGTGGCTCGCGTTCACAGCTATAGAGCGGATGAAACCCTTGAGTTTATCAATCTTTCCAAAGAATTCGGGTTCAAGATTGCCTGTTTCGAGCACATCTCCGAAGCCTTCAAGATTACCAAGGAACTGGCCAAGGAAGGGATCGGCATCTCAATTTTTCTCGATAGCTGGGCCTATAAAGTCGAAGCCTCGGAGGGGATTGCCTATAATGCAGCCTATTGCACTAAAAAGGGAATCCTTGTCTCCATCAATTCAGACAGCGGAGAAAGAATCAGGCGCCTGTTCAATGATGCCGCCAAGTCTATGAAGTATGGTGACCTTTCTGCAGATGAAGCCTTAAAGCTTATCACCATCAATCCCGCCATCCAGCTCGGTGTGGAAAAAATCGCAGGAAGCCTGGAGGTTGGAAAGCACGGCGATGTGGCCATTTTCAATGAGCATCCTCTAAGCGCCTACACCGTGTGCCAGATGACCATAATCGAAGGTGAGATCTATTTTGACCGAGCTCAGTATCTCAGAGAGAGAGAAGAAATGGAGAAGAATAAGAAGGAAGAAGAGAAGAAAAAAGGAGGGAAAAAATGACCAGAAAAACATGCGCCTCCCTTATCGTTGTCGTCTTCTGTTTTTCTTTTGGCTTGAGTCTTGATAAGAGTCCGGGGGTTATCGCCATAAAGGGAGCCAAGATCATACCAGTCGTGGGAGAGGATATAGAACGAGGAACCATTCTTATTAAAGACGGGAGAATCGAAGATATAGGGCAAAACGTCAGCATCCCTCAGGACGCAGAAGTCTATGATGCTCAGGGGCTGGTTGCTTATCCGGGTATGATCGACAGCTATTGTTATTTGGGTCTCCAGGAGATCGGGGCGGTGCGAGCTACCGTGGACTCCAGGGAAACAGGGCAGTTCAATCCGCAGGTAAAAGCCGTAGAGGCACTCTGGCCAGACTCCATGCACGTACCCATTGCCAGGTCTAACGGCATAACCACAGCAGTCGTGGTCTGCACAGGAGGTCTGGTTTCAGGTCAAGTCGGCATGATCAGACTTACAGGCTGGACTCCTGAAGAAATGGTTATCAAGAGTTCTGTGGCCATGCACATTCAGTTCCCGTCCGTTCCCCGGATTCGGAGAAGAGAAGCGCAGCCCCAAGAACAGACATCCAAAAAGATCGAGGAGTTAAAAGAGCTTCTGAACGAGGTCCGCTACTACCAGAAAAGGAAGGAAGCGGCGCAGAATAATCCACGCCTCCCTCTTCCTGAGTTTGATGAGAAGCTCGAATTTCTGATCCCGGTGGTCAACAGCGAACTCCCTGTCTTGATCTCCGTATATGCTGATAAGGACATCAAGGCGGCCATTCAATTCGTAAAGGACGAAAAATTGAAGGCCATTTTCTTTGGTGTCACTGACGGCTGGAAGGTAGCGGAAGAAATAAAAAAATCAGGTATTCCGGTTGTTTACGGTTCGCTCTACGCCATGCCTTCTGAATGGGATGATGGCTATGATGCCTTTTACAGGAATCCAGCTGTTCTGGCTAAGGCGGGAGTTGTGTTCTCCTTTTCCTCTCAGAGCGCCAGCCTGGCTAAGGACTTGCCCTATCATGCCGCGAAGGCTGCCGCGTTCGGTCTGGACAAGAGAGAAGCTCTTAAAGGAGTGACGATCTATCCGGCCCAGATTTTTGGAGTGGATGATAGTCTGGGGAGTTTGGAGAAGGGGAAAGTGGCCAACATCGTCCTCGCTGACGGTGATATACTCGAGCTCAGCACAAACATCAAGCGTGTTTTTATAGACGGGAAAGAGATGGACCTCTCCAACAGGTATACTCAGCTTCTGGAGAGATACAAGAAGAGACACTGATGAAGCTTAGGACAGGCTGCATTTTTCGTGCATCCTGTCCTTGTCCACCTCAGAGGTATATCCTGTCCTTAATTCATTCGATATTGGTCGGGATAGCTAGAGCTGTTGTTATCCCTTTTATGGATTCGGCAGGATTGAGCATGCTCTTATCTTGACAGATTTTTGGTTTCCTTATAATTTGAATATCTGAAAATTGATGAAGGAGGATTCATGAAAATCCGGGCTATATCTTCAGCCATTATTCTGCTTTTATTCCTGTTTTTTTGGTCTGGCATGGATGTTTTCGCGCAATCCGGAAGCACGCCCGATTATGACCTGATCATTAGAAACGGAAAGGTTTTCGACGGCTCTCTCAGTCAGGAACTCAAAGCGGACATAGCCGTGAAAGACGGAATCATTGTCAATGTGGCTAAGTCTGTAAGGGGGACTGCGGCTAAGGTGATCAATGCCAAGGGGCTTGTCGTCGCTCCAGGCTTCATCGATCTGCATACCCATGTCGATAGCGGGATGTACTTTCCTGAGAACAGGGCCTGTCTCAATTATCTCAAGCAGGGTGTGACTTCGGTCGTTGTCGGCCAATGCGGCCGCAGCGCCTGGCCTGTCTTCGAAAAAGCAGAGGACTTGATCACTACCTGGACTGAGGAGGGGATCGGGCCCAACGCTGCTCTGCTTGTCGGCCATGGGCAGGTGCGGGAGCTGGTGATGGGGATGGAGGACAGGGAGCCCACCCCTGAGGAACTGGAAGAGATGAAAAACCTGGTTAAGGAGGCCATGGAGCAGGGAGCCTGCGGTTTATCCACAGGTTTGGAGTACCTTCCGGGAAGTTATGGCCTCACAGATGAAATCATCGAGCTGGTCAAGGTCATCGCTCCTTATGGAGGAATCTATCATACTCATATGAGAAACGAGGGAGAGAGGCTCATCGAAGCAGTGAAAGAGGCTATCGAGATCTCAGAGGGATCAGGAGCTCCGGTCCATATCTCGCATTTCAAAGCGGTGGGAAAGCCCAATTGGGGACTGGTCAAGGAAGCCTGCGCCGTTATTGAAGAGGCCCGGGCCCGCGGAATCAAGGTCACGGCAGACCAGTATCCCTTTCGGTTCTCCAGCGGCTATCCTTACCGGAGTCTTATTCCGGGCTCAGCCTGGCTGGGAATAGGAGGAATAGAAGAGGAAGAGGGAGAAGAGGAGGTCGAGAGACTGAGCTCATCCGATATCGACGAGATTTTTGATTTTCTCCGGGATCACCAGCTGATCGCGCTTTACAAGAAGATCACGCCCTTTATTCCCATCTCTGAGCGACACCAAGAATATCTGGATACGCTTCCGAGAAAAGAGCTTATCCGGGTGGTGGGGCGGAGCTTGATCAGTGCCGGTATTTTCCAGGGTCCGGGGAGCGCGAGAGAAAGAATGCTGTTTGTCGAGCGGATGAAGGATCCGGCTGAGGCAGCGAGAATCCGGGAAAAAATCAAAGAATATATAGATAACATGGCCGGCAGTGAGAACATCTTGGTTGGCATCTGTGTCGAGCGAGAGCTTGAAGGGAGATCTTTGAAGCATGTGGCTGCTATTAAAAGAAAATCTGTCGAAGATATCGCCATAGAGCTGGAACTCATGGGAGCCAGATGCATCCCTCTCCGAATGTGTGAAGAAGATATCGAGTACATCATGAAGAAAGAGTATGTGGGCACAGGCAGCGACGGCACAGCTCCTTTCTTCGGTATCGGGTTGACCCATATCCGCTCCTATTGCACTTTTCTTCATAAGATCAAGAAATATGGCCTGGAGAGAAAGACGGTTTCCCTTCCCCACATCATCCGTTCTCAGACATCGCTTCCCGCCCGGATCATGAACTGGGATGATAGAGGTTGGATAAAGGAAGGGTACAAGGCTGACATCGTGGTCCTCGACCTGGAAAACATCAAGATTCGAACCTCCATATCCAATCCTCATGCTTACAGCGGAGGCGTTAAATATCTCCTGGTCAACGGCGAGCTCGTCTTGGATGACGGAGAATGGACAGGCAAGCTTTCCGGTCAGGTCATCAGGCTGAAGAACCCTTGAATCACCGGTCGGATGATTACAGATAAAGTGTGTTAGGGAGCGGCCTGGCAGCTCAGGCTTTTTGAGAAAGGAAAGGAACTTTAGACAAGTAAAAGAATGAGACGGTCACTCCGATCACTCCCAGAAAGATAAAAGGCGAGTTAATCCCGAATTTATCCGAAAGAAACCCGGCAATGAGGACGACAAGCGCTCCTGTCAGCATCTGCACATTGGCAGAGAGGCTGAAAGCCTGGGCTTGATTCTTGGCAGGAACCTCGTTCCCGACAAAAGACTGGAACCCGGGATAAACAAGAAAAAGAAACGTCCCGAAAAAGAAAAGGCTGATCAAAGCGACTTCCTTGACCTGTATGAATCCCAGGAGGAAGAGAAAGACCGTTGCCCCGCTAAAGGCGTAGATAGAAATCTTAAGCCGTCCAAATTTTCTACTCAGGAATCCAAAAAGATAGGTGATAACAGTGCCGATCCCTATCCAGAAAGCCAGAAAAAGCCCGGTCTGTCCCAAAGGGATTTCGAACCTATGGTTGAGAAGGGAAGGAGCAAAAAAAACAGTCGTTCCCCAGCAGGCACCGCCAAAGGCGAAACCTGGGATGTAAATCCGGATGTTTTTCAGTGTTTCCATCCAGGAAGAGAAGTCAGGCTTGAACACTTCTTCCACTCGCGTGGATACATGCCTGACATTCAAGACGCTGATGGTCCCCAGGATAAAGCCCGCTCCGGCCCAAACATAAAGAGGTGCCTTCCAGCCCAGACTCTGAGCCAAAAAGCCAGAAGTGACAAAGGCCATCAGTACGCCGAGGTTGCCTGAACCGCTCTGGATTCCCATGGCGTGGTCCATCCTCTGGTCAGGGTGCGTTTTTGAAACCCAGGCAACCCCGATGGAGTGATAGAAGCTGTTGAACATTCTCATGCTCAGGTAAAAAATCAAGAAAGTCACAAAAGCTGTGGGCAGGGTCAGCAAGCAGAGGGAAAGGCAGATTCCCACATAGCTCAAAAAGAGCAAATACCTGTATTCATACTTATAGGAAATGTTGACAATGATTATCTGGAAAAGAAAAGTCACCAGAAGCCCCAGGTTGGATAACAGGCCAATATGAAAATATTTCTTGATGATGAATTGCTGGCTGTAAAGGAGAGGGAAGATCATGGGGACGGTAACTGTGGCTGCATCGTTCAGAGCATGGAAGAGGGAAGCAGAGACAAGGACTTTTTTTTTCATGATAGAACAGAGAAAAAGGATTTATACTAAACATCCTTTGGTCTGTCAATTGAGCAGTGCCCCTTGATTAAGACAAAACATATTGCTTCTTGTGATTGAATCCAGTAATGTAATGAGAAAAAATAAAGCATTCAAAAGGAGGCATGATGAGCAGCAAATATTCGAGAAGGGATTTCCTCAAAACAGGGATTGGCGTGAGCGCAGCCGCAGTGCTGAGCAGCGGAAAAGATCTGATAGGAACCCAAAGAAATCAAGGCAAAATGTGTGTGGTAGCCAGCGGAAACGGCCTGAGAGCCACTGAGAGGGCCATGGAGTTCCTCAAACAGGAAAAAGACCCTCTGGACGCGGTTATAGCCGGAGTGAACATCGTCGAGGAAGATCCGGAGGACAGGTCAGTTGGATACGGAGGCCTGCCCAATGAGGAGGGAGTTGTTGAACTCGATTCTTCGGTCATGCACGGTCCGACCCACAACGGCGGTGCTGTGGCCAGCATAAGGAACATCAAAAATCCATCCAAAGTCGCCAAGCTGGTCATGGAGAGGACCGACCATGCACTCCTCGTCGGGGAAGGCGCCTTGAGATTTGCCAAGGCCCACGGGTTCAAAGAGGAAAATCTTCTCACCGATAGAGCAAGAGAGAGATGGCTGAGCCGGAAGGAAAGGCTCTCGGACAGGGATTTCTGGTTTCCTCCCCCGCCAGAGAATGAGGAAGGAGAATTCGCGTCTTTTTACGAATTCCACGGAACCATCAACTGCTGTGCTATTGATGCCCAGGCTAACCTCGCAGGAGTGACGACAACCAGCGGATTCTTCTTTAAAATTCCGGGAAGAGTAGGGGATTCGCCCATCATCGGTGCCGGGCTCTTTGTGGACAACGACGTGGGAGCAGCCGGGTCCACTGGGAGAGGGGAGGCCAACATCCTGAACTGCGGCAGCTTTCTTGTCGTCAATTTCATGGGAATGGGCTCATCGCCGGAAGAGGCATGCCTTAAAGCACTGAAAAAGATCGTTGACAAGACCAAGCGTCAGCCGCACCTCCTCGACGACGAGGGGCGTCCGCGTTTTGGATTGCAATTTTATGCGATCAATAAGAAAGGCGAATTCGGGGGTGCCTCGATGTGGGGTGAAAGCCAGTTCGCTGTCCACGACGGGAAAGAGAACAAGCTTAGACCTCTCGCTTATCTTTTTAAGAGGCCAGAGAGGCCGAAGAAGAAGTCATAATCTCTTTCTTCGCCAGCGACCTTTGACCCATACCCAATGCCGGCCTCTTTTTTCCCAGTGGCCGGGAACCCACGCTTTACCTCGGTGCTCCTTGATCCAGTGGCCCTTGACCCAGACATACTTGCCTCCAACCCATCTCCAGTGCCCGGAGATCCAGATAAAATCGGGACCGGGCTTAACGATTCGGACTTCCTTCCTTAGCGGAGGAGGGGGGAGTGTGGGTCGGGCGGTGACGACACATCCTGCCAGCATAACACAGACGAAACTCAAGAGGACTATCCAAGCGATTTTTTTCATTTCTCCTCCTTTTGAATCTGAGAGGGCTCTGCTTTGTAGCCGGTTTTTGTATGAAATTGGCTCGCCAAAATAATGACGGAGCTCAATATTCTTCCAAGACGTGTGCTGAGTAACCTTTCCTGGTAAGGCTTTCGGCGATTCTTTGAGCCGCTTTCATGTTTCGGCAGCGGATTCTCACTCGATAATATATTTGTGAAGAGGCATTATACTCTGTGATGTAGACTCTCCTGTATCTTTTTTGGAGCTTTGATTTGAGGATGAGCGCATTTTTCTTTTCGATAAAAGATCCCGCCTGGACGACGAATTTCTGGGAAGATTTGCGGGGAGAAAATCTTCTCAGGACCGTGATCTTGACAGGAGCGACTCCTGTCTCACTCATCCCCAGTTTGTTCGCTGCAGTGAAAGAGAGATCGATGATCCTTCCTTTGAGGAAAGGACCGCGGTCGTTGATACGGACCACCACTGATCTTCCATTGGTCAGGTTTGTCACCTTGACGTATGTTCCGAAGGGGAGTGTTTTATGGGCTGCAGTCATGGCATACATGTTATAGATCTCTTTGTTGGAGGTGAGCTTCCCGTGGAATTCTTCTCCGTACCAGGAAGCCATTCCTGTCTGTTCGTTTCCGGAGGGAAAGTACTTCACTCCGGCGCAGGATGAGAGGAAGAGGAGTGTTGCCAGCAAGAATGAGGCTCTTCTTTGTTCAAAGAAAAGTCTGCGCATGGCGGATTGGCCTTTTAAGCGAATGAGTTGTTCATCCGGCTAATATTTCTATCCGAATGTTTCTTTTTTCAATAGTCTAGGATTGAGATCCCTTGCCTCTTTCTTTTTCGAAAAGTAAACCATGTTTCCGGATGTTCTGTCAAATCATATTTTTTCGACCTGGATAAATTTAGATTTTTTTAATACAATACACCAACTGCATCCAGATAGGGAATGAACAGACGTAAACCCATGAATCAAACGAATGAGTCAGGAAAACAGACGCTGATTCAGAAAGAAACATCAGCGGCCAGCCGATAATCCGGTGAGAGTGTGATCAGGAGAATTTTGTTTTTTGTCCCGGCAATCCTCTATTACGGATTGATATTTTTCTTGTCTTCAAGGAGTTTTGAGAGCCGGGTGGATATCCTTTTTCTCGATAAAGGAGTGCATCTTCTGGAGTTTACCCTTCTTGGGTTTTTTCTCGCTTTTGGGTATTTTCTAAGCCTGAAATCTTCCGTGGCGACGAAGTCTTATCTGACCGTGATCAGCGGAATGCTTCTCGGCGGCTTGGATGAGTTGCATCAGTATTTTGTGCCTACTCGTTCCTTAGAAGCGATGGATTTTGTGGCAGACTCCATCGGTGTTCTTGCCGGCCTGCTCATCTATTTCTTTATTTCCCGAACCGGGATAGGAAAGTTGCTGGCAGAAAAGCTAATGAAAGCAAAGCAGTAGTTTTGTTGTACTGAAGAGGAAATTCCCCGGAATCTTCAGGGAAGTTCGGGAATACCTGCTTTTTAGCGCCGCGAATGTCTCTCAGGCGCTTTTCCACAAACCATGCAGATTGCAGTATTCGCGGGCCGTGATATTCTGGGCTTCGATCTTGAAGACAGCCTCAGGAGCGTCACCGGGTTTGAGGAATTGGCGGTAAGCTTGACCGTCAGCGATCAGCTCAATCCACTCGATATAATGTTCCTCCACCATCGGGTGAGGGACGCTTCCGACCTTGACTTTGATGCCTTCTTCGGTCTTCTCGATTACCGGAACATGCTTTTCCAAGGCTGCGTCAACAGTGTTTTCTTTCATGAGTTTCATGGGTTGGTCGCAGCAGACAAGCTCCCCGGCGCCTTCGTGAAGAACTTCGACCACATTCCCACACACTTCGCACTTATAGATTTGCAATCTTTGTGTCATCTGATCACCTCATAGTTTGATTTATTATCATGGCTCTTGGATGTCAAGAGTCTACTCTCATCTTTCTTTCCTTCTGTTAATCCAGCAATTGCAGATGAGTCAAACCTGGATATCCTGCCCGTCATTCCTCGCTTTGCTTCTCAAACTTGTCCTTAGTTGAGCCGCAGACAGGGCAGACCCAATCGTCGGGCAAATCTTCGAACGGAGTTCCGGGCTTTATGCCGGAAACCGGATCGCCAACATCCGGGTAGTACACATACCCGCATACCGTGCATCTGTATCTGCTCATCTTCATCATGGGTTTATTTTAGCTGATTACCAGTTTTCAGCCAATAGCTCGTAGTATGATTTGGGATGGGCACAGGCCGGACATTCCTCAGGAGGTTCGATTCCTTCATGGATGTAACCACAGTTGCTGCATTTCCACTTGACGACTTCATCGCGCTTGAAAACTCGGTTATTCTGGATATTGCCGAGGAGTCCCAAGTACCTTCTCTCATGCTGTTTCTCAGCGATCGCAATGGCTCTCATGGCTTCGGCGACCTCTGGGAATCCTTCTTCATCGGCAATCCTGGCGAATTCAGGGTACATGGTGGTATGCTCGTAGTTCTCTCCACCTGCAGCTTCTTTCAGGTTCTCAACCGTACTGCCTATTATACCTGCGGGAAATGATACCTGGATCTCAGCTTCACCGCCTTCCAGAAATTTAAAGAGTCTTTCCGCATGCTCTTTTTCATTGTCAGCTGTTTCCAGAAAGATTGCTCGAATCTGTTCGTAACCCTCCTTCTTGGCCTTGGAGGCAAAGTAGGTGTAGCGGTTTCGCGCTTGGGATTCTCCAGCAAACGCGGTCAGGATGTTTTTTTCTGTCTGAGTTCCTTTTAAAGGTTTCATGTTTTCTCCTTTCTTTGGTCAAGTTTTATTCTTGAGATTATCGCTGATTATTCAGGAGAGGACCTGGAATATTCGCGCGATTGTTCTCGATGCTTCAGCGAGAAGAAGCGCTCAAAATCCGCAAACAATTTTTACAGGTGCCTTTAAAATACCCGTGGATTTCCTCTATTCGATGCCCATCAATAAGCTTTCCTTGTTTTTCCGCAAACTGGCAGGGGACATCCACATCAATGATCTTATTGCATTTCTTGCAGAGAAAATGATGATGGGATTCAACGTTCAGGTCGTAACGGACTTCAGTCCCGGTGATGGTCACCCCGTTGATCAGACCCTTTTCCAAGAAAGCGCTCAAGGTATTGTAGACAGTTGTCATGGATATCGTAGGGATTTCTTTGATGAGTTCGGCATAGATCATTTCAGCAGTCGGATGATTCCCGATGTTCTTGGCCATGTAATCGAGAACCTTAAGCCTCTGATAGGTAGGCTTGATGGCTTTTTCGTTGAGCAAATATTTTATTTTTTTCATATTTGTAATAATTACAATAATGTATTAATTATAATTGATAAAAAGCCTTTGTCAAGAAAAAAGTTTATTGGAAAGTCAAAATTCGGTTTTCTTAATTTTGGTCATTCTCTTCCAGATAGCGCGGGTAAACTACGCGGGAATGGCGCTCAAAACTTGAAGAAAGCGATGTCCTTTTCATGAATTTTTTCCATTGAATTGCCCATGCAGATGGAAGAGAATTATTAGTTGTCACTGGATTCAATGAAGAATCGAGGTGTTCAGATTCCCTGCATCAGAGGAATTTGATTAATTTTTCCTTCAGGTATTTAAATGCTTCGTCTGGATCGGATTTATAGGCGAAAAGACCGATATCTTCGGGATCGATGCTCTTGTGCTTGAGGAGCGCTTTGAAATCAATGATTTTTCTCCAGTACTCTTCACCATAGAGCAGAACGGCGACATGGTTTTTTTCAATTTTTCCGGTTTGAATCAGAGTGAGAGTTTCAAAGATCTCATCGAGAGTGCCGTAGCCTCCCGGGAAGGCCACTACGGCTTTGGCCGTATACACCAGCCAGAATTTTCGCATGAAAAAGTAATGAAACATGAAGGAAAGATCGGGCGAGACAAAAGGATTGAGGTCCTGTTCCATATCGGGAAGGGAGATATTCATACCTATGGATTTTCCTTCCGCTCTTTTCGCGCCCCTGTTGGCGGCCTCCATTATTCCGGGGCCGCCGCCCGTACAGATAACGAAGTGCTTTCCCGTGGGCTTTAACTTGATGGCCCATCTGGCAAGCTTGTAAGCCAGCTCCTCGGCTTCCCAGTAGTACCTGGTGAGAATGGCGTCCTTGTGTTCAGGGTTCGCCTTTGAAGAGCCGAGAAAAAGGACGGTGCTCTTGACCTTCTGCTCGTTCAGTCGTTTTAATGGTTCCAGATACTCGCTGAGTATTCGCAGAGTGCGGGCTTCTCGCGAGTTTAAAAAACTCAGGTTCTTATACGCTTTCAGCACAGTCTCTTTTTTGTTCATGGCAACCTCTTTCCATAAAACAGGTGAAGATTCTAACATAATTCCCGATAAAAAGGGACAGGCCTCTTTTTGAGAAAAAAGCTGTCCGTCCCCTTTTTTTTATCCTCTCTTTGATATATCCTATGGTCTTCATATTTGAGTTTAAGCCGGAAAAGAATGACACACGTTCTCGAGAGCCTGTCTTCAAGAAAGTATCCAGGCCGGGTTATAATCATAGGCCAGGATAAATCAGGGGATAACGGGGTTATCATTTATGCCATCACCGGCAGGTCCCCATCCAGTCAAGCTAGGAAACTGGAACTGGAGGAAGATGCCATCTGGGCCAGCCCCACTGATGAGGAAGTCCTGAAAAAGGGAAACCTGGACTTGCTCGTCTATCCGGCTATCCTCTTCGTGCCAGCTCGAGGAATCGCAGTCAGCAACGGTAGACAGACATCCGACATCGGATCCCATCTTCTTAAGGGGCAGAATCCTTTGGAAATTCTCGAATCGGCTCTCTCTCAGTGGGATTTTGAGCCTGACGAGCCCATATTCACTCCCCGAATCAGCGGTTGCGTCTTATCTGGAAAGGCAGCGGCTCTGAGCATAATCAGAAGGAATTCGGATGGGTCCTCTTCGAGAGATTTCTATGATGTGCCATTGGTCTCCGGGCGGGGAATGATGATCGCCACTTACAGCGGAGAAAATAGAGACCCGGTTCCGTCGTTCACAGGGGAGCCGATCGAAGTTGAGATTCATAAAAAGAGAGCGGATGATATGGCGAAGTCAGTTTATGACGCTCTGGAGCCAGAACCCGGGGAGAAAGACCTCAGAGTATCTGTGGCCTGTGTCTATTTCAGCCGGGTGAGCACTGGTCAGGATGAGATATACATCATCAACCGGCAGTCAGGGACGGAGGAATAAAATGAATAAAATTGGCAAAGAAGACCGACTGCAGTACCGAACTCAGGTCGAAGAGGATTTTCCTGATGTCATTCAGTTCGGAGATAATACATTCAAGAAGAAACAGTCCATGAGATATGGAGAGAACCCGGGCTATCCAGCGGCTTTCTATGCAGAGGATGGAGCCTCTGGACCCAATATGGCCACCATGGAGGTTTTGCAAGAAGGCTTAAAGGGATTGGGCTATATAAATGTCGGAGATATGGACCTGGGTCAAAGACTGGTAAGGAAGCTGACCGAGCTCTATAAAGAGAGAATGATATGTGTCCTTATCAAGCATGAGATGCCCAGCGGAGTCGCTACGGGTGAGACACCGGAAGAGACATTTGAGAAAGCCTGGAAATGCGACTCCCTTTCCAACTTTGGAAGCGTGGATGTCTTCAATTATAAAATCACCAAGGAGCTGGCTGATATCATAGTGGAGAAGGGGAGGAACGTTGAAGTCGTCTACGCACCCGAGTTCAGTCCGGAAGCTCTCGAGGTCCTGGGCTCGAAGAAAAGCTTGAGAGTGGTAAAGATGGGAGCACCTCTGGCAAGCGAAGCTGTGGATAATGGCTTGGAGTTCAAAAGAGTTGCCGGAGGACTCTTGATCCAAAAGCGGTTTGATTCCAGGATCGTATCTCCTGAGTTCATCGATGTGGTGTCAGAAAAAAAACCTACTCCTGAAGAGATGGATGCCGCAGTGTTGAACTGGAACGTGGCTTGTTTTACCCGCTCCAATGCCATAGTCATAGGCCAAAACGATAAAATCCATGGGATTGGCTCAGGCCAGAGGAGTCGTGTGGATGCAGCTGAAGATGCCATTCGGTTTTCCAGGAGAGGCTATGGTCCTGAGGGATGTATCATGGCCTCTGATGCGTTCATGCCTTTTCCTGATGTGGTGGAGCTTGCCGCCAAAAACGGGATTAAAGGGATAATCTACCCTCTTGGTTCCATTCAAGACCAGATGGTCATCGATAAAGCCAATGAGCTTCAACTGGCCATGCTCATTACCCGAAAACCGGGTGAGACCGACAGCGAGCGGTGCTTCTTGCACAGATAATAGCCTGAACGGCTCTGAATCTGTCTAACATAAATGGAACGAGGAGCCTGGAAATATCTTCTACATTACAGTTAATTATGAAGGTGCGATCTGCTGCAGCGACGGTTCCCCTCGATCCTTGCCAAGCCCCCCACCCACCACCATCGGCTCTGGATGGAGGGGAACCGTCGCTGTAATTCCCCATTAGTTCAGGAATTTCTCTTATCACAGAAATAGAAATTATTAATGCAGCGATCCGGAGCTTGACTTTAAAGGGCAAAGGTTTATAATAATAGGCTTTTTAAAGGTAGTGGCGACAGACTGGAAAAGCCTGAATCAAAGAGAGGAACTATTTTTAATATCCATACTTTAAAATATCATAAGTCTTTATAAAAAGGAGAAATAAGATGAAAGAAGTGACTGTGGAAGAGTTGTTGGCCAAGGCAGAGCAACCTTCCAAGGATGCTATGCGGCTTCATCCATTCTATCGAGGCAAAGTTGAAATCATTCCCAAATGTCGGATCAGGGATTTTAATGATTTTGCCATCTGGTACACACCAGGAGTCGCGGCTCCCTGTAAAGAGATCTATGCCGATAAAGAAAAGGCCTACGAGATGACCAACAAATGGAATTTCGTAGCAGTCGTCTCTGACGGCTCAAGAGTTTTGGGCCTGGGCGATATCGGTCCTGAAGCCGGCTTGCCGGTTATGGAAGGAAAAGCTTTGCTGTACAAGTACTTGGGAGGAGTGGATGCATTTCCGATCTGCGTCGACACCAAGGAACCAGAGGAGATTATTCAATTCGTCAAATGGCTCCAACCCACATTCGGGGGAATAAACCTCGAGGACATCTCCCATCCCAAGTGTTTTCATATCCTGGATACGCTACGCAAAGAGATGGAAATTCCCGTCTGGCATGATGACCAGCAGGGAACAGCCTGTGTGACCGTGGCCGGGCTTCTCAATGCGGTCAAGATCGTCAACAAGAAGATGGGTGACATCAAAGTCGCTATGATCGGCGCTGGAGCAGCTAATATCGCTATCTCCAGGCTTATTATCACAGCCGGAGTCAACCCTGAAAACATGCTTGTTGTTGATTCCAAGGGGATTCTCCATAGAGATAGGGGAGACAGGGAGACGCTGAAGACCAAATACAAGGAAAAATGGCATATCTGCGAGACGACAAATCCTGAAAGTGTTAAAGGGGACATCAAAGAAGCTATGGAGGGCGCTGACGTGGTCATCTCGGCTTCCAAGCCAGGCCCGGGAGTGATCAAGAAGGAATGGGTTCAAGCCATGGCCAAAGATTCCATCGTTTTTGCCGAAGCGAACCCGGTCCCGGAGATTTGGCCCTGGGAAGCCAAGGAAGCAGGGGCCAGGATCGTGGCCACCGGCCGTTCCGACTTTCCAAACCAGGTCAACAATTCCCTCGGATTTCCAGGGATATTCAGAGGAGCTCTCGATATCAGAGCAACCAAGATTACCGATGAGATGTGCATCGAAGCAGCCAAAGAACTGGCAAAGGTGGCTGAAGACAACGGTATCCACGAGGATTATATCATCCCCAATATGGACCAGTGGGAGGTCTTCCCCAGAGAGGCAGTGGCCGTGGGGACCAAAGGAATCGAGCAGGGAGTAGCCAGGATCAAGGCCCCGGCAGAGGAGAGGTTCAAGCTGGCAGAAAAGATCATAAAAAAAACAAGAGATGAAATTCAGTTCCTGATGAAAGAGAAGTTCATCATAGACCCTGATAAAAAATAAGCATTCTTCGAAAAATCCTGCATTAAAAAAGCGAAATTAGAGGAATAAAGACAGACATCAGAAAGCCTGACGAGGATAATATATTTCTGAGAATTGCCTGCAATATGTCTTGAGTCTGGGATTACATAAGAACTGAGAGACGGTTCTCTGAGGTCAGATCTTAAAAGTTGCTTCATTCTGTTGCCCATAGATCACACTCATAATCGATAACAATTTCAAATTTTGTAATCTGAGAAGAGAAATAGGGGTCCCGCCTTTGGCAAAGATCTGAATTCCCAATAAGAATTAGCATATTTTAATAAAAAATTACAATAAAACTTGACAAAATAACACTCAAGTTTTATATTATAATTTGACTAAAATAGGAGGAAATAAATGGCTAAGACCATAGGAATCGATTTAGGAACGACTAATTCTGTTGTTGCTGTTGTTGAAGGCGGTGATCCTGTGATCATTCCTAATGAGGAGGGAGGTCGAACAACTCCTTCCGTGGTGGCTTTCAACGAGAAAGGAGAACGGTTAGTCGGACAGGTCGCGAAAAGACAGAGAATCACCAATCCGGAGAATACCATATATTCCGTAAAAAGATTTATGGGCCGCCGTTATAAAGAAGTACCAGCAGAGATCAAGCAGGTCCCGTTTAAGGTTACGCAGGTCTCGAACGGAGATGTCAGGATAGAAGCTCTGGGAAAGAAATACGCTCCTCCTGAGATTTCCGCCATCATCCTCCAGAAGCTCAAGAAAGCTGCGGAGGACCATCTGGGAGAAAAAGTTGAAAAAGCAGTCATTACGGTACCTGCCTATTTCAACGACAGTCAGAGAAAAGCCACTAAAGATGCTGGAGTGATTGCCGGGCTTCAAGTTGAGCGGATAATCAACGAGCCGACGGCTGCGGCTTTAGCCTACGGAATGGAGAAGAAGAAAGATGAGACAATCGCTGTCTACGACTTTGGAGGCGGTACTTTCGATATATCCATACTGGAAGTCGGTGAAGGAGTTATCGAGGTCAAGTCGACGAACGGAGATACACATTTAGGCGGAGATGACATCGACCAGAAGGTTCAGGACTGGCTTGTTACTGAATTCAAAAAGGAGTCCGGAATAGACCTCTCTAAGGATAAAATGGCTCTTCAGCGCTTAAAGGAAGCTGCGGAAAAGGCGAAAATGGAACTCTCCACGACCATGGAGACAGAGATAAACCTTCCGTTTGTCACAGCCGACGCTTCTGGCCCAAAGCATCTGTTGATGAAACTCACCAGAGCCAAGTTGGAACAGCTTATGGATGATATCATCCAGAGAACAGTTGAGCCCTGCAAGCAGGCTCTCAAAGATGCCGGCTTAAAACCTGAAAACATCAATGAGGTCATTCTTGTAGGCGGATCGACCCGAATTCCAAAAGTGCAGCAGCTGGTCAAGGAGCTTTTTGGTAGAGAACCTCATAAGGGTGTCAATCCTGACGAAGTGGTAGCAGCCGGAGCGGCCATTCAAGGCGCTGTCCTGGCAGGAGATGTCAAGGATGTTCTGCTTCTGGATGTCACTCCTTTGACTCTCGGTATCGAGACTCTTGGCGGCGTGTTCACCAAGATGATTCCCCGCAACACCACGATTCCCACCAAAAAAACAGAGATTTTCTCTACTGCCTCGGATAGTCAGCCGAGCGTAGAGATACATGTCCTTCAGGGCGAGAGAGAGATGGCTGCCAATAACCGAACGTTAGGAAGGTTCCATTTGGATGGAATCCCTCCAGCTCCTCGAGGCATCCCCAAGATCGAGGTGACTTTTGATATCGATGCCAACGGAATTCTGCATGTTTCGGCTAAAGATATGGGCACCGGAAAACAGCAGGCGATCACCATCACCGGTCACAGTGGACTGGATGATAAAGAAATCGATAACATGGTCAAGGATGCTGATGCACATGCTGAAGAGGATAAAAAGAGAAGGGAAACCATCGATGCCAAGAACCAGGCAGACCAGATGGTGTACAATTTAGAGAAGCTCCTGCGGGAAAACAAGGATAAAATACCAGCAGGAGAGGCGGACAAAATTCAGGCGGAGATAGAGAACACCAAGAAGGCGATTGAAACCGATGATGCAGAGAAGATAAAGAAAGCCATGGAGGCTCTTACCCAGGCTTCGCATAAGCTGACTGAGATAATGTACCAGCAGGCTTCGCAGCAGCAGGCTCAGCAGGAGACAGCTGGCGGTGAGGCGGCAGACCAAGGTGCATCCCAGGATTCATCCGAGGAAGAAGTGATCGATGCAGAAGTCGTAGACGACGAGAAAAAGAATTAATTCCGTCGAATTCTCATCGCTCTTTTTAGCTGTCAGAGGCAGCAAGGGCAGGTAATCCAATTATGGATAGGGACTATTACAAGATCCTCGAGGTTGACCGCAAAGCCACTCAAGCAGAAATCAAAAAAGCCTACCGCAAGCTGGCCCGAAAGTACCATCCTGACCTTAATCCAGGAGATAAGTCTTCCGAAGCCAAGTTCAAAGAGATCCAGGAGGCATACTCCGTTCTCAGCAATCCCAAGAAAAGAAGTCAGTACGACCAGTTTGGGTATGTCGGGGATGCGCCCCCTGGAGGGGCTCAATACCAGACCTACACGTCAGGTTTTGAAGGCTTTGACTTTTCTGGCTTCGGGAGCTCCTCCTTTAGGGATTTTTTTGAGAATATCTTCGGCGCCACCGCCCAGCGTGCGCAACCACAAGTTCAAAGAGGCGAAGACCTCCTCTACACCATGAAGGTAGGTTTCATGGATGCCATCAACGGCTTGAAGACAAGGATTAAGCTTACCCGGATGGTAGCCTGTTCTGCCTGTCAGGGCCTGGGTTTTATTCAAAAGGGAGGCCAACACTCCTGTCCTTCCTGCGGAGGCAGCGGCCAAAAAATCCTCCAAAGGGGTGCGATGAGGTTTTCAACGACCTGTCCTTCCTGCGGAGGGATAGGGAAGACACCGGGACAGGAATGCCCCACCTGCCATGGGCAGGGTTTAGTCCAGAGAACTGAGCTGATAAGCGTCAGGATTCCCGGAGGAGTCAACACCGGTTCCAAAGTCCGAATTCCGGGGAAAGGTAACGTAGGAAGAGGAGGAGGCCCTTCCGGCGACCTGTTTATCACTATCGAGGTCGACCCTCATCCCGTGTTTAAAAGAGAAGGGGCTAATATCTACGTCAAAGTCCCGATAACCGTCCCCGAAGCGACCCTGGGAGCCAAAATCGAGGTTCCGACTCTATATGGCAACACGACCATCAAGATTCCCCCTGGGACAAAATCCGGCCAGAAACTCAGGCTCAAGGACAAAGGCGCTCCGATTCCCGGGAAAAAGAATAGAGGAGAACAATTCGTCGAAGTCTCGATCGTTCCTCCACCCTTCAACGATGAGAGGATCAGAGAATTGATGAAAGAGCTGAGAAATCTCTATCCGGTGAATCCAAGAGAGAAGATGAGGAGTTAAAAAATATGAAGGAAAAAAAGGAACCCAAAAATTATTACCATATAAGCAGCGTATCCCGGATGTACAGCATCCATCCTCAGACTCTTAGGCTTTATGAGAGAGAAGGGTTGCTTGAACCCTCACGCAGCGAGGGGAACACACGGTGTTATACGGAAGAAGATTTAAGGAGGCTTGAGCTTATTCTCAACCTGACCCGGGATTTAGGCGTAAACCTGGCAGGCGTAGAAGTCGTATTAAACATGAGGAAGAAGATTGAGCAGATCGAGGAAGAGGTGAACATGTTTCTGGAGTACATAAAGAAGGAATTTTTCGAGGGAAGGGAAGAGGAGTTCGAGCACAGGGCAAAAAGCCTGGTACGCGTCAGCCCGGCCAAGATCATTAAGATAGAAAAATTGACAGATAAAGAGAAAGAGAAACCGGAAGAAAAGGCATGAAAGACGACGACAGAAGCTACCTGGATTTCAAGAATTTGAGGACCTACCTGAGCAAGATTGCAAAATATCCCATCTTGAACCAAACTGAAGAGAAAAAGCTGGGCAAACAAATCCAGAAAGGTGACAGGGAAGCCCTAAAAAAGTTGATCGAAGCCAACCTCAGGTTCGTCGTCTCTTACGTGAAAAGATACAAGGGCATGGGAATGAGCATGTTTGATCTGATCAACGAGGGGAACCTGGGCCTTATTGAAGCAGCTAAACGGTTTGATCCCAATCGAAATGTCAAGTTCATCTCCTATGCTGTCTGGTGGATCAGACAGGCGATAATACATGCTCTGACACGCTCCTCGAGGGCCTATCATCTTCCTCAGAAGCTTTCTGATAAGATATCTGAAATGAAGAGAAAACAAGCCCAGCTCAAGGTAGACTTAGGAAGAGATCCAGCCAGAGAAGAGATTGCCAAAAAGATGGGGATAACGGTCGAAGAAGTCGAGGACCTGGAGTTGCTGGATGGAAAAGATATCTCTCTCAGCGATACTTATTTTGATGAAGAACGGGAGATCGAGGAGAAGATAGAAGACAACCTCTCACCCTCGGTTGAATATCAGATTATCAAGAACTCCATCCAGGAGCAGATCAGGGAACTGCTTCAAGGGCTGGATGAGAAAGAGAAATATGTGCTACAATTAAGATTCGGGTTGGAAGATGACAAACCCCGGACGCTTCAGGAGATAGGCGATAAAATGGAGCTTTCCCGGGAGAGAGTGAGGCAGATCGAGCAAAAAGCGATGAGGAAACTAGCCCGCTCTCACAGACTCCAGCAGCTGAGAGGATATTTGAACTGATGCCAGAGACAATCTGCTCCGAATGTCAGGGAACAGGATGGGTTCTGGTGGAGTCCGAACCCGGGACTGCTGCCCGGCGGTGCAAATGCTACCTTGAGCGGAAAAACCAGTTGCTCCTTGAGCAGGCCAATATTCCGAGAAGATACAGAAACTGTACCTTTCAAAACTTCGAGATCCATAACGATTCTCATAAGGATGCTTTAAAAATATCTAATAAATTCGTTAAGAACTATCCTGTTCAGGATGTCGGCCTTCTCTTCCTCGGCCCATGTGGAGTGGGCAAGACCCACCTGGCAGTGGCCACCATCCAGGAGCTGATTCATAAAAAAGAGGTCCCCTGCTATTTCTGTGATTTCAGGGAATTGATCAGAAATATCCAGGGCAGTTACAGCCCTGATTCTGCTCTGACCGAGGTGGATATCCTGTCTCCGATCTTCCAGAGTGAAGTCCTTGTCCTGGACGAGCTGGGAGCTAAAAGAACCACGGCCTGGGTAGAGGAAACTGTTTTTTACATCATCAATAACCGGTATAACAACAAGAGACTGACGATTTTTACTTCCAATTATCCCGATTGTGACGAGGATGAAGAAGACCCTCGAGATCCCTACTTCAAAAAGGGGAATGATACTCTGGTGGACAGGATCGGCGTCCGGCTGAGGTCAAGGCTGTATGAGATGTGCAAGATTGTCAGGATGGAAGGGGATGACTACCGGAAGAAGATAAAGCAAGCCGGCTATCGATTCTGATCCGAATTATTCATCTCAAATACCGATATCATTTTTTAATTTAACGTGGGGCAACCTTTTAGCCTCAAATTTTCCATCAACCCGTTGCTATTTTACAGAGCTTCTGTTAAATTAGTGAAGACCTGCTCCTCGGTAGCTCAATCGGCAGAGCGGGTGGCTGTAAAAAGAGGAATGAATGGATTTAAGAAGATGTCATCGCGAGATTCATTCCGGAATGCAGCTTCCACGAGAGATCGTGGTTGAAAAATCGGGTGAATTCAGGGAAGCCTTCACCCTGTTAAAAAAGAAACAGGAGTATGGTAACCCTGAGCCAAGCTCTGATTTTGTAAGAAAGGTCAGAGAAGGTGCAGAGACTAGAGCATATGCTCGTACTCCACTGATGTTCTGGGGGAAGCGCCCGACACCCTATCCTTTTTTATTGAGGAAGGGTGAAGAGATAGTCCAAGCCCAGAAGAAATTCTGGGGCACTTGTAACCACTAGGTTGCAGGTTCGAGTCCTGCCCGAGGAGCCAGTATAAAGCTATCTTGCCGTTCCTTGCTTTTCCGCATGCCGTGAGATAGAATTATTCAAAACTTTTATGGTGAAGGAGGAGGTTACAGGATGGCTCAAATGGACCCCAAGCAAGAAAAAACCTGGGGAATGCTCTGTCACTTATCTGCGTTGGCTGTCTTCATTTTTCCGCTCGGCAATATCATCGGGCCTCTCATTGTCTGGCTGGTCAAAAAGGACGAATCTTCTTTCGTGGATGACCAGGGGAAAGAATCCGTTAATTTTCAGATATCGTTCACGATCTACTGTGTTATTGCTGCCATTCTGATCGTAGTGGTCGTCGGCATCATCCTCCTCATCGCGCTGGGAATCGTATTCCTCATCCTGGTCATCATGGCGAGTATCAAAGCCAATGAAGGTGAAAAGTACCGCTATCCTTTGACCATTAGGCTCATCAGCTAACGTCGTTCTTAACGGTATTGAGAACGCCAGCGCCCCGTTTTCCATTCTGCTGAATTCACTTGGAGCGCAAATCCTTGCATTTGTTCTCTTTCCGGCTTCGAATGTTCCAGAAAACGGGTCCCTTCAGAGGAAGACACCAGTCAGTATTCAAACTCCAATGTAAGCGATCAGCACCCATGATCTTATGCAAATCTTCCCTGATGATTCATCGTTAGCTGAAAAGGGTGAGGCAAAATCACCCCAGGAATCACCGTCTAAGGCTATTTACATTTCAGCCTTTTATGCCTATCCTCTGATTAATGAAGGATAAATATGTCAAAAAAACTGACTCTCCATAGATCTCACTCTTTGAGAGTTCTTGACAAGGAGTGAAATATATTCTATATAATTCGGAAATTCCGGAAAATCGAAAATGGAGGAATGTGAATGAGAAAATTGAGATTTTCAAAGTTTAACTGGAAAGCCCTGTTCACGCTGGCTGTTTTTCTGTTTGCCGTTTCATCCGTTTTTGCCCAGGATGATGGGGGAGACTTGGAGGAGACCATAAAGCAGCTCTCCGAGTCTGCTGCCCAGGGCTATGTCGGACCTATCGTTTCTGCCTTCGGGTCGAACCTGAACGGCGGCTGGTTCCACAAAACCCCCGCGCCCAAGATCTTCGGTCTGAATATCGAGTTCGGTCTGGTGGGGATGGGGACAATGATTCCTGACGACCAGGACATCAGGCACTTTACCACCAGCGGATCATTTCGTTTCGACCAGAGCCAGGCCCTTGAAATCGTCCAGGCAAGCGGTTTGGGTCTGCCCGCACTCACTGAAGCGGCTTTGGCTACTGCACTCACTCAATCCGACTTTTCCGTTGGCATCGAAGGAGCGACCATCATCGGCGCCTCGGACGATTACCTCGAGATAACCTTCAACGGAACTACTATCACTTTTGATGACCCGGTCAGCGGACTGCCCATGACCCAGACAATCGATCCTTATACGGTCACTCTGGATTTTGGAGGCCTGGGAGATTTCCTGGCCGATGTCCCGCTCATTCCGTTTGCAGCTCCCCAGGCCAGTGTCGGCACGATTCTGGGAACCCAGGCTGTCTTCCGCTACATTCCGGAAGTTGAAATCCCTCTTGTCGATATTACCGAGGATATCGGAAAGTTCAGCTGGTTCGGCTGGGGCGTCCAGCACAATCCGGCGGTCTTTTTCCCAACCCCTCTTCCGCTCGATGTCTCACTCTGTTTCTTCAAACAGACCCTTAAGCTGGGTGATGTTTTTGAAGCAAATACAACCGCCTATGGATTGACCGTCAGCAAAAAACTCGGCATCGGGCTGTTCAATATCACTCCCTACGCGGGATACTTGATAGAGAAATCCAAGCTTCACTTTTCCTATGATTTTACGCTGGATGAAGGAACCCCTCTGATGCAGACTATTCCTGTTGATTTTATACTCGAGGGAGAGAACAAGAGCCGGATTACACTTGGTCTGAGCATGAAGCTGCTGATGTTCAACATCAACGCGGATTACAATATCGGCAACTATAACTCTATCACTGTTGGAGTTATGATCGGCCTTTAATAAGCCAGCTGAATTTTTGAGATAGAGATCATCAGTAAAACAGCAGGGGTTTGAAAGCTTTTCAAACCCCTGCTTTTCTTTTCCTCCCTTTTTCCCGCCTTCCTTAATTAAATTGCCTTTATTGGTTCTCTTCCGCTGTGGGTGGGCAATTTTTTGAAGAAAACACACGGAAATGGCATCGCTCCCTTCAAATTTTGAGCGCCATTTCCTCAACGTCCCCCTCGGCACCTGCGTCGGGGTCAGGCTTTATTGAGCGTGTTTTCTAAAGAGTAAAAAATCAAGTTTTGAATCTGATTCCCTGACAAGACCTGACCCCAAAAGCACAATTTATGTTGTATAAATTTATGGTTTTCTTTAAATTATCGAGTAGGAATGTCAGCTGGAGAGAGAGAATGAGACGCATAAGATCAAAAAAATCCATCTTAGATACAATTTATGGTTCATCAAAGGCCGGATTGGTTTTGATGCTGGCCGCAATGATCATCTTGGCAGCATGTCAAGGCATGAAAGAATCAAGGGCCCCAGATGAACAAAAAAAAGTCAGGCTCGGGATTGAGGTTTTTCTGGAAGAGCATCTGGATTTGGCAGAAGGGAAGCGAGTGGGATTGATTACCAACCCTACAGGTGTCAACAGCCGTTTAGAGACCAATGTCGAGCTTTTCTATAAAAATCCGAAGATCAACCTTGTCGCCCTCTACGGGCCCGAGCACGGAGTCAGGGGAAACTCACAGGCCGGTGAGTACGTGCCTTTCTATATCGATACAAGATACGATATCCCTGAATTCTCCATTCCTGTGTTCAGCCTTTACGGGCAGTCACTGAAGCCCCCTAAGGGGATGTTTAGAGACATCGATGAGTACATGCGCTCTTTTGATACCCAAGAGCTGGGCAAGATTCCGGAACTTTCTATGGTCGAGAGCATCGATGTCCTTATCTTTGACATTCAGGATGTCGGGACAAGGATCTACACCTACGTGGCCACCATGGCCTACTGCATGGAGGCGAGCGCAGAGAGTGAGATTGAATTCATCGTGCTTGACAGGCCGAACCCGATCAATGGAATATCCATGGAAGGACCACTCCTTCAATATCCAGAATACAGCTCTTTTGTCGGGCTTTATCCTCTGCCCGTTCGTCATGGCATGACTGTAGGAGAACTTGCAGGTTACTTTAATGACGAGTTTTTGGGAAAGAAGGCTAAGCTGACCGTTATCCCCATGCAAGGCTGGAAAAGAGAAATGTGGCATGATGAAACCTCTCTTCCCTGGATCATTCCTTCACCGAACATGCCCACTTTAGATACCGCCACTGTGTATCCTGGCCAGGTTTTTCTGGAAGGAACAAATGTCTCTGAAGGAAGAGGGACAACCATGCCTTTTGAGCTTTTCGGGGCTCCCTGGATCGATGGCTACCGCTTGACAAAAGAACTGAACGGGTTGAATCTTACCGGCGTTAAGTTCAGAGAGGCCTGGTTCACGCCCACTTTTTCCAAGTATAAAAGCGAGCTCTGCGGGGGCGCCCAGATTCATGTTTACGATAGAAGCCAGTATAAATCGTTTGATACTTCGCTTTTTATCATCAAGACGATCAGGGAGATATACTCAGGAGATTTCAAATTCCACCCAGAATACTTTGATAAGATCATGGGAACACCGAAGATAAGAGAGGCCATTGAAAACGGGACTGCTATAAATGACATAACCGAAAGTTATAAAGAAGAGCTGAACAGCTTTTCGAAGTTGAGAGAGCCCTATTTGCTTTATAAGTAAGGCCTCGGGAGTGGTTTTCTTTCTTTAGATCGGGGCGATATGAGCGAGCCAGGAAGGTCTTGTTTTCTGGAACGGAGCAAATTTTTTATTAGCTCAAACGGTTGCTCCACAGTACAGAAACATATATAAAAAAAGACAAGAGGTTTTACCATGAAGCTTTATTTAGTCCAGCATGGATTGTCTTTACCTGAGGATATCGATCCGGAGAAGCCGCTCAGTCCGCAAGGGAAAGAGCAGACTCAAGGAGTTGCGGAATTTCTAAAGGCAAAGAACTTCCAGGTCGATGAGCTCTGGCACAGTCCCAAGAAGAGAGCCGTTCAAACAGCTCAGATTTTTTCCGAGAACATACAATGTTCCCCTATCCAGGAAAGAAAGGACCTCAATCCCCTGGATCCGGTGAAGGATTTCCCCCAGGAAATAGTATCTCTAGATAAGGACCTGATGATTGTCGGGCATCTCCCGTTCCTCCAGAAGCTGTCCTCGCTGCTTTTGAGCGGCACAGAGGATAATCAGTTCATTTCCCTCAGGAACTCCGGAGTCCTCTGCCTGGAGTACACAGACGCCTGGAAGATCTTATGGGCTGTTATTCCTGATTTGTTTCTGGCAAGCAAAGCTGATTTTGACAGCTCTCGGTTCGGCTGCTGACGAGTTGGACTTCGCTCGCCCTACAGGAGTCGAAACAGCTACTGCAGATTGCGGATTCGGACTTCGATACCTTTGATTCTTTTCATCAGCTCGACAAGCTGAGAAGTATCTGTCCGGCCGTAATGATAGGGGTAGAGAATTTTGGGTTTGAAAACCTGGGCTGCGTCAGCTACCATTTCTGGCGTCATCGTGTAGGGGACGTTCATCGGCAGGAAAGCAATATCAATATTTTTCAGGGCCTTCATTTCCGGAGTGTTTTCTGTATCGCCAGCCACATAGACTCTTTTATCGCCGAAGGTGATGATGTAGCCGTTGCCATCCCCTTTAGGGTGATAAGGCTGGTTTTCACGCCGCATATGGACGATATTGTAGGCGGGGATGGCCTCGATCTTCAACCCCATTACGGTTTTGACATCACCGTTTTTCATGACTATCCCGCCCTTGACTTTTTCTGCGCATAATTGCGTAAGGATGATCTGGGTGCCCTCTTTTCTGATCATGGCAATAACATCAGGGTTGAAATGATCTCCGTGCTCATGGGTTATGATGATCAGGTCGGCTTGGGGAAGCAGGGAATAATCGGCCACTCTGCTGTAGGGATCGACATGGATGATTTTTCCAGCGAAGGTAAACATCAACGTTCCATGGCCGATGAAAGTGATTTTCAGGTCGCCCTGTGAGGTGGGAAAGACGTCCGACTCAAACTCTTTTTGAGCGGCTGCATGGAAAATAAAAACAGCCATCAGGGCGATAAATAGGAATGAAAATTTACGCATGACAGCCCTCCTTTGCTCAGTATCCTCCTTGTTAAAGGATATCTTCTGCAGGATACACCTTGAGGTTGTCAGCGTCAAGCGCTCAATATTTCGTGAGCCTGGATGAGTTTTTCTCTAACCTTGAGATTGTATTGGCAGGCCTGTTCGCAGTATCCATTGCAGCTCGCGCATTGAAGAGGCTTTCGACTCTTGTCCAGTTCTGCGTAGTAGCGCATGGCTTCTTTCTCCATACGATAATCCTCAAAATACATTTTGAAGCGCAGCACATCGTTGATCGCTACATTCTGAGGACAGGAAGAAAGGCATTCCTGGCAGCTGACCCTGCAGTACTGGTCCTTTGTTTGACGCTGATACTCGGCGATCACTTTCAAGTCAGCCCTGTTGAGCGGCTTTCCGGATGCGGCCACATACTCTTCCACATGGGAATAACTGCTCATGGTGGGGATGCAGCAGTCGATATTCGGATTGCTCAGCACCCAGCGGATGGCGGCCTGGGGATAGCTCACTTCCTGGCTGATGAGGGATTTGAGGTTGCCGTGTTTTCCCCCGGCAAAGATTTTCATGGCCACGATGCCGATTCCTTTGCGGCGGGCTGCTTCAATTTGAGGCTCGATCTCCTTGCCTTCGTCGTGGTTGTAGATGGCAAGCACCACCTGAGCAAAATCTTTCTCCAGTGCCTGCTGGAGAGTGACCTTTGCGTTATGGGTGGAGAAACCGGTGAAGCGGACTTTCCCCTCTTTTTTCAATTGGGCATAGGCAGCCTGGATCTCCTCATTATTCAATAGAGAGAGGTCACTGAGGCCGTGTACCATGGCTACATCCACATAGTCAGACTGCAGGCGTGTCAAGCTTGCTTCGACTCTTTTAATGATTTCTTCTCTTTTAACCCTTGGATTCAGGCCGTGCTTGGTGGTGATAGCGACTTTGTTTCGGACATCTTTGAGAGCCTGGCCAATCATTGATTCGCTTTTCTGCCGCATGTATCCTTCTGCGGTGTCGAAGTAAGTGACTCCTAAGTCATAGGCGTACCGTAAGACATTGGGCTCGAAAAATGATATCGCGCCGCAGCTCACGTCAGGAACCTTTATGCCTGTGTTTCCCAGGTTATTATATTTCTGGATCTTGATCGCAGACCCTTCCTCCTGAGCCATCCCGGGAGTTCTCGGGTTTGCCTTGATATTCTTTGAGACACCAAGACCTAAAACGCCTGAAGTCAGGGCAGTCAAAAAGTTTCGACGGTTGAGTTTTGCCATTATTTGCTCCTTTCGATTCACTTTCTTTTCAGCCGGATGGTTCCCAGAGGCTCGAGCTTTTCGGCGAGCTCTCTGAACTCCGGTGATATGAGGTATATCATATAATTTTCGTTTCTCTGGTTGGGTACCATGAATTTTGCGCCAGGGCCAATACTCTCTCTTGGCGGAAATGATTCATGAAAATCGATTTCAATCTCAGATTCGGCTATTTGAAGGATCAGTTTATCCCCTGATTTAAAGCCAGCTCTCCGGATGCACTCGTCTGTCCAGTTGGTGCCAATCATCAGCATGTTTCGTCTGAAGCCGGATTCGATGATGCTTCCTTTGAGCGAGCCCTGACCGATTTCGACTTCTCCCACGTTGACATCCAGGTTTTCAAAAAAGTCCTTTCCCAGAGTCTGGTTGACCTTGACATTGGTGACCTCGACAGTGCTTCCTCTTGTCCCGACTTGAGAAGAGAACCAGGAAGAAGGGATCTTAACGCCGTTTATCTCCTGCAAAGGGCCGAAGTCATGGTTGATTTCGTATTTATTCTGATCCTCATCATAGCCTTTGAAAACCAGCCTTTGCAGTGTGTACTCTTCAGAGTCCAGATAGAATTCGACCACCAAGTCGTCCACTTGGATCATCAACAGGTAGTGGTTTTTCGGGCCGAAGCTTTTTAATCCCTTGAGTTCCAGCTCCTTTTCAAAATTGGTTAGAGTGAATAGGCCTGACCAGAGACGGGCAAGGCTGAGATAGGTGGATTTTTGGACCCCGCTCAATTCCGTGGTTTTGTTGAAGCAGTTTCTCTTTACCTGATTTTTTCCGGCCAGGATGACTTCGGTGATGATGGGTTCATTTCCTTCGGTCATCTTCATCAAGCCCTTGTTTGAGAGATAATAGGTGGTTGGTCCGTAGCTGAAAGAGTAATTCTCGATTTTTCCCATACTCTTTTTGTCTCCGGCTGCTTCGATATTTTTGGCCAAGATTTCCTTCAGCGACTGCTCGGATGGAGCCGTGGCTTGAGAAGAAGCGCTGAAGAGAAGAAGCAGGCAGACTGTCAAGAAGATCCAGCGGTTTCGAATCATTTATTCCTCCTCCGATAAATTTAATCGGAATTATTCTAAGGGATATTTTAAATTTCTTCAAGGAAATAAATCCGGTTAATGAAAAAATTCAAACTCTCAACTTGAATATGCTATAATAGCTCGTTTATTGAACAAAAAATGAGGAGTACATTATGCCGGTTATCGAAGCCAAAGGAAAAAAGGTTGAAGTCAATGAGGAAGGATTCCTGATCGATCATGAGGACTGGGAAAAGGATGTCGCTGAGGCCCTGGCCAGGGAAGAGGAAGGAATCGACACCCTGACCGAAGACCACTGGAAGGTCATTCACTATATCCGCGATTATTACCTGGAGAAAAACCTGGCTCCCATGGTACGCAAGCTCTGTAAAAACACCGGTTTTCAACTCCGGTACATCTATGAGCTCTTTCCTTCTGGTCCTGCTAAAGGTGCCTGCAAAGTGGCTGGCCTTCCCAAGCCTGATGGGTGTGTATAGGGGAGGGACACTTTCATGCTTCTTTCCCTGAAGATTGGGGTTGTCCTCTCTTTTGTATTTGCGGTTCTCTCCCTTTCTATCCTGGTTATCAGGACTTTTGCTTTTGGGAAAAGGATCTTCCATTCCGAATCCCGCAAAGAAGGGAAAAGAGGCATCGTCTATGCTTTCGGGAGAGGGATGCTGCCCTGGGAGAAGGAAAGCGCAGCCAAGCATCTGCCGACCTATTTTGGCGGGATACTGTATCATACAGGGATATTTGCCGCTTTGGTCTATCTTTTTTGGCGTGTTTTTTCTCTCAACCTGCCTGCACCTTTGATGCTGATATTCAGGATTGTCATGGTTGTTGGGTTTCTCAGCGGAATAGCTCTTCTTCTCAAGAGGGCTGCCCTGCCTGTTATGAGAAAAATCAGCTGTCCTGATGATTTCGCCGCTAACGTTCTAGTCAGCCTTTTTGTGACAGGCGCATTTGTCGAGACATTGTACGAGCCGTTTGTCCCTTTCTTTTACTCAATGGCTATTGTGATGTTTCTCTATATGCCTTTGGGAAAAATTCGTCACTGCTTTTTCTTTTTTTACACCCGGGTGTTGTTCGGTTATTCTTACGGAAGAAGGGGAGTTATGCCTCCCCCCAGAAAACAGAAGGCTTGAGCATGAGCGAGAGAACGGGGTCCAAAGACCTTTTTGAAGAAAAGATCAAGGGACTCAAGACAGAAGATCTCGAGAAGGCTCTTCAGGTCTTCCGTGAGAAATTAAATAACGAATATTCTGCTTATCTCAATTCCTGTGTGCATTGCGGCCTGTGTGCTGATTCCTGCCATTACTATTTGAGCTTGAAAGATGTCCAATCGCTTCCTGCCTATAAGCTGAGCCTGGCGACGGATGTATTCAAAAAGTACTTCAGCTTTGTGGGAAAGAAATTCCCGGGCTGGATTGGCAGCAAGAAGCTCGACCATGAAAGGGTACGGGAATGGGTGGATTCCATCTTTGGAAGATGCACCCTTTGCGGGAGATGTTCTCTCAATTGTTCCATGGGTATTAACATCCACTCCATCATTCGAGTCGCCCGGAGCGCTCTGGCGGCTGTAGGCCTGGTTCCTCCCGGCTTGCAGTCGACGGTCGATACCGCTATTGAAAAAGGAAACAACATGGGAATACCCAAAGAAGACTGGGTCGAGACCGTGGAGTGGCTGGAGGAAGAACTCCAGGAAGAAGTCGGGGATGAATCAGCGCGGCTTCCTCTGGATGAGAAAGGATCCAGACTTTTTTACACGGTCAATCCTCGTGAGCCGATGTTTTTTCCTTTATCCATCGTAGCTGCGGGAAAGATTTTCTACGCCGCAAAGGAGAGCTGGACCTTTTCCAGCGATAACTATGATGTAACAAACTACGGTCTTTACAGCGGCGATGATCAGGCTGCTGGAACCATGTCCGAACGGCTCATTCTATCCATGAAGAAACTGGGTTGTAAAACGCTGGTTCTGGCAGAATGTGGGCATGGATTTAATTCCAACCGCTGGGAAGCCCCGGAGTGGTTGAGCAAAGAGTATGATTTCGAGGTGAAAAGCATTCTTGAGGTTGTGGCGGACTATATCCAGCAGGGCCGCATAAAGCTCGATCCCTCCTTAAATCCGGAGCCGATCACTCTTCATGACCCCTGCAACCTTGTCCGGCTGGGAGGAATCGTGGAGGAGCAGAGGATTATTCTGAAGCATGCCGCTGCTCGTTTCATTGAAATGACGCCAAATAGGGAAAAGAATTACTGCTGCGGAGGGGGGGGTGGTCAGCTGGCCATGACTCGTTTCAGCCAGAGAAGGCTTGAAGCGGGCAAGATCAAGGCGGATCAGATCCGAAAGACAGGAGCAAAAATTGTCGCCACTCCCTGCCATAACTGCATTGACCAGATCATGGAGCTCAACAAGCACTACAAGCTCGGAATTCAGGTGAAAACGGTCTGTGAAATCGCTGCAGACGCTTTGGTGTTGAATAAGAACAAGAAGTAGAGAACGGGGGAATCAGAGAGTATCTTTTTATTTTTTCCGGGATTCGGCGATTTCCCGGACAGCGTTTATGGCGGCGTGAATGTGCTCTTCAGTGTTGAACGGCCCGATACCGAACCGGACAGCCCCATGGATCTCAGCTGTCCCTATCTGTTCATGGACAAGAGGAGCGCAGTGAAGCCCGGTCCGGCAGGCAATGTTATAGTCCACATCGAGCATAGTCCCGGTATCCATAGCTTCAAGACCGTCGACGTTGAAGAGGAGGATGCTGATATGGTCTGTCAGGTCATCCTGATAGTAGAGAGTCACGCCCTCGATTTCTCTTAGCCCATCCCTGAGTTTGGTGGTGAGTTTCATTTCCTGCTCATGGATGGTATGCATTCCAGTTTTCTCGATCCATTTCACGCCAGCATAAAGTCCGGCCACACCCAAAGTGTTCATGGTTCCGTACTCCAGCCTGTACGGATATTCATCGAGGTGGGTCCGGACCGCTGAGCGAACTCCGGTCCCTCCGGCTCTTGTGTGTCTGATCTCGATCCCTTCGCTGACGTAGAGACCTCCGATCCCTGTAGGGCCGAGCAGAGACTTGTGGCCGGTGAAAGCGACCACATCCACGTTCATCTCTTCGATGTCAATGGGAATCTTTCCGGCAGACTGGGAAACATCGACTGCCAGAGGGATTCCTCGTTCACGGCAGAGTTTTCCAATCTCTTTTATAGGCTGAACAGTGCCGATCACGTTTGAAGCATGGTTGACAACGACCAGCCTGGTATTTTTCTTGAATTTTTGGGAGAAGTCATCAGAGTGGATAAAACCCTTGCTGTCAAAGGGGATGTGATCGACTTCCACGCCGTTATACTTATAGAGGTGGTACAGCGGTCTGAGCACAGAGTTGTGTTCGAGGGTTGTGGTTAGGGCGTGGTCACCTTGGTTCAGCATTCCGTTGATAATGAGGTTCAAGGCATCGGTAGAGTTATAGGAAAAACAGAGCCTGTCAGGATTTGTCCCGTTAAAAAATTCGGTCATCATCTTCCGGGTGTTTTCCACTAATTCTCCTGTCTCCATACACAGGTCATATCCTGAACGGCCAGGATTGACTCCATAATTCCTGTAGAAATTATCCATGAATGTATAGACTTCTTCCGGCTTCGGAAATGATGTCGCACCATTATCGAGGAAGATTAATTTGTCCATTCATTCCTCCCTAATCTTCGTCTTTCCTTCGTTTTTGAAGAAATGGACAGAAATAAAATTTATATACAATTTCAGGGGAAAATCAAAGGATTTTTTTATAAAAAATTGACAGGATACAGAACTTGGAATAAAATCTATGTTCAACTTTTAGATAATACTCTGCTCTTTAGCTGGTAATGATCAAGCTCCAAAAAATATCCCTTCTTGCTTTCAGCCTCATAATTCTTCTTTCTTTCTGGAATTGTCTTTTCATAGGCAAAGCTTATGACCTGGTGATAAAAAACGGTTTCATCATAGATGGTTCAGGGAATCCCTGGTTTAAAAGCGATATCGGAATAAAGAATAAAAAGATAGTCAGGATTGGGCTTATAGAGGAAAAACAGGCCAAAAAAGTAATCGAAGCCCAGGATCTGATCATCTGCCCCGGTTTTATCGACATCCACACTCATTGCGATCGAGGAATTCTGACAGTGCCTACCGTGGACAACTATATTTACCAGGGTGTAACCACGGTCATCGGCGGCAACTGTGGCGGCCATCCGTTTCCCCTGAAAGTACTTTTCAAGAAAATTAGAAAAAGGGGAATCTCGCTCAATTTCGGCTGTCTTGTCGGCCACAATACCATCCGAAGGGAAGTCATGGGAAATATGATGGATGATCCGACTGAGGAAGAATTGGTGAAAATGAAGGAATTGATCCGTCAGGAGATGAAAGCAGGTGCTCTCGGATTTTCGACGGGACTGGCTTACATGCCAGGGACCTATTCCAAAACAGAGGAACTTGTCGAGCTTGCCTCTGTAATCAGTCAATTTGGAGGCATATACGCCACACACCTCAGAGACCAGGGGCTTCATATTACCGAGGCCATTGAGGAAGCCATCGAGATAGGAGAAAAAAATAACATCCCAGTTCAGATTTCTCATATAAAGTTGGCAGATGATGCTGTCTGGTATCAACTGGAAAAAATAACCCGGCCAGTGGAAGAGGCTCGAGACAGAGGAATCGAGGTAACCCTGGATCAGTACCCTTATACAGCCACCAGTTCTGGATTCGGCAGCAGTTTTCCCTCCTGGGCTTTTGAGGGTGGCAGAGACAAATTCATGGAGAGACTGGAAGACGAAGAGAGTTATAATAAAATCAAGGCTCATATCATAAAGAGAAGATTGACTTCAACCAAAGGGATCAACAAGCCTGAGACCATATACATCGCCAGCTTTAACGATGTCCCCGAGTATGAAGGAAAGAACCTCAGCGAGATCCTGATTTCTCAGGCTAAAGAACCCACGGTTGAAAACACTGCGGATCTAATCATTGACATCCAGAAAAAGGGAGGAGCCTCAGCGGTTTTTTTCCAGATGAATGAAGAGGATGTCGAGAGCTTGATGAGCCTGTCTTACACGATGCATGCTTCTGATGGAGAAGTCCAGGTTCAGGGGCGGGGTGTACCTCATCCGAGAAACTATGGGACTTTTCCCAGGGTCATTGCCCATTATGTCAAGGAGCGACAGGTCATGATGCTGGAAGAAGCTATCCGAAAGATGACCTCTCTGCCAGCTCAGACATTGAGGTTGAGAGGCAGAGGCTTGATTCGGGAAGGCCTTTATGCTGACCTGACAGTTTTTAATAAACGCGACTTTGGGGACCGGGCGACCTTCTCTGAACCTCACCAGTACAGCAAAGGGCTGAAGTACGTGATTGTGAATGGAGAGGTGATTGTGGATAATGGAAAACATTCCGGAGCTCTTGCTGGGATGATTCTCTCCGCGAGAAAATAAGGTCAAGGAGGAAACAAATGGTGATTAAAAAAAATATTGAGGTGAAAGAAACGCCGGTAACCGAAGAAGAGGTTAAAAACGTTACCAGAAAGATACTCATCGGGCCTGAAGACGGCTCACATAATATCATCATGAGGCTTTTTAAAGTGCTTCCAGGTGGTCACACTCCTCATCATAGTCACAGCCATGAGCATGTTGTTAAGATTGAAAAGGGCAGGGGAGTGGTTGTCAAAAGCACCGGAGAGGAAGTCGAAGTCTCCTCAGGACAGAGTCTTCTTGTTGAAGGAGACGAGAAACACCAGTTCAAGAATCCTTTTTCAGAGCCTTTTGAATTCTTATGTATTATCTTGAACCCGGACAGATAGGATACAGATAGGATTGAGATCAGCTCGAAGATCTCGGAGATGAAAGCGAACATCAACAAAGCCATTGAGTACCTCTTGGCCAGAGGAAACCTGCCCATCCTGTATTGGTTAAAAAAAGACATTCTCGAAGTCCCGGTGGATCGGGAACACAAAAACCTGCAGAAATTTGCCGCCCGCATCAGGATCCTTAAGGCTCAGAGGCCCAATGGCGGATGGTGCCAAAGGAAATATGAAGGCCATCCTCGCTGGGAAAAGACCTATTACATAGTGGAAACACTGAGAAATGTGCTTAAGCTCTACAACTTCGGCTGTTCTTTTGAGGATGAAGAGATACGCCGAGCTTTCAAATTCCTGTTCTCCACTCAGACCAAATCTGGAGACTTCCGTGGCGCTTATCTGAATGAGTATGCTCCCACATATCATGCCTTGACCCTTGAGACCATGTGTCTGTTTGGGCTGGACAAGGATGAGAGAACTCAAAAAGGGTTCCGCTGGATCATCAGAAACCGGCAGAATGACGGAGGATGGGTTATCCCTTACCGGACTATTGACCAGGAGGAGCTCAAGCAGCGTTATAACTTTGAAGCCCAGTTGAAGCTTGAGCCCATCAAGCCGGATAAATCCCGTCCCTTTTCCCATCTCGTGACCGGTATGGTTCTTCGCGCGATGGCCGCCTCTCCAACCTGGAGAAAAAGCAAAGAAGCCCAGAAAGCAGGGGAACTTTTGCTGAGTCGATTTTTCAAAGAGGATAAATACGATGACAGATGGCTCTCCAGTTTCTGGGAGGAGATCACCTATCCATTCTGGGCGACGGATATTCTCAGTAGTCTGGACTCTCTTTCCAAAATAGGCTTTGCAGTTGAGAATGAAAAGGTCCGGGAAGCCACCCACTGGCTGTTGTCCAGGCAAACGAGGCATGGCTATTGGGAAGCCGGAGATAAAAAATCTACCCTCGAAGACCATCTCTGGGTGACTTTTGCGGTTTTAAGAGTGTTGAAGAGGTTCAGGCTGTTTGAGCTCTGATCCTGATTTATCAGGCTCTCTATCAATGAATGTGTTCGATTATACGTTCCTGTATATCATTCAGCACATTGAGAAGTCGAGCTCGAGTAATAAGGAGAGCCTGGTTTAATTTTTGCTCTTCTTTGGGATTCTCATTTCTAAGGGCTATGTTAAGAAAGGAACTGTTTCGTTCAAAACAATTCAGTATGTTTCTCGCCAGTTTTTCTATAGCCTCTGAGTCAAACTCTTTTCGGTCGATGATTTTCTGCGCTTCTTCGAGAAAATGAAGGAATACGTTTGCCCATTCACTGTTGTCTCCGGCTCGCAAAAGAACGGCAAGTTCATTCAGGACAAGAGCGAGTTCTTCGACTCGCCATTTTTCAATCTTCTGCATGATATTCACATGATGGCAAAAATATCGGAAAAAATCGAGAGATATTTTGAAATGAGCATATCAGAGATGTTATCATGGATTGTTTAATGGGCTGATGCCATGAAATATTTTTTGAGCCTGGGAAGCAATCAAGGAGACAGAAAAAAAAATATTGCTCGGGCTCTGTTTTTGCTTCAAGGAGAGGGTGTGGAAATCAGGAGAGTGTCGTCATTGTATGAGACAGAGCCTGTCGATATCCCCTCACAAACCTGGTTTTATAACAGTATCGCGGAAGTTCAGGCCAGTGTGGAGCCAGACTCGCTCTTGACGTTGATAAAGAGCATTGAACAGAAGATGGGCAGAGAAGAGGGCGCAAGAAAAGAGCCTCGAATCATTGATATCGATATAATCATGGCCGAGGATGAAGTCATCCATACTGAGGATCTGGAGATCCCCCATCCGAGAATGCAAAAGAGAAATTTTGTCCTTGCTCCCTTTGTTGAGATATCTCCGGACACGATTCACCCTGTGCTCAAGAGGCATATAAAAAAGCTTCTTGAGGAATCCACAGATTTGTCAGCGGTTCACAGAATTAAAAAAGGAGGTAACTGAAGTTGGTTGTTGAACATGAACACAAAATATCCGACCAGCAGCAAAAGCCTACTTTCCATATCTTATTATCCATCAAAAAAATCAGTCTGCTATTATTATTATTTCTTATCGGCATGACCCAGGGCTTTTCCGCTGAGATCAAGGGAAGGATTCTCAACCTTCTGGGAAATCCTGTTTCTCAAGCTGTTATCCTTCATCGTTCGAGCGGGATCAAGGCTGTGACTGATGCGGCAGGACAGTTCAGCTTATCCCTGCCAGATGAAGACAAAGTCCGCCTTGAGATCACCCATAGCGATTATTTTGAGCAGGAGGTTGTTGTCACTTCCAGGGAAATGGGGAAAAGGATCATCGTAACTCTTGTTCCCTATATCATTCAAAGAGAAGAAGTCGTGGTCACAGCTATGAGGCACCCTGAGTCATCGATGAGTGTGCCTGCTGCCGAGACTGTGGTCTCCACCGAGATCCTTCAAGAAGAGATGCCCTCGAACATTACGGAAGGGCTGGCCAAAATGCCCGGCGTATCGCGAATGGGAGCCGGAGGTTTTTCTCTGGTGCCCAATATCCGCGGCTTAGCCAGAAGAAGGGTCTTGATCATGATTGATAACGCCCGGGTGACCAGCGACAGGCGAACAGGGCCCAATGCCTCTTTTATCGACCCCAAGGATATCGAAAGAATAGAGGTGTTAAGGAGTCCGTCCTCTGTCCTTTATGGTTCTGATGCCATCGGTGGAGTCATCCATATCCTGACCAAGAAGCCTGGTATGGAGGATGGTCTGGGAGGATCGGTGAGCGCCAGGTATGGGACCATAAACAGTGAAAAAGGAATGGGTTTAACCCTGGAGGGGAGCAAAGGAAATACTGGTTTTTACCTCTCTTTTCAGGCTGTTGATGCTGAGAATTACTCCTCTCCTTCAGGGGAGGTGCTGCAATCACAGTTCACGCAGGGAAGTCTTATCGGAAAGATATCCCACGTGACCGAGAAAAGAGAGATTCACCTCAGTTTTCTGGGCGCAAGAGGCCGTGACATCGGAAAGGCCAACCGGACGAGTGAGCTCGAGCCGACCTGGTATCCTGAGGAAGACCAGAATTATATCCAGGTGAGCTGGCTGGAAAAGGAACTGGGCAAAGGAGGAAATCTGACTTTTCAGGCTTATCTCAATCCCAACTTGTTGGACACGCTCAAGGAAACATACGATGAAACGACAGGGGATAAGACTGCGGAGTCATACAGTAAGAATCAAAGCCTGAATTATGGAGCTCAGCTCACTTACAGAAAAAAAATATGGAATCATTTTCGGCTGTCAGGTGGACTGGATTTTTATGGCCGGACTTCGGTTAAATCCTACACTCTGGACACTGAATTCGATCCGGCAGGGAATGTCACCAGCGAACTGGAGCAGTGGCCGTTTACTCATGGAGACAGAAAGGATTTGGGTGTGTTTCTCTCTGCAGATTATTCCGGCATAAAGAATCTTGACGTTGTGGGCGGCATCCGCTGGGATTATATCCGGATGAAGGCTTTGCCTGGAGACATGCCTCCTTATTCGACAAGCGATAACCGTGCCTGGACAGGTTTCCTGGGAGGATCGTTCAAGCTCACCGAGGAGATAATAACCTTTGCCAATATCGCCAGGGCTTACAGGGTTCCGAGTTTGAATGAGCTGTTTTATACAGGGATTACAGGAAGAGGCTCGATCATCGCCCAGCCCGACCTTGTGCCGGAATCGAGCTTTAACCTGGATGGAGGAGTGAAATTCATCTTCAAGCGTCTTTACACCGGATTCTATGTGTTCTACTACGGAATAGATGACTTGATTGAACGCTACATGCTTGACCCGGTGGAAAGAGTCCGCACTTACGGCAACATCGAGCAAGGACGAATCACGGGGTATGAGCTGGAGGTGGAATATTATCCTATCCCCAAATGGAAGCTATTCGGAAACTTCTATTCTTTTAAGGGCGAGAGTACATTGACAGACGAGCCGCTGAACGATATTCCGGCCTCACGGCTGTTTTTAGGAACCCGCGTCTGGCTTGGCAGGTTCACCACTGAAATGAACGCGACTTTCCAGCTGAAAAAGGATGACACCGGTCCGGATGAAATACCATCCGGTATTCCGGGCTGTGAGATCGTCAACTTGAAAGCCAGTTATTATTTCAACACTTCCTTCCGACTGTATCTAGTTCTCTCTAATCTTCTGGACAGAGCCTACCTTTCCAGGCCTGATACCGATGGTGTCGAGGAACCAGGGAGGAATTTCGTCCTGGGCATTAGCTATTCTTTCTAAAGCGAAAAAAGAGTATTTTCAATATAAGCGAAAAAGGCTATAAAATAACAAGCTTCTCTTCCATCAGTGTGGATTGAGTAAGTGAAACACACGGAAATGGCATTGCTCCCTTCAGATTTTTTAACGCCATTCCTTCACCGAACCCCTCGGCGCATAAACGAAGGGCAGTGGGTGGGGAAAACCGTATGGAAGGCTGAGCGGGCATGGTTCCTCGACCAAAGGAAGAGGAGAGCGAAGCCTGGAATCGAGCTGCTTTTGACTGATTTGTGGCCTTCTCCTAGAACACAAATCAGTGAGGATTCCAAGGGAGTATGCTCCTTTGGTCGCAGGGCAAGGTTTTATATATTGCCCGAGAAGGGGAGGCAGGGAGTCTCAATGAAATTGAGCTCCCGTCGGAAGGGGGAAAGCGGAGCTGTTCCCCCTCCGAGGTCTCGCTGGGGCAAAAGCGGCGTGTTTTCTGAATCCACTGGCCTGAGATTCTCAAACATACTCAGCGGCCGATTTCATCGGCTTCCCTCGGTCTTCGGTTCAGGAAGGCTAAACCTGAAAGGTCGCTTCTTCCCTTCCCGTATGTTTCACTTATGTAATCTGGAGGAGGGCCAACAATAAATGCTAATAAGGAGGGTCGAATGAAATCTACATTTTTTAAGAGAAATTTTGTGTTTTTTTGGCTTTTCGTCCTGCTGTTCGCTTCCCTGGCCGTTCAGCCGGCCCGGTCCTACACACTTGAAGACATCATGAGCTATGCCTTCCCGTCAAACCTCGTTGCAGCTCCGAAAGGGGGGATAGTTGCCTGGGTGTTCAACTGGCAAGGGAAGAGGAATATCTGGATTGCCCAGGGGCCTGAGTTCAAGGCTCGACAGCTCACCCAGTATTCAGAGGATGATGGCCAGGAGTTGGGCGGGCTCGCCTTCAATTTTGAGGGAACGATTATCATCTATGTGAGAGGCGGTTCTGCGAACCGGGCTGGAGAGATCCCCAATCCCACTTCCGATCCCGAGGGAGCAGAGCAGGCACTGTGGGCTGTAAAATTGGAAGGCGGGGAGCCGTGGGAGCTGGCCAAAGGAAGCAGTCCTGTGCCTTCGCCATCAGAGGATAAGCTTGTCTTCAGTGCCCGAGGTCAGATTTATCTTTTGAGCTTGGCTGAGTCTTCGCGGCCAGAGCTTCTCTTCAAAGCTCGCGGAAGGAACGGTTCTCCCTGCTGGTCTCCTGATGGGAAAAAGATTGCTTTTGTCAGCTCCAGAGGAGACCATAGCTTTATCGGCGTCTATGATCTTGAGGGGAAGGTCATCAACTGGATCGCTCCCTCTGTAGACAGAGACGGTTATCCGGTTTGGTCGCCCTGCGGAAAATACATCGCCTTTATACGTTTCCCTGGTTCCATGGCAACCCCGGCCTACAGGGATGGCCAGAGATTCGCTTTGATGGCGGCGGATGTCGAGTCCGGCATGGCTCAAGAGATCTGGAGTTGTCCTAACGAGACCGGAGGATTTTCCCAGTATTATCCTGACCAGACTCTCCGCTGGGCTGCGGACGGTTATCTGGTCTTTTACTCTGAACATGAGAAGTGGATGCATCTTTACTCCGTCTCAGTCAAAGACAAGAAGCTGATCTGCCTCACTCCCGGGGATTATGAGGTGGAGAACAACTTTCTCGCTTTTGACGGAAAGACCTTGATCTATAATTCCAATTCCGGAGATATCGACCGGCGGCATCTCTGGTCGGTTCCGGTCGCCGGAGGAAAGTCAAAACTAATCACTCCCGGAGAAGGAATAGAGTGGTCACCGGTTCTGCTCCCCAACGGCGATGACCTGGTCTTCCTCTGTTCAACCGTATCACAGCCAGCTGCCCCGGCTGTGATGGGCATCAAAAAGAAGAAGTGGCGTTTGATCGCACCGGAGGCCATTCCTCAGGCATTCCCGATGAAAGACCTGGTCATGCCCGAGCAGGTGGTGTTCAAGGCGCCAGACGGCCTCACGATCCACAACCAGCTTTTTCTTCCCAAAGGCGCAAAGCCCGGTGACAAGCGGCCGGCTGTGATTTTCATGCACGGCGGACCGATTCGCCAGATGCTTCTCGGCTGGCACATGCGCGGGTACTACCACAACGCTTATGCTCTGAACCAGTACCTGGCCCAAAAAGGATATGTGGTTCTTGCGGTCAATTATCGTTCAGGAATAGGCTACGGGTTTGATTTCCGCCGGGCTCCTGACCAGGGCCCTCGAGGCGCTTCTGAATACCAGGATATCGTGGCAGCCGGAAGGTATTTGCAGAACCGGCCTGAAGTCGATCCCAATAAGATCGGACTCTGGGGTGGATCCTACGGAGGCTACCTCACAGCCCTTGGTCTAGCCAGAGATTCAGAACTCTTTGCCGCAGGAGTCGACCTCCATGGTGTCCATGACTGGTCATTGAGGGGAAGACGCCGCGACGGAGGAGGATGGGGGATTCAAGGAGAGGATTTGATGAGTTCTGCTTACCAGTCTTCTCCTGTCGCCGACGTCTATTTCTGGACGTCGCCGGTCCTCTTTATCCATGGGGACGATGACCGGAATGTTGATTTCATCCAGACAACGGACCTGGTCCAGCGGTTAAGAGAGCTGGGTAAGGCTCCTATCGAGATCCTCGTTTTCCCCGATGAAGTTCACGGTTTTTTACTCCATCGGGTGTGGCTTAAGGTTTACAATGCCGCAGCGGATTTCTTCGACCGGAACCTTAAAAAATAGGGGTCAGGGCTCGACATTAGACATCTATCATCAGCACAAAGGCCCAGGCGACAGAGGAAGGTATTCAAATAGGGTCCTAGTTCATTCGCAAAATGAAATGAAGCTTTATCCTAATACATCACTAATAACGGTATTCTCGATTGATTGAAATCAATCCTGATTATATCTGACCCAGAGCAACAGTGTCTCATGTCGAGCCCTGACCCCATAAACTATAGAAAATGGAATTGAAGAGAAGCTTAAACGTGCCGTAGGACTGAGACCGATACTGCACAGGAAAACCCAAGAGGATTATCTTGCCCTCCCCGTAAGGGATATCCATGATTGTTGCTTTCTGACGGATGGTTTTATCGCCGTAGATCCATCCGCTCATCAGCGGGTTTTCTTCGGAATATTGGGCAACGCTTTGCGGTGATTTTTTCGAATCAAAAGAGGGCATGATGTTGAAGGCGCAGCTGTTCTCGAACACGGTCCCTGCCTCTTTGGGCATTCCATAGGCCAGAGGATGGCTGGTATCGAATTCCATGCGGAGGATGGAGCCATTACAGACGAACTCCTCTCTTTTGATGCCTTTCAGGACATTTCTCACCGGGAGGCTGAAATGCTCGATGGCCAGATTACAGGAATTGTTGATAAATATCAAAGTCCCGCCGCCCTCGGCAAATAACTTCAGGTTGCGGATACCGTTAGGCGTGATTCCGCCCACATATTTGGGCGGCATGGTTCCTTTGGCGTAGCCGTTGATCACCGCTTCGGGCCTGTAGGTGTCGGGCATGATAATCACGTCATGGCTGGCCCTGAGGTTGCCGGCGCGGATATCTGCGTCATGGATGCTGGAGTAGGGGAATCCGTGGTTTTCCAGGATCAGCCTGGTCCATCCTTCATCTGAGCTGGGGATCCATGATTTGTACATTCCCACCCGGACAGGCTTTATGCTCAGAGTGCTGACTTTAGGAATCTGGGAAACGGAAGTGATCTTCAGGTTGAGGTCCGCGGCCATTCTATCCATAACGGCCCTTTTGATGCTGGAGGAGGGAACGATTACAGTTCCTGCAGCGAAGGAATCTCCCTGGACTGAGAAAGGCTCTTTTGACCAGAGGACCTTCCCTCCCTCTTTGAGGATCCTGTTCGTGGCGGTAAAGCTGGCATTTTCCTCATGCCGGAGGAGATAAGCTTGGCCTGACTTGCCCAAAATTCCAGCGGATTGAAGCTGGGCCTCTTTCAAGCGGGTCATCCTGGTTTCTACCTTGGAATGGGCAGCATAGACTTTCATCCCGAATTGGTGGGGAAGTGTCCAGCCCATCATGTCGTAGGCCTCAAACGGAGCTCCCTCAAACTTGATAGGATCGATAAGTCCCTGCCATAGGTCGGGATATTTCCTGAGGTCAGGATAGGTCTGTTCCTCGAAGACGTTCTTGATGAACAGAGCAAAAGGCTGAGCCATCGGAATAATGTGAGTTCCAACAGGATATTTGATCCCGTCACAGGTGAAGGATTCCTCACTCTTGTAGACATCGATCCCGAGGAGAATCATGCGGTTGAGGAGAAGGGATGAGGCTCCAGGATCGTGTTGTTTCTCAGGAATGATCCAGGCATAGGGTGGCTCTTTGCTGAACCTTTGGATAACATCTTTTCCCATTCTGTATTTGTTGAAAAGGAGTTCTTTCCTGTATTTGGAAGCCACATCGAGCACAGCTTGGGATGCTGTCAAACAGTAATCCACTGCATCCTTAAGCCGCCACCATCCTCCTTTCCAGGGATTGGGGTAAAAGGCAGACATGGTCAGATCCCTGTACTGCTCGGGGAAATCCCGGATTGTATAGAAGTAAGGTGTGGCATAGCGGTAGAGGGCGGTCTCGGTGAGGATGGATATTATGTTGTGGGAATCCACTACCTGGGTTACATAACCCGGATACCAGGTATCGAAGATGAGCCGCGAAATAGCACCTTCTTTTCCCTCCTCGTCAAAGGCAGCTCCCATGGCGGATCCAACCAGGTTCTGCCAGCGAACAATAAGAGGATGGATGTTGGGATTCGTGGGCTCAGAATTGGGCGGTATCCAGATCCGGGCAGGGAAAGGAGCAGTCTGATGGTGGTTGTAGAGGATAAGAGGGAACCATTCTTTGTTGACCAATCTGGTCATGTTTTGTGTCTCCACAAGGTTGGCGATGTACGAGTCGCGGTTATTATCGTGTCCGGCGTAGACATGGTACAGCCAGGGCATCGAAGAGACCTCATACGGCGAGCCCAGGTTAGGATGATACCATTCGGCCAGGAGGTTCATGCCATCCGGATTGGCAAAGACAAGGACGAGGATGACATCCTTGAGGATGCGGAGCGTTTTTGCATCCCGGGCATCGACAAGGTCATAGGCAAGTTGAATGTTGTGCTGGGCAGGTGCGCATTCCGAGGCATGAAGCCCGCCGTCTACGTAGACAATAGCTTTCCCCTCCTGGGCGAGTTTTCTGGCCTCCGCATCTGAAAGCCCTTGAACAAGCGACAGTCTCCGTATGATCTGTTTATACTTCTCCAGGTCAGCCATGTTCTCTTCTGAGGAGATAACCGCGTAAGTCATGGTCTGGCCCATGGATGTCTTGCCCATGTCAAACAGCTTCAGGCGCGAAGAGCTCTGTTCGAGCTGTTTCAGATAGGCTATGGCTTGAGTATAGGTGGCCAGATGATAATCAGCACCGACTTTAAATCCGAGCATGTCTTCGGGCTTGGGAACGCTCTGGCTATAGGCATTCAAAGTCAAGCCAAGAGCGATACCTATAATCAAGATAATGATTGCGGGATGGGATTTGAAATTCTGTTGGCTCATGAAAACCTCCTGTTAAAATGCGTTTTGGATATGTCGAATCCTGTATCCTTGGTTTTGATCGAAGAGGATTGAGATGACATCGAACCGGCATTCAGCATCCTGGAGATTGTTTCTCATCAGGAATCCTTGAGCGATTCTTTTGATCTGCCTCTGCTTGGAGGGAGTGACCGATTCTTCAGGAAGACCGAAATCCGTGCTCTTTCTTGTTTTGACCTCGACAAAGACCAATGTATTTTTGTCTAAGGCAATGATGTCTATCTCTCCCCGGAACAGGCGAAAGTTTTGGGCGAGGATTTTGTATTTTTTATTTTTCAGGTAGCGGAGTGCAGCTCTTTCCCCGGATTTTCCAAGCGCATGGGTTGACTGTTTGATTCTTTCCAAAGCGTTTTTCTTCAGATCGTAAACCAGGATGTCCGAATTATTTTATCTTCCCATTATCTTTAGACTTAGCCTTTATCTGGCTTTTTATGAGGCATTTGGCTCTTTTCATGCCCGGACTTTTTTCCAGCGGACTCCGTCTTTGGTATCTTCCAATACTATTCCCTCTTCGGCAAGTTGATCTCGAATTCTATCAGCGAGATCAAAATTCCTATCTCTGCGCGCCTTCTCCCTTTCCTTGATTTTTTTCATGATCTCTTCGGGGAGGATCTCTTCTTTCTCTTCGGGGAGGACGGCCAGAACAGTGTCGAGGGAGCGGATGAGATCGATAAGGTTCTCAGCATCTTTTTTGAATATTTTTCCTTTGTTAATAAACGAATTGACCTTGCGGATCATCTCAAAAAGAGCTCTTAAGGCCGCGGAAATATTCAAATCATCACCCAGTCCTTCAGTGAAGTCTTTGCGGGTTTTTTCGATGATCTGCGCCACATTTTTGTTTTCGCCGTCTTTGAACGGATGGTTCTTGAGCTCATACAGAAAATCCTTCATCCGGTCCAGAGAAGCGCTAGCCTGTTCAAGAGCTTTGAAGGTGAAGTTAAGCATTTTACGATAGTGAGTGGAAATGAGCAGGAAGCGAAGCACGAGCGGGTCGATATTTCTCTCAAGGAGGTCTTTCAGGGTGTATTGGTTTCCCAGCGACTTGGACATTTTTTCTCCATCGACGATGAGGTGCCGGCAGTGAAGCCAGTAGTTCACGAATTTTTTGCTAAAATAGGCCTCTGATTGAGCAATTTCATTCTCATGATGGGGAAAGATGTTGTCGGTCCCTCCGCAATGAATATCAAAGGTTTCACCCAGGTATTTGGAACTCATCACCGAGCATTCAATGTGCCAGCCTGGCCTTCCCGGACCCACCTCGGTTTCCCAGAATGGCTCACCTTCTTTTTTGTGTTTCCAGAGGGCAAAATCGATGATGTTGTCCTTTTCGTATTCGTCTGATTCAACCCTTTCTCCAGGTTTCAATTCCTCGAGATTGATCTTTGAGAGGCGCCCGTAGTTAGGGAATTTGGCAATGCTGAAGTAAACCGATCCGTCTTTTGTATAGGCATATCCTTTTTCCATCAGTCCTTTGATCATCCGGACCATTTCCGGAATGTGCTCGGTAGCCAGGGGGTAATGGTCGGCTCTGGCCAAACGGAGGGTATCGATATCTTTAAAAAAGGAATCGATATACTTTTTCGTGTATTCCTGAAGGGTAACTCCTTCTGCGCGAGCGCCTCGTATGGTCTTATCATCCACATCCGTGATGTTCATAACGTGGGTAACCTTGTAGCCCCTAAAGACCAGGAATCTTTTGAGCAGGTCTTCAAAAGCATAGGCTCTGAAATTGCCGATATGGGCGTGATCATAGACAGTCGGTCCGCAGGTGTAGAGTTTGACTTCCCCCTTTTTTAAGGGATGAAAAGGCTCCAGTTTTCCACTCAGGGTGTTGAAGAATCGAATCATGATTACCTATTATTAAAGATAACAATCCCAAGAGTCAACCATGGAGGGGGAACTGACTTCCCCTTTCCAACGCTCGCTTCGCTCGCTGCCTCCCCTTCATGGGCGGGACATCAATCCACGCCCTGCAACCAAGGGGATATAATCCCTCGAATCACCCGACCAATCAGTTCCGCTACGCGTACCATTCGATTGTTGAGATATTAAGCGACGGTTTCCATTCCATCCGGAGCCCATGGTGGTGGGTGGGAGGGTCTTGGCGAGCAGGGAACGGAAACGGCGCTTTATCAGATATCAAAGAAGAGGCAGTTAACTTGGAGGGGGATAGGCTGTTTAGAGTTTGAGTCTTATTCCTATTCTTATCGAGAATCCTGAGAGATTGGCCGTGAAAGTTCTTGCATTCCTGATGTCTGTGCCGGTCGGAGCTTCTTCGGAAACCTGTATCTGAGGATACCAGTTCCCTAGAGTGGAATTATATTTTTCGAAATACCAGAGATCACCTGACGTTGTCCTGGCCACAACCCCACCTTCACTGCTCAAAAATGTGTATTTCAATCTTCCTCTGTAGCTTTTAAGCTTGCTGTATCTTCCTGAGGCTTCGATGAAGACTCCCATGTAGCCGCCTACGGTCATCTCCACCCCAAGTCCTCCCTGGAACCCATAAGAGAGGTCATGTGTGCTCAATTCCACTGTTTCCGAGTAGGAAAGAACACCTGTTTCGTCATACTCTGAGTTTGTATTCAAGGCCATTTTGCTTAAATACAGACCGACGCCTGGATTGATGTATACTCTGAGATTGGAGGTGAAAGGATAGAAGTAATAGAGGCTTAAAGTGAGTGAAGAGCTGGAGATCCTTGGGTCTAAGATAGCGTTGAAAGAGATAACGCCCTCTTCCTGGACGCTCAAATCGCTCTGCGGTTTCCGAGGGAAATTTCCAAGCCCGAATCCAATCGCGAAATTCTCATTGAGATTGAATAACACATCAATCCCTATTTCACCGCCTAAGGTATTCATGTTGTTGAACTCTCCCTGTTTGGAGCTGAGCCAGCTGGCAGCCATGTCATCAAAATGACTCTCGTAGCCTTCGCCATAAGCATTGAGGTCTGCGGACCGGACCTGACCGATTCCTCCACTGGCTTTAAAGCTGAAACCTCGTCCAAGATCATCAGCTTGAGCAGCTGCAGCCAATAATAATAAAGCAGTCAAAATAAAAGGGCAGACATATCTCTCTTTCTTCATTTTATTCACCTTCCGCTTGCAGAAGCAGGTCAAACATTTGAACTGGCTTCCCGAGATAAAAGATCGACTCCTTTTGAGTAAACGGGGAATGGCTCAAAACCCCGATATTAAAGGATAGAGTAATCGAGATGAGAATTCAACCCTTTGATTATAATTCAGCCTCATCTGGAGCGTATCTTCTCAGAGGCTCAGAGCTGAGTCATGTCGGAGGAATCCCAGGTTTCGATGAGATTGACCGACAGGGGGATTTATGCCATAATTTTGAAGCTCCTGCAGGTGATTCTTTGCATGAAAAAACTTATTGGAATTCGAAAAGAAGATAAAAATCAGTGGGAGAGAAGAGTCCCTCTGATTCCCTCTCATGTGAAAGAGCTGATTCAGAACAATCCCCTGGAAGTATGGCTGCAGCCGTCTTCCATCCGCATCTTTTCTGACCAGGATTATCTCCGTGAGGGCGCCAGGATTGATGATGACCTGTCGCCATGTTCGATCGTTTTTGCCGTTAAGGAAATTCCACTTGATTTTTTCACTAAAGAAAAGGTTTACACCTTTTTCTCTCACACCGTTAAAGGTCAACCTCATAACATGCCCATGCTCAAAAAGATGATGGATCTTGGCTGCACATTGATTGATTATGAGAAGATCGTAGATGAGAAGGGACAGAGATTGTTGTTTTTCGGCAGGCAGGCCGGCCAAGCCGGGATGATTGACACCCTCTGGGCTCTTGGAAAGAGGCTGGATCACGAGAGGAAGGAGAATCCTTTCTCTGCCGTTAATCAAGCCTTTCAGTATGCAAGCCTGGTGGAGGCTAAAGAAGAAATAGAAAAGGTTGGATGGGAAATACATGAACGTGGCCTTGAGCCTTCTCTTGTGCCGTTGGTATGCGGTTTTGCTGGATACGGTCATGTATCCTTGGGTGCTCAGGAGGTTTTTGACCTTTTGCCTTTTGAAGAAATAGCACCTGGAGATATCCTTTCTTTTTTTGAACGGAAAAATTATGCATCTAACAAGGTCTATAAGACCGTCTTCAAGGAAGAGGATATGGTCAAACCTATCGACCCTAACGTGAAATTCGAACTTCAGGATTACTATGACTATCCTCAGAGATACAGGTCGACCTTTGAATCCTTTCTCCCATACCTGACTGCCCTGGTTAACTGTATCTACTGGACGCCTGTCTATCCAAGATTCGTGACCAAAGTGAGCCTGAAGCGGCTTTTCTTGGGGAGTACGGAACCGCGTTTGCGGGTCATCGGGGATATCTCCTGCGATATCGAGGGTTCAGTAGAGGTGACTGTCCGGGCCACCATGCCTGATAATCCCGTATTTGTTTATGATCTGGTTAAAGATGAGGCCAGAGACGGAGTTGAAGGGAAAGGCCCTGTTATTATGGCAATCGATAACCTCCCGGCTGAGATTGCGCTTGAATCATCGGTGTTTTTCAGTGCGGCCTTGAAATCTCTCATCCCTTCCATCATCAGGGCGGACTTTTCCGGAGATTTTGAAGACTGTCAACTCCCAGAGGCTGTGAGGAAAGCCGTCATTCTTTATCGGGGTAAGCTGACCCCAGATTTTGAATACATGAAAAAATTTATATGATCACTGCAAAGGAGTAATATCATGAAAAAAGTATTGATTCTCGGAGCTGGGCTGGTAGCCAGACCTCTGGTCAGATATCTTCTTGACCAGCCTGATTTTAAAGTGGAGGTGGCTAGCCGAACGGTGAGTAAAGCAGTTAAACTAATCGATAACCACCCTGATGGGGAAGCCAGGGAGCTGAATCTGAAGGATGAAGAAGGCCTGAAAAAAGAGATTGCGAACGCCGACATCATTATCAGCATGGTTCCCTATTCTTTTCATCCCAAGGTCGCTAAGTACTGTATCGATTATAACAAGCATATGGTCACCACTTCCTATGTCAGCGAAGTCATGCAGAATCTGGATGATGAAGCTAAGAAAGCGGGGATATTGATCCTCAACGAGGTAGGATTGGATCCCGGAATTGACCATATGGAAGCGATGAGGATAATCCATGATGTGGAAGAGAAAGGGGGAGAGATCCTGAGTTTCACTTCTTACTGTGGAGGATTGCCGGCTCCTGAAGCTAACACCAATCCCTTCGGTTACAAGTTTTCCTGGAGTCCCGTCGGGGTCCTCCTCGCTGGGAAAAACTCTGCTCAGTACTTGAAAGACGGTCAGCAGATTTTCATCCCCTCAGAGGATCTTTTTAAGAATTATACTTTGATCGACATAGAGGGGCTCGGAGAGTTTGAGGGATACCCCAACCGGAACTCCCTCCCTTACATCCAGCTCTACGGAATTCAATCCGCTGAGACCATGCTGCGGGGGACTCTCAGGAATAAAGGTTGGTGTCCTACCATGAAAAACATGGTCCACTTAGGACTCCTCGACGAAGAGGAAAAGGAATGGGAAGGTTTTACTTTTAAAGATTTTATGCGGCATCTGATGCACAATCCTGGCGAGGAGGATATCCGGAAAGCCATGAGTGCCTACCTCGACATTGAGGAGGATTCGGAGGTCATAAAGAGACTCGAGTGGCTCGGGCTCTTCAGCGATGAACCTCTGCCTGTCAGTAAGGGTTCAGCCATGGATATTCTTGGGGCCAAAATGCTGGAAAAACTCCAGTACGAAGAAGGGGAGAGGGACATGATCATTCTTCAGCATGATTTCATCGCTGCTTATCCAGAAGGGAAAAAAGAAAGGATCACCTCGACCTTGATCGACTTTGGCATTCCCGATGGAGATTCTTCCATGGCCAGGACAGTGGGACTACCTGCAGCTATCGGGACCAGGCTCATTCTGGAAGGAAAGATTAACATGGTCGGCGTTCATATTCCGATTATTCCTGAGATATACGTCCCCATCCTTCAAGAACTCAAGGAGATGGGTATCGCCTTTAAGGAAAAAAGGGAAGAGGTTTAAGACCGATTCGCTTCTCGGGATGCCTGTCTCAATAAAGGGAGGATAAATTGAGACGAAAGCCAGCTGTCGGAGGTTATTTCTATCCTGGCAAAGAGGATGCTTTGCGTAAGATGATCCAGGGGATGATCGATCCCGAATGCGAAAAAAAGAAGGCCATCGGCGTGATTTCTCCTCATGCCGGGTTTGAATACTCCGGGCCCGTTGCCGGAGCGGTTTTCTCCTCGGTCGAGCTCCCGGACACATTCCTTGTCCTGGGTCCCAGCCACAGGCCCATCCGGTCCGAGATTGCCATCATGAAGCAGGGAGTTTGGGAAACCCCGCTAGGAGACGCTCAAGTGGATTCTTCGCTGGCCGAGCTCATCATGGGTCATTCTGCGCTTATCACCGAAGATAATAGCGCCCACATGAACGAGCACTCTCTTGAGGTCCAGCTTCCTTTCATACAGTATTTTAAAAAAGATGTGGCCGTTGTACCCATATGCATCTCTTACCATGTTGGTTTCGAGGAGCTGGAGGAGCTGGGGAAGTCTCTTGCCAAAGGAATCAAGGAATTTGGAAAGGATGTGTTAATTGTTGCCAGCACGGACATGAGCCATTATGTGGAGCAGAGTGAGGCTGAGGAGAAGGATTTTTTGGCCATTGATAAGATACTCAAGCTGGACGCTAAGGGACTTCACCAGGTCGTAGAAAGGAAAAGCATCAGCATGTGCGGTTATCAGCCCACCACTTCAGCCCTTGTTGCTGCCCAGGAATTGGGAGCCAGGGAAGCCACTCTTATCAAATACCAGACATCGGGAGATAGAACAGGAAATTACTCCGAAGTCGTCGGATATGCCGGGATAAGGATAACCTGAACTCATTCTCCAGCATATCTTTTGGTCTCAGAGAGCGGTTAGATCCCATCAAGCCGAATCAGACGGCGCTAATAAGTTCAGGGTCTTGAAGACCAAAAGCATCACTGTTCTTTGGCTGACGCCGTTGAGAGACTTTTGTAACTTTCAGATATTAAATCAATTAAGAGAATAAAACGGCCCTTTCATCAGTCGGGCATCAGCTGCCGTTCATTTGACAATATTTAAGGTTTAATGCTATAAATTTTCTGGAGTCGAGGAATGAGAGTTTCCAGTTTGAGAGAGAAAGACAAGCGAATCCTTAACCTGATTATCGAGCACTACCTTAAGATCGGAAAGCCCATCAGCTCAGGATTAATTACCCAGAAGATTCCTTTTTCCGTATCCCCGGCCACTGTCAGGAATATCATGAATAAGCTGGAACAATATGGCTATCTCTTTCAGCCGCATACATCCGCAGGCCGTATCCCGACAGATAAAGGTCTGAGATTGTACGTGAACAATCTGTTCGAGGAAGCTGTTGTTCCCGGAAGGAAAGTCGAGCTTCCAGAGAACTTTTCCCTTAATCAGAGTGATTTCAATGTCCTTTTGAGCCAGGTTTCCAGGATTCTGGCCGACCATTCGGATAATCTCGGGTTTGTCCTCTCTCCGCGGATTTCAAAGATAGAGTTCCGTCATATCCGCTTTATCAAGGTCTCCGAATTCAAGGTCATGATTATCTTGATCACCACCTCCAACTTCGTCTTAAACGAGTTCTTTCAGACGAATATCTATTTTACTCAACTTGAGCTGGATAAAGCTTCGCAGTACATTAACCAGAATTTCAGAGGAAAGAATTTATCATTTGTCCGAAACTATCTATTCCAGGAACTGCCCAAATTCAAAGTCCGGTATGAGTCCCTGATTGACCGGTTGATCGCTCTCCTGAAATCCTATATCACCCAGGAGGAAAGCGAAAGCCAGATCTTCCTCCAGGGAACGCCCAAACTCCTCGAAAAACATGAACTTTTCGATATGGAGAAATTAAAAGCCCTTTTCCAGAATTTCGAAGAAAAGGCTAAGTTAGCTAAGCTTCTTTCTGATTTCATCAGCCTGGAGAGAGTCAAGGTGCTGATAGGCTCTGAAGCAAACATCCCCGATATCTCGGATTGTTCTCTCATCCTTTCGCATTATGGATATCAAAGCCAGATACTGGGTTCTCTGGGTATCATCGGACCCAAGAGGATCCCTTATAAAAAGATCATCCCCTTAGTGGATTCTGTGGCAAACAGACTCAGTCAGGCCATAAGCATTAAGCAGTAGGAGGAAAAATGACCCAAAAGACCCCAAAGCCAGCCGAGGCGGCTAAGAGCAAGGTCAAAACAAAAAGCCCGGATATGACTAAGGCTTTGAAGGATAAGCTGAAGAAAAAGGACGCCGAGATCAAACTTCTCAAGCAGGAGAATGAAAAACTGAAGGAACAGAGTTTGAGAAGGCTGGCCGATATGGAAAATCTGAAGAAAAGGATGAACAAGGAAAAGACAGATTTCTACCAGTATGCCCTCTCCGATTTCCTCACCGAGCTTTTTACCGTCTTGGACAATTTCGAACGAGCTTTTGAGATCCAGGGCCAGAAAGGCGGAAAAGGCTTTCGAGAGGGTATCAAGATGATATACAAACAGTATCAGGACCTCTTGATCAAATACGGAGCCAAGCCCATAGACATCCAAGGGAAAAAATTCGATCCCCGTCTCCATCAGGCATTCATAACCGTGGAGTCCGAAGAGGTGGATGAGCCTGAGGTTGTCGAGGAGCTGCAGAAAGGATACACTCTTCATAACAGGCTCCTTCGGCCGGCCCTGGTTAAAGTCGCTGTCCCCAAGAAGAGTAAGTGAAGATGGGAGTTGTTATCGGAATCGACCTGGGAACAACCAATTCTTGTGTGGCCTATTTGGAGGCGGGAAAGCCTAAAGTCATCCCTAATCTTGAAGGGCAGAGGACTACGCCCTCTGTAGTGAGCTTGACCAGCAGCGGTGAGACGCTGATCGGAAGTTTAGCCCTGAGGCAGGCTGTCACCAATCCCGAAAATACCGTCTTAGCCATAAAAAGGCTTATTGGCAAGAAGTACGACTCCGATGAAGCGAAAGAAACGGAAAAGAAGATGCCCTATAAGCTGGCCGGCGCTGAGAACGGGGATGTGATGGTTGTCGTGAATTCAGAAATGATTAGCCCCCAGGAGGTCTCTTCCTTGATTCTCGGGTATTTGAAAGAATGTGCTGAGGCCTACCTGGAGCAGGATGTGGAAGAGGCGGTCATCACTGTGCCAGCTAATTTTAACGACCATGAAAGAAAAGCCACCAAAGATGCGGCGAAGATATGTGGATTAAAGGTGCTGAGGGTCATCAACGAGCCGACGTCTGCCTGTTTGGCCTACGGGCTCGAGGCTAAAAAGAATGCGATTGCGGCCGTCTATGACCTGGGAGGAGGCACTTTCGATATCACCCTGATGGAAATCAGCGATGGTGTTTTCCATGTCCTGGCTACGAATGGAAACTCCTATCTTGGAGGAGAAGATTTTGACAACCGTATCGTGGATTGGATCATTGAGGAATTCAAGAAGAAAAATAATGTTGACCTGTCAAAGAACAAGCTGGCCCGCCAGAGGATCAAAGAAGCGGCAGAGAGGGCAAAGCAATCGCTTTCCTTCTCGATGGAGAGTAAGATTCACCTTCCGTTCATCTTTTCAGACAAGTCTGGACCCAAGCATATCCAGCTGAGCCTTACCAGGGAAAAGCTGGAGGAATTAACCAGCGATTTGATCAGCGCGACTTTTCCTTTTATGGAACAGACACTCAAAGACAGCAAGTTGACTCCCAAAGATATCGATCAAGTCATAATGGTCGGGGGACAAACCCGGATGCCGAAGATAAAAGAGAGGATTGCTGATTTCTTCGGGAAAAAACCTATAGAAGACATCAATCCCGAAGAGATAGTAGCCATGGGAGCGGCAGTTCAATCCGGAATCATAGAAGGGAAAATGGATGAATCGACTCTTCTCCTGGATGTTACGCCCCTTTCTCTGGGCATTGAAACCGAAAACGACAGCTTCGTCAAGATCATCGAAAGAAACACCACCATTCCCACCAGAAGGTCAAGGGCGTTTACCACCGTGAGGCATAATCAAAAAAGAGTACGTGTCCATGTCCTTCAAGGGGAAAGCAAGAAAGCCTCTGATAACATCTCTCTTGCCGAATTCAACCTGGTTGGAATCTATGCCGCACCAGCGGGTGTTCCCCAGATAAACGTGACCTTTGAAATCGATGCCGACGGGATCGTCAAAGTTTCCGCCAAAGATGAGGATTCGGGCAGGATCCAGAAAGTTGAAGTGAAGCCTTCATCCGGTCTTTCCAGCGAAGAGATAGATAAAATCATTCAGAAGACTCAAGAGGAAGAAGCCGAAGAAGATGGGGAAACAGAGCAGGCTGAGGAAAAGGAAGAGGTTGAAGAGACAGAGGAAGAAAAAAAGGAAGAATGATAAGAAAAGACTATTATGATATCCTGGGTATCCCGAAGTCAGCGACATCAGAAGAAGTTAAAAAAGCCTACAGGCAGATGGCCCTAAGATTCCATCCTGACCGGAATCCTGGCAATAAAGAGGCAGAAGAAAGATTCAAAGAAGCGGCAGAAGCCTATAGCGTTCTCATCGATCCTGAAAAGAGGTCGATTTACGACCGATTTGGTCATGACGGGTTGCGGGTTGAAGGTTTTGCCGGCTTCTCTGGTTTCAACTCTTCCATTTTTGAGGATTTTGAGGATATCCTGGGGAATTTTTTTAATTTTGGCTTCGGTGACCTCTTCGGCACGCGGCAAAGGACGAAGTCATACTACCCGCAGAGAGGAAGAGACCTTGCTTTAGAATATCAAGTTACCTTGGAGGAAGCTGCCTTGGGCACCGAGAAAGAAATCAGCCTGAACCGAGCAGAACTCTGTCCGGTCTGCCAGGGCACGAAAATGAGGCCGGGAACTGAGAAATCCGTCTGTCGTTCCTGCCAGGGAAAAGGACAGGTTCGGTATCAACAGGGATTTTTTGTCGTATCCCGAACGTGCACGACCTGCAGAGGAACGGGAGAGATCATCACCTCCCCCTGTCTGGAGTGCAAAGGAACAGGGAAGGTCAAGCAGAAAAGGAAGTTGAAAATTAAAATACCGGCTGGCGTTGATGACAGGACGAAACTCAGGATAGAAAGGGAAGGAGAAGCCGGAGACAGCGGTACTCCAAGTGGAGACCTCTATATCATTATTCGGGTCAAAAAGCATGATTTTTTTGAAAGAGAGGGCAATGATCTCTTCTGTGAAGCCAACATTTCCTTCGCTCAGGCCGCTCTGGGAACTACAGTCAAAGTTCCGACCTTCTACGGGAATGAAACTATCAAGATTCCTGCTGAGACGCAAAACGGCGATGCTTTTAAAATAAAGGGAAGCGGGATTAAAGCCTTACATGGCCACAGAAAAGGAGATTTGTACGTAAAAGTGAAAGTGAAGACTCCCCAGAATTTATCCAGAGAGCAGAGGGAATTGCTGGAGAGATTTGCTGAATCGAGGGGTGAAGCTGTCGAATCTTCAGGTCGAAAATCCAGAAAAAAGACAAAAAATATCTTTCATTAGAGTAAAGGTTGACTTCGAATCGGTTCTCAGTCAAAAAGACAAATATCCAATCCTCGTCGGTAATTCTGGATGGAGAGGAGCACCGCCATCTCAGTAAGGCAGCCAGAATCAAACCCCGGCAAAGGGTCTGGCTATTCGATGAGGAGGGGAGGAGTTACCTGGCTGAAGTGGCGAGAATCGAGAGAGACAGAACCAGGTTGACCATCCTGGAGAGAGAAGATGCCCAGGAGCCCAGGTTGCATATCACTCTAGGCCAGTCCCTCATCAAAGCCAAAAAAATGAACAGCATCATCCAGAAAGCCACAGAGCTCGGAGTTTCAGCCATTGTTCCTGTCATCACTTCCCGAACGATCATCAGGATCGAAGAAAAGGAAGAAAGAAAATTAGAAAGATGGAAGAAGATCATTCGTGAGGCCGCCAAGCAGAGCCATGTTTCTTTCCTCCCTTCAATCATGTATCCTGTAAGGCTTGATAAACTGATCCGGGAACGTAATGAGGAGAAAAAGCTGCTGTTGAGCGAGAACCAAGGTAAACCGCTCAAAGATATACTTATTCCGGGTTCACGGAAAGGGGAGTATCCCTCATCTGTTCTCCTCCTTGTGGGTCCGGAAGGAGGCTGGACTGATGAGGAGGAGAAGTTCATCCTGGACCATGGATACGAGGCAGTGAGTTTAGGGAGCCAGATATTGAGGACCGAGACAGCTGCGCTATCCAGCCTGGCAATGATAGCTCATTTTTGGAATTCGTGAGATGTTTCTCCAAGGACAAAAAGTAGGTAAATATCAGATACTGCGCTCTTTAGGTAGCGGGGGTTTTGGCTCTGTTTTCCTGGCTAAGGATACCTGGCTGAATATTAAGGTGGCCATCAAGGTTCCTCATAAGCAATCTTTGGAGCTTTTCAAGCTCTTGAAAGAGCCGAGACTCCAGGCTGCGTTGAATCATCCAAATATTGTCCGGATGATTGCAGCTGAAAAACAGAACAGGGTTTTTTTCATGGTGATGGAATATATCAAGGGAAAAACCCTGGAAAAAATTCTGGAGAAAGAAGGGAAGCTGGATATCGATCAAGCCGTCGATTACATGACCCAGATCTGCTACGGCGTTGACCACGCCCATAAAAGCAAGATTGTGCATAGAGACCTGAGGCCCTCCAATATCATTGTTTCCGAAGACGGAACCGCTAAAATAACGGATTTTGGCACCTCTGTCTGGCTGAATAACATTCCCTACGCTTCGACGAGAATCGGCTCCCCTCCCTACATGGCTCCTGAGCAATTCATGGGGAAAGCCACCTTCAGCTCTGATGTTTATTCTTTAGGGTGTATTTTCTATGAGATGATCACCGGCGAGCCGCCTATCCTCGATCCCGATCCTTTTAAAATATTGGAAAAGGCGAAAGAGGGAAAGATTAAACCCCCCCGGTTGAAAAACAAGGACGTTCCCAAAGAGATCGATGACCTTATCATGAAGTGCCTGGCGACGCAGACGGATGATAGATTCCAGAAACCTTCAGAGATCATCAGACGGCTCACTGTTTTCAAGGGAAAGGAAGCGAAAAGGTCAGAAATTGAGGATATAATGGGACGGATCAAAGCCCGGGAAAGAACCATTACAACTCCCTGCTGGAATTGTCGCCGTCCTTTGCCTTATAAGTCAAAAATCTGCCCTTACTGTGGGGAGTCAACTTAATTCTTTGGGATAAGAGGCAGAAGAAGAGTCCGCCTTGAGGCAGATTGACTTAATTCTGTGATTAAGATAAGATGAAATGCCTGTTTCAAAAAATTTCATTAATAAGCATTATCATACCTTTTAGAGGAGTCATACATGAGTCCATTCAATGAGAAAGATGGAGTTGTCTGGATGAACGGGAAGTTTGTCCCCTGGAAGGATGCGAACATTCATATTGCTTCCCACGTCATCCATTACGGAAGCTGCCTTTTTGAGGGATTCCGTGCCTATGACACTCCTAAAGGCACTGTGATTTTTCGGCTTGATGCTCATGTCAAAAGGCTTTATAACTCATGCAAGATGTACCGGATGGAAATTCCCATTGCTCAGGAAGAGTTCGAAAAAGCTGTGGTCGAGACCATCAAAGTCAATAAGCTTAAAGCATGCTACATCCGGCCTATTGTCTACCGCGGTTACGGGACTCTGGGAGTCGATCCTTTTCCCAATCCGGTGGATTATGCCATACTGGTTTGGGAATGGGGACAGTATCTGGGCGATGACGCTCTGGAGAACGGTGTCGATGTCAAAGTATCCACCTGGTCGAGGATGGCACCGAACACATTTCCTGCTCTGGCTAAATCAGGAGCAAATTATATGAACTCTCAGTTGATCAAGATGGAAGCCATCCTTGATGGATATGTAGAAGGGATCGCTCTCAATGTCAGGGGCCATATCTCTGAGGGCAGCGGGGAAAATATATTCCTGGTGATGGATGGTGAAGTTCATTCGCCGCCGCTCTCCGCTTCCATACTTCCCGGGATCACCAGAGACACTGTGATTCGGTTGACCAAGGATTTGGGAATTCCCTTTATCGAGGACACGGTTCCCAGGGAAATGCTCTACATTGCTGATGAGGTCTTTTTCACAGGATCAGCCGCAGAGATCACTCCCATTCGCTCGATAGATAAGATAGCGATCGGCAGCGGCCGGAGAGGGCCGGTCACAAAGAAACTTCAGGATGAGTTTTTTGCTTATATCAAAGGAGAGAGAAAAGATAAATACAATTGGCTTGTGTATGTATAGACTCGGCCTAAAGGAGTAAAGCCATGAAAATTGATGATTTTTTGAAGATAGCCATCGAGAGCGAGTCCTCTGACCTTCATTTGAAGCCGGGGAACCATCCCATTCTCCGTATCAATGGAGTGCTCAAACCGTTGACCGCGTTTCCTCGATTGACCGCCGAACATACCGAGGGACTGGCAGGACAGATCATGACCGGGTCTCAGAAGAGCTTGCTGGAAGAGGATTTAGACCTGGACCTGGCGTACAGTTTCGCGGGATTCGGGAGGTTCAGGGGAAATATCTACCATCAGCGGGGATCACTGGCCATAGCGCTGAGAATCATTCCCTTGGAGCCTAAATCGATCAAGGAGCTGAGGCTTCCTGAGGTCCTGGAGATGATCTCTCTGGAGCAGAGGGGATTGGTGCTCTGCACCGGTACCACGGGCAGCGGAAAAACGACCACACTGGCCAGCATGATCGATTTCATCAACACTCAAAGGACTGAAAACATCATCACTATTGAAGACCCCATAGAGTATTTGCACCGCGATAAAAAGTCCACTGTCTGCCAGAGAGAGGTGGGAGTGGATGTGAAGAACTTTGCCAGAGGGCTGAGAGCGGCTCTCCGTGAAGACCCTGATGTCATTCTCGTCGGCGAGATGAGAGATAAAGAAACGATAGAAACAGCTATCGTGGCTGCCGAAACCGGCCATCTCGTCATGAGTACTCTTCACACCCTGGATGCCGTAGAGACGATCAACCGGATCGTTTCTGTCTTCCCGCCTCACAGCCAGAAGCAGGTCAGATTTCAGCTGTCCAGTATCCTGAAGGCAGTCATATCCATGCGGCTCATCCCTGAAAAAGGCGGAAAAGGCAGGGTCCCGGCAGTGGAGATCATGATCAACACTCCTTATATCCAGGAGTGCATCATCAAGAAAGAGAAGACGGCTCTCATCAGGGATGCCATCGAAGCCGGCGTCTCTCAATACGGCATGCAGACCTTTGACCAGTCGATATATTACCTCTACAAGAACGACCTGATTTCCTTCGAACAGGGATTGAGGTATTCATCGAATCCAAATGACTTCAAGCTCAGAGTGGCAGGCATTCAATCCTCGTCGGATGTATCCCGTGAAGAGATGGAGAAAGATTTATCTAAAAAAATTGAAAAAGAAGAATAAAACTTTAAATGAAGTCCCAGGAGATACGAAAGAAATTCCTCGATTTTTTCGCTGCTAAAAAACATAAAATAGTCAAGAGTTCTTCCCTCCTCCCCAAGGAAGACCCCACTATCCTGTTCACCAACGCGGGCATGAATCAATTCAAGGATACCTTTCTGGGGCTCGAGAGGAGGAGCTATAAGAGGGCTGCATCCGTCCAGAAATGCTTGAGAGTGAGCGGTAAGCATAATGACCTGGAACAGGTAGGCAAGACAAGCAAGCACCACACCTTCTTCGAGATGCTGGGAAATTTTTCCTTCGGGGATTACTTCAAGAAAGAAGCCATAGAATTTGCCTGGGAGCTTATCGTCGAAGTCTTCAAGCTCAAAGAGGACCGAATTTACGCCACTGTATACCAGGAGGATGACCAAGCTTACAAGCTCTGGAATGAGGTCATAGGACTCCCGGCTGAGAAGATATTCAGGTTCGGAAAGAAGGATAATTACTGGGCAATGGGAGAGACCGGTCCCTGTGGTCCCTGCTCCGAGATCCATTACGACCTCGGCTCCGAAATCGAGCCGGGGAATCCTTCAGAATTGATAGAGAAGGGGAGTGACCGCTTTTCAGAGCTGTGGAACCTGGTTTTCATGCAGTACCACCAGGATGAGAAAGGAAAGCTCCATCCCCTGCCATCGCCTTCGATCGATACCGGGATGGGTCTGGAGAGGCTGGCTGTTGCCCTCCAGGGAAAGAAAAGCAATTTTGATACTGACCTCTTTACCCCTCTTATTCGGGAGGTGTGTGATTTTGCGCGAAGAGAGTATCCGTCAGACGATAAGGGTGATGTGGCCGTCCGGATCATCGCTGATCACGTTCGCGCAGTCACCTTCTTGATCGCGGATGGAATCATGCCCGCCAACGAGGGCAGGGGATACGTGCTGCGGAGGTTGATCCGAAGGGCTTTCCGACAGGGAAACGGAGTCGGGATTGAGGAGCCTTTCCTCTTCAAATTGGTGGGAGTGGTCGTTGATATCATGAAGGATGCCTACCCGGAGCTGCTCCCCTCTGCCAGTTATATCTCCAAAGTCTGCCACTCAGAGGAAAAGCGATTCGCTTTAACCCTTTCTTCCGGGCTCCGCACTTTCAACCAGTACGTAAAAGAGGCCAAAACGGCCGGAAAGAAAGTTCTGTCCGGAGCTAAAGTATTTAAATTATACGACACCTACGGATTTCCTCTCGATCTATCTAAAGAGCTGGCTGAAGAGCAGAATATGACAGTGGAGGAAAAGGATTTTTTCCAAGAACTGGAGGATCAGCGCCAGAGAGCTCGTCTTTCCTGGGTGGGGGCAGAGAAGCAGAAAAGCAAAAAAATCTACGAAAGGTTAAAGGACCTCCGCGCCCAGTACGTGGGTTATGATCAAGAAAAGATTCCTGAAGCCAAGGTCACTGCTCTCTTGAAAAAGGATCAGGTTGTCCAGGAGCTAAAGGAAAAAGAGACTGGAGAACTCTTCCTTGACCAAACCCCCTTCTACGCGGAAGCCGGAGGCCAGACCGGAGATTCGGGGATTTTGAAGAATCCTCATTTTTCCGCTGTTGTCGAGACAGCCTTTTATCCTATACCTGACCTCATCGCCCATAAAATCAAAGTGCTCTCTGGAAAAATCAAGATTGGCGATAAGGTCGAGGCCGCTGTTGATTCCCAAAACCGAAGGAAAATCAGTAACAATCATACCACCACCCATCTGCTCCACGCCTCTTTGAGACAGGTCTTGGGTGATCATGTCAAACAGTCCGGTTCGCTGGTCTCAGCCTCCCGGTTCAGGTTTGATTTCACCCATTTCGCTCCTTTAAGCAGTTCCGAGCTGGAGCAGATAGAGCTGCTCGTCAACGAGAAAATCAGAGAAAACATAGAGGTGACCACCAAACTCACCACTCTCGAAGAAGGGCTCAAAGAAGGCGCTGTCGCCATTTTCGAAGAAAAGTACGGGGAGAAAGTGAGGATGGTCACCATCGGAGATTTCAGCAGGGAGCTCTGCGGGGGTGTCCACGCACGCTCAACTGCCCAGATAGGCCTGTTCAAGATTGTTTCAGAGTCCAGCATTGCTGCCGGGATGAGAAGAATTGAGGCTATGACAGGGGAAGAGGCTTTGAAGTACGTTCAGAATACAGAAGTGATAATGACTGAAATCCAGTTGGCTTTGAATTCTTCAAGGAATGAGCTGCTCAGCCAGGTCGAGAAACTCAGGGAATCGGTTAGGGAAAAAGAGAAAGAAGCCGCTATGCTAAGGCAGAAGGCTGCCCGGTTAGAACTCAAGGAGAAAAAGGAAGAAATCAAAACAATCAAGGGAATCTCCACCATCATCCAGGCAGTCAAAGGTTTGGGCAGCGCAGAACTTCGGGACCTGGCGGATTCACTGAAACAGAAAATAAGCTCAGGAGTGGTTGTCCTGGGCTCATCTTCTGGGAAAAAAGTATTCCTGGTTGCCGCCGTGACCAAGGATTTGACCGGACGCATAAAAGCCAATGAATTGATCAAGGAAGTCGCTGCTAAGCTCGGTGGTGGAGGAGGAGGGCGTCCTGACTTTGCTCAAGCGGGCGGGAGCAAACCCGATAAACTGGATAAGGTTTTAAAAGAGAGCTATTCGATTATTGAAAAGATGATTAAATGAAAGGAGGACGATAAAATCACCCCAAAAGGGGATTGCATCCGGGTGAAAAATCATTCATTATAATATACTGAAAATAAAGGAGATGATGAAACATTCCAGCCTGAAGAGATTAAGAACTCTCGCCTCTGTTGTCTCGCTTTTCCTGTTAGCAGTCTTGTCTGTGTATATCGACGTTCAAGCTGAGCCTCAACCTGCCTCAAGGTTTGATGGGATGATCCGGTCAATCGCCGCCCATCACGGGCTGGAACCTTCCTTGATCCACTCCATCATTCAGGCCGAGTCTGATTACGATCCTTACGCTGTCTCTCCTAAAGGAGCTGCCGGGCTTATGCAGCTCATGCCGGAGACAGCAAAGAGATACGGTGTGAACAATGTCTTTGACCCCTGGGAGAACATCGAAGGCGGAGTCAAATACATAAAAGACTTAATGAAGCTTTTTGGCCAAAAAACAGACCATGTGCTGGCCGCTTATAACGCTGGCCAGAATGCCGTAAAAAAGTATGGCGGAGTCCCCCCTTACCCTGAGACAAAGAGATACATAAATAAAGTCAAAGCTGCTTACCCCAAATCCACCATAAGGAACAGGAATAAGATTTTCAAGTACTATGACAGTTCAGGAAGAATTGTCCTGACAAACTGCAGCTTTCTCTATTCTCAGGCTAAATCCCGCGATCGAGAGAATAAGGACTGAAAGCGCCCCCTGAGGACTCAGTAAAGGTGGCCTTTGACGAGAATATTCCGCGGCACGATCTCAAACGTCGCCGGCAATTTCCCTACTTGTTCTCCGTCGACTTCGATCAGGACCTCGTCCTCTCTGTTTTCTGAAATAGCTTCTATTTTACTGCCCCGGATCAGGGATATCTTGGGGTGGGTGAGATGGGTTCCGGTGTATATCCTCCAAACGTTCCTGAAGAATTCCACCATCTTCATGCCCTTCACCAGAACCACATCAAACAGCCCGTCATCCAGCTTGGCCGTGGGAGCGATTTTCATCCCTTTGCCGAAGATCCTGCCGTTTGAGATTGTCCCGATCAAGTAATCTTCGAGAGGAAGGTCCTCATCGTCTATTCTTAATTTGAGCCTTTTATTCTTATAAGTGATGAATGTGGAAACCAAACATTTCAGATAAGAAGAAGCTTTTCGCTGCATCCTGTTTTCATCCACTTTCTTAACGACTTCCCCTCCTATCCCGAAGTCGGAGACGTTCAGAAAGTATCGTTCCTCGTCTTCTCCAGCGTGATTTTTATACCTCACTTTTCCGATATCGATTAAAGAAGAAGGAGCTTGAGTGACGACCTTTAAAGCGTTCTTCAGCCCTTTGGGAATGTTCAGGCTTCTGGTGAAGTCACAGCCAGTTCCGGAGGGGACGATACCCAAAGATGTTTCAGGATTGATGATCTTCTCGTCCTCATAGAACCCGTTGGCGATCTCGTTGATGGTGCCGTCTCCGCCGACACCGACGATCAACTGCATCCCTTCCTTGATAGCTGCTCTGGATATTTCAATAGCCTGGAGCGGTTTTTCTGTGAACTCGTACTTGAACTCTTTAAGAAAGCTCTTCAGTCCTTCTTTGATCTGATTCCATCTTTTCCTCGTTTTTCCCTTATTAGATTCAGGGTTGACGATCACCTGGGCTTTCTGGAACATTCAGGTCTCCTTGGGGAGGTTGCGGAGGTTTTTTCTTGAACAGAGAAAGGCCGATAATCCCTCCCAAAGCTCCGAGTGCCGAGAAGATGATCCCGGAGATAACCAGTCCGAGAAGTATTCCGGGAACGGATGTTTCCATAGAAGTCTCGTTTAATAGGCTCTCAAACCCGGAAGGAATCTGCTCCATATACTCGGAGAGCCTTTCCATGATTCTTTGTGTCATTTGCCTGTTCAAAGGAAGGAAGAGCAGATTCACTATTGTTTGGACCACTGCAGCCACAAGTCCGGTAAAGACACCGACAATAGCTCCGTCGCTGGAGGTCAGAGTTGCCGAAGAATCCTTGATGAGGAGATAGGCGGCAAGCATGGCCCCTCCGATTATCCATAAGCAGCAGAGACAGCTTAAGATAGGAACCCCCGAAAGAAATCCCGCAATGACACCACCGATCAAAGCCGGGGTTAACATGAGTGTTTTCTGTTCGTTCATCCTTCCTCCTTCTCTGTCCTTTTCGTTTATTCTATTTTGAATCTGATTTGAATTTCAAGATATATTTTCTATCACTGAGCATACGGTTTTTTTCACCATCCATCCTGAGCCTTCTTAATCATGGTTTTTATGATGCTTTTTTTCTGTCATTTTGGCTTTTTCCTGGGCTCTTTTCAGGACAAAGTCAGAAACGCCAACGATAAAATAAAAAGGGAGGATCAGTCCCCATAAGAATCCTGTCATAAACCGGATCCAGTGGGAAGAAACCCAGAGATGGAGGAAGTTACCCCCGGCGTCAATGATTATCGGGACAGAGACAAGGATGAAAATTCGGGCTTTGGGCAAGGCCAGCTTGGAAAATCCGTTGATCAGGGGATAGAGCCCTGTCCCTCCCAACGCTCCGAAGTAAATGCCTAGACAGCGGGCGCAGACGGCTAAAGGTTCTCCGAAAAGATGAAAAGAGCGAGAAGGGATCTGATGGCAGATGGGCGTGAAGACTAGATAGGCAAATGCGCTCAGGCTCGAATCATGGCTTCTCAAATAGGGAGCCAGAAAGATGACTCCCAACCAGATAATGATCCCTCCGAGAGTCAGATAATAAACGAGAAGAATCCTCTGTTTCTTTTTCATTTTATTTGGGGCTCAGGATGAATGGTTCAAAAACACGCTGCTTTTGCCCCAGCGAGACCTCGGAGGGGGAACAGCTCCGCTTTCCCCCTTCCGACGGGAGCTCAATTCCATTGAGGCTCCCTGCCTCCCCTTCTCGGACGAGATATATAATCTCGTCCTGCGACCAAAGGAGCATGCTCCCTTGGAACTCTCACCGATTTGTGTCCGGGAAGAAGGCCACAAATCAGTCAAAAGCAGCTCGATTCCAGGCTTCGCTCTCCTCTCCCTATTGGAGAGATTGCTTCGTCGCTTCGCTCCTCGCAACGCCCGCTCAGCCTTCCATACGGTTTTTTCCACCATCCAACCCGAGCCCTTCTCAATCCTGGCGATTATCTCTTTGATTGCCTTCATTCCTCCAGTCCGGTGTGAGTTCTCAGGCTAGCTGAGATAGTCGTATTTGTCAATTTTTCTATTAAGCCATGATCAGACTGCTATCCGGAAGGTTCGAAGCAGCGGCAATAAGAAAAACGAGTAGGGAAACTGATTGTTTGTTGGATTTTGTCTTGACTGAAGTGCGCTTCATTTTATGAAGAAAGAACATCCAGACAGCTAGGTATCTCTATTTCTATCGTGAAGGTTGCCTCTGGCCTGATCGAGAAATGCAACGCTTGTTCCCCTTCAGGTATGCCAATGGTGAAGGGTGGAGGGTTTTAGTTTTGATTGAGGGAGACCGAATTTATAACAGATTACGCCTTCATAATCTACTGTCATGAAAATAGAGGCTCTTTCTCCTGAAAGATAAAATTTGACAGATAATTCCTCAAGGTGTAAATTTAATTTTACTCCTTTTAGTCTTGCCTAGAGTGTGTGAATCATTTCTTAAAGGAGGTCATGATGAACGCAATCAAAGCCAGGAAGATCATTTCATTCGCAATCATGATTCTTTTGCCAACCGCTTTTATTTATTCTCAGTCGAGTGGCCAACAGATATTCGAAAATAATAAAGAGGCTGTTGTCTCTCTGATGGCTCTGAATGAGAACAACGAAATCGTCGGAGAGGGTACAGGGTTCATAGTAGAGCCAGGGATCCTCGCCACGTGTTATCAGCTGATAAGCCAGGCGTCCACTGTGACAGGGAAGAATTATAAAGGAAAGAGCATAAAAATCGATGGGATTCTGGGAGTGGACAAGAATCTGAACATCGTTTTGCTCGCCGTCAAAGGCAAAGCTCCGGCCATTGCCCTGGGAGATTCAGATGAATTGGGTGTGGGCAATAAGGTTTTTGCCATCGGAACCGGTGAATCGGAGGAAATCGAGATCTCAGAAGGAGAGGTCACCAAGCTGGTCGAGTTCAATGAAAAGATGAAGCTTATTCAAATCTCTCAAGACTTATATAAAAACTTCAGCGGGGGACCGCTTATGGGTGAAAACGGCCAGGCTTTAGGTATGGTTATATTTTTCGAAAGACGGTTAAGAATCACAGTCCCTTCTAATACGCTGAAAGCCATCCAGAAGCAGAGCCTGATCAAGTTTAAGAGCTGGCAGCCAGAGGATTATCTGACAACTGTAGAAGGGGCCTATTTTGCGGGCAGGGTTTCCGACCTCCTTGATGAGACGGGAAGGGCTCAGCAGTACATGGAGAGAGTCAAACAAGCAAGGCCTGATGACATCGAAGTCCATTCATTATTGGCTTCTATCTATGACAGACAGAGAAATTTTGAGAGAGCGATCATGTCCTACGAGAAGGTAATCAGCATGGACAGTTCAAGGGACAAGGCTTATTATGGGTTGGGCATGGTCTATATCAAGATGCGCCAGTATGAAAGGGCTCTTCCTTTGTTGGAAAAGGCTATCGGGCTCAATCCCAATTACGAGGATGCCTATTATTACATCGGAAATTCATATCAGGAAGCGAACAAATTCGATAAGGCGGCCGAAGCTTACGCCAAATATCTTGAGTTCAAGCCTGAAAACATCTGGGAGGTATACTACAAACTGGGTGTGTGTTATTCGGAACTGGGTCAGTTTGATAAAGCTATCCCGGCCTTTGAGCAGGCGATTAAGGAGAAACCGCAAGAAGTGAGGATCGTTTATGATCTGGCTCAATCCTATGAGAAGGCAAAACAGTACGATAAAGCTGAAGAAACCTATAAAAGGATTTCACAGCTGACGCCTGAAGACCCCATCAGACCTTACCGGGCGATCCTGATGATGTACGACAGAGCCAAGATGAGTGATAAAGCCATTGAGGTCGCCAAGGAAATTGCCAATATGGAGCCCAATAACTACGAGAACTATTACAACCTTGGCTTCATGTACCAGAGTGCCAAAAAATATCCTGAGGCTATCGAGGCCTTCAAAAAAACCATCGAGCTCAATCCCGGATACGAGTATGCTTACTCCAGCGTTGGATATATCTATTATCAGCTGGAAAACTACACCAAAGCCATAGAGTATTATAAAAGGCTGGTGGAAATCGTTCCCGAAAATGCGGATTACTGGTTTATTCTGGGCGTTGCTTACATGCAGCTCAAGAATTTCAACTCAGCTCTTGAGCCGTTGAAAAAAGCTGTAGAGCTTCGCCCTAACCACGCCTATGCCCTTTTCAACCTGGGGATAACTTACTTGAATCTCCATGACAACTACAGCGCTCGCGAAATATATACCAAACTGAGGTCTATCGACCCCAGTCTTGCTCAGAAGCTGGCAGAACATATCAGATAAGAAAAGAAAAACAAATAGCTCGCTCATTTCGGATCTCTGAAGCCATCCCCTATGTTTTTCTAACGTTAACGGAGAGAAGGAGGGCTCTTCATTGAAGTTGCCTCAGCCGTTAGAATGCTTTCTGTTTGACAATAAATCCTGGAGTATGGTATAAATAAATCCTGAAATCGCCCTCATTCCCAAGATAAGCCTCTTCTCTTTAAAGCTGAGAGGTTTAACAATACAGCAACACATTTTTCATATCTTCTTCCATTCGAAGAAAGAGACAAGGGCAGGTGGCGAAACTGGCATACGCGCTAGGCTTAGGACCTAGTTCCTGATGAAGGAGTGCGGGTTCGAATCCCGCTCTGCCC
>Ga0209427_10000088_pt1 | contig 78986 bp, 77 predicted proteins | sample DeeMarSWOR136_30_FD_187465 | JGI IMG/M metagenome (GOLD analysis project Ga0209427, IMG submission 187465) | Marine sediment microbial communities from White Oak River estuary, North Carolina - WOR-1-36_30 (SPAdes) (version 2) | ecosystem: Environmental > Aquatic > Marine > Intertidal zone >... | reverse complement strand
GAGCCACTCGACGCGCGCGGCAAGATGCGGCACGCGCGCGGCAACTGTCTTCTGTTGTCTCGCACGCAACGCGCCGCTCAGCTCCAGAATCCGATAACGAACGTGCGGAGCGCCGAGGTGCTCGAATTCGGCGAGCAATTCGGCGGCGAGCGCGCCGCTGCCGGCGCCGGCCTCAAGAATCTCTTGCACACCTGTCTGCTCGAACAGCTCCTTGCACTGGCGGGCGAGGCACCTGGCGAAAACCGGTCCGAGCTCCGGCGCGGTGACAAAGTCGCCCGCTTCCCCGAAAGTCGCACCATCAGAGGCGTAATAACCCAGGCCCGGCGTGTACAAAGCGGCGTCCATGAATGCCGAAAAATCGATCGCGCCCCCGGCGGCCTCAATGCGTCGGCGAATTTCGGCGGCCACACGTTCGCAGTGCGCCTGCTCGGCGGGCGCAAGCGCAGGCAGGTCGGACTCGGGCGAGAGTGGTTGCATCGGGTGGCTGCGGCTTGGCCGGTCGGCGGCTTGTCGGTATCGTGTGCGCTTCATTCTACAGGCAAGCGCGAGGCCCTATGGCGGACATGCAGCTGGCTGGCAAGGTGGCGCTGGTAACGGGCGGCGCACATCGCCTCGGGGCCGCGATCGCACGGGCGCTGCATGCCGAGGGCATGCAGATCGTGGTGCATTATCTCTCATCCGAAAGCGCAGCCCACTCGTTGCAGGCCGAGCTGCACGCGGTTCGTCCCGATTCCGTGATGCTGGTGCGCGGCGATCTGTCCCACGGCGACAAACTGGCGCGTAACCTGGTGTTCGAGACGGTGGAATCCTTCGACCGACTGGATGTGCTGGTCAATAATGCCGCCCGGTTCTACGAGACGCCGATGGGGAGTGTCACTGAGCAACAGTGGGACGATCTCTTGAGCACCAATCTCAAGGCGCCGTTCTTCCTGGCGCAGGCGGCTGCCCCGCACCTGAAAAAGTCCAGCGGTTGCATCGTCAATATTGCAGATCTTTACGGGCAGCGACCATTGCCAGGATTTCCTGTCTACAGCATCACCAAGGCGGGCCTGGTGATGCTGACCAAGACCCTGGCGCGCGAGCTTTCACCCGAGGTGCGGGTCAATGCCGTCGCGCCCGGGGCGATTCTCTGGCCGGAGCGCGGGCTCGATGAGATGTCCAAACAGCGCATTGTTTCCCGCACGTTGCTCAAGCGCGGCGGTGAGCCCGAGGACATCGCCCGCGCCGTGCTCTACCTGATCCGCGACGCCACTTATACCACCGGCGAAGTGCTCACTGTCGACGGCGGACGGCACGTGACGGTTTAGAAGCGGAAGCTCTGTCGTCGCAGGCCCCCACCGTCGGCGAAGGTCTGCTGCCATAGGGTATGGTAGGGAACGCCTTTCACAGGATGCGCAAGATTCGGGGCAAGTTCGGCAAGCGGCCCAAGCACAAAGGCGTATCGCAGTATGTCAGGGTGCGGAAGATTGGCGGCTGGATCGACTACATCGCCGTAGAGGATCAGGTCCAGATCTAGCGTTCGGGCGGAGAACCTCGATACCCCCTCACGTTTGCGGCCGTGCATATCCTCGATGCGGTGCAACTCCGTGCGAATTGCCTCGATCGACTCGCTGCTATCGAAACCGACCACGAGGTTGAAAAAGTCCTCGCCCTCGAAACCTACGGACTTCGTTTCGTAGACGGTAGAAAGGTTCAGGGGGCCGAAGCGCCGGGTAAGGCTTTCAACTGCTCCGCGAATATTTTCTTCCCGGTCAACGTTGCTGCCGATGCTGACGAATACACGCGGCATGCGAGGATCAGGAGTCTTTTCCGCGTTCGATCATCACTCCCACATCGCCGGCCCCGCGCACCGCGCCACGCTTGTTGATGCGCACCCGTACCCAGGCGAGCTTGAACTCCGCGAGCAGGATCTCTGCGACCCGTTCCGCCATGGTCTCCACTAGCTGAAACTGAGAGTCACCGACGAATTGCTGCAGCCGCTTGGCGACCGCCTTGTAATTGAGGGTGTCGTCGATCGCGTCGGTCTGCGCGGCACGGCGAATATCGAACCCCATGTCGAGGTCGATGATCACACGCTGCTTGATCTTGCGCTCCCAGTCCCAGATGCCGATCACGCACTCGATTTTGAGATCGTGAAGATAGATAATGTCCATGCGGTTTCCCCGTGCGGCTCGACTATAACGAAAAGCCCGTACGCTGTCTTTTTTGCAGTGACTGACCCAATTACGATTCGCTCATGATTACCTGGCATTACCTGTTGCCGGTTCTCGCCTACCTGCTTGGCTCGGTCTCGAGCGCAATTGTGATTTCGCGCGTCATGGGGCTTGCTGATCCTCGCACAGTCGGTTCGCGCAATCCTGGCGCGACCAACGTGTTGCGCTACGGCGGCAAGACTGCCGCGGTGCTCACCTTGCTCGGCGACTTGCTGAAGGGCGTGTTGGCAGTGTTGTTGGCGCGCTGGATCAGCGGCGACCCGATGATTGTGGCCGCGAGCGGGTTTGCGGCTTTCCTCGGGCATCTGTTGCCGGTGTTTCACGGCTTCAAGGGCGGCAAGGGGGTGGCGACGGCGCTAGGGGTGTGGCTTGCGATTAATCCGTGGATCGGGTTGGCGCTCGCCGCGACGTGGATCGTAGTGGCCATCGTCTTGCGCTACTCATCGCTGGCCGCGCTGATTACAGCGGCAATTGCCCCACTGTACGTGTACTGGTGGATGCCTGTGACGGGCTTCGTGATGATGAGCATCGCGATGAGCGTGTTGTTGATTGCGCGGCATCACCGCAATATCCGCAATCTCCTAGCCGGTAAGGAATCGCGCATCGGCCAGCGCCGTAGCTGAATCACGGTGTCGCAAGGTCCTCGCCGATGGGATCGAGGCGAGGGACGTGTGCCTAGGACGGCGCGGTTAAGTCTTCAATCGCCCAGCGGGCGTGGACGTTAAACGAAGCTGGTTCGCTAACGCCGGCCTGCAACCGCAACAAACCTGCGTACGCTATCATCGCACCGTTGTCGGTGGAGAACGCCGGGCGTGGAAAGTACACACGCACTCGGAATCGCTTGCCGAGCTCATTCAGTCGCGCACGCAGGCTTTGGTTCGCGCTTACCCCGCCTGCGACGACCAGCCGCTCGGCGCCGGTGGCTTCGATCGCCCACTCGCACTTGATTGCCAGGACGTCCACGACGGCCTGTTCAAACGCCAGCGCCACGTCGGCAATCGTTTGCGAATCCAGCGAACCCAGTCTCGCAACCTCGGTCGCAACCGCTGTCTTGAGCCCGCTGAAGCTGAAGTCGAGTCCCGGCGCGGCTCCGTGAGTGCGGTGCCGATCGGTCATTGGGCGCGGGAAGCGAAAACGCCCGGCACTGCCTTTCAGCGCGGCAGTTGCGATGGCCGGTCCGCCCGGGTATCCGAGTCCGAGAAGCTTGGCGGTCTTGTCGAATGCTTCGCCGGCGGCATCATCGATCGATTCGCCGACAATTCGGTACTGGCCGAGACCCTTTACGTTCGCAAGCAGGGTATGGCCACCTGACACCAGCAAGGCGAGAAATGGAAAAGGGGGCGGATCGGGTTCCAGCATCGGCGAGAGGAGATGTCCTTCCATGTGGTGAATACCAACCGCCGGGATGCCCCAAGCAAAGGCAAGGCTTTGACCGAGGGCGGCACCTACCAGCAGGGCGCCCGCCAATCCCGGACCCGCCGTATAGGCGATTCCGTTGATATCGGCCGGGGCGCAGCCGGCATCCGTCATGACTGTCCGTAACAGCGGGAGCGCCTTGCGGACGTGGTCCCGCGAGGCCAGTTCCGGGACCACGCCGCCGTAGTCGGCGTGCAGAGCGGTCTGGGAGTACAGCCGGTGCGCAAGCAGTCCGAGCTCGCTATCAAAGATGGCCACCCCCGTGTCATCGCAGGAGGTCTCGATTCCAAGGACTCTCATGGCAGGGGGATTCTACCGGGCCCGGGGCCAGCGTCGACAAAGGGGGACGGAGTCTATAGAATCGCCCGCTTTCTATGGGTCGGCCGGCCCCGCCGGGGCCCCAACTTGAAGAGGGTGAGACCAAGGCATGCCTTCAGTTCGTGTCAAAGAGAACGAGCCGTTCGAGATGGCTCTGCGCCGCTTCCGCCGCTCCTGTGAGAAGGCCGGCGTGTTCGCCGAGATGCGTCGGCGCGAGCACTACGAGAAGCCCACGGAAATCCGCAAGCGTAAGGCGGCAGCAGCGCGCAAGCGTACGCTGAAGAAGCGCTCCCGTTACACCACGCCGCGCGTCTAGCGCGTCGCCCGCCGATGAGCCTCAAGCAGGCCATCCAGGAAGACCTGAAGACCGCCATGCGCGAGAGGGCCGAGGCTCGCCTCGTCTCATTGCGCATGCTCACGGCAGCGATCAAGCAGCGCGAAGTGGACGAGCGTATTGAGCTCGACGACGCCCGCATCGTCGGGGTCGTGGAGAAACTCATCAAGCAGTCACGCGAGTCAATCGACCAGTACACCAAGGGCAACCGCCCGGACCTGGCTGCCAAGGAGCAGGCCGATATCGCCGTCTGGCAGGTCTATATGCCAAAGCAGCTTAGCGACGCCGAGGTCGACGACCTGATAGCCGAAGCAATTGCGTCGACCGGTGCGGCATCGATCAAGGATATGGGCAAAGTGATGGGCGTCCTCAAACCCAAGCTTGCTGGCCGCGCAGACATGGGAGCGGTGGGCGGCAAGATCAAAGCCAAGCTCGGCGCCTGAACCCGGCATTTTTCGCCCGTTTTCCAGCCGGCGGGGCCCCGGCCACTTATCCCGCCATGCCGCTTGCGGCGCCCCGATTAGAATATTGCCATGGCCGGTCGCATCCCAAGGCAGTTCATCGACGATCTCGTTACCCGAACGGATATCGTTGAAGTTATTGACGCGCGCGTGCCTCTGCGCAAGGCGGGCAAGGACTACAAGGCCTGTTGCCCGTTCCACGAGGAAAAAACCCCGTCCTTCACGGTAAGTGCCGACAAGCAGTTCTTTCACTGCTTCGGTTGCGGCAAGCACGGCACCGCCATCGGCTTTCTCATGGAGTACGAGCACCTCTCTTTTCCGGAGGCGGTCGAGGAGTTGGCGCGTCAGGCCGGACTTACCGTGCCATACGAAGGCGGAAAAAGTGGTGCCGAGCCGCAGGCCGGCGCGGAGCTGTGGGAGCTGATGCGCGAAGCGGCGCGCTTCTATCGCAGCCAGCTGCGTGAGCACCCCGATGCACCAACCGCGGTTGAGTATTTGAAGGGTCGCGGCATCACTGGCGAAATCGCCAAGGAGTTTGAGCTCGGTTTCGCGCCAGAAGGCTGGGATCACCTGCTGCGGGCGCTTGGCAAGGACGAGGCTACCCGTGTGGCGCTTGTAGCAGCAGGCCTCGCGGTCAAGAAAGAAGGCGGCGGCTACTACGACCGGTTTCGGGCCCGCGTGATGTTCCCTATTCACGATCACCGCGGCCGGGTCGTAGGTTTTGGCGGTCGCGTCATCGGCGGGGGCGAGCCCAAATACCTCAACTCGCCGGAAACGCCGCTGTTTCACAAGGGGCGTGAGCTCTACGGCCTCTTCCGCGGGCGTGATGCGATCAAGAACGAAAACCGCGTACTGGTGGTCGAGGGGTACATGGATGTGGTGGCGCTCGCCCAATTCGGTATTGATTATGCGGTGGCGACTCTTGGCACGGCCACCACCCGCGAGCACCTGGAACGCTTGTTTCGTCATGCGCCGGAAGTGGTGTTCTGCTTCGATGGGGATCGCGCTGGGCGCGAAGCAGCCTGGCGAGCACTCGATGTGGCCCTTCCGGTGCTGCACGAAGGACGGCAGGTGAGCTTTCTGTTTCTGCCGGAAGGCGAGGATCCCGACACGCTGGTGCGCAAAGAAGGGGCAGAGCCCTTCGCCGCGCGACTGCGCGCGGCGACACCACTGCCGGACTATCTGTTTCAGACGCTGGCCCGCCAAGTCGACCTGTCGCGTATGGACGGCCGGGCACGGTTGGTGGAACTCGCGCGCCCGCTGCTGTCGAAGGTGCCCCCGGGAGTACTCCACGAGATGCTGGTAGGTCGATTGGCCGAGTTCGCACAAATGGGGGCGGACAAGCTCGCGGCGCTCCTGAGGGCGCCAGCCCGCGTGTCCACGTCGTTCGCCGGCCGGCCCCTCGGCACAGGCAGCAGTCGGGAACCTCCGTCGGCCGTCCGCATGGCGATTGCCATGCTAATTCAGTATCCGCGCTTGGCGGCCGCGCGTGCGGGGAGGCTTGATTTCTTGGATGTCAGTCTGCGCGGGCTGGGGCTGCTCCGGGAGGTGGTGTCGGTGCTGCGTGAGCACCCGGGACTCAATACTGCGGCTCTGCTGGAGCATTTTCGTGGCCACGAGCAGGAACATGCGTTGATGCGGCTTGCCAGCTGGCAGCACCCAGCCCTGGAACCGGACGGGGTGGAGGCGGAGTTCGAGGGAGTGGTCGGACAGATCGGACGAGCGGTCACCAAGGAGCGGACCCAACAGCTTATTCAGAAAGAGAAAGTTTCCGGGCTCAGCGCTGACGAAAAACGCGAGTTATCCCGCCTGTTGGCCGAAAAGTTGCATCCTGCGGCCCCCGATTAACCGCGACGTTGAATTATTTGGGCTAAGCTCCCATCTAAGCTATACTTTCGCGTTTTCCCATTCCGCTCAATGTTTTAGGGCATTTCCCCGAGTCCACCGATGTCGATTGATCAAGAAGCACAGCGTTCCCAACTCAAGAAACTGATCCTGCAGGGCAAGGAAAAGGGTTTCCTCACGTACGGGGAGATCAACGACCACCTGCCGGAGGATGTTCATGACACCGACCAGATTGAGGCGGTCGTGAACATGATCAACGACATGGGCATCCAGGTCTATGACGAGGCCCCGGACCCGGAGACCCTGCTTCTCAAACAGGAGCCGGCGCCCGCCGAGGATGAGGAAGAAACCGCCGAAGAGGCCGAGCAGGTTGTGAGCTCGGCGTTGGAGAGTGAATTCGGCCGAACCACCGACCCGGTGCGCATGTACATGCGCGAAATGGGTACCGTCGAATTGCTTACCCGCGAAGGCGAGATCGAGCTCGCGAAGCGCATTGAAGACGGCGTTCGTCAGACCACCGAAGCTATCGCAGCCTGCCCAGCGGCCATCGCCGAGGTGGTGCGTCTGATGGATGAGGTTGAGAACGACCGCGTTCGTCTCACCGATCTCGTGGTGGATTTCGTCGATCCGAATGCTGCCGACATGCCGATTCCGGAGCCGGATTCGGGCGCGAAGACCCCTCCGCCGAAGGCGGCAGCTCCCAAGCCCGCCGCGCCCAAGCCCGCCCCAGCAAAAGCGGCCGGGGCGAAGGAAAAGGGCGAGGAGGAGGACGAATCCGAGGGCAGTAGCGGCGGCGACAGCGACGAGGAAGGCGGTCCGAACCGCGAAGAGGCGCTCGCGCGCTTCGCCCGCATTCGCAAGCTGCACGCCAGCCTGCTCAAGGCGATCGAAAAGCACGGCTACGACGCACCGGAAGTGCGGCGCGTGCAGAAGAAGCTCGCTGAAGAGTTCATGCAGATCAAGTTCGTCTCGCGCCAGATCAATCGTCTGGTCGAGTACGTGCGCAGCCTGGTCGATGAGGCCCGTTCGCAGGAAAAAGTCATCATGGACGTCTGTGTGGGCAAGGCGCGCATGCCGCGCAAGACCTTCATCAAGCTGTTTCCCGGCAATGAGACCAACAAGCGCTGGGTCAAGAAGGCCATCAAGTGCGGCGAGGGCAACTCGCACACTATCGAGGTGAACAGCGAGACCATTCTGGCATCTCAGACCAAGCTGAAGACGCTCGAAGACCGCGTCGGCATCCCGATTTCGGAATTGAAGGAAGTGAACCGTCGCATGTCGATCGGCGAGGCCAAGGCGCGGCGCGCGAAGAAGGAGATGGTGGAGGCCAACCTGCGCCTCGTGATCTCCATTGCCAAGAAGTACACCAACCGCGGGCTGCAGTTCCTCGATCTAATCCAGGAAGGTAACATCGGCCTGATGAAGGCGGTCGACAAGTTCGAGTACCGCCGCGGCTACAAGTTCTCGACCTATGCAACCTGGTGGATTCGCCAGGCCATCACTCGTTCGATCGCCGATCAGGCACGCACTATTCGTATCCCGGTGCACATGATCGAGACCATCAACAAGCTGAACCGCATCAGCCGCCAGATGCTCCAGGAGATGGGCCGCGAGGCGACGCCCGAAGAACTGGCCAAGCGGATGGACATGCCCGAGGACAAGATTCGCAAGGTGCTGAAGATTGCCAAGGAGCCGATCTCAATGGAGACGCCGATCGGCGACGATGAGGACTCGCATCTTGGCGATTTCGTCGAGGATGCGAACACCGTGGCACCGCCCGATGCGGCGACGATCGCAGGGCTGAAATACGCTACCTCGGATATTCTCGAGACGCTCACACCGCGCGAGGCCAAGGTATTGCGCATGCGCTTTGGGATCGGAATGAACACCGACCACACCTTGGAAGAAGTGGGCAAGCAGTTTGACGTCACGCGTGAGCGCATTCGCCAAATCGAGGCCAAGGCACTGCGCAAGCTGCGGCATCCGTCGCGCTCCGAGCACTTGCGCAGTTTTCTCGATTAGCGCCAGCGCAACGGAATCAAAAAGGGCCGCTATTGCGGCCCTTTTTGTTTTGGTCCGGCGCCGGGCGCTGCTGTTAGAATCCGCCCAGCGGGCCTGTAGCTCAATGGTTAGAGCAGGAGACTCATAATCTCTTGGTTCCAGGTTCGAGTCCTGGCGGGCCCACCATTCTCCCCAATTTTCTATCGGTATCCGTGCACAAACCCGTTTAGCAATGGCGGGTGTCCCGCACCCTTTACCCGCGACAACACGCCCAGCATGCTAATGTCGAGCCGCCGCCCATAAGAACGCAATGACCGACCCATCTCCACTCTGGAAGCATCTTCAAGCGATTGGCCTGGTGGCGCCCGCCCCGACGGCGCTCTATTTTGCGGACCCTATGTGTTCGTGGTGCTGGGGCTTCTCGCCGGTTATCGCCGGACTGGCCGAGCGCTATCGTGATGCCATCTCGATCCACTGCGTAATGGGCGGCTTGCGGGCAGGCAACACCGTGCCGACCGACGGTCCGTTCCGCGAGGAAATCCTGCATCACTGGCAAGCGGTGCGCGAGTGCACGGGGCAGCCGTTTCTTTTCGATGGCGCACTTCCCGATGGTTTCGTCTATGACACCGAACCCGCTTGCCGCGCCGTGGTGACCATGGCGGAGCTGGAATCGGCCAGGACGCTCGGGTTCTTGCGTTCACTGCAGCAGGCGTTTTACGCCGAAGGACGCGATATCACTCGCAGCGATGTGCTCGCGGGAATTGCCGATCAGAACGGAGTGGACCGCGACAGGTTCCTTCAAGCCTTTCACTTGCCAGAATTCCAGGACAAGACTGTGACGCACTTTCAGCTTTCGCGCGATTTCGGTGTGCACGGATTTCCAACCGTTGCATTGGTGGACGAGCAAGCAGCGACATTGCTGACGGCGGGGTACGCGTCCATTGAGACGTTGACGCCGAGGATCGAAGACTGGCTGAAACGGATGCGAGACAGTCGCATCCAAGACGCCTGATCGGAGCTCCAAGGACGACAAGATGGATCGCGAATTCTGGTTGGATCGCTGGCAGAAGAACTTGATCGGGTTTCACCGCGAGGAGGTGAACCCCCATGTGCTTGCATTCTGGCCAACGCTCGGGCTTGGGCCAGGTTCCCGGATCTTAGTGCCACTGTGCGGTAAGAGTCGCGACATGATTTGGCTGGCAGCGCAGGGCCATCGCGTACTTGGAGTAGAGCTGAGCCCGGTCGCGGTGCGGGACTTCTTTGCCGAGAACGCGCTCTCGCCCGTCGTCGACCGGGTGGGCGAGTTTGAGCGCTGGTCGGCGGGAGAGATTGTGCTGCTATGCGGCGACTATTTTCACCTTGCTACCGAAAATCTGGCCGATGTCAGCGGAATTTACGATCGGGCCGCACTGGTGGCGCTTCCCATGCACATGCGTGCCCGCTATGCATCGCACCTGCAGACCCTTCTGCCGGCCCCGTTGCCAATGCTGCTAGTCACCATGGAGTACCCGCAGGCCGAGATGTCGGGCCCACCGTTTAGCGTTGGGGAGGATGAGGTGCGAGCGCTCTACGGTGCGCGGTACGAAATCGACCGCCTCCTGGATGAGGACATTCTTGCGGCTGAAGCACGCATGCGGGAGCGCGGACTCACCCAATTGCGGGAAAAAGTCTTTCGGCTACGCCGTCGCAGCCGCTAGCAGAAGTCAGCTCTCCGGCTTTGACTTCGGGCTTGCGGAGGTTGGCGCGAACGACTTGCTCTTGTACCACAGCAACCCGATACGTTCTCGTATGCCAACGCTGCTCATGCTGAGACCGTGGCTGCTCGGGAGCAGCCCCAGATAAGTGCGATTCGCGGCCGACAACGTGTGAAAACCAAATGGCGCGGGGACGGCATCCACGCCGGCTGCGCTGAAGGAATACATGGCACGTGGCATGTGCCAGGCATGGGTGACAAGGTAGATTCGTTCAATGCGTTCACGGCGCAAGATGGCACGTGTTAGTTCGGCGTTTTCGCGGGTAGTGCGCGATTGCTCCTCAAGCCAACGTGGCTTGACGCCAAACTCCTGCTCTAGAACCCGCGCCATCAGCAGCGCCTCGGACAGCCCCTCGCCGAACGGTGCCCCACCACTCGTCAAAACCGGCAACTGGGTCTGCCTGGCCAAGTAGGCTGCATAGCGAATGCGTTCGAGCGAGTCACTGCTGACGGTATCGCCGCCATACTCGGTCGCATTGCTGTAGCGCCCACCGCCTAGCACCACAATTGCCTGGGGCTTGTTGGGGATATCCTTGGTCGTCAACACCGGCACTGGCGTATAGGCGCGCTCCAATGAGGCCAGGGAAGCGACGCCCATGCCCGGCAAGCTCAGCACAAAAAGTGCACCAATGGCCAAGGCCATTACGACAATGCCCGCGATGCGCCAGCGAATCTGTAGTAACAGACCCAGCAGAGCGAACAAGATAATCACGCCGGGTGGCGTGAGTAAAATCCCCGCGGCTTTCGTCCAGAGGTCCACCATCACGGATGCGGCTTGTTAGGTCCTGTTCCCGATAAGGCCGTGTGGCTGGCGTCTTCAGCCTCGTTTGCGGCAGCCTGCTGTTCTGCGTGATAGGAAGAGCGAACCATCGGACCGCTCGCGACGTTACGAAACCCGAGCTCCCCTCCGAGCCGCTCAAAGCCAAGAAATTCTTCGGGCGAAACAAAGCGCTCGACTGGCAGATGATGACGGCTCGGCTGCAGGTATTGTCCGATGGTGAGCATGTCGACATGGTGCGCTCGCAGATCGCGCATGACCTGTTCGATCTCCTGGTTGGTCTCGCCCAGACCTACCATCAAACCGGATTTGGTCGGTACGGCCGGATGGCGCGCCTTGAACTCGGCGAGCAGCGTGAGCGAATGCTGGTAGTCTGCCCCGGGGCGGGCGGCGCGATACAAGCGCGGGACCGTCTCAAGGTTGTGGTTGAAAACGTCCGGCAGTGCCCCGGCCAGTGTGTCAATCGCCCTGTCGAGTCGCCCACGGAAGTCCGGCACCAGAATCTCGATATGAATTCCTGGCGCACCAGTCCGCACGGCGCGAATGCAATCCACAAAGTGCGCTGCGCCCCCGTCGCGCAGGTCATCGCGATCGACCGAGGTGATCACGACGAATCGCAGGCCCATGGCTGCGACGGCCGCCGCAAGTTGCGCGGGCTCGTTTGCATCCAGTTCTACCGGCCTGCCGTGCGCGACGTCGCAGAACGGACAGCGGCGCGTGCATACGCGCCCCATGATCATGAAGGTGGCGGTGCCATGCGCGAAGCATTCGCCGAGATTCGGACAAGATGCCTCCTCGCAGACGGTATTCAACTCATGGGTACGCAGCAGCCGCTTCAGTCGGCCGACTTCCGGGCTGGTTGGCGCCTTGGCACGAATCCAGGAGGGCTTGCGGAGCGGTTCGCGCGGAACGATCTTGACCGGGATGCGCGCAGTCTTGGCCGCACCCTTGCCGGCCTTTACGGAGTCGTTATCCATGGGAAACCACGCTGTGCGGCTGGGGCGCCGCTTCTGCAATATATCCCAGCTCTACCATGAGCCTGTTCAGCAGCGCGCCGCCGACGGCAGATAGCTTGGTGGGCAGGGCGAGGTCGCGGAGCTGCGTGACCTCAAGGCCGGCGTAGCCACAAGGATTGATCGCGCGAAATGGAGCAAGGTCCATGTCCACATTGAGCGAAAGCCCATGATAGGTTCGCCCGTTGCGCACGCGCAGTCCAAGGGCTGCGAGCTTGCGTCCGGTCACATACACGCCGGGTGCGCCTGCGCGCCGCTCGGCATGGACGCCCCAGTCGCGGAGCAGACCGATTACTGAGGCCTCGATTCGGCGCACGAGCTCCTTCGGCCCGAGGCGCCGGCGGTTTATGTCGAGCAACAGGTAGGCGACTAACTGCCCGGGGCCGTGATAGGTAATGTCGCCGCCGCGATCCGTCTGCACCACCGGGATCCCGCCAATGGGTGCAAATGCCTGTCCGCGACCCTTGAGACCCATGGTGTAGACCGGCGGATGCGTGAGCAGCCAGATCTCATCAGGCGTGTCGGCGTCGCGCGTCGCGCTAAAGGCCTGCATGTCAGCGAAGGCATGCGCATAGTCCACGCACCCGAGTTCGCGTACCACGGCTGTGTGCCGATCACTCAACGCGGCCTTCACAGAACGCCTGCTTGTATTCGCGGTACAAGGCAAACATCCGCGCGTGCACCGGTCCCGGGCGACCATCGCCAATCAGTTTCCCGTTGAGTCGTGTAACCGGAAGGATCTCGCGCGTCGAACTCGTAAGCCAGACTTCGTCAGCCCCGAACAAATCGCTCTCGTGGATAGTCGCCTCGGCACAGGGCACGCCATGTGAACGGGCGAGTTCCAGCAGGAGGTCACGTGTTACGCCCGGCAGGATATAGGGGCCCTTGGGGGGCGTAATGATGAGCCCTTCCTTGATGATAAAGATGTTGCTGGCGGCGCCTTCCGTGACGCAACCGTCTCGCAACAGGATCGCCTCCGCCGCGCCTTGGTCGATTGCCTCCTGGCGCAGCAAGGCGTTGGCGAGAAGAGCGATCGCCTTGATATCGCACCGCTGCCAGCGGATGTCCGAACAGGTTACCGCCGCAACACCGTCGGCCACCAGCTTGGGGGAGGGATAGGAGATTTGCTGCGCGTAGGCAAACACTGTAGGTGTCGCGTCCGGCGGGAATGCGTGGTCGCGTGGCGCAACGCCGCGGGTGATCTGCAGATAGATGGACTGATCAGTCGGGCCTAGGCTTTCCGCGAGTCGCGTGCAGATCGCCTGCCAGCCTCCCCCATCGTGCGGGTTGCGCAGCCGGATCGCCGCACAGGAAGCATCCAGGCGTGCCAGATGCTGTCCGATGCGAAATAGCCGGCCGCCAAAAACCGGAATAACCTCATAGACCCCATCACCGAACACAAAGCCGCGGTCAAATACCGAGACGTGGGCAGCATCGGGGGCAAGGTACTGCCCGTTCAGGTAGGCGAGACGGATGCCTTTCATTGAATCAATACAACCGGAGCCATTACTGGGCCCACAATTGTATCCGATCAAAGGCGCGTTGCAGGATATTACCGGTGTCAACCGCACTCAGCGCGATGAGCGGAACCTGCGCGATCGGCTTGTCACCGAGTGCAACACCGAGGAAACCGACCCGCTCGCCGGCCGCGATCGGGGCGGTCAGCAGTTGCCCGACATCGAAGCGTGTGTGTAACTGTGCGTGTTGTCCGCGCGGCAGGGTGACGAACAGCGGCCGCTCGAGCCCCAGCGGTAACTCACTTGCCTCGCCCATCCACACCCGCACGCGTGTCGCCGGTTCTCCCCCTTGCATCACCAGGTGCGTCTCAAAATGCCGGAAACCATAGTCCAGCAGTTGCTCGCTGGCACTGACGCGCCCCGCCTCATCCGCAGCGCCGAGCACAACGGCAATGAGGCGCATGCCATTGCGGCTCGCCGAGGCGATCAGGCAGAAGCCGGCCTGCTGGGTGCGACCCGTCTTGATGCCGTCCACGCTCGAATCTCGCCACAGCAGCGCGTTGCGGTTGTACTGCTTGAGTTCCTGATAGGCGAACTCGCGCACCGCAAAGCGGCGATATTGCTCGGGGAAGTCCCGTAGCAGACGACTCGCCAGAATCAGGAGATCGTCCGCGGTGGAGTAGTGTCCGGCCGCGTCGAGGCCGGTAGCGTTCACAAAATGCGTACCGTGCAAGCCGAATTCATCGGCCTTGTGATTCATCTCGAGGACAAACGCCCTTTCGTTCTCCGCGACGTGCTCGACCAGAGCCAGCGTGGCATCGTTGGCCGAGCGCACGATCATGCCTTGTAACAAGGTCTCCGCGGGAACGCTCTGGCCAGGCACTAGAAAGATTCGCGCGCCACGCTGTGCCGCGGCACGTGGACTCACGTTGATCTGCTCGCCAAGCATCCACTTGCCGCTCCTCAGCTTCTCAAACAACAGGTAGGCCGTCATGAGCTTGGTCAGGCTTGCCGGGGCCACGCGTCGGCCAGCATCGTGCGCGGCGAGGCGAGCGCCGCTATCGAAGTCGGCCAATAGCCAGGTCGAGGCCGATACGCGCGGTGCGGCGGGTACCGAAGAATCGGCTTGGGCGTTGGCCACGAACAGCGCCAATGCAATCGCCAACCAGCGGAGCGGGCGGTCCATGCGTCACTCCACGATCAGGTGGGCGTCAACAACGCCCTGCGCGGCGAGCTGTTCGCTCAGCCGGTCACCGGCCTCGACGCTTGCCACCGGTCCGATGCGCACGCGGTAAATGCGCGCGCCGCTCGCCTCATGGGTTGCCGACTCGATGAATACTGGGCCCAATCCGGCGGACTCCAGTCGCTGGCGCATTCCCATAGCGTTGTCCCACTGGCCGAAAGCGCCGGCCTGCACATACAACACCGGGTCGGGGCGGACCTGCTGCGGAGCGGCTTGCGCCGAGGAGATAATCTCCACGGTCGGCCGGTTTGCAACCTGTGTGACCGGTGCCCCCGGCGAAATCGCCTCTACCTCAACCACGCCGGTACCGGTAGCAACAATGCCGAGGCGGGTGGCGGCCGCGTAGGAAAGATCGATCAGGCGATTGTGCAGGAACGGGCCACGGTCATTCACCCGCACCACCACGCTACTGCCGTTGCGCAGGTTGCGTACCCGTACGTAGGACGGCAGGGGCAACGTTCGATGCGCAGCCGTCATGGCATACATGTCGTACGGTTCGCCGCTTGAGGTACGCCGGCCATGAAACTTCTTGCCGTACCAGGAGGCGACCCCGCGTTCGCGGTAACCGCGGGCGTCGTTCACCGGATGGTACGTCTTGCCCATTACCGTATACGGATTGTTGCCGCTCGCCGCGCGCGGCTCGATGCGCGGGACGGCATCCGGCACGGCGCTCACGTCGGGCGGATTGGCGTGCGGCCCGTCATCTTCGTAATACCCGCCGCGCGGGGTGCTGCCACACCCTGCCACGAACAGGACAATGCAAACCAGGGCCGGGCGCCACGTCACGGCGGGCTCTCGTAGCGTTGACGGATTTCCTCTCCCAACTCGGTCACCGCCATGGCGTAGCGCTTGCTGCGGTTGTAGCGCGTGATGACATAGAAATTATGATAGCCGATGCGGTAGATTGGGCCGTTCTCGCCCTCCAGCGAGATCAGTGCGGCGCGCCGTTCCCCGTCAACATGGTGAACCGGAAAGACACCATAACGAATGAGTTCCTCGAGGCTCAGCACCGGTTTGGCCCCGAGCTGCTCGATAAAACCAAAGCCCGTGCCTTCCAGCCGGGTCTCGTCCCAGAGTGGCTCTCCGGCGCGCCAGCCGTGCACCTTGAGGAAATTCGCTACACTGCCAATGGCATCGCTAGGATTCCCGATCAGGTCGCGTCGACCATCCCCATCAAAGTCGACGGCGTAGCGACGGTAGCTGGACGGAATGAACTGCGGTATGCCTATGGCCCCGGCATACGAGCCACGCAGCGAACGCGGGTCACGTTTGAGTTCGCGCGCGAGCAGCAAGAATTCCTCCAGCTCGCGGCGGAAGAATTCGGCGCGCGGAGGATAGTCGACCGTTAGCGTGGTCAGCGCATCGATCACGCGATAACTGCCGCGATTGCGGCCAAAATGGGTTTCCACACCGAGAATGCCGAGAACCACTTCCGGCGGAACCCCGTACTGTCCGTAGGCCCGCAGCAGCGCCGCGGCATGTTTTTTCCAGTAGCGCGCACCGTCGCGAATGTGGGGTTCGTCGAGAAAGCTCTGGCGGTATTCGTGCCAGGGAAGGCCTTCGCGCGGACGCTCCATGGCGTGCACGACGGCGGGCTTGAGCTCAACTTCCTCGAACAGACGATTCAGCATTCCACGCGCGAGGCCGTGACGCTCGACCATTTCATCGACGAAGCGTCGCAAGTCGGGATACTCGCCAAGCTCGAGTGCCTGCGCAGGGGCTGCTGCCAGTGCCAACAGCGCAACCAGCCAGTGGATGCGGCGCGTCACTTCTCGACGATCCGGCGGTGCGTATGAATGCTCATGAGCACGCCGAAGCCGGCCATCAGCGTGACGATGGACGTGCCGCCATAGCTCATCACCGGCAACGGGATGCCGACAACCGGCAGGATCCCGGTGACCATGCCGATATTGATGAAGAAGTGCAGAAAGAAGCTGACACTCAGGCTGCCGGCAAGCAACCGCGTATAGCTGTCCTGCGCGAGGTAGGCGATCCAGAATCCTCGCGCCACGATGAGTGCGTACACCACCAGCAGCAGGAGGCTCCCAATCAGTCCGAACTCTTCGGCAAACACGGCGAACACGAAATCGGTGTGCGATTCGGGCAGGTACTCGAGGTGGGCCTGGGTGCTGTTCAGCCAACCCTTTCCGTAGAACCCACCCGAGCCGACGGCGATCATAGACTGGATGGTGTGATAGCCCCGTCCGAGCGGATCGGACTGGGGATCGAGCAGCGTCAGAATACGATTGCGTTGGTAGTCGTGAAGGAAATGCCATGCGAACGGCGTTGCCGCTGCCAGCGCCACCGCCAAGAACACAATGATCCGCCACGACATGCCGGCCAGAAACAGAACTGTGACACCCCCTGCCAACACCAGTGCCGCGGTGCCAAGGTCGGGTTGTTTGGCAATGAGTCCCACCGGTACCAGCAGGATGAGGACCGCGACGCCCAGACGCCACTGTCGTGGCGGCAGACCCTGGCGCACAAAGAACCACGCCAGCATCATGGGGAGCGCGAGCTTCATGAGCTCCGAGGGCTGGAAGCGCAGTACCCCCAGGCTCAGCCAGCGCTGCGCGCCTTTGCCGATTACCCCGAGCGCAAGTACCGCGAGCGCCAACGCCATCGCTGCGGCGTAGATCCATGGTGACCAGCGCTCCAGGGTTTCCGGTCGCAGCTGGGCCATGAGAATCAGCACGCCAAACCCGAGCGCAAGGCGCATGGCATGCGCGGCAGTTGCACCGAGGCTCTTGCCGGTCGAGCTGTAGACAAGCAACAGGCTCACGCCGGCAAGTATCAGCAAGGCGTAGAGCAGGAACTTGTCGAGATGCAGACGCTGGAGGGTCATGACGGGTGCGGGCGGTAGCCGTTACTCGGGGTTTTCGGTTGTGACCGGGGCCGCGGGCGTGGTCAGGGTGCGGCCGAGAATCACGTGGTCCATCACCTTGCGTGCGACGGGGGCCGCGGCCGAGCTGCCATGGCCGCCGTTTTCGACGATTACTGCTACGGCTATCTTTGGGCTCTCGACCGGCGCAAACGATACGAATAGCGCGTGATCGCGCAGGCGCTCGGGGATCGCATGTTCGACGTAGCTCTCGCCTTGTTTAATGCCCTTTACCTGCGCGGTGCCGGTCTTGCCGGCGATTCGATAGGGGGCGTTGTAGCCGATGCCGTAGGCAGTGCCCTGTTTGGTATGAACCACATCGGCAAGATACGAGATCAGGGTATCCCAGTGCGCTTTGTCCTTCACCATCACTTCGCCGTTGCGCTCGGCGGAAATCTGCTCGCGTGCCCGGCTCTTGGCATCGACGAGCATGCCGGCAATCCGCGGCTGCAAGACAACACCATGGTTGGCAATGGCGGCCATACCGACAGCGAGTTGCAGGGGTGTCGCCAGCATCAGTCCCTGTCCGATTCCATACACCACCGTTTCGCCGGCATACCACTTCTGTCCACGCGCTTCCTTCCATTCAGGCGAAGGAAGGAGCCCCTCCGACTCATCCGGCAGGTCCACCCCGGTTTTCTTGCCGAAGCCGAACGGCGCCAGAAAATTCTTGATGCCATCCGGGCTGAGCGCGTAGGCAAGCTTATAGAAATACACGTCGCAGGATTGCACGATCGCTTCGCGCAAACCGACGACGCCGTGACCACCCTTCTTCCAGTCGCGAAACAGATGGCTGCTGCCCGGTAGGCTGAAATAACCGGGACAACCGACCGGTTTGTTGCCATCGAACTGGTCGCTCTCGAGTGCGGCAAGACCAAGGAAAGCCTTGATGGTGGAGCCGGGCGGATACTTGCCGTTCAGCGCGCGGTTGATCAACGGCTTGTCCGGGTCGTCCAGAAGATTCTTGTAGGACTCGCTGTCGATGCCATTCACGAACGGGTTCGGGTCGTAGGTCGGCGTGCTCACGAAGGCCAGCACCTTGCCGGTGGCCGGCTCGATAGCCACTACCGCACCGCGCCGCTTGCCGAGCGCCTGTTCGGCTACTGCCTGCAGCCTGGCGTCAATGTTGAGATACAAATTGCGACCGGCTACCGGCGCGACGCGCTCGAGCGTTCGTAGCTGGCGTCCGTGTGCGTTAGTTTCGATTTTCTCGAATCCGACACGCCCCAGCAGTTCTTCCTCGTACTCCGCCTCGAGACCGAGTTTGCCGATGTGCCGTGTGCCGCGATAGGCGCTTTTGTCGATACGTTCCACATCCTGCTCGCTGATGCGCGCCACGTAGCCGAGACTGTGCACGCCCGAGCCACCCAGCGGATAGTGGCGTTGCAGGCGAGCCTGCAATTCGACCCCGTTGAGGAATGGCCGGTGCAACGCGATGCGCGCCGCTTCCTCGTCGGTGAGGTGGGTGCGCAGGGTGAGCGCTTCGAAACGCGGGCGCTCACGCAACTGGCGTTGGAATTGCTTGAGGTCGCCATCCGTAAGTCGGATCAGCTCACCAAGAGTGTCAAGCGTCCGCCCCATGTCCTTGATCTGCTCCGGCACGAGTTCGAGCGTGTAGACGGGGTAGTTTTGCGCCAGGACGACCCCGTTGCGATCGAGAATCAGCCCGCGTGGCGGCGGGATGGGCACCGGCCGAACGCGGTTGGCCTGCGACAGCGTCTCGTAGTGGCGGTGCGCGAAGGTCTGCAAGTAAATCAGGCGCAGCGCGAGGAGTGTCACCAGCACCGCAACGCCAATCGCCACGATCATGAGACGCGTGCCGAAGACCCGCGTTTCGCGGAAGTAGTCCTTGAGCGGAATGTTCAGCATCTACGGCTCAGGCAATCTTGGCCCGCCGGCGCACGTCGCGCAGGATGACGAACAGCCAGGGCCAGATCACCATGCCGACGACGCTCGGAGTCCAGTAGAACAAGGTCTCGGGCGCGCGCCCGGCGGCGCCTCGTATCCAGAGCACCAGCAGCTGGTCGAGCGCAAGTAGCAGCATCACGGCGACCGCCTGCTGCCAGCGCGGGAACATGCGCATGCGCAGGTGCATCCGATTCGCCAGGAACGCGAGCAGACTCTTGACCAGCGCGTTGCTGCCAAGCAACGCCCCATAGAGCACGTCCATGGCAAGCCCGAGCACGAAGCCGGTGCCGACCCCAACGCGGCCCGGCGCGGCGATGCACCAGTAGACCAGCACCAGACCTACCCAATCAGGTCGAAACGGCTCCGCCCAGGTCGGCCCCGGCATAATGGAAAGCACGATCGCGACCAGAAAGGTACTGACCAGCGCGAGCCGTGCCTTGGTCTGCGGGGAAAGCGTCATCGGGCGGCACCCGCACGTGCCCGCGGTGCGGCGCGCTCCGGTTTCGCTGATGCCTCTGCCTTGGGTGCCTTGGCGCCGGGCCAGATCAGCAGCACCTGCTTGCTGTGGTTGATGTGGGCGGTCGGCTTGGCAGTGATTTCCAGAAACGATTCATTCGGGTCGTTCACAATCTTCGTCACCGAGGCGACCGGATAGCCTGGCGGGAATGTGCCGCCCATGCCGGAGGTCACCAGCAAGTCGCCTTCCTTGATGTCGGACAGCGCCGTGAGATAGGGAACTCGCACCGTGTCCTGGGCGCCGGTGCCAAACACCAAGGCGCGAAGTCCGTTGCGATTGACCAGCACCGGCACTGCGTGACCGGCATCGGTAATCAGCGTCGCCTGACTGGTGGCGAGCATGACGCGGGTGATCTGGCCCATCACGCCGTAGGCATCGATAACGGGTTGTCCGACGCTGACCGCGTCGCGCGAACCACGCGCGATCAGGATCTGGCGCGTGAAGGGTTCCGACGTCACCTCGATCAGCTCGGCGGCGAGCGCGCGATCCGAGACGCGTGTGGCACTGCCGAGCATCTCGCGCAGGCGGTTGTTCTCGGCCTCGAGCGCAGCCTGCTGTTGCAGGCGTGCCATGAGGATCTCGCGTTCCGCCTGCAACCGGTCGTTGTCGCTGCGTAGCGCATCGCGCGTGGTGAAGAACTCGGTCATGCTGCCGCCGGCGCGGGCCGGCAGGGCGGCGAGGAAGTGGATCGGTGCAGCCAAGAGGCTGAGCGCGCTGCGAATTTTGGCGAGCTGGTTGCTACGATGATCCAGCACCATCAGTGCAGCGGCGAGCACCCCGAGCAGGATCAGTCGCGTAAGCTGGGACGGCGGCCGCAGCGGCCGGCCGAAGACGTGAATCATGCGACTACCACGACAGACCTATTCGTAGACAAATACGTCGCCGAGCTTTTCGGCCTCCATCAGTGCACGGCCGCATCCGCGCACCACGCAGGTGAGCGGATCGTCTGCGATGATGACGGGCAAGCCAGTCTGTTCCATCAGCATGCGGTCGAGATCATGCAGCAGCGCGCCGCCACCCGACACCAACATGCCCTTTTCCGCGATGTCCGCGCCGAGCTCCGGTGGTGTTTGTTCGAGCGCGGTCTTGATGGCGGCGACAATTCCATTCAGGCTTTCTGACAGTGCCAGGTACACTTCCTGCGAGGAAAGGTTGACGGCACGCGGCACGCCGTCGGCGATGTGCCGGCCCTTGATCTCCATGTGACGCACGTCGCTGCTTTCCCAGGCTGTGCCAATGTCCTTTTTCACCTGTTCGGCGGTTGCCTCGCCAATCAGGATGCCGTACTTGCGGCGTACATAATTCACGATCGCCTCGTCCATCTTGTCGCCGGCAATTCGCAGCGAGTGGCCGTAGACGATGCCGCCGAGCGATATCACCCCCACCTCGCTTGTGCCGCCGCCGATGTCGAGCACCATCGAGCCGGTTGGATCGCTGATGGGGAGTTCGGCGCCGATTGCAGCCGCCATCGGCTCCTCGATGAGATGCACCTCGCGCGCTCCGGTGCTCATCGCCGATTCACGGATCGCGCGCCGCTCGACCTGTGTCGAGCCAAAGGGGACGCAGATCACGATGCGCGGGCTAGGCTGGAACATGCGGCTCTCGTGCACCTTGCGGATAAAGTACTTCAACATCTCGCCGGTGACGGTGAAGTCGGCGATCACGCCGTCTTTCATCGGCCGAATCGCCTGAATGGAGCCCGGTGTGCGCCCCAGCATCTTCTTGGCCTCGTGGCCGACCGCAAGGATTGAGCGTGAGCCGCGCCCCCCGAACTCCTGGCGAATTGCGACGACCGAAGGTTCGTTCAGTACGATTCCCCGGTCGCGCATGTAGATAAGGGTGTTGGCGGTACCGAGGTCGATAGCGATATCGCTGGAAATGATTCCAAGAAACTTTCTGAGCATCCGGGGTGTACCTGCTTGACGGCTTTTTGGGTGAACGTTGTGGGGGAACAGCTGACTTCGGTAACTGTAGCAACCGCCCCATGCGGGTTCAACGGCGGCAGTCATCTATGGTATGGTGTCGCGCCGCGCCGGCTGCCGTTGGCGCCTTGCCGACCGATACCCCATGTCCCTCGACCGCGACCAGGTACGCAAAATCGCCCATCTCGCTCGCTTGGAGATCAGTGAGGCGGAGAGCTCCGCCTACGCCGAGTCGCTCAGCCGGATTCTCGGCCTGATCGAGCAGATGAACGCGGTCGATACGACCGGCGTGGAGCCGATGGCGCACCCGAATGATGCCGGTCTGCGGCTGCGGGCCGACGCCGTCAGCGAAGCTGACCAGCGGGAGCGTTTCCAGGCCGTGGCCCCTGCCACCGAGGCTGGGCTCTACCTGGTGCCCAAGGTCATCGAATAGCCCGCGCGCCTGCCGCCCCATGTTCAAAAAAACCGTTGCGGAACTCTCCCGTGCGCTGGCCAGCAAGGCCGTTTCAAGCGTCGAGCTGACGCAGCTGTTCCTCGATCGTATTAGTAAGTATCGGGATCTCAACGCCTTCATCACGGTCGATCCCGAGAAGTCCCTGGCGCAGGCGCGCGCTGCTGATGCCCGTCGCGCCAAGGGCGAAGCCGCGGCACTCACCGGGATCCCGGTCGCGCAAAAAGACATTTTCTGTGCGGATGGCTGGCTTACCACCTGCGGCTCGAAGATGTTGTCGAGCTTCATCGCGCCTTACGATGCAACTGCCATCGCCCGATTCAGCGGTGCCGGGGCCGTGCTGCTTGGCAAGACCAACATGGATGAGTTCGCCATGGGCTCGTCGAACGAGACATCCCATTTTGGCCCGGTGAGAAACCCCTGGGATCCGACTACCGTCCCGGGCGGCAGCTCCGGCGGTTCGGCGGCGGCGGTGGCGGCACGCCTCGCGCCCGCGGCCACCGGCACCGATACGGGCGGCTCCATTCGCCAGCCGGCGGCGCTCACGAATCTCACCGGGCTCAAGCCGTCCTACGGGCGAGTATCGCGCTACGGCATGATCGCCTTCGCCTCGTCGCTTGACCAAGGCGGTCCCATGACCCAGAGCGCAGAGGACGCGGCACTCTTGCTCGGTGTCATGGCCGGCTTTGATCAACGCGACTCCACCTCCGTCGATGCGCCGGTGCCGGACTTCGTTGCCGCGCTGGATCATCCCCTCAAGGGTCTGCGCATCGGTCTTCCGAAGGAATACTTCGGCGACGGCTTGAGCGCGGATGTCGCCAAGGCAGTCGAGGCGGCGATCGCAGAGTACCGCAAGCTCGGCGCGCAAACGGTCGAGGTGTCGCTGCCCAACTCGAGCCTCGCCATTCCCTGCTACTACGTGCTGGCGCCGGCCGAGGCCTCGTCCAATCTGTCGCGCTACGACGGCGTGCGCTACGGCTTCCGCGCCGCGGAATACAAGGATCTCATCGACATGTACTGCAAGACCCGCGCGCAGGGGTTCGGCGCAGAGGTCAAGCGGCGCATCATGATTGGCACCTATGCCCTGTCGGCTGGCTACTACGACGCTTACTACCTCAAAGCGCAGCGCCTGCGGCGCCTGATTGCGCAGGACTTCGAGCAGGCGTTCGAAGTGTGCGACGTCATCATGGGTCCGACCAGCCCAACCACGGCCTTCAAACTCGGGGCTAAGAGCGATGATCCGGTATCGATGTATTTGTCGGACATTTACACGATCTCGGTGAATCTGGCCGGCCTTCCGGGCCTTTCGATTCCGGCCGGTTTCGACGGCAAGGGTCTGCCCGTCGGCCTGCAGATTATCGGCCGCTATTTCGGCGAGGAGCGATTGCTCAACGTCGCGCACCAGTATCAACAGGCGACCGACTGGCACCGTCGCCTGCCGAAGGGGTTCGACTGATGGAATGGGAGAGCGTCATCGGTCTTGAGATCCACGCCCAGCTTTCGACCCGGAGCAAGGCGTTCTCCGGTGCTGCCACTCGCTACGGGGCGGAGCCCAACACCCAGGCCTGCGCGGTCGATATCGCGCTGCCCGGTGTCCTGCCCGTATTCAACGAACAGGCCGCACGCATGGCGGTCAAGTTCGGGCTTGCCATCGGCGCGCAAATCAATCACCGCTCGGTGTTCGCGCGCAAGAACTATTTCTATCCGGACCTCCCCAAGGGTTACCAGATTTCCCAGTATGAGATCCCGGTGGTTGCGAAGGGAAGCCTCACGATTGAGCTCGACGGCCACGAAAGGCTGATCGGCATCACGCGTGCGCATCTTGAGGAGGACGCCGGCAAATCGCTGCATGAGGACTTTCACGGCATGACCGGCATCGATCTCAACCGCGCCGGCACGCCGTTGCTGGAGATCGTTTCGGAGCCGGATCTTCGCTCGGCGAAGGAAGCCGTGGCGTACATGAAGAAGCTTCACCAGCTGGTCGTGTACCTTGGCATTTGCGATGGCAACATGCAGGAAGGCTCGTTCCGTTGCGACGCCAACGTCTCGGTGCGGCGCAAGGGCGATCCGAAGTTCGGCACCCGTGCCGAGATCAAGAACGTCAACTCGTTCCGCTTCGTCGAGAAGGCGATCGAGTTCGAGATCGAGCGTCAGATCGATCTGATCGAGTCTGGCAAGAGCGTGGTGCAGGAGACGCGCCTGTATGACGCCGACAAGGACCAGACCCGCTCGATGCGCAGCAAGGAAGAGGCGATGGACTATCGTTATTTTCCGGACCCCGATCTACCGCCGCTCGTTGTGGATGAGGCCTTCGTGCGCGAGGTGCAGGCAACCTTGCCGGAGTTGCCGGATGCCAGGCGCGCCCGCTTCATGAGCCAGTACGGGCTGAATCGCTACGATGCTGGCGTGCTGACCAGCTCGCGCGAGATGGCCGAGTACTACGAAACGGCGGTACGCGAGTCCAAGGGTGATCCCAAGATCGTTGCAAACTGGATCGCGGTGGAGCTGTCCGGCTACCTGAATCTCGACAACAAGGACATCGCCGAGTCACCGGTATCCGCCAAGATGATTGCCGGGCTGGTGCAGCGTATCGCCGACAACACCATCTCAGGCAAGATTGCCAAGGAAGTCCTTGAGGCGATGTGGGCGGGCGAGGGCGATGCCGATGCGGTCATCGCCAAGAAGGGCCTCAAGCAGATCACCGATACCGGTGCCATCGAAAAGGCGATCGACGAGGTGATCGCCAAGAACACCGCGCAGCTCGAGCAGTACCGGGCCGGCAAGGAGGCGTTATTCGGGTTCTTCGTCGGTCAGGTGATGAAGGCTACCCGGGGCAAGGCCAATCCCCAGCAGGTCAACGAGCTGCTCAAGAAGAAACTCGCCGGCTGAAAGGCCTTTCGTTTTGCGCGCAGTGCGGCGGCAGAAAGGCGTGGATTCTCATAATTTCCAGCTGAATCCGGCCACGGCCGCCCAGTCAGCGGTTAGCTGCGTACCGTTGACGTACTGGTAAAGCGGGAGCTGCACGAACCCGTAGAGCTGAGTATTCGTGCCGAGCAAATAGCTGAGCCCGGGGCTGATGAAGAGGTAGCGGCCGCCCGTGTCGTCGGGTTCGGCGTTAATCCCCACGTCGCGACCCTTCCAGAGGAAATTGAGCTGCAGTTGCGCACTTGCAGTGTGCGTCATTGCATAGCGAAGCCCGAGATCAAATGACAGCCGTTGTCCGGGAGCATAGCCGTCTCGCTCGTCGAGCGGCCGCTGCCAAAGGGCCTGAGTAAACAGCGTGGTATCGCTGCCGGCCGGGCTGCGGTGGTAGTACAGGCCGAGCAAAGTGTCTGTCGTGCCAGTGCCGGGTTGCAATGTGCGTTCTGCGGCTTCACCGGCATCGTTGGTCTCATCGAACTTTCCGGTGGGAAGTTTGAGGCCAAACTGAACCCCTGCAGCGGCGTTTTCGAACGGAGCGCGATAGCGTCCCAGCACACGCAGATCGCCAACGGAGCGAAACTTCCATGATTCCTCTTCTGGTGCGACGTCATTGTAGATGTGATTGTGATCCCTCTGAATGAGTGGCACGAGAAGCGACATGCCCCACGACTTGTTGACGGTGTAGTCGACTCCCACCAGCAGATTGCGACTGAGTGTGCGAATCTCGTCGTGGGTGTCAGGGACGCCGGCGGGTTCCGTCTCGTTCCGGCCGCTGCGCAGCTGGTTCTGATCGATATATTCGTACCGCAGGTCGACCCGCCAACCCGAATCGGTCCAGACGCCCTGGGCATCCCATTGCGTGTTGAGGCTACAAAATGCCGCGCCGCAGCTGGCGCGTGCCGACGGTGATGCCCCGACGGCTCCAAGCGCCACTACCAGCATCAGCGCGCGTGGTGCAATGCGTCGCTTGCTCACGATCCCCCGGCGTTCTAACCGACGTGGCGCAGCAGTTCGTCAGCTTCGGCGGCGATGCGCTTGCGCAGGAACAGTAGCTGCCAACGCGAGCCGCCTTTCTGACGCCACAGTACCGCCGAGCGAATCCCGGCCAAGAGCGCAGCGCGTACCTTCGCGGCGATGGCCGGATTCTGAAGATAGCCGTGCTCGCCGTTCACCATGATGCGTGGCGCAAGCGTGCTGATGGTTTGCTGGTAGAGTTCCGCGAGCTTGTCGGTAAGCGTCGGGTGAATCGTGTCGGGGTCCGACTCCTCGGTGGCAAAAAACTTCATCTGCTGTTCGATCGCCTGGATGCCCTTGCCGATCGCCTCCAGCATGTCAGGCTGGCGACCAAGCACCGCCTCGAGCTGCATTAGCGCGATCACGTAGCGCGCCACCTCGATGTCAGCCTGGCTGGTGTCGCCGGTCAGCTTGTCGCGCAGCATGGTGAGGCCAAGTCCGAGGCCAGCGGTACCGCCATATACCGCGTCGGTGGTCGGCGCTTCGAGCGCGAGGATGCTGCGCACACTGGTGGCGAATGACCGCTTGTCGGCTTGGCCTTCGCGCGCAAGCTGCTGGGTCAGGCGGGCCGCCTGAAACACCCCGGCGAGTGCCAGGGTCCGGTCACGCAACGGATCACTCACGGCGTCTGGATAGAATTTCGATGTGGTGGCGACAATTCGCCCAAGCAGGTCAGGCGATATTATCGCGGGCGGCAAGTCAGGTGTCACCGCCTTCTGGTCGGAGGCGGAGAGCGGGTGTGGCTAGGCTTCCTTCAGACAGACGCGCTCAACTTCCACGCGGTTTACGCCCTGCAAGTCCTGCACGGCATCGCGAATACGCGTGACGATGGTGTCGGCAAATGGGCAATGGGGGGTGGTGAGCTGAATGTCGATATGTACGTAGTCATCGACGATATCGATTTCCTGGATGAAACCAAGCTCGACCACGTTGTGCCGCAACTCAGGATCGTCAACCGTGCGCAGCGCCTGATACACCATTTCTTCAGTTACTTGGGATGCCATAACGGTCTCCGTTGTCGTTTCTGGCACCGAGTCTAGCAGAACAGGCCTCCAGCCCGCGCGTTAACCGATTGGTTTCCTCAAGTTAGCCGGGTGCCGATCGTCACAGATGCAGCGGCTTTACCGGTGCCTCGAGCCAGGAGAGATCATTGGACCAGTCGATGCGCGGGTCGTCGACGTACAGTTCGAGCTCGTTGCCATCCGGATCACGTAGATAAAGAGACTGGCTGACGGTGTGGTCGGACTGACCCTCAATCGGGTGGCCGGCCGCGCGCACGCGCTCGCGGGCAGCACGCAACGCATCCAGGTCCTCGCCGACCTTCCAGCCGACGTGGTAGAGCCCGATCCGTGCCCCCTTCGGCGGACCCTCCAGATCGCCCACCTCAATCAGCAGCAGCTCGTGGTGGGTGCGCCCGCCGCTGAGCATCGCTGCCCTGCCGCGAAAGATCCTCCCCACCAGCGCAAGACCCACGACATCGCGGTAGAAGGCGACCGAACGTTCAAGGTTGCGCACGTAAAAGACCACGTGACCGAGATTTGCCATGCAGTGCTCCTGCGACGATGTAAGGTGTTTGGCGGCTAGCCCGACAGGGTAAAGAGACTTATATCTTTTACGCTATGCTTGAAACAGCGCGGCCGCTAACGAGCTTACCGCGGATCCACCGGTCAGAACATCGCAACGAGAAACAGCGGTGACGGAAGGCACCAGACCCAAGGTCGGTCTCGTCATGGCGGGGGGCGGCGCGCGCGCCGCCTACCAGGTGGGGGTGCTGAAGGCAGTTGCCGAGCTGCTGCCGCCCGGAGCGCCCAACCCGTTCCCCATTTTGAGCGGCACCTCGGCGGGAGCGATTAATGCGGCCGCGCTTGCCGCCTACGCGCTCAATTTTCACGACGCGGTGCGACGGCTTAACTACATCTGGCGCAACTTCCATGTCGAGCGCGTTTTTAGAGCCGACGCTACCGGTATCGCCGCGAGCGGGGCGCGCTGGCTTGCCGCCCTGATGCTCGGCGGTCTTGGCAAGCGCAATCCTCAGGCGTTGCTCGATCGATCACCACTCGCGGCGCTCCTCGAGCATTACCTGCCGATGGAGAAGATCCAGCAGGCAATCGATGCCGGCGCGCTCCATGCCGTGTCCGTCACAGCAGCGGGTTTTTCGTCCGGCCAGTCCGTCTCGTTTTATCAGGGTGCCGACAGCATTGCCCCATGGCAGCGTGCGCGCCGCGTGGGTAGCGCTACGCGCCTCTCCGTCGATCACTTACTCGCTTCTTCCGCGATTCCTCTTGTGTTCGCAGCGGTCAAGATCAATCGCGAATATTTTGGCGACGGATCTCTGCGGCAAATTGCACCCATCAGTCCGGCGCTGCATCTTGGCGCGGACCGCGTGCTGGTAATCGGTGTTCGCTATGACAGCCCCGCTAGAGCGCCGCGCGAGCACGATCCGCCTTATCCCACGCTCGCCCAGGTCGCGGGCCACGTTCTGAACAGTATTTTTCTTGACAGCCTCGAAGCCGATCTCGAACGTCTGCAACGCATCAATCGTACCGTCAGCCTCATTCCCCCCCAGCAGCGCGTCGAGGGAGGAGTGACGCTGCGGCAGGTCGATGCGCTGGTCATCTCGCCCTCGCAGGACATCGAGCGCATCGCCGCGCGCCATGCCCATCGGCTGCCCCGGCCAGTGCGCTTCCTGCTGCGCGGCATCGGGGCAGGGAATCGCGCTGGCGCGAATCTGGTGAGCTACCTGCTGTTTGAAAAACCCTATTGCCGCGAACTGATCTCGCTCGGCTATGCCGACGCCATGATAAGGCGAGATGAGTTGCTCGCTTTCCTGGCGGTAAGATCGCGGCCATGAGCCGTTTTCTCATCACGCTCGGTATCGCGATTGTGATCGCCGGTATCGCCTGGCCGTGGCTGGAAAAACTCGGACTGTTCCGCCTGCCCGGCGATATCGTGATCGAGCGCGAAAACTTCCGATTCTACTTTCCCATCACCAGCATGATTCTGATCAGCGCGATCCTCTCGCTGCTGTTCTGGTTGCTGCGAAAGTAGCCGTCCGGGCGCGGCTAAATGCGACTTACCTGACCGGTCTCGAGGAGGTGATCGAGCCAGAGATTGGTAAGGTGTTCCTGTACCTTGTTTTGCGCCAGGCGCTCGTCGAGATTGTCGAGATCGACGATGTCGAGCGGCTGATCCTGCCAAGAGCAGCTAAATACCGCCTTGGTGCGCTGGCCGGTATGCGGATCGATTTGCCACTGCAGGCACTGTGAGCATACGCCCTTCAGCATGCACTGCATCGGGGTTGAGATCGATGCCGTGGTCGTGGGTTGTTTTACCAAATAAGGAGCAAGCTCCTTGCCGCGCGCGTCGCGCAGTCGGCGCACCAGACAGCTTGAACCGCTGATCCAGAGGCGAGTGACGTCCTCAAGTCGGATCGTGGGCTCGCCAAGTTTGCCGGTGGCATATTGCGCGATGGCGTCGATGATGTCGGCAGTGACGGAGCGGTCTTGCGCTCGGCGCGGTGCGAGGGGTTCGCCCTCGCGCGTGATCCAGACAATCGCATCGGCGGCAGCTTCGAGCTCGTCTTGATGAAACACCTGCGCGGCGGAGTCGAAGGCTGCTGCGTAGAGTACCTTGTTGCCGCCGGCGCGCAGGGCCGCGCCGACGCTGCGAATTTGTGCCGCGCCGAGCACGCCGCCCACGAATAGATAGGTCTCGCCACTCTTTTCGGCGGCGAAGGCCCGTACACCGGTCGGACCCATGAACGCTATCGGATCGCCGGGTTGTAGTGTGGCGACGAGGCGCGAGCTCGCCCCGTTTTCCAGCACGATCGCCGACACCAGCCCCTTGTCCGCATCGACACGGCTTCCATACAGGGCAAGTGGCTCGGTCATCAGGCGCGTGCCATTGACCACCGGCGCGCGGGTTTCGAACGTCTGTACACGGAAGAACTGTCCGGCCCGGAATTTCCGCGCCGCTTGCGGCGCGCGCACCGTGAGCTCTACGACCCCTGGTGCCAGTCGCTCGACGCGCTCGACGCGGGCCGCGAGGGAATCCTGAATGCCGATACGGAAGCGCTGGTATTCTGCGGCATCGCCGCGTGCGTCGGCACGCTCTCCAAAGACGGCGACGATCTTGGGGTAGGTTTTCTGGGCGGATGCAACGGCTTTGACGACGCTGCCGTGAAATACGGGGTGAGTGTCGCCAAGAAAGCTGATGCGGTGGCCCTTCACACCATAGGAAGTAAACGGTCCAAAGTCCTGCTTGCAGTGCCCGAGGGTTGCGACGGGCTCGAGTCGGCCGGCGACGTCGCGGTTGGTCTGATACTGGCCCTTCGTCTTCTCGAAGTGGCCCTTGTGTTCGAACTCGTAGGCGATATTCGGGCGGGCGCCGGTAGCCACCAGAATGGCGCGGGCCGGCACCACGACTTCCTCCCCGCTGTCGGTCCACTTGCCGTCCTCGCCACGCCGGGCGCGCCGGCAGCGCAGTGCCTCGGCCTGGCCGTCGCGATCAGTCAGGACTTCCTTGGGCTCCAGGCCCTCAGCATAGAAGATCCCTTCCTCGAAGGCCTTGGTGATTTCCTCGTGATTGCGGATATAGGCCGGCGAGTCGTTCATGCCCTTGCGGTAGGCGATCGTGACGCCCCCCCATTGGCGAATCAGCTTGGTGAAATCCGGAGCCTCGTCGGCGCGTGCCGCGCGGGCACGCTCGGCCAGTACGGTTCGGCCATGTTCGAGGAATTCATCGAGGATGCGCAGTGAGGCTTCATCGAGTCCGGCACGCACCTTCGCCTCGCCGAGCTGTTCCGCGAGCGCCCGGTAGCGTGCAAGGGTCTTTTCCACTTGCACGATGTAATAGGCTTGGACCTCAGTAGCCGTGTCGACGCCGGTGAGCCCCCCGCCGATCACCACCGCCGGCAACCGTACCTGCAGGTTGGCAAGGCCGGTGCTGCGCGCCGCGCCGGAGAGCTGCAGCGCCATGAGGAAGTCATTTGCCTGGCGCATGCCTGGCGCGAGGCTCTTCGGCACCGGCAACGCCTGCGGCAATCCGGCCCCGATGCAGATGGCGATGTGCTGGAAGCCGAGATGCCAGGCATCTTCGACCGTGAGCGTGCCGCCGAAGCGCACTCCGCCAAACACCTGAAAGTGCTCTCGCCGGGCAAGCGAGAGATAGACAAGCTTGAGAAAATTCTTGTCCCAGCGATTCGTGATGCCGTATTCGGCCACGCCGCCGAATCCGGCCATGACCCGCGCATCGAGAGCTTCCTCGAGGGTGCCGTAGTCGCGTACCGGCTGCGCGACGATGTCGGCAGGCAGCGGCTCGATCTTGAGTCCCTCGACGCCAACCACCGCGAAGCCCTCCATCAGCAGGTGGTGCGAAAGCGTAAAGCCCGCCGGTCCCATGCCGAGCACCAGCGCCTTCAACCCGTTGTACGGCTTGGGCAGCCACTGGCGCGCGCGCAGCGGATTCCAGCGAATCAGCAGGTCGTAGATTTCCACGCCCCACGGCAGCGCCAGCACATCGGTCAGGATGCGGGTTTCGGTCTGCGGGATGTTGACCGGCTCCTGCTTCTGGTAAATGCAGCCCTTCATGCAATCGTTGCAGATGCGGTGCCCGGTTGCCGCGCACATCGGATTGTCGACCGTGATCATGGCAAGCGCCGCAATCGTGTATCCGGATTTTTTCAGGCTGTGCATCTCGGAGATCTTTTCGTCGAGCGGGCAGCCGGTGAGTGTCACGCCGAGCGGGTTGATCTTGAGACCCTTGTCGGGTTCACCCTTCTTTTCCGGGAACCCCTTCGAGCAGAAGTCGCCGTCGTGATCGTGACAGTAAATGCAGTAGTGAATTTCGCTTTGTACTTCGCGCGCGCCGTAGCGCCGATCGGTCAGCTTGAAGCCGTCGCGCAGGCGACGGGCATCCGCCAGTCCCTCGATGCGACCGAGCGAATCGCCCGGGAGCGCAACGATCGGGACGAGATTGTGATGATCGGTGCCTTCAGGGAGCTTGAAGCTCACCCAGCCGTGAACTGCCGCCTTGCCCTCGGCGGTGCTGAGTGCGCGAATGCACCAGCGCGTGAGTTTTTCGATTGCCTCGGCGCCTGCCTTTTCGTCTTTCAGAAGTCGCTCGCCGTAGCGCGCGACGGCTAATTCGCGGTCGCTGCCTTCCTGCGCCTGCTGCTTCAGTTCGCCCCCAAGCCACGCATCGAGTTCGGTAAAGCTCTCCAGTTCTTCCTTCTTCAGCAGGCGACGCCGTGCACGGCGCTGGACGAAAAGCTTCTTGAACGCGAAGACCGGATCATGTGCAACCGTGGCTGCCTGAGTGGTCTGCACTTCCTTCTGCACCCCGAACAGTTCGGCGATGAAATCCTCGAGCACCGGGCCACAGGCGAGCAAGAGCTCGCTCGCCTCAAGTGGCGTGAACGCCTTGCCGGTGCGCTGGACGAGCAGCTTTTCGTGCGCTGGTGCATCACGCGTGGCCAGGCGCTTGAGGAAGTCGGCATCCAGCCGGGCGAGTGATTCGGGTTTCTGGAGGTCGGCAAACGTGAAACCGTTGGCCAGTCTCAATTCGGCGCGGGACATGCGTTCTCTAAGTCGAATGAGGTTGGAGAAGTATCGGGGCGTCCGGGTACCCCGACCTTGATCCACGTCAGGCGGGGCGAAAGTCGGGCTATTGTAAGTGCTGTGCGCCTTGAATGCCTAACCTGACACATCAATAATCCCCGAAATGCCGGGACTTCTGCCAAACCGCCTCGTGCCGCCGGCAATGCTGCTCGGGCTTATTGCGCTTGCACTGTCGCTCGCCGCCTGCTCGCCATCGACGCCGCGCTTGCCGAAACTCGCGCCGGATGCCGTGGTCCTCGCGTTTGGCGACAGCCTCACGGCTGGCACCGGCGCCGAGGAGGCGGCCGCCTATCCGGCCATTCTTGCGCAACTCATTGGGCGACCGGTGGTGAATGCGGGGGTGCCGGGAGAGGTTAGCGCTGAGGGACGCGAGCGGCTGCCGGCACTACTCGCCGACGTGCGCCCGCAGCTGTTGGTGTTGTGCCACGGCGGTAACGACCTGCTGCGTGGGCGCGACGCGCGGACGATTGACGCCAATTTGCGCAGTATGGTACTCGCCGCGCGATCGCAAGGCGTCAGCGTGGTGCTGCTAGGCGTGCCGGCCCCGAATCTCGCGCGCGCCGTCCCGGATTTCTACCGTAAGCTCGCGCACGAACTGAAGTTGCCTTACGACGGGGACATCCTCTCGAGGATCGAGGGCAATCGTTCAATGAAGAGTGACCCCATCCATCCCAATGCCGCCGGCTATCGCCTGCTCGCACAGCGCGTCGCCGCGCTTCTCAAGGAAGCAGGCGCGCTCTAGGGCGCTAGTTCTTGCGGGTACTGATGCCAAAGGGGACATAGGCCGGGCACCAGCTGATCAGCGCCGTGCCAAGCGGAAGCAGGCCGATGAGACCCCACCATCGGGCGTTTCCTTCCAGGATAAAGATGAGACTCAGCAACGCGAGCCCCGCAACGATGCGAAAAACCTTATCGGCTCGGCCCACATTCTTGTTCATGATTGTTTCCTCGGTCAGACTGACAAGATGGGAATCAGCATATCGCAGACGGCGTGGTCCCGACAGACGACAGTCTGTCATGACCCGACGATGCGTGCGGTCATAGCTTCCACTCGCCTGACTTTCCGCCGCGCTTGGAGAGCAGGCGCACATCGGTGATGGTCATGCCTCGATCCAGCGCCTTGCACATGTCGTAGATGGTTAGCAGTGCAACCTGCACCGCGGTGAGCGCTTCCATCTCGACGCCGGTCTGGCCTGCGGTCCGGACGGTGGCGCGGCAATGCACAGCTGCGGAATGCTCCTCTGCGGAAAGATCAACTTCCACCGCTGTCAGGGCGATGGGATGACAGAGTGGTATCAAGTCGGCGGTACGTTTGGCGGCCATGATGGCGGCGATGCGCGCGACTGCAAATACGTCTCCCTTCTTGTGCCCGCCTTCGAGAATGAGGCGCAGTGTCGCTGGCTGCATCAAGATTCGGCCCTCGGCCACCGCCTCGCGCGTCGTGATGTTCTTCGCGCCGACGTCGACCATATGCGCTTCGCCGCGGTCATTGAGATGGGTAAGCTTGTCGCTCATCAGGGGTTGCGCCTTCGGTTCGCGTTAAAGCCCGCCTGATACCATATTAATGGTATAGCGTGCCCGTGCACCCTGGGCTCCATACACCGGCCGGACGGCCCAGACTGGTAGCGGTTTCGCGCGGTGGCATTCAATGCTCTCCCGGGGACATATGCACGAGGTTGCGCAGCGCCTGCACGTTGCGCACCAGGATGTGGTTGCCCTGCACCTCGATCAGTCCTCCCTGGCGCAATCGGCTCAGGATGCGCGAGAGGGTCTCGGGTTGGATCGCCAGCCGCGAGGCGATAACTGCTTTCGGTGTGGTGAGCTCGACATCGGTATGCTGGGTGCGATCACCCGGGATCTGCTCGAGCAGGTAGGCGACCAGCCGGTAGGTCGCGTTCTGGAGCGTGAGACTTTCGATCTGGTTCACCAACAGGTGCAGCCGTCGACTCATCGAGGCCAGCAGGCCAAAACAGGCGTCGCGCGAATCGTCGAGCAGCTTGAGAAAGGTCTTCTGATCGAACGCGACCACACGTGCCTCGCTCACCGCTTCGGCATTGACCGGATACCGACCGTGTGTACCCATGAACATCACCGCCTCGGCAAAGGTTTCGCCGGTGCGCATGAGCTCGATGATTTTCTCGTCGCCCTCCGGGGAGAGGCGAAACAGCTTAACCAATCCCTCGCGCATGAAATAGAAACGCTCGGCCGGTTCGCCTTGTCGAAATACCGGATCGCCCGGTTGCAGCCCAAGTTCCTGTGCGGTCGTGAGCAGCTTGGCGAGGTGCTCTTCGCTCATGTCGGCGAACAGGTAGTTGCGCCGTAACTCGGTACTGAGCTCGATGGTCTGGTTCATCGTGGTGAATAATAACCTCCCGCCGCGCGCGGCGTAACGCAATTGGCGCACGCTAGGAGCGGCACGGAAAATGCGCTACCGTTTCCGCGCATGCTGACACTCGACGAAGCCCAGCAGAAGCTCATGGCCGCCATCGTGCCCGGTGAGGGCACGGAACACGTGGCGCTTGCCCGGGGAATCGGGCGCTACGTGGCCGCGCCGGTGCATGCCGTGGTCGATAACCCGGCCTTCGACAACTCCGCCATGGACGGTTACGCCGCCGCTACCGCCGAACTGCTGGCGGCAGGCGGCCGCTTGCAGCTTGTCGGTGAGGCAAGTTGTGGCGATGCCCCGGGACGACTGGTGCCGGGGACGACCATGCGGATCTTCACCGGCGCACCGCTGCCGATCGGCGCGGATACCGTGGTAATGCAGGAGGAAGTCGCGCGCGAAGCCAATGAGGTGCGGTTTCCCTCCATACCCCAGGTTGGCCAGTACATTCGCCGCCGTGGCGAGGATTTTCGTGCTGGCGAGCAGCTTTACCGGTCGGGACAGCGACTGCGCACGCATGATCTGGCGCTGCTTTCGGCGGCCGGCGTGGTCGAGGTTCCCGTGCGCCCGCGCCCGCGTGCGCTAGTGGTGGCGACCGGCAACGAGCTGGTGGCGCCCGGCACGCCGTTGCGACCTGGGCAGATCTATGAATCCAACCGGCTTGCCACACTGTTGCTGCTGGGAGCGGCCGGTGCGGAGGCAATTGATGGCGGCACGGTGCGAGATGAACCTGCGGCGCTGCGCGCTTTGCTTGCCCATGCCGCGGACTACGATTTCATCGTGACGAGTGGTGGAGCCTCGGTCGGCGACCATGATCTCGTCAAGCAGGTTTTCGCCGAGATCGGGCAAATCGACTTCTGGCGCGTGAAGATCAAGCCGGGCAAGCCAGTCGCCTTTGGCAAGGTCGGCGGCAAGACCCACTTCTTCTCGCTACCCGGCAATCCGGTGTCGAGCCTCGTGACTTTCAAGTTGTTCGTCGAGCCGGCAATCGTGGCGTGGCATGGGGCAAGTTACCGCATGCCGCTTGTGTCGGCTGTGGCGGCAACCGACTTCTCCCGGCGTGACGCGATTCGCATGGAGTTTTTGCGCGCGCGCCTCAGGCAGGATGGCGTGCATCTTGTGGCCGAGGTGCTTCGCGGCCAGGGTTCGCACCAGATTGGTACCATGCGTCATACCAACGCGCTGTTGCGAATTGATGCCGATGTGACCGGTTTTCGGAAAGGTGACACGGTGACCGTCATGCCACTCGGCGAAAGCGTCGACGCAGCCTGACACGGCCCAACCGCGCGGTGCTGCGCCTCAAGTTCTGTCTCGTCTACCTCCACGCGGGTCGCGCAACGAGAATCTTGTGATCGAGATTGACGGCAGTACCGGGGAGGGTGGGGGTCAGCTGGTGCGCACGGCATGCGCCTTGTCGGCACTGACCGGCACGGCAATCCGGCTGTTCAGCATCCGCGCGCGCCGCGCGCCGCCCGGTCTTGCGCCGCAGCACCTCACGGCGGTGCGAGCAGTGGCGGCACTGTGCGGTGCTGAGGTCGAAGGTCTCGAGGTGCGCGCGTCTGAGATCCGCTTTCGTCCGCAGGCGCTGCGTGGCGGTGAATATCGATTCGACGTCGGTACCGCCGGGTCGATCACGCTGGTGCTGCAAGCGGTGCTGCCGGTGGCGTTCGCCTGTCCGCAACCGGTGCGGTTGATTGTGTGTGGCGGAACCGACGTCCGGGCGGCGCCACCGCTCGATTATTTGCGATTCGTGTTTCTCCCGCTGCTCGAGCGCATCGGCCTGTCGGCGTCGCTCACGCTGCATACTCGAGGCTATTACCCACGCGGCGGCGGAGAGGTTACCGTGGACGTGCGCCCCGGGTCACCGCGGTGCCTGGTGCTCGATGAGGCCGGCAAGCTTGAAGCGATCGGAGGTGTGGCGCATGTGGCGAACCTTCCGGTCCACATCGTTGAGCGCATGCAGGACACGGCCGAACAGCTGCTGCGCCCGCTGCTGCCTGCCGTGCATATCAAGCCGGAGGCGCTCGGACCCGACCGCGCGATCGGCGCGGGTGGCGCGATCGCGCTGTGGGCGCGAACCAGCACGACGTTGCTGGGTGGCGGCGCGGTGGCGCAGCGCGGAATTCCGGCGGAGCGGATCGCGCGCGACGCGGCGGAGCCGCTGCTCGCCGATTTGCGGGTGGGCGCGACGCTCGATTTGCACGCGGTGGATCAGCTGCTCATCTATCTGGCGCGCGCGCCAGGCGAATCGCGGTTTCAGGTTCGAGCGCTCACGACGCACGCCGAAACCTGTCTATGGCTGCTGCGCCAGTTTCTGCCGCTTGAGGTGAACGTACACGCGGAGGCGGAATTGACATCGATCAGCTTGCGCGCGCCTCGAGGCGACTGACGCTCAGTCCGGTCCGGCGCGTTTGCGCCCGGTGATCATGCTCCGCACCAGATTTTCGCGATGGACCAGGCTGCTCGCCAGCACACCCGCGATGTGTAACAGGACCAGAATCACAGTCAGATCTGCCAGAGCCTCGTGCAGCTCCTTGAGCAGACCGTCGTCGTCACGATTATGTTCATCCCGACCGTTGGCACGGGCCATGGCGATCGGCGCAAGCGTTGCCGCGGCGATTTGATCCGGGCTAGAGGCTTCGCCAGGCAAGAGCAGGTAGCCCGTGATGCCAGTCAGGGAAAGGCAAACCAGCAGGGTCACCACCATCGCGCCGCCAAGCGGATTGTGGCCAAGGTAGCGTCGGGCACGCATCGTTACCATTGCTAGTGCGTAGCCGAGGATCACACGGGGCGGAAACACGAAATCCCGGAAACGCGCATGCCGTGTACCGACAAAGCCCCAGACAATTCGCGCGGCCAACAATGCCAGAATGGCATAGCCAATCCAGATATGCAGACGCGATTCTTCGTCACCCGTTAGGTACGCGATGGCAAACAAGACAACCAGTGACCAATGAAAGACTCGTACGAAGGGGTCCCAGACCCTGATCTCCTCGGTGGATGGCATCGCGCGTCGGTCTCCCGGAACATGATTGAGAGCTATTGTATCGCGGTGCTTAGGCAACAGGCTGGCGGGACGTCGGCGATCGGCTTACCATGAACGGATTCACCATTCGCAGGCAGCATGAGTAATCGACGATGTCCGAGCTAAGTGATAAGGATCTCAAGCAATTCGAGCAGCGTTTCCTTGCGCGGCGCGACGAGTTGCGGCGCATCATTCACGACGAGCTGCTTGCCACGCAGCGCGAAGAGTTTGTCGAGCTGGCCGGTCAGGTGCACGACTCCGGAGATGAGTCGATCGCGGAGTTACTGATCGGCATCGACCTTGCTGGCCGCCAGCGCGAGCTGGAGGAAATGCAGGATGTCGAAGCGGCTCTGGAGCGCATCACGGCTGGCAGCTTCGGCGAGTGCATGGACTGCGGTGACGACATCAATCGCTCGCGCCTCGATGCCTATCCGACCGCCAAGCGCTGTCTGCGCTGCCAGACGCGATACGAAACCACCCAACGCGGCGGGCGCGACGCAACACCAAGTCTCTAGTACCAACCAACATCCGGCAGCTGGCGCTCCCACGCCCAAGACTCAAGACCAGTTCAGGCCGGCACTGCGCGTAAGGGCGACACCCACGATATACCCGAAAGTGAGCAGCGCGCCGGCAAGAGCGGCCAGGCGTACCGCCTTGGTGCGCCCACGCTTAAGCGCCACCATGCCGAGTCCGATATAGATCACCAGTGCAACGATCTTCGCGGTAAGCCAGCTTTGTACGAATGGGTACTGGGCGCTGAGCAGCGCCAGGGCCACACCCGTGCCGAGTAGAAGGGTGTCCACCACGTGCGGAAGGACACGCGTCAAGCGTGCCTGCAGCAGCGGCGAGTCAATGAGCATCCAACCGCCGCGCAGCACGAAGCCCGCGATGGAGATGGCGGCACAACTGATGTGTAGTGTCTTGAGCGGATCCATGGCAATCATCAAGGGCGACCCACGGGGATGTGGGGGTTAGCGTAACGCAGCAGCAGTTATCCAGGCCGACCGTCGGCACGGGCACGCAGAAAGAGCGGAGCATAGCGCGCCACCCATGGCACGAGGAAGACGAGCCACAGCGTCGCCGCGGCAACGTTCAAGCCGGCGCTATACGCGGGCATGAGTTCGGCTGTGAGGCGGGTAATGGCCGTTGCATTCAGGCCAAGCAGTGCAACCCAGGTTAGCGCGTCGGCCGCCAGTGCGTGCCCGGAATGTCCGAGTGTCACGCGCGATCCCATCGCCACGATCATGCCAGTGAGAAAACCTATGCCGAGCGCGTGCAGCGGCGCGCGTCCGAGCCAGTCAGTTGCGGTGGCAAGCAACAGCACGCTTTGCAGGGCGTACAGCGTCATCGCGATCCCCAGCCACAGAAAAGCGATGTGCAGCATGGCAAGCAACCGTGCGTGGAAGCTCGCGCGGAATTGCCATACCCACGAGTGGTGCAGCGCGGCGACTGCCAGCGGCGTGTCAGCGAGGAATCGCCACTGCGGCAGGCCGGCAAGTTCGAGTGCCGCGTGCGCCATCGCGCAGGCAAGTATTAGTGGAGGTCCCCATGCCGGCCTCACCATGAGGTAGTTCATGATGATGCTCGAGGAGAAGAACGGAATCATGCGGTGTGCAACCAGAAACACCACGGGCACAAGGAATAGCCAAAGCGCGACCTCGCGCCCCGCAGCGAGCCACTGTGGCCAATCAAGCACGATGCCGGCGAGATGCAGCGCAACGCCAAGCGCCCCCGCCGCGAGTGCCGCGTTCAGCAGCGGCTCATGCGTACCATGGCGCGGAGCGCGCCGGTAACAGCGATACAGCGCCATAAGCGCCAGCCCCCAACCCACGAGCGTGACGATGAGCGCGAGGGCGAGCAGTCCGGTCGCGGCGTAGAGTCCCACGTACCAAATAAGCTGTCCGGCCAAGAGCAGGGTAGCAACGAGGCTGTAAATCCGTGGCCCAATAGTCGGTCCCTCCATCCAGCGTGGATAAACAGTGAATAGGAAGCCAAACACGAAGAACGGAAATATGCCGTAGAGCACCAGAAAGCCGTGCGCCGCGACGGGCGGGAGCAGCATCGCAGGAGAAGCCCCAGGTGAAGCGCGACCGACCAACGCCACGAGCCACAGTCCCATCACCAGCACGACCTGCAACATGCCCATGAGGAACAGAGGGCGATGCGGCGCTGAGCGCAGAATCTGCCAGCGAGTGGGTAAAGGTTGGGTGGGCATTCGGACCATAAGGCCGTGGGCGTCCCGGGCATGACACACCCCCGGCGTTTCGCTGGCCTTGATGTTCATCAAGCCGACCAGCGGTGCCTGCCCCCTGATGTAACGGCGTGCCACGCGCTCACGGCGGAGGGGCCTGCAATTGCTCTGCTATTCTTCCGGAGGACGCCGGTCGCACCCGACACGGGGGATGTTTGCGGCCCGGGCGCAGGTATCGGGGCACTCCAGAGCGCTCCGACAACAGCGACGGAGGGGAAACTACTCCACCATGGGAAGTAGCTTGGCGCGGCTGTGGGCGCGTCTCACGTGCGCACCCGTAACGATAGCCGACGCCGAGCGTCGGCGGCAGATTCAATTTTTGTCGGGCCTGCTGCTCGCGCTTAGCGTGCTCGGGGCACTGTCGCTCGCCATCCAGGCGCTCTTTGTTCCTGGTTTTCATCGCACGCTCTTGTTTCTCGCACCGGCGCTGGCATTCCTGCTGGTCGCCTATGGACTCAACTGCACGGGGCGCTACATGCCCGCCGCGCTGATGGCCATGGCCATCATGGTCGCGGGAAGTATCAGCGCGTTGTGGGCGGATCCCAATGATGCTTTCGCGTTCGCTTATCTGGTCGTCCCGGTGTTTCTTGCCCGACTGTTCCTCGCCGAACGACACTTCCTGATCGCAACGGGAACCATCGTGTTGGTAGTCATGGTGGCGGCGTCCGCGCTTGACGTGCCGGTAGCCCGGGTCGCGGCCGGGTCGATTTTCGTTGTGCTGGTCTCCGCCATCCTGTGGCTCGCGATTCGCCATCGTGCTGCTGTGGAAAAGGATCGGCGTGCAGAGCTGGCGCAACGTGAGGCGCGCTACCGCTCGGTGATCACCACCATGGCGGAGGGCATCACCGTCCAGCTGAACGATTCCACCGTCGTGGACTGCAACCCGGCAGCTGAGAGGATTCTTGGCATGAGTCGTGACCAGCTTGCCGGGCGCACGCCTATTGATCCGCGCTGGCGCGCCATCCACCCGGATGGTTCACCGTTCCCTGGCGAGACCCATCCCTCGATGATCGCGTTGCGTACTGGCAAGCCGCAGAGCAACGTTGTGATGGGCGTATACCACCCCGACGGGAAGCTGGTCTGGATCTCCATCAATGCCCAGCCTATTCGCGGCGCCGAGGGAGGCCCGTCGCAGGGTGTGGTGTGTTCGTTCTCCGACATCAGTGATCAGCTGCGTCAACAGACAGAACTCGAGGCCAGCGAAGCGCGCTGGCGCGCCATATTCGATCAGACCTACCAGTTCAGCGGGGTGCTTGAGCCGGATGGCACTCTGGTTGAGGCCAACTGGACAGCCCTTGCGTTCGCGGGTGTCGAGCTTGCCGACGTGGTAGGCAAGCCGTTCTGGGAAACGCCATGGTGGAACCACTCACCGGTGCAACAGGAAAAATTGCGCGCGGGTATTGCTCACGCCGCGCGCGGCGAGTTCATCCGCTTCGAGACCACGCACCCGGCGCCGGACGGTACGCTTGCCTACGTCGATTTCTCGTTGAAGCCGGTGTTCGACGAGCGTGGCGAAGTGGTGATGTTGATCCCGGAAGGACGCGATATCACCGAGCGCATCCGCGCCGAGATGGCGCTGCGCGAAAGCGAGGCGCGGCTCATGGAGGCGCAGCAGATCGCGCACTTCGGGTCCTGGGAACTCGACGTCGTCGCAGGAACGCTGAATTGGTCGGCCGAGATCTACCGGATTTTCGAGCTCGATCCGATTTCTACGGTGGTCGACTACGAATTGTTTCTGTCGCGCATTCACCCGCATGACCGGATCGCCGTCGATCATGCCTATGCGGAATCCGTCAAGAAACGAACGCGCTACGAGATCGTGCACCGGCTACTGATGCCGGATGGGCGAATCAAGTACGTGCGCGAAAGCGGCAGGACGCACTACAGCGAAGACGGTGTGCCGTTGCGCTCTGTCGGAACAGTTCAGGATGTCACGGCGCAACATGCGGCCGAGACACGCGTGCGCCAGGTCAACCGTCTGCTCGTTACGATCGCCGAAACCAATGCCATGATGGTGCGCGAGACCGAGCGCTCGCGGGTGATGGCGGAGTTATGCCGGATTCTGGTCGAACGCGGCGAGTATCGGATGGTCTGGATCGGACTGGCCGATTGGGCGAGCGGCGAATTGCGTCCGGCGGCCTCCGCCGGTCTCGCCGACGCCTACCTTGGCAAGATCAGTGTGCGCTGCGATGACACCCCGGAAGGCCATGGTCCGCTTGGTATCGCCGCGCGAACCGGCGAGCCAGTCGTGGTGAATGACACCGAGGCGGAACCGATCTTTCTGCCGTGGCGCGCGGCAGCGCGCGAAATGGGATTTCGTTCGGTGCTCGGGTTGCCACTCATCGTGGGAGGCGAGGTCGTCGGCACGATCGGCGTGTACGCCCAGACCACGGGCGCGTTCGAGACCGAAGAAACGGAATTGTTGGCGCGACTGGCCGACACCGTCGGGTACAAGTTGCGCGCCATCGAGGATGCGCTCGAGCGTCGCCGCGCCGAGCACGCACTTCGTGAAAGCGAGGCGCGCTATCGAAATATTGTCGAGACCGCGCACGAGGGTATCTGGACCATCGACGCCCAGGGTCGGACCACGTTCGTGAATCGCATGATGGCGGACATGCTGGGTTACAGCGTGGAGGAGATGACCGGGCGGGCGCTGTTCGACTTTATGGACGACGAGGGTCGCGAGATATCGGCGCGCAACATCGAGCGCCGTCGCGAGGGGATCGCCGAGCAGCACGAGTTCAAGTTTCTGCGCAAAGACGGCGCTGCCATCTGGACATTGCTTAACACCACTCCACTGCAGGATGAGCAGGGATACGCTGGCGCGTTGGCGATGGTTACCGACATTTCGGAGCGCAAGCAGGCCGAGGAGGCACTGCGTGCATCCGAGGCCATGCTCAACAAGGCGCAAGAGGTCGCCAATACGGGCAGCTGGACCTGGGATATGGGGAGCAATTCAGTCAGCTGGTCGCGGCACACTTACCGTCTCTATGGTGCCAATCCCGACGATCCGCCCACCGACCTGTGGGCTTGGATCGATGCCTGCGTTCATGCGAGCGACATGCCCGGGCTGCGCGAAAGCATTGCGAGCGGAAAGCGCGGCAAGAGCAAGCCGACCGAGTTTCGCGTCACCTGGCCGGATGGCAGTGTCCATTGGCTGTACGGCGAAGGGGAGGTGATCTGCAATGCGCACGGCGCACCCGTGCAGATGGTAGGAACGTTGCAGGACATCACCGAGCGTAAGCGCGCGGAACTGGCCCTGCGCGAAAGCGAGGCGCGCCTGCGAACCGTTGTCAGCAACGCCCCGGTGATACTGTTTTCGCTCGACCATGAGGGAAAGTTCGTTCTGTCCGAGGGCAGCGGGCTCAAGTCGCTCGGGTTGAAGCCGGGCGAAGTGGTGGGACGTTCGGTCTTCGACGTTTACAGCGATTTTCCGGAAATCTGCGCCGACGTTCGTCGGGCTCTGGCAGGCGAGGCATTTATCGCCGTGACAACGATTGGCGCGCTGGAGTACGAGGTGTACTTCTCGCCGATTACAGGTGTAGACGGCAAAGTACAAGCGATCAATGGACTGGCGCTCGACATCACCGAGCGCAAGCGAGCCGATGCGGCGCTGCGCCAATCAGAAGAGCGTTTCCGCCGCGTGTTTGAGGTGACGCCGGTTGTCATGTCAGTCACGCGCGAGCGCGATTCTTCCTTTGTGGACCTGAACGAGGCGTTTTGCGAGGTAACTGGCTGGGCGCGCGCGGAGGCGCTCGGCCGCACCGATCTCGATCTCGACCTGTGGCCGGATCCGGGCGAGCGCGAGAACATGATGCAGCAATTGCTCGCGCGTGGTGCCATCCACAATGCCGAGTGGCGCCTGCGCACGCGCAGCGGAGAGTTGCGCCATATCCTTGGTTCGGCCGAGCGCATGCGTTTGGCGGACGAGCCGTGCATCCTGCTGGTCGGTCAGGACATCACCGCGCGCAAGCGTGCCGACGAGCAGATGCGCAAGCTTTCCAGTGCGCTCGAAAACACTGCCGAGTCGGTCATGATTACCGACCGGCGAGGTGTGGTCGAGTACGTCAATCCGGCCTACGAATCCATTACCGGCTTCGCGCGCAACGAGGTAATCGGTGGCAAGCCAAGTATCGTGAAGTCCGGTCGCCAGGGCCCGGAGTTTTACCGTCAGCTGTGGCGTTCCATCACGGCAGGCGACGTGTTCAGCGAGGTGTTCGTCAACAAACGAAAGGACGGCTCGCTGTTCTACGAAGAGAAGACCATCACGCCGCTCAAGAACGATGCGGGCGAGATCACCCACTTCGTATCGACCGGCCACGATATTACCGAGCGCATGCAGACGCAGGAGCAGCTGCGCTTCCTCGCCCACCACGACGCGCTCACCGAGCTACCGAACCGCACCCTGCTGCTCGATCGTCTCCGGCAGGCGCTGGCGCGCGTGCGCCGCGGCAATCGCCGCCTGGCGGTGGTGTTTCTCGATATCGACCGCTTCAAGAACATCAACGATACGCTCGGCCACGATATCGGCGACCACTTGCTGCAGGACTTGTCGCAACGCCTGCTCGGTTGCCTGCGCGACGGCGACACGGTGGCGCGCTTTGGCGGCGACGAGTTCGTGGTGCTGCTCGATGATCTTGGCAGCGTGACTGACGTTACCGGCATTGCCTTGAAGATCCTCGAGGTGCTGAAACCCCCGTTTCTCGTTGGCGAGGCAACCCTGCACGTGACGGCATCGATTGGTATCAGTCTGTTCCCGAATGACGGCGAGGACTCCGGCACTCTGCTCAAGAACGCCGACACCGCCATGTACCGTGCAAAGGATCTCGGTCGCAACAATTACCAGTTCTACTCGGCGGACATGAGCGCACGCGCGTTCGAGCGTCTGACGCTGGAGAACTCCCTGCGTCATGCGCTCGAACGCGAGCAGTTCGTGCTCTACTATCAGCCGCAGATAGACGTTCGGTCAGGCAAGATCATAGGTGCCGAGGCCTTGTTGCGCTGGAAGCACCCCGAGTTCGGTCTCGTGGCGCCCGCCGAATTCGTGCCGCTGCTGGAAGAGACGGGACTTATCATGGCAGTCGGTGAGTGGGTGTTGCGTCGCGCCTGTTCGCAGTTGCGGCGCTGGCACGATGCCGGGCATGCGGGATTGCGCGTGGCGCTGAATCTCTCCAGCCGCCAGTTCAATGACCGCAACCTCGCCCGTGTCGTAGAGCGCATCGTTTCCGAATGCGGCGTGCGTCCCGACTGCATAGAGCTTGAGATTACCGAGGGGCTCATCATGCAGCAGACGCGCACCACGATGGACATTCTGTCCGCGCTCAACCAAACCGGCATCCGGCTCGGGTTGGACGATTTCGGCACGGGGTACTCGTCGCTCTCATACCTGCGCCGATTCCCGCTCGATACCCTCAAGATCGATCGCAGCTTCGTACTCGACATTCCAGCCGATCCGGATGACATGGCGATCACCCAGGCGATCATCATGATGGGACGCAGCCTAAAGCTGGACCTGATAGCCGAGGGAGTGGAGACGCCCGAACAGCGTGATTTCTTGATGGATCAGGGCTGTCCCGTCATGCAGGGTCACCTGTTCGGTCACCCGATGTCGGCCGAGGACTTCGATGTTCTGCTCGCCAGGCCAATCGAGCAGAAGGGCGGTCAAATGCCGAAGCGCGCTACGCGCGACGCACGCGGTGCGCCAGGTAAAGTGCGGCGCTAAGCACCAATAGGGCCACGCCCTGATGCGCCGCTGCCAACGTCAGCGGTACGCGCAGCAGCAGGGTGCTGATACCAAGCGTCACCTGAAGCGCGAGCGCAGCCAGCAGAAGGTGGTTGGCCGCGCCGACGTCGGACGGCAGCGCCAGTTTCCGGATGCGCCACCAGAAGGCGGCGATCACGCCAATCAGCACGTACGCGACGAGCCGGTGATTGAACTGCACCGTGCCGACGTTCTCGAACAGATTCACCCACCACGGTTGCTGCGACCACATGCCGACCGGGAAGAACGACTCGCCCATCAGTGGAAAAGTGTTGTAGGCGAAGCCGGCGCGTGTGCCAGCCACCAGACCACCGGCGAGAATCGTAACGAACACGGCGCCGATCACCAGCCACGCAAAGCGCCGTAGTCCGGGCGCGGCGGCGACCGGTGTCGGTCGCAGCAAGTCGAGCATCAGCCAGAGCAGATAGGCATAGATCACCGCCGCCAGCCCAAGGTGCGCGGTGAGCCGGTAAGCGCTGACGCGCGGCGTATCCACCAAACCGCTGGCAACCATGAACCAGCCGAGCGCACCCTGCAGCCCTCCGAGCGCGAACACGCCGATCAACCTGGGCGTGAAGCCGGGCGGGATACGCTTTCGCCACCAGAAGTACAGGAAAGGTACCAGCACCACGAACCCGATCAGTCGCCCGAGCAGGCGGTGATAGTACTCCAGCCAGAAAATGCCCTTGAAGCCCTCGAGGTCCATGCCGCGATTGATCTTCTGGTACTCCGGCGTCTCCCTGTACTTTTCGAACTCTGCGAGCCACTCGGCTTCGTTGAGTGGCGGCAGGGCACCGATTACCGGCTTCCACTCAACGATGGACAGTCCGGAGTGCGTGAGGCGGGTGACGCCGCCGACGACCACCATGGCGAACACCAGCACGGCACAGACGAACAGCCACAGCGCGATGGGGCGCGTGTCGGCATGGGATATGCGATTGAGTGTGGGGTCCATCAGTATTTCCTTAAACACCAATGTTTCGTGCGAGGCAGAGTTCGTCGCGGCAAACGGCCGAGCATTCTAGCCAAATGCAAGCCGGCACGCTAAGGCGGGTGGATTGCCGGGCGAACGGCCAATCGGCCCAAGCTTGACCTACATCAAGTCATTTTTCCCAAGTCTCACTAACCTTCTGCAAGGTGTCTTGGTGCGGGCCGAGCAGGCCGGCGTCAGGGCGCGCAGTGGTTGCGGCTACGAAAACAACATTCACTCAGGAGGAGCGACCATGGCCGATCCGTCCGCACCGAAGTCCTCTCGCGAGGAACGCATTCCCACCATGCAGCGCATCCTCGACAACCCGTTCCTGCTGTTGTTCCTGGGTGTCGTTGTGCCTGCCGTGCTTTACATCCTCTGGGGGGTCATGGAAATCGTCCAGATCCCCATCGCCAAGTAGCGCAAGGAGACGACATGGCCATTCATCCTCCCAGCGAACGCGTGTGGTGGAACCTGCCGATCGCGCGCACCGAACTCATCTGGATCATCGTGGCTTTCCTGTGGGGCCTCACGATGTTCTTCATGATGATCTACTGGCACGGTTACGGGAAACAGAACCTCTCGAACGAGGCCTATCGCACCACCCCCGAGCAGTTCTCCGCCAAGGTTCAGGCGATGGTGGAAAAGTACAAAGTGCGCGAAGAAGCCGGCATACCGGTGGTGCGCCCGCCCCCGGGCTCGGAGGTGTACATGCTGGCGCGGCTGTGGCAGTGGTATCCGATTCTCGAGTTTGAGAAGAACCAGAGTTACCGCCTGCATCTGTCCTCGCTCGACTTGCAGCACGGCTTCTCGCTACAGCCCGTGAACATCAACCTGCAGATCCATCCGGGCTACGAAATGGTCCTCAGCGTCCAACCGGACAAGGCAGGCACCTACGGCGTCGTGTGCAACGAGTACTGCGGCCTCGGGCATCACCAGATGGTCGGTCGCATCTACGTGCTCGACAAGTAAGAGGGGGAACCAGACATGGCAACTGCAAGCGACTTTCGTACCTGTCCGACCACCGGCCTCAAGGTTCACCTGCCCGCCGAGCGGTTGATCAAGGCCAATGCGGTGGCAGCGGTAGTGTTCCTAGCGGTCGGCGGGCTGTTCGGCCTGCTGGTAGCACTAACGCGTTCGCCGTGGGCGGCACGCCTGCTGCCGGCCGACTGGTTCTATCTGGCGCTCACTGCGCACGGACTCGACGTGCTGATCGTGTGGATTATCTTCTTCGAGATGGCCGTGCTGTACTTCGCCTCGGCTGTGATTCTCAGTTCTCGAATCGCCGCCCCGCGCTGGGCGTGGACCGGCTTCGTGCTGATGGTCGTTGGCGCGCTCATCGTCAACGTCGCTGTGCTCCAGGGCCAGTCGTCGGTGATGTTCACGTCCTATGTGCCGATGAAGGCGGCTCCGCATTTCTACCTCGGCATCATCCTGTTCGCGGTCGGAGCGCTGATCGGCACTTTCGTGTTCTTCGGCACGCTGGTCGTCGCCAAGGACGAAAAGACCTACGAGGGGTCGATTCCGCTGGTGACCTTCGGGGCGCTGACAGCCGCCATCATCGCGGTATTCACCATCGCCTCCGGGGCGATCATCCTTATTCCGACGCTGCTGTGGTCGGTCGGGATCGTTTCGTACATCGATCCCCTGATGTACAAGACCGTGTGGTGGGCGATGGGGCACTCCTCGCAGCAGATCAACGTCGCGGCGCATGTGTCTGTGTGGTATGCGATCGCGGCCATGGTGTTCGGCGCCAAGCCCCTTTCCGAGAAGGTCTCGCGCATGGCCTTTCTCATGTACATCCTGTTTCTGCAGCTCGCTTCCGCGCACCACATGCTGGTCGAGCCAGGCGTATCGTCGACGTGGAAGATTTTCAACACTTCTTACGCAATGTATCTCGCGGTGCTGGGCTCGATGGTGCATGGCATGACCGTGCCGGGATCGATCGAGGCGGCACAGCGCGCCAAGGGGTACACCAAAGGGCTATTCGAATGGCTGCGCAAGGCGCCGTGGTCGAACCCGGCATTCTCCGGCATGTTTCTGTCGCTGTTGATCTTCGGTTTCCTTGGCGGTATCTCGGGCGTAGTGATGGGTACCGAGCAGATCAACCTCATCATGCACAACACGCTCTACACGCCGGGGCATTTCCACGCCACGGTGGTTGGCGGCACGACGCTCGCGTTCATGGCTATCACCTATCCACTCATCAATTTGATCTTCCGTCGTGAGCTGGTGATGAAAAAGGTCGCGCAGTTCCAGCCCTACGTATTCGGGTTGGGGATCATTGGCATCTCGCTGTTCATGATGGCCGCAGGCACACTCGGCGTATCGCGGCGTCACTGGGATATTACCTTCTCGGACGCGCCGCTTGCGTTCGACTACCCGGCGGCAGCGTTCCTGATGATGGGCCTGAACGGACTATCGGCGGTGCTCGCCGCGCTCGGTGGGCTCATGTTCGTCGCGGTCACGGTGGGTTCGATATTGTTCGGCGCCAAGATCGAGGGCGGCGCACCGGCGGCGAAGCCCAAGGCGGCACCGGCCGTGGCGCAGTACGGCAGCGTCCAGCATCCCGCAATTCCGGGCACGGTGGTGCTGGTCGCGATCTTCTTCATTTCCTTCGTGCTGTACTATTTCGTGAACTGGAAGTACCTGTCCGAGGTCTGGCCGCTGCGGTAAGGAACCGGCGGGTGGCATTGCCGCCCGCCGTGTCTTACGGCCGCATTGAGAGGCAGCATCATGGGAGAGACCATCCGGCTGTACTACGGGCTGTTCAAGTTGCGCATCGGCTTTGCCATCATGCTGTGCGCGCTCGCGGGCATTGCCATTACACCGGGCGCAGCACTGTCGGTTGGCCAGATCACCGCGCTCGCACTCGCGGTGCTGCTCGCCTCGGCCGCGGCCGGGGCCTTCAATCAGTACGCCGAGCGCGATCTTGACGTTCGCATGCGCCGCACGCGCGCGCGCCCGTTCGTCACCGGGCGCCTGCGCGCCGGACCGCGCTGGCTTGTCGGTCTCGCCACGCTGCTGCTGGTTGCGGTGCTGCTTGCCGTCGCCACCACCAACCTTCACGCGGCGCTCTATACGTTCCTTGGCGCCTTCGTCTACGGCGTCGTGTACACGCTGTGGCTGAAGCGCCGCACCTGGCTCAATATCGTGATTGGCGGGTTGGCCGGCAGCTTTGCTGTACTGGCCGGGGCTGCGGCAGTCGATCCGCAAATTGCGCCGGCGCCGCTGGTGCTCGCGGTGGTGCTGTTCCTGTGGACGCCGCCGCACTTCTGGAGCCTTGCGCTGGCTTACCGCGATGACTACGCCGCGGCAGGCGTGCCAATGTTGCCGGTGGTGGTGGGTGGGCGGCGCGCCGCGCGCGTCATTTTCGCTCACACCGTGAGTCTGGTGCTGTTGTCGCTGCTGCCGTTTGCCTACGGTGCAGGCTGGCTGTATCTTGCCGGCGCGGTCACCGGCGGCGCGTGGTTCGTCTGGACGAGCTATCAGCTCACGCGCAGTCCCGATCGCGTCCACGCGATCCGCAACTTCCATGCTTCGCTCGGCCAGCTTGGTCTTCTGCTCGCCGCGAGTCTGCTCGCGCCGATTGGTATTTAGCTTGCCGATGCCGCACCCTCATCGCCTGGCGCCGGTGCTGCTTGGCGCCCTGCTTGGTATTGGCGTGGCAAGTGCTGCACCGCCGCCTAACGAGCAGGAAGCACTCAAACTTTCGCAAGCCGCGATTGGCCGCACGCTCGGCGATCATCATTTCGTCAATACCGCCGGGCAGCCCGTTGCGTTGAGCGAGCTGCGCGGGCGTCCGCTGGTTGTGAGCCTGGTGTACACGAGTTGCCACGACACCTGTCCCACCATCACCAATCAGTTGTCGCGCATGCTGCCGATCGCGCGTGACGCCCTCGGAGCGGGGCGCTTTCGAGTCGTAAGTATTGGTTTCGACGCGCCCAACGATACCCCGGAGAGAATGCGCGCGTATGCGCGCTCGCGCGGTGCCGGGGCCGATGAGTGGTTGTTCCTGAGCGCTGACGCCGCGACCATCGAAGTGCTGACGCGCGAGCTCGGTTTCCAGTACTTCCCGTCTCCGCGCGGTTTCGATCACATTGCCCAGACGACAGTGGTCGATTCCAACGGGCGGGTCTACCGGCAGGTGTATGGCGATTCTTTCGAACCACCAGCGCTGGTTGAGCCGCTGAAGGAGCTTGTCTTTGGTACCGGCATGAAGTCCGGCAACGTATCCGGTTGGGCGGAAGGCATACGCCTGTTCTGTACCGTCTACGATCCAGCCTCCGGACGCTATCGCTTCGACTACTCGCTCTTCGTCACGCTGATTGTCGGCGTGATGAGTCTCGGCGCGGTCGCGATATTTATCGTGCGTGCCTGGCGTCACTCGCCGGCGCCAGAGGTTTCCCGGCGAACCGATACGCGGTAGGTTCACCAATCATGGGATTCAAGCAACGCCTGCGCATCGCCTGGGAGCGCCTCGAGGGTGCGTTTACACGCAGCTTCGGTCCCGCGTGGAATCCGTTCTTCCAGCTCGGGGCACTCGGATGGTTCTTCTACTGGATCGTCGCTGTCACCGGCATCTATCTGTTCATCTTTTTCGATACTGGTGTCACCAATGCCTACCAGTCGCTAGAGGAAATCACGCGTGCGCAGTGGTGGGCCGGCGGCGTGATGCGCAGCCTGCACCGCTACGCCTCGGACGCGCTGGTGGTCGTGATGACGCTGCACATGATCCGCGAGTACCTGCTGGACCGCCTGCGCGGGCCGCGCTGGCTCGCCTGGGTTACCGGCGTGCCGATGATCTGGTTCGTGTTCATCGCCGGCGTGACCGGCTACTGGCTGGTGTGGGACATGCTCGCGCAGTACGTCGCCATCGTCACCACCGAGTGGTTCGATGCACTGTCGATCTTCGGTGAGCCGATCGCGCGAAATTTTCTCAGCCCGACGCACCTGTCCGACCGGTTCTTCACGCTCATGGTGTTTGCCCACATTGTGGTGCCGCTGTTCCTGCTGCTGGTAATGTGGATCCACATCCTGCGCATGAGCGATGCCCGCATCAACCCGCCCAAGGGGCTCGCGATTGGCACCGGCGCGACGTTGCTCGTGTTGTCACTCGTGTTCCCGGCGGTTAGCCAGGCGCCGGCCGACCTCGCCGTGGTGCCAGCTACGGTGCAGCTTGACTGGTACTACCTCAATCTCTATCCGCTGTTCGACTATGTCCCGCGCCCGGTGATGTGGGTGCTCACGGTGGGCTTTTCCACCTTCCTGCTGCTGTTGCCGTGGTTGCCGCCGCGCCGGCGGGCACCGGCCGCGCTCGTGGACCTTGGCAACTGCAACGGTTGCGCGCGCTGCGCCGCCGACTGCCCATTTAATGCCATTACCATGCGCCCGCGCAGCGACGGCCTGCCCTACGAGCAGGAGGCCGCGGTCGACAGCGGCATGTGTGTCGCCTGCGGAATCTGTGCTGGGGCCTGCCCGACCGCCACCCCGTTTCGTCGGCGCGCGTTGCTGGTCGCCGGCATAGACTTGCCGCAGCTCACGGTGCGCGAGCTGCGAGCACGCACGCTTGCCGCGACGAGCGCATTGCGCGGTCCCGTGCGCGTGCTGGTGTATGGCTGCGCGCATGGCACGCGGCTCGCCGCGCTGCAGCAGCCAGGCGTGGCGACCGTGGAGCTGAGCTGCATTGCAGCACTGCCGCCGTCATTTATCGATTTCGTGTTGAGTGGCGATCACGCCGATGGCGTGTTCCTCACCGGTTGTCGAGAAGGCGACTGCCACCACCGTCAGGGCATCGAGTGGACGCGCCAGCGCCTGGCCGGCGAGCGCGATCCATTTCTGCGCGCACGCGTGCCGCGCGAGCGTCTGCATTGCTGCTGGTCGGGACTGGCCCAAACGGCGGTTGCGGTGCGCGAGCTCAGCGCGTTTCGCGAGCGCCTTGCCGCGCTGGCACCGGCCGAAGGCGGCACGCCGGCGGCGCGCGAGGAGGCGGGCCATGCCTAGTCCGCTCGCCTGGGCCGGACAGATCGTTGCCTACACCGCCTTCGGCGTCGGGATAGGCTATCTGTCGCTTTACCCCGCCTACACGCATCGCGATCCGGAGCAGGCGCAAATCAAGCTTTCCTTCGCGCATGCCGGTGCGCGCAAGGAGGATTGTCGGCGGCTGAGCTACGAGGAAATCGCCAAGTTGCCGCCCGGGCAGCGTCGCCCGCATGATTGCTCGCGCGAGCGCGTGCCGGTGACGGTCGAGTTGGAACTGGACGGCAAACTGCTCTACCGCGCGACGCTCGAACCCACCGGGCACGCACGCGACGGCGTGTCCGTGGCCTATCAGGCGTTTATGACAACCGCGGGTCGGCACGAATTGGTTGCGCGGCTGCGAGATGATGTGCAGGGACGCACATATGCCGCGGGCGCAGGACGCGAAGGAGCGGACAGGAAGTGGATTGGCGAGTGGAACTACGTTCACCGCGCGCAGATCGAGCTCGCGCCGCGCCAAAATCTTGCCATTGAGTTCCGCGCCGACAAGGGCGGATTTCTCATCCACTAGGGGGAGCACAAGCTATGGCACTGATCGACTGGCGCGAGGAATTCAGCGTGGGTGTAGCTGCCGTTGACCACGAACACCGGGAGCTGATCGCGCTCATCAATGAGGCGCATGCCGGTGTCAGTGCGGCCGAGGATGATGGTGTGTCAGCATTTCTTGGCGAAATCTACGCCAGGATCGCCGCCCATTTTGCGCTCGAGGAGCGGATCATGCGCGAGCGCCACTATGACCAGTTTGCCGCGCACAAGACCGATCACGAGCATTTACTCGACGATTTGCGCAACATGATGGATGACTACGAGCGCGAGCAGCGCTACGACGACGCACACCTCGCCGAGCGGCTGGTCGAGTGGTTCGGCAATCATTTCAAGACGCACGACGCACGGCTCCACAAGCACCTGCCGCACTGACCAGGTGGCTAGGGCGTCGACGGGGCGACAAGAAGATTGATAAGCTGAAAGGCGCCGAGCGCAAGCACAAGCAGCAGCACGAAGAAAATAAGCGTACGGTGCTCGAAGCGGCTTCCCCGTCGCACCTCAAACCACTCGAGCAGGCGATCGGCAGCCAAGTAGGCCAGGATTCCGACAACAGTGAAAGCGATCATCTCCACGGCAGGTGTCCTCCTCGCATCCGGCAATCCTAACCCACGCCGGGCATTTGTCCCGCGTGCTATCGACTTTGATTCAGGTCAAGGCCGCTGCGGCTCGTGTCTGGCTTGCTAGGGAACCCCAGCATGCCCAGTTTGCCATGAGATCAGCCCCGTCTCGCGCGTGGACGGCAGCGATACGCCGGCCCGGTTTCTGGCGCCGCCTCGCGCTCGCCGGCCTGCTGCTGTGCGCGGCGGGCCATGCCGCGGCAAGCGACCTCGCTGAACGCTACCCGCAGGTACGAGAGTTCTTTCCCAGTGCCGATCGTTTCGGGAGCTTTTCTGGTGATCCACGCGCGGCGCCCGTCTACGCCGGCAACAGGCTGATCGGTTACGTCTTCCTCACCAAGGACATGGTGCGCATCCCGGCCTACTCGGGACGACCGATCAACAATCTGATCGGTCTCGACATGGCCGGACGAATCGTCGGCGCGGCAATCGTCGAACACGAGGAGCCCATCCTGCAGGCGGGCGTGTCGGAGGCGGATCTCAAGCGTTTCGTCGATCAATACACCGGCAAGAACGCGTTTGACAAGATCAGTGTGGGCGGAGTCCGTGAAGGGCACGTCACCATTGACGCCATCAGCGGCGCGACCATCACCATGATGGTGGAGAACGCGACCATCACCGGCTCCGCGCGGCGCGTTGCCGAGTCGCGCGGGCTGGGCATGCCCGCCAAGACAGCGACCCCGCAGCTGGTCAAGCCGTCTGCGCCTGCAGCCAAGACACCCGCACCAGGCGCGGGCAAGGCGGAACCCGAGTCGTTACCCGTTACCCTCGCCGACGAACCGCTCTGGGTATTGGTGTGGTCGGAGCGCAAGCTCAAGATTGCGCTGCTCATGGCGGGGTTGGGCGTGCTGAGCCTTATCCTCATTTTTCAGGACTATCTTGCGAAACACCCGACTTTCCTGCGCTATGTGCGCAACGGATTCATGGTCTACACCGTGGTGTTCATTGGCTGGTATGCGCTCGGGCAGCTGTCGGTGGTGAACGTGCTCACCTTCGTGCACTCGGCCATGCACCAGTTCCAGTGGGACACGTTCCTGATCGATCCGATGCTGTTTCTGCTGTGGTCGTTCGTGGCGGTAGCACTGCTGCTGTGGGGGCGAGGCGTTTACTGTGGCTGGCTGTGCCCGTTCGGTGCCCTGCAGGAGCTGGTGTATCAGGTCGGGCAGTGGTTCAAGCTGCCGACCCACGAGTTCTCGCAGATGGTGCACGAGCGGCTGTGGGCCCTGAAATATCTGATCCTACTCGCGCTGTTCGGGGTTTCGCTGCAATCCATGAGTCAGGCGGAGTATCTCGCCGAGGTCGAGCCGTTCAAGACGGCGATCAACATGCACTTCCTGCGCGAGTGGGGTTACTTGCTGTACGCCGGCGGACTCGTGGCAGTGTCGGCCTTCAACCGCAAGTTCTACTGCAAGTACATGTGCCCGCTTGGCGCCGCACTCACGATTCCGGCCAAGTTTCGCATCTTCGACTGGCTGCGGCGCCACCGTGAGTGCGGCCGGCCCTGCCAGGTGTGCGCGCAGGAGTGCGAGGTACAGGCGATCCGCAAGAACGGAGAGATCAACCCGAATGAATGCCACTACTGCCTCGACTGCCAGGTGACCTACTGGAATGACCGCAAGTGCCCGCCGGAGGTGGAGCGGCGCAAACGGCGCGAGCGCGCCGGTCGCGCCCGCGAGCTGGTGGCCGGCATGGAGGAGACCATGGGCCGGGCGGGAATCGAGCAGGTGGCCGTGCCGCCACCCAAGCGGCGCGATCCGCCGGATCGGGGATCGGCCTGAGCCCCGGGAAAAAGACCGACGTCTGTACTGCGGCACTTTTGAGCAGCGTCAAGCGTTCTTGATCCATATCAAGGCCAAGCGTGGCGTCGTTTCGAACAATGGTCGGCACGAATTTCCCCGCAAACCCACATCCAACCGGGAGGAGTCCATGCACCACCCCAAACTTCTTGCTGCTGCCGTTGCTGCCATGGTGGCGTTGCCAACGGTGGCCATATCAGCCGAGGAAAAACCTTCCGGCCATCCCGGAACGCCCGAGACCGAGATGCGCTACAAGGGCGCGCCGGTGCCGATCAAGCCCGGCGAGGCGAAAGAGACCGTAACACCCGGTGCGCCGGCGCTCAGCAAGGCCGAGTTCGATCGCGCCAAGCAGATCTACTTCGAGCGCTGCGCCGGTTGCCATGGCGTGCTGCGCAAGGGTGCCACCGGCAAGCCGTTGACCCCTGATATCACCAAGGCCAAGGGTACTGACTACCTCAAGGTCTTCATCAACTACGGATCGCCGGCGGGAATGCCGAACTGGGGCACGTCCGGTGACCTTACTGATAAGGACATCGATCTCATGGCGCGCTTCCTGCAGCAGGAGCCGCCGCAGCCGCCGGAGTGGGGCATGAAGGAGATGAAAGCCAGCTGGAAGCTGCTGGTGCCACCCGACAAGCGGCCAAAGAAGCAGGAGAACAGCTACAACCTGAGCAACGTGTTCTCGGTCACGCTGCGTGATACCGGCGAGGTGGCGCTGATCGACGGCGACACCAAGAAGATCATCAACATCGTCAAGACCGGCTACGCGGTACACATATCGCGGCTCTCGTACTCCGGGCGCTATCTGTACGTCATCGGCCGCGACGCGCAGGTGAACCTCATCGACCTGTGGATGAAGACACCCGACAACGTTGCCGTGATCAAGGTTGGTCTCGAGGCGCGTTCGGTCGATACCTCGAAGTACAAGGGCTATGAGGACAAGTACGCGATTGCCGGCTCGTACTGGCCGCCGCAGTACACGATCATGAACGGCGACACCCTCGAGCCGATCAAGATCGTCGCCACCCGCGGCTACACCGTCGACACGCAGGAATATCACCCGGAACCACGTGTCGCCTCGATTGTGTCCTCGCACTTTCACCCGGAGTTCGTGGTGAACGTGAAGGAGACCGGGCAGACGTTGATGGTGAACTATGCCGACGTAAACAACCTCAAGGTCACCACGATCGGCACCGAGCGCTTCCTGCATGACGGCGGTTGGGATTCCACCAAGCGTTATTTCCTGGTGGCCGCCAACCAGCGCAACACCATTGCCGTGGTGGATGCCAAGGAAGACAAGCTGGTGAAACTGGTAAAGGACGGCGTCGGCAAGATTCCGCACCCCGGTCGCGGCGCCAACTTCGTCGATCCGAAGTTCGGGCCGGTTTGGGCCACGAGCCACCTCGGCGACGAGAGTATCGTGCTGATTGGCACCGATCCGGTGAAGCACAAGGACAACGCCTGGAAGGTGGTGCGTAAGCTCAAGGGTCAGGGCGGCGGGTCGCTCTTTATCAAGACTCACCCGAAGAGCGCGAACCTCTGGGTTGATAGCCCGCTCAATCCGGATGCCAATATCAGTCAATCGGTGGCGGTGTTCGATCTGAAGAACCTCGACAAGCCACTCGAAGTCGTGAAAGTCGCGGAGATGGCCAAGCTCGGCGAGGGGCCGAAGCGTGTGGTTCAGCCGGAGTACAACAAGGCCGGCGACGAGGTCTGGTTCTCGGTGTGGAACGGCAAGACCCAGGAGTCCGCTATCGTCATCCTTGACGACAAGACCCGCAAGCTCAAGACCGTCATCAAGGACAAGCGCCTGATTACGCCGACCGGCAAGTTTAACGTCTACAACACGCAGCACGACGTTTACTAACAAGCTGTCGGCCGGGGCGGGTGTTCCCGCCCCGGCCTCTTTGCCGGCAAGCGGGAGAGATTCGTGGTGCGCAGCGGACCAGCAGCTCGCATTCTTGGCGTCATTGCCGCCGCGTTCGTCGCGGGCACGGCGCTTTCTGACCCCACGCCCGAGCGCCAGTCACAACTGCAGTACCTGCTGCTGCAGGATTGCGGTTCCTGCCATGGCCTCACATTGAAAGGGGGGCTTGGTCCGGCGCTTACGCCGGTGGCGCTCGCGGGCAAATCCCCCGAGATGCTGCGTACCGTCATCCTGCACGGCAGACCGGGCACGCCGATGCCTCCATGGCAACCGTTTATCACTGCGGCAGAAGCGGACTGGCTCGTCGCGCGCCTGCTGGAGGGTTCATATGCGCGCTAGCGCGCTCTTGCTGGTGGCCGTGCTGGCAGGCTGTGCATCGCTTGAATATCGAGGTACCGGCGATCTGGGTATTGTCGTCGAGCGCGCCAGCGGATCGGTGCTCGTGGTGGACACGACCGCACGCACACAAATTGCGACGGTGAATGGTCTTGGCGATCTATCGCATGCCTCGGCAGTGTATTCGCGTGACGGACGCTACGCGTACGTGTTTGGACGTGACGGTGGCTTGACCAAGGTCGATCTGCTGCGCACGCGCATCGACAAGCGCGTCGTGCAGGCGGGCAACGCAATCGGTGGGGCGATCTCGCAGGACGGACGCCTCATCGCGGTCTCCAACTATCAGCCCGGCGGCGTGAAGGTGTTCGATGCCGAATCGCTCGACCTGCTGGCCGACATCCCGTCCGCTTACGGCAATGGCGCTACGCGTTCCAAGGTGGTGGGTCTGGTCGATGCGCCTGGCCAACGTTTCGTTTTCTCGCTCTTTGATGCCGGTGAGATATGGGTGGCCGAAATGCGCGACCCGAAGCGACCGCTGCTTCGCAAGTTCACGAACGTTGGCAAGCAGCCCTACGACGGTACCGTCACGCCGGATGGGCGCTACTACATGGCTGGGCTGTTCGGCGAGGACGGGCTTGCACTGCTTGATCTGTGGCAGCTGGAAAAGGGAGTACGCAAAGTGGTGCCGGGCTACGGGCGCGGCGAGCAAAAACTGCCCGTCTACAAGATGCCGCATATGGACAACTGGGCCATGGCTGGCGACACCACTTTCGTCCCGGCGGTCGGCCGCCATGAGGTGCTGTTGATCGATCAGCGCCGCTGGGAAGAAGCCGGCCGCGTCGCAGTAGCCGGCCAGCCGGTGTTTGTCGTGGCGCGACCGGACGGCCGCCAGCTTTGGGTCAATTTCGCGCCGCCACATAACGACACAGTGCAGGTGATCGACACTGTTACGCGCCAGATCGTGAAGACACTGAAGCCGGGCAAGGGCGTGTTGCATATGGAGTTCACGCCGCGCGGCGAAAACCTGTGGCTGTCGGTGCGCGATGACAACCGCGTCGCGGTCTACGACACCGAAACGCTCGAGACGGTGGCGACTCTTCCGGCTCAGCACCCAAGCGGAATCTTCTTTACAGCGCGCGCTAACCGGATCGGCCTATGAACGCACTCGACCAACGACTGCTGAATGACTTCCAGCGCGGGTTTCCGCTCACACCGACACCATACGCGGATATTGCGCGCGAGCTCGGCGTGACCGAGGACGAGGTGCTTGCGCGACTCAAGGCGCTCATGACGGCCGGTGCGGTGAGCCGGGTCGGCGCCGTGGTGCGGCCAAACACAGTGGGTGTCAGCACGCTCGCCGCCATGAGCGTTCCGGCAGCCGAGCTGGAAAGCGTGGCGGCGCTGGTGAGTGGCTATGCGGAGGTTAACCACAACTACGAGCGCGAGCATGAGATCAACTTGTGGTTTGTGACCACCGCGCCGGATGCGGCGCACCTGCAGCGAGTCCTTAATGAGATCGCCGCGCGCAGCGGCATCGAGGTGCTTTCCTTCCCGCTGCTGGAGGATTACCACATTGACCTGGGATTTGAGCTGAAATGGACCTGACCCTCGCCAATAGGGTGCGCGTTGATAGCACGAAGGTGGTTGATGACACGGACCGTCGACTGCTGGCGGCGATTCAGTCCGGTCTGCCGCTGGTGGCGCGCCCCTACGCCGAGATTGCGGGGCGTATCGGCGTCGCGGAGAGTGAAGTGATCATGCGGCTCAGCCGCTTGCAGGAAATCGGCGTGGTGCGCCGCCTCGGCGTAATTGTCCGTCACCACGAGGTTGGCTACGGCGCCAATGCCATGGTGGTGTGGGATGTGCCGGACACGCAGGTGCGCGAGCTCGGGCGTTGCCTCGCGGGCTTCGATTTCGTCACGCTCTGCTACCGCCGCCCGCGCCGTTTGCCGCAGTGGCGCTATAACCTCTACTGCATGATCCACGGGCGTGACCGCGAGGAAGTGCTCGCGCACCTTGAATGGATGGTGAACCGCTGCGGGTTGCAGGGCTTGCCTCATAGCGTGTTGTTCAGCCGACGCCGCTTCAAGCAGCGTGGCGCAAAGTACTTTGTAGAGGGGGACCGTGGACTCTCTTGACCGCGCCATTGTGAATCGCCTGCAGGGCGGCTTTCCGGTAAGCGAACGACCTTACGCCGACGTGGCCACCGAGCTCGGGACCAGCGAAGACGAACTGCTCGCGCGCATCGATACGCTGCTCGAATCCGGTGCGCTCACGCGCTTCGGGCCCATGTATCACGCCGAACGCATGGGCGGCGCATTGACACTGGCTGCCATGCAAGTGCCGGGCGAAGATTTCGAGCGCGTGGTGAAACGGGTCAATGCCCATCCCGAGGTGGCGCACAATTACGCGCGCGAACATGACTTTAATATGTGGTTCGTGCTCGCCACTGAGACGCCGGAACAAATCGCCGCGGTCATCGCCGCGATCGAACGCGAAACTGGCTATCGTGTGTACAACATGCCGAAGCTTGAGGAATTCTTCGTGGGCCTGAGGTTGGAGGCATGATGTCGCTCGCGCCAGACGTGTACGTCGAGGAGTCCGGTGCCACCGTACTCGATCGTACCGATCGCGCCATCATTCGGGCCACGCAGGCGGGATTGCCGCGTGTGCCGCGACCCTACCATGCGGTGGCACAGCAGATTGGCGTGAGCGCCGAAGAAGTCATGGCGCGCCTGCGCCGCATGCTGGAAGTCGGCATTATTCGCCGCATCGGCGCAGTGCCGAATCACTATGCGCTCGGCTACCGGGCCAACGGAATGACGGTATGGAACGTGCCGGACGAACGAGTGCGCGAGCTTGGCCGGCGCATTGGTGCGCTCCCGTCCGTGAGCCACTGCTACCATCGGCCGCGCCACCTGCCGAATTGGCCATACAACCTGTTTGCCATGGTGCATGGCCACGACCGCACCGAGGTCGAGGCGGAGGTGGCCGCGATCGCGCGCTTGCTCGGCGATGCCAACCGTGGGCATGCGGTGCTCTATAGCAGCAGAATTCTCAAGAAAACCGGATTGCGCATCGGGGGCTGACCGTGTTCCGCATCTCGCAGTACATGCAGGAAATTGCACAGCCGACGCCCGTCGGGCCCAAACGCAACCCGCCAGGACCGGTTGTCATCTGGAATCTGATCCGGCGCTGCAACCTCACCTGCCTGCACTGCTATTCGATTTCGGCTGACAAAGATTTTCCCGGCGAACTCACGACCGACGAGGTCTACCGGGTCATGGACGACCTTAGTGCTTTCCATGTGCCGGTGTTGATCTTGTCAGGCGGTGAGCCGCTTATGCGGCCGGACATCTTCGATATTTCACGCCGTGCCAGGGACATGGGCTTTTATGTCGGCCTCTCCACCAACGGCACGCTAATCGATGAGGCCATGATCGAACCGATCGCGGCCGTCGGATACGACTACGTGGGAATTTCTATTGACGGCATCAAGGCGACGCATGACCGGTTCCGCAGGCGCGAGGGCGCGTTCGATGCCTCGATGCGGGCAATCCGTCTGTGCCGTGATGCCGGCATCAAGGTTGGCATGCGCTTCACCATGACCCAGGACAACGCGGCGGAGCTGCCGCAGCTCCTGCAACTCATGGAAGACGAGGGTATCGACAAGTTCTACCTTTCGCACCTCAACTATGCGGGGCGCGGCAATATCAATCGCAAGCATGACGTCATCCTCAACACCACGCGCTGGGCGCTCGACGTGTTATTCGAGAAGTGCTGGGAGTACACGCAGCGTGGACTCAAGAAGGAGTTTGTTACCGGTAACAACGACGCCGACGGTGTCTATCTGCTGTTCTGGGTGCGCGAACACTTTCCAGGCCTCGAGTCGCACATGCGTGCCAAGCTCGCGCAGTGGGGTGGCAACTCGTCCGGAGTGAACATCGCCAACATCGACAACCTCGGCAACGTGCATCCGGACACTTTCTGGTGGCACTACTCGCTCGGCAACGTGAGAGAGAGGCAGTTCTCCGCGATCTGGCAAGACACCACTGATCCGCTTATGGCGGGTCTCAAGGCGAACCCGCGCCGGCTAAAGGGACGATGCGGTCAGTGTGGCTACCTGGACATTTGTGGAGGCAACACACGCGTGCGCGCCCATCAGCTCACCGGTGATGCCTGGGCGGAGGACCCGGCCTGCTATCTGACTGACGAGGAGATCGGTGTCTCGCACGGTGGCGAACGGCTCAGGCTGACCCCCTACAAGCGTCAGAAGGCAGTTCTCCGGCGCTAACGCCCCGGCTCTCTTCCCCCAAGCCGCCGGATCGGCCGGATTGCCGTCTCCAGGGCGCCATAGCGTGCCACGGTCACCCGGATTTGACGCAAGTCAATAAATCGGCCGATGCGATGTGGGACATTGCATCGATATTTCAGTTTTGGCCGTTGCTGCCGGGTACAAACCGGTCTCTACATCACCGAACAGCGCCAGTACGCGGGCGATCGGCCTCGGCGCTGCGGATGTGGCTCGGAATTTGGTGCGTTTGACGTTAACGAGGGCGTGTCTTTTTCTAAGGAACTGAAATGTCCGCGGAACCGTTGTTCATCGTGTTGTGCTCCCCGGAGCACGAGAAAGTCCAGATGGCCGCCATGCTGGCGTCGGTCGCCGCGGTTTCTGATCGGCCCGTGCACCTGTTCGTGAGCATGAATGCGCTGCTTGTGTTCCGCAACGGGATCTCCGCCAACGAACGCTATCAGGGCGGGGCGATGTCGAAACTGATGCGCGAAAAGAAGGCGCCGGATCCGATCACCATGCTAAAGCAGGGCAAGATGCTTGGCCAACTCACCGTTAATGCCTGCTCGATGGCTCTGGATGTCACCGGCCTTGGTCTCGACGACCTTGAGGCCGAGGTGTTCGATGGGCAGCTCGGGCTGACCAAGTACCTGGCTGACGCCGAAGCTGGCGAGCTGTTGTTCATTTGAGGTCCTGCCTCGGGAGGTTGCTCAACATGGCACAGAGACAAGTCATCGATGCGCGCGGGGCGTTTTGTCCCGGGCCACTCATGGAGCTGATTGCCGCGCTCAAGCTCGCGAACGTTGGAGAAGAGATCGAAGTGTTGTCGTCGGACCACGGCTCGATCAAGGACATTCCCGAGTGGGTCAAGAAGGTCGGTCACGAAATGGTCGGTATCGACCAGAAAGACGGCTATGCGGCGATTATCGTGAAGAAGGCGAAGTAACCCTGGTCCCGCGCGAAGCGCGGGCCTCTAACCTAGGCGCCGCAGCCGGCGCTATCGATCAGGAGCGGAACCATGCCAAAAAAGATACTCATTGTCGGTGGCGGTTTGGCAGGCACGATCGTGGGCAATGGCCTGTGCCGCAAGATTGGTCCGGAGCTTGCCAAGGGCGAGGTGGTCATCACCATGCTCGGGGCCACCGATCAGCACATGTACCAGCCCGGGCTTCTGTATGTCCCGTTCGGTCGCATCCGCGAACCTGACCTGTTCCGCGATCAACGCAAGGTGCTTGACCGGCGCGTGGTGTTTCACGTCGATCCAGCGACTAAAGTCGACGTCGCCAAGCAGGCGGTAACCACAAAATCCGGCCGCACCTTTGACTATGACTACTTGGTGCTTGCCACCGGCTCGCGCACCATGCCGCAAAACATCCCCGGCATGGCCGAGGCGGCGCACTGGTTCTACGACCTGGAACCGGCGCGCAAGATGCGCGATGCACTCGCAAAGTTCGAAGGCGGCAAGGTGGTCATCAACGTGAATGCGCCGCACAAGTGCCCGGTGGCACCGCTCGAGATCACCTTCATGTTGTACGAGTTCTTCGAGTCGAAGGGCATACTCGACAAGGTGCAGTTGACCTATACGTATCCGATCGGCCGGCTGCACGCTCTCGAACCGGTTGCCCACTGGGCCCTGCCAGAGATGGAAAGGCGCGGCATCAAGTACGAGACCTTCTTCAACACCAAGTCGGTCGATCCCAAGGCCAAGACCATCACCTCCGAGGAGGGCGTGACGCTGCCGTTCGATTTGCTCGTCACCATTCCGCCGCATCAGGGCCAGCAGGTGATCGTCGATTCCGATCTGGGTAAGGGTGGCTGGGTGCCGACGAATCCGAAGACATTGCACCGCGAGGGCTCGACCAACGTGTTCGTCGTGGGCGACACCACGAATATCCCGATCTCGAAGGCCGGCTCGACTGCGCACTTCGAGGCCGATACGCTGATCGACAATCTGGCGTCCTTGCTTACCGAGGGGCGCTGGGCGCGCGACTATGACGGCAAGGTGTACTGCTTCGTCGAGACCGGCCTCAAGACGGGTACCTATGTATGGTTTAACTACACGACGCCGCCCAATCCTGGTCCGCCGTCGCAGATGATTCACTGGTTCAAGCTTGCCTACAACCGGTTGTACTGGTTGTCGGCGCGCGGGCTACTGTAACGGGAGGCAATCATGGCCAGCACAGCACAAGAAACGACCGGCAAGCTCGACGCGACCGATTTGCAACGCGGATTGCAGGGCGCAGCCGACGCGCTCAGCGACCAGATGATCGAGCGACTCGCAATTACCGCGGGCAACATCGGCGAAATAGCCGACCGCCTCAACGAGCCTGATACGCGCGAAGCGGTTCACGTACTGCTCGACGAGCTTACCCGGCTGCACAAGGCGGGCGGGCTGACTGCGCTGTTCGAGTTGGTGCATGCGTTCGGTGCCGCGCGCAATTCGATGAGCGACCAGATGCTGGAGCGCCTCGCCATCTTCGCCGAGCACATGGTGACGAACGTCGCCAACGAGGAAACCGCCGATCTGTTCCAGACCTTTGCGACGGCGCTGTTCAACGCACAGCAGAAGACCGAGGCCCAACCGGCGCGCGGCGGACTGCTGAGTGCGATGCGTCTGTTGTCTGCACCCGAAACGCAGGCCTCCCTGAACTTCTTGCTGGCGTTCGCCCAGGGGCTGCAGCGCGGCACACCAGCGTTCAGGTAGGGTGTTGAGCTTTCGGGTCGGAGCGCCTGACATCGCAGGGGCGTGCATTCAGTTCGGTTGACGGAGGTCGTCGAGCGCCGGCGTCTGCCGCTGTTCTTCCCCGATCGCCGGGGCTCGGATCCGTGGCCAGGTTTCGGGCCGGGTCGCGCGTGCTTACAATGCGCGGGTGATTGAACTGACCCCCGCGGAACGCACAGCGCTGGTCGAGCTACTGGCCGGTAGTCGCTGGGCAGCGCTTGCCACGGCGCGCGATGAGGAGCCGCTCGCCTCGTGGGTTGCTATCGCGGCAGATGCCGAACCCGGCCAGTTCCTGTTGCATCTGAGCCACCTCGCGTTGCATACCCGTTACCTGTTGGTGAATTCGCGCGCATCGCTTGCCTTCTCGGAGCCGGATCGCGATCCCGGCCGCGACCCCCAGACGCTTGTGCGCGTGAGCCTAACCGGCCGAATAGTGGAAATCGTGCGCGATAGCGCTGACTATCTTGCCGCCCGTGCACGCTACCTCGCGTCACTGCCGCATGCCGACGTGCAATTCGGGCTTGGTGACTTCTATCTGATGCGTTTTGAAACTGAAAGCGCGCGCTTCGTGCCCGGCTTTGGACGCGCACACCGCCTTGGCATCGAGACGCTCCGGGACCTGCTCACCCATGAACAATGAAACACCATGAGCCTGCTCATGCCTGACAAGCGTGTTCTGTCCATATTGCTGCTGTTTCTTGCTCCGATACTTGGCGCAAGAGCCGCCGACACCAAGCCCGATGTTGTCAAGCTCTACGGCATGCATTGTGCGAGTTGCCATGGGGCGGACCGCCTCGGCGGGATTGGCCCAGCATTGCTTCCTGAGAATCTGTCACGCCTCAAGAAGCCCGAGGCGGTAAAGACGATCACTAGCGGGCGTGCTGCGACCCAGATGCCGGGTTTCACAGGCAAACTGAAGGAAGACGATATTGCTGCCCTGGCCGCGCTTATTTACGCGCCGCTGCCCAAGCCGCCGGTGTGGGGCGAGACGGAAATTCGCAAGAGCCACGTCGTCCATGTGAAGTCCGGGACCTTGGTGGACAAGCCAATATTCAAGGCCGACCCACTTAACCTATTTGTAGTGGTGGAGCTTGGTGATCATCACGTCACGCTGCTCGACGGCGACAAGTTCGAGCCCATTGCGCGTTTTCCCACGCGCTTCGCTTTGCACGGCGGACCGAAATACTCGCCGGATGGGCGCTTCGTTTACTTCGCCTCGCGCGATGGCTGGGTGTCGAAGTACGACATCTGGAATCTGAGGTACATCGCCGAGATCCGGGCCGGTATCAACACCCGCAATCTCGCAGTCTCGGCCGACGGCAAGTACGTGCTGGTCGGTAACTACCTGCCGCACACGCTGGTGGTGCTGGACGCCGCGGATCTGAAGCCGCTCAAGATCATTGAAGTGACCGACGATAAAGGCGCGAGTTCGCGGGTCTCGGCGGTCTACGATGCTGCTCCGCGCAAGAGTTTTATCGTGGCGCTCAAGGACATTCCGGAGGTGTGGGAGATTCCCTACGATCCCAAACACGAGCCGGTCTATCGTGGCTACGTGCACGACTTCCGTTCCGCCGAGGCGATTCCCGAAGAAGGCCCATTCCCGGTGCGGCGTATCAAACTGGACGACTATCTGGACGATTTCTTCTTTGACCCGCCGTACAACAACCTGATTGGCGCCGCGCGGAATGCCAGGAACGGGCAGGTTGTAAGCCTCATCGTAGGTCGCAAGATCGCCGATATCGATCTGCCGGGCCTGCCACACCTCGGCAGCGGCATCACTTGGGATTACCAGGGCCGACCGGTGTTGGCCACTCCCAACCTGAAGGAAGGCACGATTTCGGTGATCGATATGAAGGACTGGAAAACCATTGCGCGCATCGAGACGCTCGGTCCCGGATTCTTCCTGCGCTCGCACGAGCACACGCGCTATGCCTGGGCCGACAACATGATGAGTAAAGCCAAGGACACGATCGAGATCATCGACAAGCAGACGCTTAAGGTCGCGCGCACGCTCACGCCCGCGCCCGGCAAGACCGCCGCCCACACCGAGTTCACGCGCGATGGAAAATATGCGCTGGTGTCGATCTGGGAAATGGACGGTGCGCTGGTGATCTATGACGCGCAGACCTTCAAGGAAGTGAAGCGCCTGCCGATGAAGAAGCCCTCCGGCAAGTACAATGTCTATAACAAGATCACGCGCTCTGAAGGAACTAGCCACTGATCCGTTGACTGGATGGGGCATTCGAGTCATTTCCCGGGAAAGGAGGTCATCATGAGAACTCTCTTGTGCGCAGGGGCCGTGCTTCTGACGCTATTGTCTGGCACGGTTGCCGCGAAGGAAGTCGCCGGGGTGCAGGTGGCAGAAGCTTCACGCGTTGACCATATCGCGCTGGTGCTGAATGGCGCGGGGGTGCGGACGAAGTTCTTCGTCAAGGTGTACGTCGGCGCATTGTATTTGCCGAAGCGCGAAGCGCAGGCAGCCACCATTCTCGCCGCGGACGGCCCGTGGAGCGTTTATATGCATTTCCTCCACAGCGAGGTGGAAGCGAAGAAACTGGTGGGGGCCTGGAACGACGGCTTTGAGGCAAACCTCGCCGACGCCGATCGAGCACAGCTCGCCGAGCGGATCGCGGCTTTCAACGCGCTGTTTCGCACGGTGCGTCGAGGCGAAGTCATCCGCATTGATTATTCGCCTGTTGCCGGCACGCAAGTCGCCATTCAGAACGAGGTGCGCGGCACGATCCCCGGAGCGGATTTCGCACGTGCGGTGCTGGGCATCTGGCTCGGCGACAAACCGGCCGACGCGGGCCTGAAGCGTGCCATGCTGGGAAGCGAGTAGCGCCCGAGGGCAAGTAGCCAAGCAGTCTTCGACCACTTCCATTGCGAAAGCCGTTTCCGGGAAGAGCCGCTGACACCAATTATGGATTTGGACTGGCCGCGCGGTGCCGATGCCTCCTCACCGCGTGCAGGTTTGACGTGCGTCAATGCCGGCGCGGATTCCTGTGCGTAGGGTGAGTAAGGCTTCCGGCAACCCGCCTTTTTGCAGGGAGGGGCCCCTCCATGACCGCCAAGAAGATTCTGTTCCGCTCCCAGGCGCGGGAGAAGATTCTGCAAGGTGCCACACAGCTCGCCGATGCGGTTCGCATCACGCTCGGCCCCAAATCCAAGTCCGTCCTGATCCAGAAGAAGTGGGGCACGCCCTTGGTGTGCAATGACGGCGTTACTATCGCCAGGGAAACCGAGCTCGAAAATCCGGAGGAAGATCTCGGCGCTCGAATGCTGCGCCAGGCGGCCGAGAGGACCGGCGAGGCGGTCGGTGACGGCACCTCGACCTCGACCATCCTCGCGCACGCAATCCTGGCCGATGGAATCCGCAACGTGGTGGCGGGCGCAAGCGCCATTGATTTGAAGCGCGGACTGGACCGTGGGCTCAAGTCCGCCGTCGAGTCGCTGCGCACTCTCTCGCGTCCGGTACAGACGCGGCTCGAGAAGGCGCAGGTCGCTACCATCTCTGCACATAACGATCCCGCAATCGGCGAGCTGGTGGCCGAGGCGATGGAGAAAGTCGGCGGCGAGGGCGTGATCACGGTCGAGGAGTCCAAGACAACCGAGACGGTACTGGACGTGGTGGAGGGCATGCAGTTCGACCGTGGCTACATCTCCCCCTATTTCATGACGAACGCCGAGAAGATGGAGGCCGTGCTGGAGGATGCCTACGTCCTCCTGTGCGACCGCAAGATCGCCAGCCTCAAGGATCTGCTACCAGCGCTCGAGCAGGTCGCCAAGGCCGGCAGGCCTATCTTGTTTGTGGCCGAGGATGTCGAGGGCGAGGCGCTCGCCACGCTAATCGTCAACCAGATCCGCGCGGTGCTGCGAAGCTGCGCGGTCAAGGCGCCCGGTTTCGGCGACCGGCGCAAGGATATGTTGCAGGACATGGGGGTCCTGACCGGTGGCCAGGTGATCGCGGAGGAACTTGGGCTCAAGCTCGAAGAGGTGCAACTCGCTCAGCTTGGGCGTGCCAAGCGCATCGTCGTCGACAAGGACCATACCACCATCATCGGTGGGGCCGGCGACAAGCAGGCGATCGACGCGCGCGTTGCCCAGATTCGCGCGCAGGTCGAGAAGGCCACCAGCGATTACGACAAGGAAAAGCTCGAAGAGCGTCTCGCCAAGCTCGCCGGCGGTGTCGCCGTGATCCGCGTCGGTGCCCCCTCCGAAGCCGAAATGAAATCAAAGAAGGAGGCGCTCGACGATGCCATCAGCGCCACCAAAGCAGCGGTGGCTGAAGGCATAGTGCCGGGCGGTGGACTGGGGCTGCTTCGCGCCACCAACGCCGTGGCGCGCGAGGAGGCGAGCGCCGAAGGCGACGAAAAGACCGGCCTGCAGATCTTGCGACGCGCGCTCGAGTCCCCGGCCCGGCAAATCGCCGAGAATTCTGCAGTCGACGGCGGCGTGGTGGTGAACCGCATGCTGACCAGCGAGGGCAATCTTGGTTTCGATGCCGCACGCCAGGAGTACGTCGATTTGGTGCAGGCAGGCATTATCGACCCCACCAAGGTGGTGCGCATCGCGCTCGAAAACGCCGTGTCAGTGGCGAGCGTACTACTGCTTACCGAGGCGACCATGACCGAGATTCCGGAAAAGGAAAAACCGTCTGGTGCCGGCGTGCCGGAAATGTAGGACCAACCCACCACCCTCGTTGTTGCCCGCTACCGGGCTAGCTTCCACGGAGTACGTGCACCGCCAGTGGCACGATGCTGGCGGTGAACCGGAGATTGCTCAGCAGAGCGGGGAATCTTTCCCGTACAATAGGTCGCCTCCCGGACACAGCGCGCACTGTCATGTTTCGGATTCGCAAGATCGAAGACGATATTTCGCCGGCCAATCGCGAGGCCATTCGCCAAGTGGTAGAAATCATGCGCGCACAGTTCTCGCGCATCCCGCAAGCTGATCTCGACAAGCTGCCCAGGCAGCTGCACGACCCGTTGCGTTACCGATACCGCACCATCCTGTTTGTTGCCGAGGACACGCCTGGGCGCGTCAAGGGTTTCGCGCTGGTGCTGCACATGCCGGATCTCGACATCTGCTATCTGGAGTTGCTCTCGGCCGCGCCGACTCGCACTGGTGGCGGAATAGGGGCGGCGTTGTACGAACGGTCGCGCGAAGAGGCCGCATCGCTGCGCGCGATCGGGCTCTTCTTTGAGTGCAAGGTAGACGAACCGGCACTCGTGCGCGATCCGAAAGAGCTCAAGCAAAATATCGCGCGCATTCGCTTCTATGAACGCTACGGGGCCCGCCCGATCATCAACAATGATTATGCGACACCGGTGAAGCCGGGCGATGAGAACCTGTTCTTTCTCGTATTCGACGGCCTCGGTCATCGTGTGACCCTGCGCCGCGAGCGCGTGCGGCGCGTGGCCACGGCGGTGCTCGAGCGCAAGTATGGTGAGCTGTTCACGCCAGCCCATATTGCCCGGATAGCCAATTCGTTTGTCGATGATCCAATCGAGCTGCGGACGCCAAGGTATTTTCGCCGCCGGGCACGCCCTGTCGCAGCGTTATCGACCGCCCGGTCAGTCGCGCTGATCGTGAACACGGGCCACCAAATTCACCATGTGCGCGAGCGCGGCTACCTGGAAGCACCCGTGCGCCTGTCGACCATCCTCAGTGCACTGAATCGGACCAGGTTGTTTCGGCGTATGCCCCCCAAACTTTTTCCGGAACGCCATATCACGGCGGTGCATGACAAGGACTTTGTGAACTACCTGCGCCGCGCCTGCGCGGGATTGCCGGCTAACCGGGCAATCTACCCGGAGGTCTTTCCAATACGTAACGCGACGCGTCCCCCGAAACGGTTGCCGCAGCGTGCCGGCTACTATTGCATCGATCCCTTCACGCCCTTGAGCCGAAACGCCTATCTTGCGGCCCGCGGCGCGGTTAACTGTACGATGACCGGTGCGCAGTCGCTGCTCGATGGTTTTCACTTTGCCTACGCGCTGGTACGGCCACCGGGCCATCATGCGGAGCGCCGCGCGTTCGGAGGTTTCTGTTATTTCAATTCGGCTGCGGTGGCAGCGCATTTTCTGAGTGCCATCGGACGCGTAGCCGTCCTCGATATCGATTTTCATCACGGCAATGGCACGGAGAACATCTTCAATGAGCGGGCAGACGTGCTCACGCTTTCGATCCACGGTGACCCGGATTTCAACTATCCGCACTTCAGTGGTTTCGACGACGAAATGGGTGCTGGCGCCGGTCGCGGCTTCAACGCGAACTATCCGTTGCCCGAACATGCGACTGCCGAACGCTATCGGGCAACCCTGAAAAAGGCGCTCGCGCGGATACGAGAGTTCGATCCGCGCTATCTGGTGCTGTGCCTTGGTCTCGACACGGCCAAGTCAGATCCGACCGGCACCTGGTCGCTGGCTGGCGCGGATTTCGAGGCCAATGGCGAGTTAATCGGTGCCCTGAACATTCCGACCCTGATCGTGCAAGAAGGCGGTTACCGCACGCGTACGCTTGGCACCAACGCGCGCCACTTCTTTGAAGGTTTGGTTGCGGGCCATGCCAATCGGGCATCTGGTGGCAAACGCCGTGCGCCAGGCGAATGAGGCGCGCATGAGGCGACGCGTCTCGTCGCCGTTTCTGAAGCAGGGTTCGGCGCTCATCTGCCCGAGGGTTCGGGTCCGACCGGAATTATTGACGGGCCTGCGCTTTTCCGTTTCTATTGCGCCCTGACGAAGTTCCGTTCCTGCGTATCCGTCCGGAGTCCCGCCCTGTTCAGCCAGCACAAAGAGAGCCGCTTTTGGATCACGGCAATATTGATCTTTGCCGCGGTCGCAGGTCTCGGTGCCTGCGCAAGCCCCGGCGAGGTGCTGATGGCGCGCGTCGGCAATGCCGTGCTCGACCAGGACGATCCGCAGCTCGTTGCCGAGGGTGCACCGGCGTATCTGTTGCTGGTTGACGGACTGATCGCCGACGATCCCGAGAACGTTGAGCTGCTACTCGCCGGCGCGCGTCTTTATGGCGCCTATGCCTCGGCGTTCACGTCTGAGCCCGCGCGCGTGCAAAGCATGACCAGGGTTGCACGCCGCTATGCCGAGCGCGCACTGTGCGCCTTTAGCGATGTGGCATGCAGCCTGCGCGACGCCCCTTACGATGCGATGGCTGCGCCGCTGAGCAAGTTCAAGGCAAAGCCCAGTCATACCAACTTGCTCTATGGGTACGCAGTCGCATGGCTTGGCTGGATTCAGGCGCGCAGCTCCAACTGGACCGCGATTGCCGAGCTCCCAAAGGTAAAACTTGTCTTGGAGCGCGTCGCGAAACTTGATCCCGAGCACGACAATGGTGGTGTGCAACTCTATCTCGGCGTATTGGAGAGCCTGATACCAGCCGTCTCCGGTGGCAAGCCGGAAGTCGCGCGAGCCTACTTTCAAGCTGCAATCGATATTTCCGTGGGACGTAACCTGACGGCGAAGGTCATGTACGCGGAGTACTTTGCACGTCCCCGGTTCGATCGCGCTCTGCACGATCGATTGCTGAAAGAGGTGCTTGCAGCTGATCCGCACGTTTCAGGACTGACGCTGATGAACACGCTCGCTCAAGGGCGCGCGCGCGATTTGCTCGCCAGCGCAGACAAGTATTTCTAGCCGGAGTAACTTCAGGAGAGGACATGACGCGGATATCAAAATTTGTCGCCGCGCTATGCGGATTGCTGATAGGCGGCAATGCCGTCGCGGCCACGACCACCTTCAAGGTGGCTACCATTGTTCCGGATGGCACCTACTGGATGACGCGCATCCGCGCCGCAGCCGATGAGGTAGCCAGTCGCACCGAGGGGCGCGTGCAGTTCAAGTTCTATCCCGGCGGTGTGATGGGCAACGACGAGGCCGTACTGCGCAAGATCCGGGCCGGCCAGCTGCATGGCGGCATGCTCACGGGTGGCAGTCTCGGCGCCGTGTATCCCGACACGCAAATCTACAGTCTGCCGCTGTTGTTCAATTCCTTTGCGGAAGTCGACTATGTGCGCGCCCGCATGGATGCGCTAATCCTGCAGGGGCTCGAGAAGAACGGTTTCATTGGATTCGGTATTGGCGATGGTGGCTTCGCGCTGGTGTTCGCCACCGATCCCGTGCGTAGCGTAGATGACATGAAGGGTCGCAAGGTCTGGATTCCACCCAACGATCCGATCACACGGGCCATGTTCGAGGCCGCCGGCCTATCGCCGGTGATGCTGCCGCTTTCTGACGTAATGACCGGACTGCAGAGCGGAATGATCGATACCATGGGCTCGTCGCCGGTCGGCGCAGTCGCGCTGCAGTGGTACACCAAGCTCAAGTACGCTACCGACACGCCACTGCTCTATCTTTACGGCATTGTCGTTGTCGACAAGCGCACTTTCAGCCGATTGAACTCCGCGGACCAGGCGGTAGTGCGCGAAATCATGGGCAAGGCGATGAAGGACATGGATGTTAAGAATCGCGCGGACGATCGCGGCGCGCGCGACGCCCTGCGCCATGAGGGGTTGGAGTTTGTCGCCATTTCGCCACAGGGCCTGGCACAGTGGAAGGACGTCGCGCGAAAGGCGCGGGAGAATCTCGCCCGCAGTGGCGCCTACAGCGAAGCGATGCTTAAGACGCTGCAGGGCCACTTGAACGACTTTCGCGGCAAGCAAAAGGCCGCACGCTGAGCGCCATGCTGGCGCGGCTGCGGTGGATCATGAACCGGATCGAGGACACTGTCCTCGTGCTCGTTCTGGGCGGCATGATTCTGTTTGCGGTCCTGCAAATCGGACTGCGCAATTTCTTCGACACCGGAATCCTTTGGTCGGACCCGCTCGTGCGGGTGCTGGTACTTTGGGCCGGGTTGATCGGCGCGATGGTGGCGGCGCGGCTTGACCGCCACATCGTCATCAGTGCACTAGCGCATTTCATGAATCCGCACTGGAAGTTGGGTGCGCGTGTAGTGACGGATCTCGCCGCAGCGGTGGTCTGCCTCGTGGTGACGTGGGTGTCATTGCGCTTCGTGTTCGCCGATTATGTGGCCCGGACAATGGCCTTCGCAGCCGTGCCGGCCTGGGTATGTGAAATCATCATTCCGATCGCGTTTCTGGTAATGGGCGTGCGCTACGCGCTGCACAGCCTCGACAGGGCACGGGAGCTGCTGGGGCGCGCGGCGTGATCCTCGCTACGTTGGGATTGCTGGCATTGGCCGTGCTCGGCATGCCGCTATTCGCGGTGATCGCCGCACTCGCATTGCTCGGATTCTATTCGTCGGACATTGATCTTTCCGTCGTCGCGATTGAACTCTATCGCATGGTTGATAATCCGGTGTTGGTCGCGATTCCGCTGTTTACCTTCACCGGGTTTCTACTGTCCGAAAGCCGCGCCTCGCACCGGTTGGTGCGGCTCACCGAGGCGTTTCTCGGCTGGTTGCCCGGTGGTCTCGCAATCGTGGCGCTGTTCGCTTGCGCCATATTTACGGCCCTGACGGGTGCGTCGGGCGTCACCATCATCGCTATCGGGGCACTGCTTTACCCGGCGCTCAAGGAGGGCGGTTACCAAGAACGTTTCAGTCTGGGTCTGTTGACCTCATCCGGCAGTCTCGGCCTGCTGTTTCCGCCGTCGATCGTGCTGATTATCTACGGGGTCATTGCCCAGCAGCTGAATCTTGGCCAGCCGATCTCGATTGACGACATGTTTCTCGCCGGCCTGTTGCCAGGTCTACTGATGCTGGCAATGCTCTCCCTCTACGGAATATGGGCCGGTTGGCACGTCCCGCGACGCCGGATGGCCTTTTCGTGGGGCGAGGCTCTTGGTGCACTGCGCGAGGCGATTTGGGAGTTGCCGCTGCCGGTAATCGTGCTGGGGGGCATCTACAGCGGTCTGTTCGCCGCCTCCGAGGCGGCCGCGGTCTCGGTGCTATACGTGCTGATCATCGAGGTGCTGGTCTATCGTGAGATCCCGCTACGCGATCTGCCACGCATCATGCGCGAGTCGATGGTGGTGGTGGGCGGTGTACTGATTATTCTCGGTGTGGCGCTCGCCTCGACCAACTGGCTGATCGATGCCGAGGTGCCCATGCACTTGTTCGAGTGGGTGCGCGCGCATGTTGATGATCGACTTACCTTCCTGCTGTTGCTCAACATATTTCTGATTGTGCTCGGCATGGTGCTCGATATCTTCTCGGCACTGGTGCTGATTGTGCCGCTGATTCTGCCGATCGCAGTCGCCTTCGGCATTCACCCGGTACATCTCGGCATTGTCTTCCTCGCGAACATGCAGATCGGCTATTTCACGCCACCGGTCGGCATGAACCTGTTCATTGCAAGCTACCGCTTCCAGCGTTCGCTCGCGGAACTCGTGGCCGCTTCGCTGCCTTACTTCTTTATCCTTCTTGGATCGGTGCTGATCATTACGTACTGGCCCGCGCTTTCGCTATTCCTGATCAAGGGTCCGTAGTTTCCGCTCGATCACCGTCTGGTGGGGTTGAAATCATTGGCGATCTCCCCCAGCATGAACCTATCTGTTTTCTTGCCGAGCGCCGTCATGACTGAAACCACTGAAGCCCGTAACGAACTCGAAAAGCAGCTCGCTGCGGCCCAGACTGGTGAGATCACCAGCGAAGACTTACTCAACACGCTACTGCAGTCCCAGGTTTTCATGCCGGTCGAGGAGGAGAAGGCTGCGGTACTGAATGTGCAACGCTCCAACCGCGCCCAGCCGTTGGTGCTCACAGCCGAGGACGGCACGCCGATCCTGGTGCTATTTTCGAGCCCGGAGCGTGCCAAGGACTTCACCAAGGACTACCCGGGCTATGGCGGCGGGCTGCTTGCCGAGTTCACCTGGGTCCTGGAGAAGATGGGCAGTGGCTACGGCATCGCGCTCAACCCGGGGTCGGAGCTTGGCTTTGACATGGAACCGCAGACGGTCGAGGCGATCATCGCCGAGCTTTCCGCGCCCAAGCACTGATTCGACCGTTGGTTGCGTATAAACTGGCGGACGCCCGCGCCCGCCGGCACGGTGTGCTCCCCTGATGCGCCTGCCCAGACCCTTTGCCCATGTCCCATGGCGCCGCCTGTTTACATGGCGGCGTGTGCGCGTGGCGTTGCTCATTGTGGCGCTGGCGGTGGTCGGTTTCGCGCTGTATCTCGACTTTGAGGTGCGCCACGCTTTTGAGGGCCGGCGCTTTGCCTTGCCGGCACGCGTGTACGCACGCGCGCTCGAGCTCTATCCCGGTGCGCGAATCGACCCCGACGCGCTCGCACGCGAACTGAAGCTGCTCGGTTATCACGAGGGTCTGCGGGGCGCCGAACCGGCGCGCTATGAGCAGCACGGCGACGAGTTCCGGCTTGTCACCCGCGCTTTCAATTTCTGGGACGGGCCGCAGGCCGCGCAGGACCTGCGTGTGGATTTTCGCGATGGCCGCGTGAGCGCTCTGCGCGATTCCGGCGCGCACAATCTGGCGCTGGCGCGGCTCGATCCGATGCGTATCGGCGGCATCTATCCCGCGCACAATGAGGATCGGCTGCTGGTGCGTCTCGACGAAATCCCGCCCCACCTCGTGGAAGCACTGGTGGCGATCGAAGATCGCAAATTCTTCTCGCATCATGGCATTGACCCCCGCGGATTGGCACGTGCTTTTGTCTCCACGGTTTCGGGGCGCGGTGTGCAAGGCGGCAGCACACTCACGCAGCAGCTGGTCAAGAACTTCTTTCTCAGTCCGGAACGCACGCTGCGGCGCAAATTCACCGAAATCATCATGGCGGTGCTGCTTGAATTGCACTACGAGAAGAACGAGATTCTCGAGACATACCTGAACGAGATCTATCTCGGACAGGATCGCAACCGTGCCATCCACGGCGTGGGACTCGCGGCGCACTTCTATTTCAATAAGCCGATCAAGGAGCTGACGCTCCCCGAGTCCGCACTGCTCGTGGGCATGGTCAAGGGGCCGGGTCTTTACAATCCGCACCGCCACCCAGACAGGGCGCTCGCACGGCGCGATCTGGTGCTGGCCGAGATGCACAGGCAGACGGCGATTGATGATGCCCGCTTCCAGGCAGCGCGCGCCACGCCGCTGGGCGTGGTTGCCAAGCCCTCGCTCGGCACTTCTCCGCATCCGGCATTTCTGGATCTGGTGCGCCGGCATCTGAAGCGCGATTACCACGAAGAGGATCTGCGCTCCGAGGGTCTGTTGGTGTTCACCACGCTTGATCCGCTCATCCAGCGTGCCGCGGAAGCGGCGCTCAGCGGACGACTGGCCGCGCTCGATCGATCTCGCTCTCGCGAGCGGACGCTTGAGGGCGCGGTAGTGGTTACCAGTACCCAGAGCGGCGAGGTCATGGCGCTGGTCGGCGGACGCGACCCGCTCTACGAGGGTTTCAACCGCGCACTCGATGCCGAACGTCCGGTTGGTTCGTTGCTGAAGCCGGCGATCTTCCTCACCGCGCTCGCGCGCCCAGACGTCTATACACTCGCCACCCCGCTCGACGACAGTCCGTTGGTATGGAAGAGTCGAGGGGCACCGGACTGGGAGCCACAGAACTACGACAAGACGAGTCACGGCGAAGTGCCACTACGCACCGCTTTGGCGCAATCCTACAATCAGGCAACGGCGCGCCTCGGTATCACGCTTGGTGTGCCAGAGGTGCACCGCACCGTGCACGCACTCGGTATAGCGCGCGAACTCTCGCCGTACGCGTCCAGCCTGCTCGGCGCGGTGGAACTCTCGCCGCTGGAGGTGACGCAGATGTACCAGACCATCGCGAGCGGTGGCTTCCGCACGCCACCGCGCGCGGTGCGCGAGGTGCTGACTGCGGACGGCAAGCCATTGCAGCGCTATGGCCTACGGGTGGAAAAGGCGTTCGAACCTGAGCCGGTGTATCTCCTCACTGCCGCCATGCAGGACGTGGTGCGCGAGGGGACTGCGCAAGGGTTGCGACGCTATCTCCCGGACACGCTTGCCGTCGCTGGCAAGACCGGCACCACCGATGAGTTGCGCGACAGCTGGTTTGCCGGCTTTAGTGGTGATCGCCTTGCGGTCGTCTGGGTTGGCTACGACGACAACCATCCCGCAGCACTGACCGGCGCGAGTGGAGCCATGACGGTGTGGGGCGAGCTGATGGCTGCAATCCCGAATGAGCCACTCGTGCCGCCCGTGCCGGAACAGATCGAGATCGTGTGGATCGATCCGGCCAACGGACTGCGCGCCAACGCTGATTGCGCCGGTGCGCTCGAGCTACCGTTCTATCGTGGCT
>Ga0209427_10000087_pt1 | contig 79419 bp, 82 predicted proteins | sample DeeMarSWOR136_30_FD_187465 | JGI IMG/M metagenome (GOLD analysis project Ga0209427, IMG submission 187465) | Marine sediment microbial communities from White Oak River estuary, North Carolina - WOR-1-36_30 (SPAdes) (version 2) | ecosystem: Environmental > Aquatic > Marine > Intertidal zone >... | reverse complement strand
TTCTTCTTGCCGCCTTCCCCGAGGAATTTCTTCACCTGGTAACGTCCTTCGGCAAAGGAGGTAGGCTCAATGGTGGAGGGCTTCTTGCGTTTTGGCTTTTTAGGTGATGGGACTTGTTCGGTTAAAGGTTGTCCGCATTCTTCGCAGAATTTGGCTGTAGCTTTGTTGATATGTTGACACTGGGGGCAGATAACATCAGTCTGAAGTGACTTTCCACAATCTATACAAAATTTAGCCTTATCGGAATTTTCAGCTTGGCAGTTCGGGCACTTCACGAGGTGTTATCCTCCCGTGCCAAATAGTCACTCCAGTCTACGTCGAACGAGTGTTATTGTCAAGCTAAAACGAAGTATAAAAAGATCCGCCAAATTTCATGCCTGATATCTATTCGGTGATTATCTGTTTAAAAAGGAATATATTATTATGGGAACGTATTATATGTATTAAAAAAAGAATTCTAATAATAAAAATTAGATAATATAATTAAAAAGACTACTCCGCCCTACGCCTCCTCACGAAGTAATAGGTCCCCAAGCCAACCACGATGATTCCGGCAACTTGGCTTGGTGATCACGTCGAGATATCAGTTGTTTCGTGAGATGCTAACGGGGATGGCGTTATAAACGTTCTGGATATAACCAAGATAGCCAGGATTATACTTCAGATGGATACGCCTACACCAGGAGCTGATTGCGACCAGAATGATGTTATCAATGTCCTTGATATGACTGCTATTGCCAGAATTATACTCGGACTAGACTGACCTAAATATGATTACGATATTAAATACTTATAAATGTATTAGGTACTAAAGTATATTCCTTAAGCATTCAAATTTCCCTAATATCAAAACGATAAAAATCTATTTCTCAATTTACGTTAAACAAAGCTTCGTTTCAGGTGGAGTTCGACTCTAAAAAACTGGTATCGCTACTGGGGGCAGGTCAAATGGGACGTCCGCTACATGAAACAGAAATGAGGTCAGGCGGAAGATTTATTACGTTTGCTTAGCTTGAACCAGGGATGAAAACTTATGATACAATCGCGACAATTGTCAACGCTCAACGTCCCATTCTTCAACAGTTCCAAGGCCTTGAGATAATCTGTAATTCGGTCTGGCATAAGGAAATGTTCCCGGACATAATTATAGCCTCTCTCTCCCACCTCCCTAGCTACATTAGGATTGGTAAGTAAGTCTATCACCTTACGGGATGTTTTGGCTGGTGTCTCGTAGAAAAACCCGGTATCTCCATCCTTTATCTGCAGAGGTATGCCTCCAACATTCCCGGCAATTACCGGTTTTCCTTTCCAAAGCCCCTCGGTGACCACCAAACCGAATCCCTCTCTCGTCGAAGGCTGCATAATAACATCGGCAGCCCTTTGCAAGGCATTTATTTCGAGGTTACTTTCCGGGGACAGGTTGAGGACAATGATATCTTCATCTTTCTTTGTCTTCTCACGTATCCTAGCTAGTACAGCTTCCCCTTCGGGATCATCGCTGGCCGTACCACCAGCAATGATAAGCTGACAACTAACCTCCTTCCTCACATTACGGTAAGTCTCGATGGTAAGGTCGATGCCCTTCCAAGGGTCGAAACGTCCTATTTGAAGTATATTGGGTAAACTCGCGTCTATACCAAACTTGTCGAGTACTCTTTGAATTTCGGTCTCGGATAGTTTGCGGTTTTTTTCGGAAAGGGGATCGATAAAGGGCGGGATAATGAACTTGGGGAGTGGCCAAGTCGAGACTACATAGTCTGCAGCCGAGAAAATAGCGGCGCTGTAATGCTCAACACAGTCGGTCATTAATTCCATTAGATTTTGATTATGTTGCAAAGCTTCGCCCTCGATATCTATATGGCAACGCCATAGCCATATCTCGTCGGGCTTCTGGATAAAATGTGTTAGGCCCATTGGCTGTGGGTCATGAATCGTCACAATGTCTGGGTTGTAGTCTATTAAGTTATTGTTACCACAATCCTCAACATTGTCTAGGTACACCCTATGCATCTCTTCGGTAAACCTGCCCTCCATTCCTTGCAACAGGTTATGTATGCCCTTGGTACAGGCGAAGTATTCCTTATTCCCGGTGATAATCCTCCACTCAGCATCAATACCAAGGACATTAAGAAAGGGAATCGCGCTAAGCAGCATCTCGGCTACACCGCCGCCACGAGGTGACGAATTGATTTCCAGTAATTTCAGTCCTTTGAGACGTTCTGCAGCCCCAAGTAATCGCTCGATTTTGGCGACTCCTACGATCGGAGTATAGTCCTCAGGAGAGGGCGAAGACAGGGTAACAATGTTTCTTCTTTTACTAAAGATTATGCTATCCGATGATGTAACTTTCGTATTGTTGTTCATATTCCAAAGTCAGTTTAGCTGTTTAGTACGACTAAATCAAACGTCCCGATATTAGCCCAAATGTGGTAGATTGGAGTGTAACTTAACACAACAAAGAATCCTTGTTTCAGAGATAGATTGACTTTCCACCATCTCGATACTCAGAGTAAAGGCCTAGCAATTTATTGTTATTGGCCATTTCAATCTTTAGATTCCCCATGTTTGGCGTTGTCCTTGACAAAAAAGGAAACCTGTTTTAATATTAGATTGAGAATGAGTCTCAATCGCAAACAGGTTAATCCAATTAAAGGCCATGCATTAACAAATCAACGGCGCCTGTTGCTGGAGTTGCTGCGCGATGCTGAAGGGCATACCAGCGCCAAGGAGCTCTATCGACGAGCCATTATTAGGGACGATTCAATAAGTATGGCTACAGTATATCGCACGCTCAATCTCTTCAAGGAACTGGGGCTGATTGATGAGATGAGGCTGGGTAAGATTCGCTGCTTTTACGAGATTAAACAATCGCCGGAACATCAGCACCTTGTCTGTAAGGGGTGCGATAAAGTCATGGAAATTCAAAACCCACACTTCCAGAAGTTAGTCAGGGCGGTACGTCGAGAGCACGGCTTCAGGGTGACCAAAGCTGAATTATATCTTGAGGGTTATTGTCCAGAGTGTGAGGATAAGGAGAAAAAATCGTTACCTCGATCACTGTGGAATGGGCAAAACAATGATTGAGATTACCGAACGAAATTTCGAAAAAGAAGTGCTGGAATGTGAACTGCCGGTCTTTGCATGTTTCACCACCACATGGTGCCATAATTGTTATCCGACTTGTCTTATCGCTGACCAGCTAGTAAAGGAATATGATGGACACGTTAAGTTCGTCAGGCTGGATACAGAAAAGAGTCTCGGTATAACCAAGAAGTATCACATTATCGCAGTACCTACTATCCTTGTTTTCCAGAATGCCCAAGAGGTCAACAGATTCCTCGGCTTTCAAGATAGAAGTACTTTGAAGTCTCTACTGGAAAAAATTACAGCAGGGTAATGGATTTCATCAATGAATTAAGGAGAAGGAATAAATGTCTGATAACTTTGTAAACCTTTTAGCCGATCTAAAAGATGCTGAGGTATTGGAACTGGTCAAGCAAAGGCTCGATGCCGGTGACGACCCACTGGCAATACTGGAAGACAGCCGCAAAGGTATGGAAATCGTCGGTGAACACTTCGCTGCCGGTGAATATTTTCTGCCGGAGCTAGTCTTTTCCGGTGATCTTCTCAAGCGGGTAACTGAGCTGGTAAAACCTCGTTTGACCCAGGCGGCGGAGACAAAGCGCATTGGTAAAGTAGTTATCGGTACGGTTGCCGGTGATATTCATGATATTGGCTTGAACATTGTCGGTTTTATGCTGGATGTTAACGGTTTTGAGGTATACAACCTGGGCGTTGATGTACCTGTGGAAACGTTTGTAGATAAAATGAAGGAAACCGGTGCTCCTGTCCTCGGGCTGAGCGGGTTTCTTACACCGGCCTTTGATACCATGAAAGAAACAGTAGAAGCTATAGAGGCCGCCGGTATGAGAAACAAAATAAAAATTATGATTGGCGGCGGTCAAATCAACGAAGAAATCAGGAAATATGCCAAAGCAGATGCCTACGGTAAGGATGCCATGGCGGCGGTATCTCTGGCGAAAGGATGGATTGCTGCAAAATGAATAAAGAAAAGAAATGGGCGGATTTATCCTGGGAGGAGAAGCGTGAGGAGAGGTTCAAGCGGTGGCTAGCTCCGGCGGGTGTAAAATTCTCCAGTCCGGAAGCCGAAAAGCTTTATAAAGAAAGGGTAACCCGGTTCATCAAGGCCATCAAGCTGGAGGAGCCTGACCGCGTGCCGGTTATGCTGCCAGCGGGGAATATTCCGGCTTATTACGCCGGGGTAAATCTCAAGACGGTCATGTATGATTATGACGAACTCCGCAGGGCATGGCTTAAATTCCTCCGGGAATTCGATATGGACACGTACATTGGTCCCGGCCTTATCCTGCCGGGAAAGGTGCTTGAAGCTATCGACTTTAAACTGGAGAAATGGCCGGGGCACGGACTGCCCGACGATATCGAAACATACCAGTTTATCGAGGACGAGTATATAAAGGCGGATGAGTACGATAAGCTCATTAAAGACCCTTCTGATTTCTGGCTGAGAACCTTCATACCTCGTTCTCTAGGCACCTGCAAGGCTTTTGAAAATCTCCCCCAGCTGACGGCTTTTATCGGCATACCGGTTTTCTATATAGCACGCCTGGCAGACCCGGAGATTCAGAAAGCCATTAAGACTCTGATGGATGCCGCCAATGAAACCATGAAATGGATGGGGGCAGTCGGAGAAGTCACCCAGGAGTCTCTAAAAGCGGGTTTCCCGTCTCTCGGGGGCGGTTTTTCGGGAGCGCCCTTCGATATGATAGGCGATATGCTCAGAGGTACCCGCGGAATAATGATGGACATGTTCCAGCGGCCGGACAAGCTACATGAAGCGATGGAAAGGCTGGTACCCATAGCTCTTGATGAAGCCGTATCTGGAGCCAATACATCGGGTTGTCCAATAGTGATGATGCCGCTTCATAAAGGTACGGGGGGCTTTATGTCGAATGAGCAGTATGAGACCTTCTACTGGCCAACCTTTAAGAAGCTTCTCCTCGGCATGATTGACGAGGGGCTGGTGCCGATGCCCTTCGCCGAGGGGAACTACGAACCCCGCCTTGAAATTATTAGTGAGATGCCCCGGGGTTCGATGGTATGGTGGTTTGAACATATGGACATGGCCAAGGCTAAAAAAGTCCTCGGTAGCAGTGCTTGTATCGCCGGTAACGTGCCTGTCACCGTGCTGTGTACGGGTACGTCCCAGGAGGTTAAAGAACGCTGCCGCAAGCTTATCGAAGTTTGCGCTCCGGGCGGCGGTTATATATTGACTGGTAGCGCCGCTATGGACAGGGGCAACCCGGATAACCTGCGCGTCGTTATGGATGCTGCTAAAGAATATGGCGTGTACAGGTAGTTACGTTAATCACGAATATGAGCCGTGATAAAAAGGATTACAACGGGACTCGTTCCTTTTCCTTGTACCGGAGTAAAGTCCAAACAGGTTTTCGCAGGATGCTGTCTCCTGTTCCAAGGATGTGACATACATGGTGATTTGGGAAATACTAATATTATGCCAAGCAAGATGGCTTTAGTAAACTATAACAAATGCCGCCCGGAGAAACAAAACCAGGGTATTTGCGCAGCGGTTCTGGCATGCTCTCACGGTCTGCTAAAGCAGGAGGCTCCCTTTGAGATGCCCATGACGGATCCATTTCTTTGCCAGGGTTGTGGTGACTGTGTCCGAGCCTGTCCGTTTAAGGCAATTACTATAGTAAGAATGTAAAAAGAAACGGGAGGAAGGATGAAGATATCTGTCTGCGGTAAAGGGGGCAGCGGAAAAAGTACCGTGGTTGTGCTGTTGGCGAATGAAGCGTTGAAAAGGGGCTATCGGGTGCTGGTAGTGGATTCCGATGAATCAAATTCGGGGCTTTTCCGTATGCTCGGTTTTGACCGGCCGCCAGTACCGCTCATGGAACTGGTCGGTGGTAAGAGAGGGCTGAAACAAAAGATGGGTCAGCCTAATATTCTTAGCGAAGCGAATATCCAGATGGAGTATATCCCTGAAAAATACTCACTCCAGAAAGACAACTTGAAGCTCGTCGCAATAGGGAAAATCCTTCAGTCGCTGGAGGGCTGCGCCTGCCCCATGGGGGTGTTGAGCCGCGAGTTCCTGAAGAAGCTCGACCTGGGAGAAAAAGAACTGGCTATTGTGGATATGGAAGCAGGGGTGGAGCATTTTGGCCGGGGCGTCGACACCAGCATCGACAGCGCGCTAATCATTGTCGAGCCTCTCCTGGAATCGGTGAACGTCGGTCATAAGATACACGACCTAGCTTCAGGAATCGGTATAAAGAACGTCTGGGCTATTATGAACAAGGTGCCTACTGAAGAGATAGCCACTCGAATGAAAAAAGAACTACAGGAACGGCACATTGGGGTAGCCGGGTGTATATACTATGATGCCGATATTTACAGTTCAAGTATGGACGGCAATGTGCTGTCTGTCGGGACGACGGTAAGGGGAATCCAAGAGGTCATGGATAACATCCTTTCCAAAAATAAGAAACTAACAGCGAGATGACCTAACAACTCTTCAGGGGCGAACGGAGGTGTAAGGTGTGCCTAGCTAAAGCTTTTCTAAACAAGTGGAATAGCGAACCAGTGCTCCAGGACATTGCCCATATGCGACTGCATGATGGCCAAGTGGAGCTGGAGACGCTTTTAGGTGAAGAAACGGCCATACACGGCAAGGCGATCGAAGTGGATTTTACGGCTTCCAGGGTATTACTGGTCGAACACCGTGAAACTGAGGAGTCTTCTTAAGAAAATCAAATTTTTACCAGCTAACAAAGGAACTATACAGCGAATTGTGGCAATGAAACGAAATAAAGCTCTTGGTTCTCCTTTTGACGACCTGGCTACGGAATATGATGCCTGGTTTGACGGAGAAGGAAGTCTTATCTTCTCTATTGAGATGCGGGCGTTTAAAACACTATCGCCAGCTCTGCCCAAGCCCTGGCTTGAAATAGGTGCCGGTAGCGGCCGCTTCGCCCGGGCTCTGGGTATTGAGACCGGCATTGAGCCTTCGATTGAGCTTGTTAAGATGGCGAGGCGTAGAGGAATAAAAACCGTTCAGGGTCGTGGAGAGCAAAAGCTGTTTGATAAAGGAAGCTTCGGCACAGTCTTCTTAATTGTTACCGTGTGTTTCCTCGATTCGCCCCTGAATGTCCTCAAGGAAGCCAATCGTATCCTGACACCCGGCGGCAAGATAGTCCTGGGCCTGGTATTGAGTGAAAGCCCGTGGGGCCGATTTTATCAGCAAAAGAAGGACGAGGGTCACCGTTTCTACAAGTTTGCGAATTTTTACAGTCATGATGAAGCGGTTGGACTCCTGGAACAGGCAGGTTTTGTGACGGAGAAAACCATATCGACGCTTTTTCAGATGCCGGATGAGGTGAAAAACGTGGAAGAACCAAGGGTAGGTTATTTCCCAGATGCCGGCTTTACGATAATCGTTGCCGACAAAAAAGACGAATAGTGTCGGATACGAGGAGGTGAATATGGAAAAGCAAGCCTCGTTCCAGGACTACGCTATTGTTGCCTGCGGCACACTCAACATGGAGTTGAACCGTCTCAGGGACACTGGCCTGCTGGATGTCAGAAAGATTCTTTATACCAAGCCCGGTCGCCACGAGGTGCCTTTTGAACTGGAGAGCCAGCTTATCAGTCAGATAGAAAACGCCAGGAAATTCGCGACGAATATCATCGTGGTCTATGGCGGTAAGTTCTGCTACATTAATGCTGATGACCCGTATCGTAAGATTGATACCATAATACAGGAACAAACGGAACCTGGTGTCAACATTTCCAGAATTAAGGCAACCCACTGTGTCGACATGCTGGCCAGCGAGGAAGAACGAGAGCAAATAAGCGAAAGTAAGGATGTCTACTGGCTTACACCGGGATGGATGAAATACCGCCATAATGTATACCAGGGGTGGGACAAAGGCCTGGCTAACGAGAATTTCCCCAAGCATACCGGTGGAGCCATAATGCTGGATGCCATAGGCTTCTTTGATGAAACGATGAAAAATGACCCCGAAGAGATACTGGAGTTTTCCGACTGGATGGGTATACCCATGATGCCCTACCCGGTAACGCTCGACCGTTTATTGGGGCTCCTCTCGGACGAGGCAAAAGCGATTAAGGAGTTGGGTTAAATAGCCATGGCTGACTTCAACGAAATAGAAGAAGCGAGGCAACTTCTGGGCCTCGGTGAGACAGCGACATTGCAGGCGATAAAGAGGGCTTACAGGACACTCGCCCACCGGCATCACCCCGATAAGTCTGGTGAAGACGATAATACTGAAAACGAAACCATGAAACGATTGAACCGGGCTTACAAGCTTCTCATGGATTACTGCAATGAATACAAATACAGCTTCAAGAAAGAAGATGTGGCCCGGACTTACCCCCAAGACGAGTATTTAAGGACTTTCAAGGAAAAGTGGCAAGACAGTATATAGTTAGTGGATAAAATTTTGTGAGAGGAGAATCTCATGGACGAAGTAAGGAAAGTCGTGGTCATAGGCTGCTCAGGCGCGGGCGCCCTGGCAGCGCGTATGTTGAAAAACCTGGCGCCGTCTTTAGATGTAACCATAATCAGAGAGGAGGAGGAGCAGGGTCTCTTAACCAGATGCGCCACGCCGTATATTTGCTTCGGCCATGTGCTGGCAGACCCTTCCTACAAAGACGATAGTATCTTTACAAAACCGGGGATAAACCTTGTTAACGTAAGAGCTGAGAGTATTGATAGAAGACGCAAGATGGTAAGGACGGCGGATGGCAAGGACTATGCGTATGATAAGCTGGTTTTAGCCACAGGCGCCAGGTCTATCGTGCCGCCTATTCCCGGCACCGACCTGCCGGGCGTTTTCACGCTCCGCACCAGCGGCAGCGCCATTGATATCCTTCACTGGTTAAATACTAAACGGGTGAAAAGCGCCGTACTTATAGGCGGAGGGGCGATAAGTATAGAAGTAGCCTATCTGGCGGCACAGCACGGTATAAAAATCACACTGGTTGAAATGCTTGCCCACATACTGCCGAACGCGTTGGACCCGGATATGAGCGAAGGTGTGGAGAGCTATATGAAGGAAAAGGGGATAGACCTGCATCTAAGTGAACAGGTTAATGCAATAAAGGGAGACGGTCAGGTCGAAGGTGTCTTAATAGCCTCGGGTGAAGAAGTTAAAGCAGATATGGTAATTATATGTGCCGGGGCTGAACCCCGCAGCGAGCTGGCTCAAAAGGCGGGCCTTGAAATGGGCAAACTGGGATTGAAGGTCAACCGTTATCTGCAAACCTCCGATCCTGACATATATTCAGCGGGTGACCTCATTGAGTATCCGAGCTATATAACAGGCAAGCCAATAAGAGGCCAACTACGACCCAATGCGGTAATCGGCGGCAGGATAATCGCTAAAAATATTCTTGGGCGCGTTATTGAATACCCGCCGCTCCTTAACAGCTTCGCCACGAAATTCTTTGATAAATCCATTGCCGGCACAGGCATTACAGAATCAGAGGCGAAAAAAGAGGGTATCAACGTAGTTAGTGCTCTACAGGCTTCAGCAAGCAAACATTCTATGATGAGAGGAAAAGAACCCTATACGGTAAAATTGATATTCGATAAAAAAGATAGAAGAGTCATAGGCGGCCAGATTGTCAGCGATAGTGAATGCCCGGTAAAACATATTGACACAATAGCCGTGGCGATACAGGCAAGATGGAGTGCCCTGGAACTTGCGTCACTTCGCTGTGCTGGACAACCGGAACTGTCGCCAGACCCGGGAATGGAACCCATAGCAATAGCGGCTGAAGGTATAGAAAGAATGCTTGAGTAGAGATTAAGCGTTAATTTCGCTTTCTACGATCAGTACGTGACCAACCAGCAATCCGGGATACTACAGCCAGAATGTGGGGTTGGGTTGCAGTATAGAGTTAGGGAGCACTATTAGTGATCAGGTCATGGCATATAACCTCACTGCGATTATTTATATAAGTTCCTTTTTTATCTCACAATTTTATGCCTACACCTCAGGCGTGGAAATTACCGGACCTTTTTATACCTCTTTTTATCTTGACAATGATATCAGTTCGGCATAGACTGGAGTGACTCTTTGGCACGGGTGTATATATCCTCATGAAGTGCCTAAACTGCCGGATCGAAAACCGCGGGAATGCTCGCTTGAAATTATAAATATGTGCTTGCAGTGGAGGTACAAACATGTATGGATGGCGTGCCAAGCTCGGAATAATAACCCCTTCTTCAAACATCGTGACCGAACCGGAATATACTCTTATGACTCCCGATGGAGTTTCCTGTCATTTTCAAAAATTCGAATTTACCGGCGGCGGCGTTGCGGCTCTCAAGAACCTAGAAAAGCTTGTCCCTGAAGCTACCACATTGATCACACACGCACGTCCCGCGGCGGTAGCCATGTGCTGCACTGGGGGTAGCTTTGCCGGCGGGTACGGCTATGACAGAATGTTGATACAAAAAATGGAATCAAAGAGTGGAGGCGCTCCGGCCACCACGAGTTCCACCGCCATGATCGAGGCGTTCAAGACGCTGGGGGTGAAAAAAGTCTCGCTCGCCGTACCTTACCTGGAAGAAGTAGCCATGGCGGAAAAGAAGTTCGTCGAGGAACACGGGATAGAAGTAGTCAACATCAAGTGGCTCGGCTTGCAGGACTCACTCGAGATAGCGGGGGTGCCGCCGGAAGTGGTCGTTAATCTGGCCTGTCAAGTTAATGAACCGGAAACTGAAGCTGTTTTTCTCAGCTGCATCGCGCTGCATACTGTAGAAATTATCGAAACATTGGAGATTGATTTGCAGAAGCCCGTTGTCTCCAGCAACCAAGTGACGATGTGGCACCTTTTAAAACTGGCCCATGTGAACGAAAAAATAGATGGCTTCGGCCGGCTCCTATCGATGTATTGAAAATCTGCCGTGGATGGTTGCCGCTGATTATGAAATTCAGAAAAAGGTTTTATAAGAACCCGGTAGACTTGTTTCTAGACCTGTGCTACCCGATTATAAACAGGAAACAACTGAAAGAAGCCAGCAAGCTGATACCGGCTGCCTTCCGGGAGAGACTCATGTTGGCTGTTACTGCGGTTGAGGGGTGCCGGTATTGTTCTTACCTCCATACCAGGCAAGCGTTACAGAGCGGGATTGAATCTAGCGAGATAAACCAGTTGCTTAAAGGAGATGCCGCCGGCTGCCCGGCAGAAGAAGCTATCGCCATTCTGTATGCCCAGCACTGGGCTGAGTCCAACTCCCATCCCGACCCCGATGCTGTTATGAGATTGCAGCAAACCTACGGTGCTGAAAAAGCCGGTGCTATTAACGTATTGTTGAATACAATCCGACTCGGGAACCTGCTTGGAAATACATGGGATTTCCTTTTGTATGTTGTATCTTTCGGCAGGTTCAAGGGATAAGCTTGCGCCTTTAAGGGTTGGATCTATCGGCAGTATTGTAACTAAGATTAGGAGGGTCATCATGCAGATACGGCCGCCGTTCATGGTTTCCTATAGCATCACTACCAAGTGTAACCTGAAATGTAAACACTGTTATAGTAGCTCGGTTGAGCAGGCAGCCCCTGATGAGCTGTTAACGGAAGAAGCATTTCGTCTCGTCGACGACCTGTCACGATGGGGAATAGGACTTCTTATCATTGATGGAGGGGAACCTTTGTGCCGGGAAGACCTGCTGGATATCGTGAGGTATGCTTCTTCGAAGGGCATCAGGACAACCATTGGTAGCAACGGCACGCTTATTGATGGAGCTATGGCAAGGAAGATGATTGATGCTGGTGTCATGGCGGTAGCTATCTCAGTTGACGGCGCGGATGCTGCGACTCACGATTCGTTTAGAGGAGTGGATGGCGCTTTTAAGCAGACTCTCAGGGGGATAGAAGCGTGCAGGAACGCTGGGCTTCCCTTTCAGTTAAATATGGTCATCCGAAAGGATAACCTTTCACAGCTTGAGGACATGCTCCAGCTGGCAGTTGACCTGGGTGCCAATGCTGCCGAGGTCTTTGACCTGGTGGCAGCCGGCAGGGCTAAGGATGAATGTAAAGAGCTGGTCTTGAGCCTTGAGGAGAGGAAGGTAGCGATGGAGCAGCTTGCCGATGCCCAGGAGGACTATCCAATTTTAATAAGGGTTCCGGGTTGCCCTATGTATCCCCTTATTCTTCAGGAAAAGAATATCAAGCCGAAACACTTCCCGGTAGAGATGCTACGTAGGATCCCTTATTACGGTAGGGGCTGCGCTGCTGGCATGCCGATGGGCTATGTGATGGTTCTGTCCAACGGCGAGGTGAACCCCTGTATGCTGCTCCAAGTTGACTTGGGCAATATCAGAGAACAGAACATAATGTCTATCTGGGAAAACTCGCCGGTACTAGCCAGGCTCCGTCGGAGAGACTTGCTCAAGAGTGAGTGCGGCGATTGCCAGTATAAACTCACCTGCTCCGGCTGCCGGGGCAGGGCTTACGAAGAAACTGGTGACATAATGGCAACCGACCCAGGTTGCTGGATTGCAGGTGAGCTTGCTAAGAAGTAGAAAATCCTTAATAAAATTTCTGATCCGGGTACACCCTTATCATATTAAGTTCATCAATTATTTTGACTTTTAGGAATTACAGGCAATACCACACGTGACTTGTGCTGGTTATCACGGTAAATTTTATGAACTGTTGTCTTGCTGATGGACAGAACGTATGATGAAGTATGGGCATCTGGGTCTTTGCCAGAACTCATACTTGAGATATCTAGTTTAATGCGATGCCCGGCTTTAAATACATTGCACATCTCTGGCAAAGTAAAAACATATTCATATATTTCACCGGGTACCACGGGTTCCGGTTTACCGCTGAGGACCGGTCGATCAGGGGTAGATGATTCTTTGTCGAGTCCACGGTAAGATGCTCTAAGCCAAGCTTCGGTTATCGAGTGCGGAGAGGTAGTTTCGACACCGCTCTCATTCACATCGAAAATACGGACTCTCCAGTTGGTATCATCCTGGTCTATGGCAGCATATAAATAAACGAAGACCGTGCCTGTGACCTCAAGATCTTCAGGCAAAGGGTCTGACAGATACTTTAGCGACCCTCTCCTAGCTGACACAAAGATTGGTTCCTGCAGATAGCAATCAGGAAAATTGTTCTCGACTTCAGGTTCCATTGATAATCGTTCCCAAGTTCGAAGGAAATATTCCGTCCGTTCTGTTCTTGAAAGTGGCCATTCGTTTTCATAGCGCCACTGGTTTGCTCCCATGAGAAAGAGCCTGATGGGAGGCTCATCCATGATACCGGTATCGATCCCTTTTAACCAGTGGTCATACCACCTGAGAACAATATCGATACCCGTCCGCCAGGGTCGGGGTTCATATTCCTGTGGTGACCACATGACAAGCTTTTTAGGTGACTTCAGTTGTTGATACAAATGAAATCCTGAGTGGGGCCCAAAAGAACCCAGTAAGACCGGTATCTTTATCTTTTCGCCGTAGTTCGGTCGAACCCACTTACCAAAATACTCCGGGTTGAACTGCTCAACTAATTGGTCAAAACAGAGGGGATTTTTATTGGGATATATCAGTAACTTCCACAAGCGGGCATCATAGGGTAGGTCTGGGTTCCTATCTAGTGTATTTTGTACCAACCCCTCTAGGTCAGCTTTAGGTACAGTCTTCATCAGTCTTGAAGCTACTCTATTAGGTGCATAGCCACTGGTTCCATCCCGGCCGTCGTACAACCAGAAATGATTCGGATTAATGATGCCATTGGCGGAGATCATTCTCTCGTGCCAGAAAAAGGGAGCGATGGCTTTTAGATGAGGCGGTTGTTCCAAGGCTCCGGAAACTTGAGTCATGGCAAAGTAAGACATGCCTATACCACCGATGTTACCGTCACACCAGGGCTGTTTTGCAAGCCACTCGACAACATCGTGGTAGTCCTGACCTTCCTGCTTTGTATCACCAGTATCTTCTCCCTCTGAGTGACCTGAACCTCTTAAATCACCGATGACATGAGCATAACCCCTAGACAGAATTTCGTTGGTTGATCCCGCCTCAATATTGCCATCCCATAATGCCGTTTTAAAATCGTTGGTATAGTCTGGTGCAGGTTGTGGAAAAGGGTATGGTAATGTTTGTATCGCTTTACCGTAAGGACTCATGCCAAGCAAAGCCGGGACCTTGTCAGGAGTATCTGGTCGGTAAATATCAACCGCTACACGTACTCCGTCACGCATAGGTACCATCACATTATTCTCAACTTTCATCTTATAACTTGATCCTGGTTTATTCTTAGACGCCAGCATGTTAACCTCCCACAGACTATAATCGTATTAGGAATTGAAAGTCAGTCATTTGATATTAACTTAAAGTTGCTGCATCAACTCCTTTGTTTTAAAGACCACCTGATGGTATTGGTAATGAATAATTATACAGAAATTAGTAACCCGGTGAGTTCATGAGGAATTATCCGCCATTATGAGATGGTCACTACAGTCTATGATTAACCAGCTTCATTGTCAAGCTAAAACGAAGTATGGTTCTACTCAATCTTCGTTGGTTATTCATGGTATAATAAATCATGATAACAATATCCATAGTCGGTGGAATGATACCGATATGTTTGGGTATATACCTCATGGCTTCTGCTCATCTTTTTTGGACTCCATTGTTTTTCTACGCATTAGGCATATCAATATTCACATTAAGCCAGCCTAGCAGATTCACTCTTTACTGTTTGGGAGTTTCCTTTGTTCTTTACGTAATCGTCTATTTTGTTGAACCACAATGGTTAGACCTATTAAAAGAACGAATATCAGCAATATAAGAGCGTTTACCAAGATAACAATAGTATTCATATAAAACACCTCCACTTGTCCTTATCAATAGATAATCCTTGACCTTCTCCGCCGTTTTTTAGGTCTTATGCTTGACAGGGATGTGATGGGCGATGATAAACGTGGTGTTCTGGGTGTAATGCGTGGTACTCTCCGAGTTATGCGTGGCGGGCGTTCGGTAATAACCACCTTTTTTACCTGTGTCATTTTTCTAGGCGCATTCAGGTCTATTCTGGCTGTCTTTTCATAAGGCTGTTCGATAATGTCTTTCCAATTCCTGAACGGGAAGCGTATCCCCGCTACGCTAGCGGGTGTCCTATCCTTTAACGACATATGCGGGCGGAAAAAGTTATAATGCACCAGCCAGCCCGCCATGTATTGCTTGGCTGATTCTATCGTATGTAGTCCCCGCATCACCTTAGTTCTGGACTTGATAGTCCCGTGCATACGTTCGATGACGTTCGCCTTATTCTCTATCTCGAACGGACTACCCTGCATATGCTTGGTATCGCCACCAAATACAGACTCTATACCCTCAAGGTACGCCCTCAGTTTGTCGGTGTAGATTATGCGGGGTACTTTGCCGGTCTTGAGGTATGCTTTCCTCATAAGCATCTCTGCGTCTTTTTTGGTGCGGGTGTATGACATATGCGTAGCTATCAAGAATCTAGTCTTGGTGTCTATGATGTCCCATAGCCATACGTTCTTGCCGTCAATGTCTATCACGGTTTCATCGGCAACCCAGACGCTACCGACCTGGGGTTTATACTGGGCTACCTCTTTTACCGTCAGTTCTGTAAACCTCTTTACCCAGTTCCATGCGGTAGCATCAGAGATATAGTCATTGTGCTGTTGGATTAGATTCCTGCGTATCTCTTTCAGGGACATACCTTCATAGTACATATTGAGGACGTCAGCTACTTTAGATGTGGAATACTGCATCTTGGGGATAGTGTCTACCCCTGCAAATTTACGTCTGCACTTTTTACAGAAGTAATATTGTACATCTTTGTACTTGCCGTATTTGATTACATCTTCACTTTGGCAGTATTTACAGTTCATCTTCTGCCCCTTCCAGCAATTCATCTATTCGCTGATTCGTTTCATTTTGCAATTCCCTCAAACGGTCAATAGCCTTTCTTTCGGTTTTATATCTAAATCTAAATACAAAAGGCATCTGGTCAAAATATTTCCGTTGTAGACGGTTGAACACAACATATGAATAGGCTATATGTGAAGCTGGGCGTAATCCCTTAGCGGCGGTAAAAACTTTCCTGTCTTTTACATGAGCATTATATTTATCAATATCAAGACTAATTTGCTGTAATATAGTATCACTATCTTCTATTCCACGAAATATCAGATTATCTTGGTAAACTTTTCGTTTATATAACTCAACGATAAGTGATTGTTCCTCTGTATATTCTATAAACCAAAACCTAAATATCTTATGCAAATACATTTTTCTATAATGTGCCAAATTCAATATTTCTTCATTCGTATTCGCAAGTTCTTCAACTCGTGATATATACTTATTCATAGCTTCTTTAAGCTGAGGTAAATACTTCTTTCTGTTTTCGATGCGCTCGGATATTTCAGCTTCTTGTTCTTTAATTTGATGTATGCTTGGTGTCTTGACTGCTTTTTTATCAAGCCTATGTTTAATAAAATAAATGACTGTTCCAATCAGCCAGATAAAAGCAATTCCCCAAATAATAGCTGATGGAATCCAACTCTCATTGTTAGGCATCACATCCACCCCCCAACCAATGAGAGATAATATCCCGACTGCTGCCCATTGATATAAGAGCTTCCGCATCGTTTCCACCTAGTAACTTGTTTAAGGGGATTATACCACCAACCATGATTGAGTAAAAGGCGAAGTATAAAAAGGTCCGCCTAATTTTACGCCTGATGATTGAACGTGGGATATTCAAATAAAAAAGGAACCCTTTTTACACAATCTCCGCGGTCAAAGCAAGCCTTTTCAGCAGGGATCTAGAGCATTTCGTAATCCGTCCGTCACCAGCCATATTAAAGGCAAATACCAATAACGTAATTGGTCAACCCGGAGCGAACGTTAGTTTAGGATGAGTAATGAGAAAATGTCGACCGTTACTGACACAGAAGCGTTATTATGCTCGTTCTAAATAACGTAACTCTAATAGATGGTTTAAGATTGCTTTCAACCGAATAACAGGTATGGTTGAGTAAAGTAATCAGGGGTAACTAAAGCCCGTTAACTGCAACTTCTATCCGCCTCAGAGCTTCTTCGAGTATATTTCGGGGACAAGCGATATTCATCCTCTGGAATCCCGAACCTCCTGCCCCAAAAAGGAAACCATCATCAAGTCCTATTCTAGCTTTCTGCCTCATGAAATCCCTTAATTCCATGTCATCAAGTCCCAGTGACCGGCAGTCGAGCCAGAGGAGATACGTTCCCTGTGGCTTGGTTACTTTTATATCAGGGATATTCTTCTCGAAATAGCTTAAGGCAAAATCCAGATTCTCCTGGAGATATTCCAACATCTGTGCCAGCCACTCATCTCCATGATTGTAGGCAGCCTCCATGGCTGTGAGTCCAAAAAGGTTGGGGCCGGGATTCATGCCCGAATTTGCTTCCCGAAATCTCTCGCGGAGCTTCTCATTGGGGATTATGATCGAAGAAGCTTGAAGACCTGCTAGATTAAAAGTCTTGCTGGGAGCCATACATATGACGCAATTCTGCTCGAATTCTTCGGAAATGGTCGCAAAAGGGGTATGATTATAGCCCTTGTACAGGATTTCACAATGAATTTCATCAGAGATAACGGTGGCTCCATTACCGATAACAATCTTACCCAATTTAGTCAATTCTTCTTTTTCCCAGAGTCTACCGATAGGATTATGAGGATTACAGAGGATAATAGCCTTAACCCGACCGGGTTGGGCATGCATACCGACTCGCTGCAGGAATTTCCTTTCCAGATCATCAAAGTCCATTTCATAGCGCCTTTCAATCAGCGTCAATTCATTGGTTATTATCTGGCAGCCGCTTGATCTGACGACCGGGAAGAAGGGATAATAGACAGGTTCCTGCAGAATTATTTCATCACCGGGGTGAGTTAAAGACCTGATAGCAGTACCGAGGGCTGGTATGACACCGGGTGTAAATACTATCCATTCTGGCTGTATCTTCCAGTTAAATTTTCTTTGCAGACGGTTGACGACCGCATCAATCAATTTTGAGCCCGGCTGGGTGTAACCGTAAAATTCGTGCGCCGCCCGTTTTTTCAGAGACTCAACAATAGGCCTGGCTGCCGGGAAATCCATATCCGCCACCCACATGGGAATCGTATCACGGCTACCAAATAACTTTTCCAAGTTATCCCACTTGGCACAGTTCGTATTTTCTCTGGAACATATCCTGCTAAAATCGTATTTCATGTTGATTCCTCTCTTGGTTCGTCACCGACTAATACATGATAAAAGTCAGACTGTCTCTTCATTCTAGGCAATTATTGAAATTTGTACAAAACATATACATTCCTCAGTATCAACATGGGACTGATTTGAAAAATGCCCTCAGGTAGAGCCAGCGATGAGTAACCGTGATATAATTAAAAAAATTCTGGAAGAGGGTGGTACATAATGAATACAACAAACATATTCAACTTGAGAGGCAAGGTGTCCCTGGTTACCGGTGCTGGCAGCGGACTTGGGCGGATTTTTTGTGAGGCCATGGCTGAATATGGCAGTAACGTGGTTTGCTCGGATATTAACAAGACCTGGGCAGAAGAAACTGCCAGGATGGTGGCGAAATACGGGGTGAAGACAACTGTTGTCAAAGCAGACGTGTCCCAGGAAAATGAGGTAAAAGCATTGTTCAATAAGGTTGACCAGGAGTTTGGTAAGTTAGATATACTATTTAACAATGCCGGACTCGCTACCAAAGGTGTTAGACTCCATGAAATGCCTCTAGAGGACTGGAATAAGGTCATTAGCGTAGACCTGACTGGTGTCTTTCTGTGCATGCAAGAAGGTATTAAGTTGATGCTTCGGCAAAAGCGTGGTTCAATCATCAATATATCCTCGATACTGGGATTAGTAGGCGTTAACCCTGATATTCTCGCCATTAGTAATTATATTGCTGCCAAACACGGGGTAATTGGTCTTACCAAATCGGCGGCGGTACAATACGGTCAGGATAATATCCGGGTTAATGCTATTGCGCCTGGTTTCATCGAAGCCACCAGGCTTGGCGATGTAGAGAGACGAAATAAGAAGCAGGCTGAAGGGTTATCGAACCAGGTGATGGAACTGACCCCCATGAAGAGATACGGAAAGCCCGAAGAACTGAAAGGATTAGCCGCACTTCTAGCATCGGATGCATCCAGTTTCATCACCGGTGCCACCTTCGTTCTGGACGGTGGCTGGTGCGCCTGGTAGTGAATATTGCCTGTACTCCGGAGGCAAAATCAATAGAACCATGCTTCCCGGGTTATTGTGCCTGTTCTGGAATCTGGTGTAAAAACACCGCTTCATTGGAGGCATTAATATAAGCAATGCCAGAGTTGTTATCCTCCTCAAAAAAGGAGAAATCATGAAAAAAGAAATTTACGATGTTATCTATCCTGATTTTCCACGCGAAGGAGTTGACCTTGAGAAAAACGTCTATATCACGATGCGAGACGGGGTGAAGATAGCCCTGGATATCTACAAACCTGCCAAAGAGAAAGAGCAATGGCCATCAATCCTCGCCTACTCGCCGTTCCAGAAAGAGCGCTTTTTTGAAAGCGCCAAGCCGGAATTCTATTGCGCTAATGGTTATGTATGTGTCCAGGCAACAGAAAGGGGCTGCGGTTTCAACGAGGGAAAGTTCACATTTCACGGTGCGACTGCCGCCCAGGATGGCTATGATATTATAGAATGGATTGCGCGTCAGCCATGGTGCAACGGTAGTGTAGCGATGATGGGAGCCTCCGGGTACGGAGTCGCGCAGTGGATAACGGCTCCTCTCAATCCTCCCCATCTCAAGGCTCTGGTAGCGCTGGCAACAACAGACAACTACCGGGGTCTCTGCTATCCGGGCGGGGTATTGCGCAAACCTTTCGTCTTGAACCTGGTCTCAGGAATAATTAACGGGGCGATTTGGCCAGGACCTATTCCCGGCAAAGAACCCCCGATGAATGTTATTGTTGAAATATTTGCCAATACCGAAGATGGACCGTTCTGGTGGGGGCATGGAAGTGGCTGGAAGATGATTAACCAGATAAAAGTCCCCATACTCAATATCATGAATACGCCTAATCGACTCCACGCTATCAGCCATCTCAGGTCCTACGCTGACATCAAGTCACCTAAAAAATTGATAATAACACCGTGGACTGGCGAGAACTACCAACCGTGGGTTTTCGAAACTACAGCGTTTAACCAATATATACTGAGATGGCTGGACTTCTGGTTGAAGGATATTGATACCGGCATTATGAACGAGCCGGAAATAGCCATTTATGATAACGGTACCGGAAAATGGCGATATGAAAATGAATATCCGTTATCACGTACACAATGGAGTAAATATTACCTGCGCGCAAAGACCTCCATGACCGAGCCATATGGATTAACCAGCAGGATGCCGCCGGAAGAAAAGGAAGAACCGGATATCTATCACAACATCAGGTTAGATACCACTTTGCTAGCCTCATACGGGATAATCGAAACCATTCCTATAAGCCAGCCACAGCATGTTGTTTACTTATCACCACCTCTTGAAGAGGACATCAGGATTTGGGGTCCGGTCAGTTTCACCTTGTATGCCTCAACGGCGGAAGAAGTCACTACTGATTGGTCATTTTTTATAAAGATGGGAGAGATGGTCCCTAACGGTGTGGCTCTCAATCCTGTAACCGGCAAACCCGAAATAAAACCTGAAGTGACTGACCCCTGGACACCACGTGAGGTTCAGATTTGGAGTTGGGGTTCTCTTAAAGCCAAATTTAGAGAACTTGGTGAGAGCAGGTCTAAACCGGGAATGCCGTGGCATTCTTTCCAAAAGCCTGCTGATTTGAAGCCAAACACAGTATATGAGTTTCAGATTGAGCTTCAACCGATATTTAAGACTTTCAAAAAGGGGTGCAGGATCTGGCTGAAAATAGCCAGCGATGACGCGCTTTACTCTACCTGGGATAGTTCTTCGCAGTACGTTGAAACGCCTTCATCAGAAACGAAAAAAGAGGTTTTTATCTATCACAACGCAAGATATCCCTCCCACTTACTCTTGCCGGTCATTCCCGATGCTCCCGAAATCATGCCGGTAAAGCCACCGCTCATAGACGCCGTGCCGGGGGCTCCGCGATTTACTGAGTAATAGTTTTGTTGCCACCTATTTTTAATAATAAAATAACGCGAGACCAGAGTTACTGTATTCTTTCATATTATTGCAGGATCTAGCCAGATGTTCAGAATTAGGATGAGGGAAATTATATATGTAAATCGTCGGAGAATATGGGATCTTACGATATTTGAACCAGTGACCAATGGCTTATTAGTTAGCCAGTAGAAAAAACATTGCGTAATATATTAAAAGGCAAGAAATAAGCGCAATTTATTTTCGTAATAATCAATGGTACGGGGACTTTTACAATCTGTTTGTTGTGTTAGGATAAAACCTTTTATAAGGGACTTAACTGAAGTGCTAATGGGCGCCTGTGTCCTTATAGAAACAACCATTTTTCATTTTGCGGACCCGCCCATTTTATACAATCAGGTGGTTTAATTATACTCAACCACCCATGCTTTTCACAACAACCAGGAGGTTTGAGAAATTTCCCTAGCCTCACTGGTGGAGCCGGGGGGATTCGAACCCCCTACCTCCTGCGTGCAAAGCAGGCGTTCTCCCAACTGAACTACGGCCCCATGCCGACCTCAAAATTATATCATATTTTTCGTATCTGACTATAACTGCGATGGAATAAAGATATTACCATCTAGCTATTGCAAATTATATTTTCTCATTATATAATTACCTCTGGTGGTTTTCAGTCTAGGTTATCATATATGCATGCAAATACTTTTACCCGACCCGGTAACGGATGACCTTAGCACTAACCAACTAACTTAAGAAAGGAGGTCATCCGTTGAGTTTCGAGGACAAGACACTCCAGTGTGCCGATTGCGGTTCTTCTTTTACCTTCAGCGCTGCGGAGCAGGAATTCTTCCAGTCGAAAGGCTATACCAATGAGCCCAAGCGCTGTCCGAGTTGCCGGCAGGCAAGGAAGGCCGAGCGGTATGGTTCCGGCGGTTTTAGGACACGCCAGATGTTCCCAGCGGTTTGCGCCGAATGCGGTAAAGACACCGAGGTACCTTTTGAGCCGCGTGAAGGACGCCCGGTTTACTGCAGCGAATGCTTCAGCAAAATCAGGACGAACCGATAAGAGAACAGCTTTCTGAGTGTTAAAAACACAGGCTGGAGGATGAATAATTCGCCAGCCTATGTTTTTTATTATAACGATTTTATCGCAGTTACCCGGTTCTCCGGGCGACACTCCGGTTACGCTAAAGTCGCTACATCCAGATTCTGCCCTACTAGGTCGGTCAGTTTGGACAGTTTGCTTTCCTGGTTCAGCCTGGTTTTAAGCATAGTCTCCTCAATAGCTACCGTAATATCGTTTACAGCGTTGCCGGTGGCAATAACCGGGATACCTCTGGTCTCGGCTTTATACATGACATTATAAAGCGGGGGTGCGTCGTCACCGCTGAGGACAAGGCATGCCGTAGAAGTTTCCAGGGCAGCTAGCTGCATGTCCGGGCGGTCCTGTCTGATGATGGCGGCTTTTTTATCCTTACGCCCGAAGTACTCCAGCCCGGAATCCACCACCATCGCCCCCAGCATGAAATTTGCCACCAGTTCGCCGGACTTCTCGGGGTTGTTCAGTATCTTACCTCCGATGCTTTCCGCCAGTTCAGCAACGGTGATAGCCATCAGGACCCTGTTTTCCGGGATAACACCGAGCAGATTCATGCCTTTTGATTTCAGACGCGCTCCGGCCGCCTCGAGTTCACTTTTAAGCAAGCTCTCCGGCACTTTATTAATAATAATGCCAAGTAAATCCGCGCCGAACCCCTTATATACATCGCTGTATTTTGAAGCCTTCCCCGTATAGGCTTCCACCGCGATGACTTTTGCCTTCATTTCCCGGGCAGCCCCGCAGGTATTCCGGCTTACCGCATCGCCGGCATCCGGTCCCAGACTGCTCTCCACCAGAACGATATCCCTCCCTTTAATAAGGTCGGGCGCATTAACGGCATCGTCAAGTCCCAGAATCTGCTTCGTAAAGGCAACATCGCTGTCCGAGCCGTCCTTCGCTGAAGCCTGCGGTTTCAGATAACCGACTTTCCTGCCGTCTTTCACGAAATTCATCGCCAGGCCGGCGCAGACGGCCGTCTTACCGGCTGCTTCTTCTACTGAGACGATATATAGAACGCCCAATGTTCACCCCCGAGTAAACGCTAACTCTGCATTTATTAAACCAATACATTATAATCCTTTAAGCAAAATACGTAAAGAGGTATAATATCTGGTGTCGTGTCTTTATAGGTATTCGGAGGAATCTCGTTGAAATCGCTCGTTACTCTCCTGCGCAGGTTTTATAAATGGGAACATTTCTGGCTCTGTCTTCTGGTGGTAGCGACCCTGATTTTACACTTCGTCATCGTTGATAAACCACCATCGCTCATCCTGGACGAACAATATTACATCAACGAAGCCAGGGGCATCATTGAAAACCATGAAATCGAATTCGAGGAACACCCGCCGCTGGGGAAACTCTTTATAATCACCGGAATCAAGATATTCGGCGATAACACCCTGGGCTGGCGTTTCTTCTCGATAGTCCTGGGGACAGCCTGCATTATTCTTTTCTATTTCATCTGCCGCAGTCTCGGCATGTCGCCGTGGGCTACCAACTTCGCCACGTTTCTACTGGCACTGGAAAACATGACCTTCATCCAGGCAAGCGTGGCCATGCTCGACGTCTTTTTCCTCGTCTTTATGCTCGCGGCATACCTGCTTTATCTGAACCGGAGATATATAACCGCCGGGATAGCCGTGGGTTTAAGCGTGCTAGCCAAGCTTAGCGCCGTCCTATCGGTGCCTGCCCTGATAATTCACTGGTTTTTTACCCGAACCAAACGTTCCCGCTGGTTTGCGTTAACGATAGCCCTATCGGTCATCACGTTTCTCGCATTGATGCCCCTTCTTGATTATTTTACCGTACTGGATTTCGACGATGTTACCACTCCCTTCGAGCGGATTGAGACCATGGTGAACATGACCAGCAGCCTCACCTTCGAGAACAGCACCCACGAGAGCATGAGCCGACCCTGGGAGTGGCTGATTTCCTACCGGCCCATGCCCTTCTGGTGGGACCCGCATTATATCTCCGGCATCAGCCCTTCCGTCTGGGCTCTCACCATCCCCACTTTTGCCTATATGGTGTATAAAGCGGTAAGAAGGGACGAGGCGGGGCTTTTCGGGGCGGCCTGGTTTACCAGCACCTATCTGCTGTGGATACCGGCCAGTCTTATTACCGGCAGGCTCAGCTATTTGTTCTATTTCTATCCCTCAATCGGAGCCATCTGCATCGGTCTGGGGCTGGGTATGTCCGAGCTTATCCGCCTTTTCCAGACAAGGAAGTCCGGCAAGCTTAAGTGGACTTCCCTGAGCGTAGTGGTGATTATCGTCCTGGCCCACCTTGTTTCTTTCATGCTTTTATACCCCCTGTTCCCGATACGTTACTATTAGTTATGCTGATGGCAGATACAAAAAAGCAACTTTGAGTATAAAATATAGTCCCGTTGGAGTTCATAGATAAATTAATACCCTACCCCCACTCCGTATACTTCCTGAGAAACCGGCAAGTAACCATAGATAAATATGGCTTAATAAGGGGAAAAAGGGGGCGCGTCAAGAACGAGTATATGCAAATAGTCAATAAAAATCCCCTCTTCTATTGACAATTGGCTGGTGCTATAATTATCCTAAGGGCGGGGGAAGACAGGTTATGCGCGAGGCCGTGCTTTTTGAAAAACTGCCGGACTCCAGGGTTAAATGCCTTACGTGCCAGTGGCGCTGCCGGATAAATCCAGGGAAATACGGCGTTTGCGGCATGTACCATAACCAGGATGGAACTCTAGTCAATCAGAACTACGGCAGGGTATCTTCGGTGGCTGCTGACCCTATCGAGAAGAAGCCGTTATTCCATTTTTATCCCGGCACCATATGCCTTTCCCTGGGCACCCTGGGTTGCAACTTCCACTGCCGGCACTGCCAGAACTGGGAGATTTCCACGGCCGACAGCAGTTCCCTGCTGAGCGGCTGTCGCGAGCTTTTACCCAAGGTATCAGTCGAAATGGCGGTGCATAATCACTGCCAGGGCATAGCCTGGACTTATAATGAGCCGACAATATGGTTCGAACACACTCTGGAGTCGGCGAAGCTGGCTAAAGAGAATAATCTCTATACGGTTTACGTTACCAACGGCTATGCCACCCCGGAGGCGCTGGACACCATCGGCCCTTACCTGGACGCCTGGCGCGTGGACGTCAAAGGGTTCTCCGATAATCTTTATAAGGAATTATCCGGGATACTCCGCTGGCGGGAGATACTCGAGGTCACCAAACGGGCTAAGGACAGGTGGAAAATGCACGTCGAGGTTATTACCAACATCGTTCCCACACTGAACGATGACGATAAACAGCTGGAGGATATCGCCAGCTGGATAAAAAATGAGCTGGGAGAATTGACCCCCTGGCACGTAACCCGATTTCACCCTAATCACCGTATGACGGACCTGCCACCCACTCCCCTCGCCACCATTGAACGAGCGGTGGAAATCGGGCAAAAGGCGGGACTTAAGTTTGTGTACGCCGGCAACGTGCCCGGACACCAGAGCGAGAGCACCCGCTGCTATGCCTGCGGCAAGACCGTTGTAAAGAGGCTCGGTTACGATACGGAAGTTATCGGGCTGAAGGGGTCGCATTGCCGTTTCTGCGGGGCAGAGCTCAACTTCAGGCCTGCCCTGAAGGCTGAAGGGTCGTCCAGCTCAAAGGAGGGCTGAAATGGACAGGAATCCTTACGTCGCCGGATACTTTTATCCTGCTGCAGCTTCAGAACTCAAGACCATGATTGCCAGGTTCACGGATAAAAAATCTCCCAAAGAAGAGGTTATCGGTCTGCTGGTGCCACACGCCGGCTATCAGTATTCCGGGCCCGTGACCGGAGCCACCGTCTCCAGAATAAAATTCAAAGATACGTTTATCATCATGGGACCGACCCACAGCGGCCTGGGCAAACCGTTCAGTGTGATGGTTGAAGGAACCTGGAAAACGCCCCTGGGCGAGGTGGATATCGATGAGGAGCTTGCCAGGAAACTCGTTTCCATATCCAGTTACCTGGAAGAGGACTACATAGCGCACCAGGAGGAGCACGCCGTCGAAGTCCAGCTACCTTTCCTGCAGTATTTCAAACCGGACGTACGCATCGTGCCCATTATTCTGTCGGGCGCGCCCCTCAGCAGCTATAAGGAAATCGGGCGGGAAATAGCCGCGGCTATCATTGAGTTAAAAAGGGAAACGGTAATCATGGCCAGCGGCGACATGACCCACTATGAATCGCACGAAAGCGCCAAAGAAAAGGACATGAAAGCGGTCGAAGCCATGCTGGCACTCGATGAAGACGAACTGACGCGGCGGTATCAAAGCCTGAGCATATCCATGTGCGCTTACGGTCCGGTCGCCTGCCTCATTGCCGCCGCTAAAGAACTGGGCGCTACCGAAGCGGAACTGGTGAAGTACCAGACCAGCGGCGAATCGAGCGGCGACTACAGCGCGGTGGTGGGGTACGCCGGCGTCATCTTCAAGAAGTCAGCCATGCACCCGCTGGCGGCTTTAGCCAAAAAGACCGTCGAGACCTACGTGAAAGAGGGCAAAAGACCGCCGCCGCCTAAGGAACTTACCACGGAGATGAAGGCAAAAGCCGGTGTATTCGTGTCCATCCACATGCTGGGCAACCTGCGGGGGTGCATCGGCACGTTCGAGCCGCAGGAGGATAACGTGGCTTCGGAAATCATTACCAACGCCATAAGCTCAGCCACGCGTGACCCGCGCTTTTCCCCCATCACCCCCAGGGAACTGAAGAACCTGGACTACAGCGTCGACGTGCTGACCGCGCCGGAGTCGGTGGACGACGCCAGCCAGCTCGACCCCAGGAAATACGGGGTAATCGTGGAGGCGGGGTGGAAAAGGGGCCTGCTGCTGCCGGACCTGGAGGGCGTGGATACGGTGGAGTACCAGATAGACATCTGCCGTCAGAAGGGGGGCATCAGCCCGGACGAGCCGGTGCAGTTGTATAGATTTGAGGTGAAGAGGTATAAGTAAAGCCAAATATTACTACTTGGCAACTAAGAATGACACAAGAAAATATTAAAAACGGAAAGATTTTAACTGCTAGAATCATCCATATAGCCATGATTGTAGCGGTTATCATTTACAGTGTCGTGCTTTATTTGCTCATTACTTATTTTGATATTCAGATATTTACCCCGGATGACCCGGAATTACAGATTATAGAATTAATAGTTGGTATTGTAGCTATAATATCCATAATTATCGGCTATATTCTTCCACTGGGTTTTGTCAAATTCATGACAATAAACGTCACAGGAATATTATCGATACATTTACTGCGTCTGTCACTCCTTGGATCTGGAGGAGCATTAGGACTAATATTGGGTGTTATTAGTGCTGAATGGCAGATACCATCTATATTCTTTATCTTGAGTGCTGTAGCACTTGTCCTGACCTTTCCAACAAAGACAAAATGGGAAAAAATGTTGGAAAAGTACGGTAACAAACACGAGAAAAACACGGGCATGCCAAAAATATAAGGGGATAGAGCAAAAAATCACCGGAAAAGCTGCCAATATAAAAAGGCGGCTTGGGTGGGAATAGATAACACGGGGGGGCGGGGTGGGGAACACGGATTGCTTCGCTACACTCGCAATGACAGAGGGGTAGAAATATATACTGCTTACACTAAACTATTACCCATTTTTCGTATATAATAGGGGCAGAGGGTTTTATTAAAATGACCGACGGAAACGTGCACAAACAAGACATCGAGATGGATATACAACCGGAAGAAAGCTGCGAAGGCTGCGAGGTCCCCGTAGCGGCAACCTGCCAGAGCTGCGGCATGCCCATGACGAGTCCCGAACATTACGGCGGTGGCGATGAGGAAAACTGTTACTGCGTCCTGTGCTGCCACCCGGACGGCAACCTGAAAAAGTACGAGGAAGTCCTAGAGGGCGTGACGGGACTGATGATGAAGAACCGCGGTCTGGACAGGGAGTCCGCCGAGGCGACCGCCAAAGAATACCTGTCAACGCTGCCGGCATGGGGCAGCCGCTTTTAGGGAAGGTACGCCATGAGCATGGATATGTTTGATAAACATGAAAAACCGGACGAACAGCAGTTGCGGCACGCCCCGCTGGCGACGCGGATGAGGCCCAACGACCTCAGCGCCTTCGTGGGGCAGGAACACATCATCGGCAAAGGACGGGTGCTCAGGAGGGCTATCGAAGCCGACCGCATACCTTCGATGATTTTCTGGGGCCCGCCGGGGTGCGGCAAGACCACCCTGGCTTTTATCATCGCCGCCAGCACCGGGGCATTCTTCGCTCCGGTCAGCGCCGTCAGCGCCAACGTGACCGACCTCAGGAAGATAGTCGAGCAGTCCAAGGAACGCCGCAAGGTACAGGGTCAGAAAACTATCCTGTTCATCGACGAGATTCACCGCTTCAGCAAGAACCAGCAGGACGCCGTCCTGCCCTACGTCGAGGACGGCACGGTCACATTAATCGGCGCCACCACGGAAAATCCCTCTTTCGAGGTGACCTCGCCGCTCCTTTCGCGGACCCGCGTCCTCCCGCTCAGACCCCTCAACGAAGAGCAAATCCAGATACTCGTCGTGCGGGCGATAAAGGACAAGTTCCAGGGAATCGGCGAGCTGAACGTAGAACTGACCACCGAGGCGATGAACCACCTTATCAGTATGTCCAATAAAGACGCCCGCATCGCCCTCAACACCCTGGAGATAGCCGCCCAGAATACGACGCCGGACGCCGAAGGCAACCGCCGCATTACCCTGGAAGTCATCGAGGACACGTTCCAGAAACGGGCGGTGATTTACGATAAGAAAGGGGAACAGCACTACGACCTTATCTCGGCGCTGCACAAATCGATGCGTGATTCCGACCCCGATGCCTCGATTTACTGGCTGGCGATGATGCTGGACGGAGGGGAAGACCCGCTGTATATCGCCCGTCGACTGGTCCGGTTCGCCTCGGAGGACGTGGGAATGGCGGACCCCCAGGCGCTGGTGGTAGCCATGGCGGCGCAGCAGGCGGTGCACTTCATCGGTATGCCCGAAGGCAACTTGGCACTGGCACAGGCGGCCGTCTACCTGGCTACCGCCCCCAAGAGCAACTCGCTGTACGCGGCGTTCAACATGGTACAGGAAGAGATAAAGAAGGGCGCCAGCGAGGCGGTGCCCCTGCACCTGCGCAATCCGGTCACCCCGCTGATGAAGGAAATGGGCTACGGCAAGGACTACAAATACGCTCACGACTACCCGGACCACATCGTCGAGCAGCAGCACCTGCCCGACGCCCTGAAAGGAAAGCAGTTTTACACGCCGGGCAACCTCGGGTACGAGAAACAGGTAATGGACCGGCTGAAAGCCTGGTGGCAGAAAAAAGCCCAGTCGAAAGACACGGAAGGTCCGCCGGAGCCCGAACCGGAAAAGTAGGACTAGACAGTTTCCTGCAAGCCGAACGTTCCTTGACAAGCTCCTCGTTTTTCAGCTAGAATTTTCATAGATTAACAATCGATTTTCAGGAAAACGGAGCAAGAGTGTGCCCGATAGTGATTCGCGGGCCTTTATACAAGACAGATTGACCTCTAACGCAACCTCTCCTCAAGAAAACCCAGTCCCTTTCGCCAGCCATCAAATTTCCACGTCATATCATACCAAACCGCGTATAACTTTACGTCCGCATAACGACGTGTTTCTATATATCAATGAAAGGAGGAAATATGGCTAGACTGCCATTTTTACCGAGAGAACAAAAATTCTTCGACCTGTTTGAAGAAAGCGCCAAGAACATCATCAAGGCATCCCAGGCATTGAAAGATATGATTGATTCCTGGCAATTCATTGACAGTCGGGTAGCCGAGATAACCGAACTGGAGCACGAGGGCGACTCGATAGCGCACCAGGTGATATCGCTGCTGCACCGTACCTTCGTAACGCCCTTCGATAGAGAGGACATCGCCCTGTTAGCACATACGCTGGATGATATCCTCGATTTCATCCATGCCGCGGCTGATTCCATGTTTATCTATAAAATAACCTCCCCTACCGATAGAGCCAAGGAACTGGCCGACATCATCGTTCAGGGAGCTGCCGAGGTGGATAAAGCTGTCCAAGCATTACGGCACAAGTCCAAGTTCAAGAATATACTGGAGAGCTGCGTGGAGCTAAACCGACTGGAGAACATGGCCGACCGGGTCTACCGCGCGGCTATCGGTGAGTTGTTCGAGAACACCGAGGATATCGCCGAGATTATCAAATGGCGCGAAATCTACGAGCATCTGGAAAGCGCCACGGACAGGTGCGAGGATGTCGCCGACGTCCTCGAAGGAGTTGCCCTGAAGAATGCCTGACATAAGCCTCCTGCTTGTTGTAACTCTATTCCTGGTACTTGCCGCCGAATTCGTAAACGGCTGGACAGACGCCCCCAATGCCATCGCCACAGTGGTCTCCACCCGTGTTTTAAAGCCGTCACATGCCGTACTCATGGCGGCGGTGCTGAACATCGTGGGGGCGATAGTAACCGGCACCGCGGTGGCGTCGACCATCGGCAAGGGCATCGTCAGCCCCGAGGTTATCGGCCTCCCGGTGGTTGCCGCGGCAATGCTGACAATAATCGTCTGGAGCACGGTAGCCTGGCGGTGGGGCATTCCCACCAGCGAAAGCCATGAGCTTGTGGCGGGATTAACGGGCGCCGGTCTGGCGGCGGCAGGCACCTCGGTACTGCTGTGGGAGGGCTGGCAGAAGGTACTGATAGGTCTGGCTTTTTCCACGCTGCTGGGTTTCACCATAAGCATCGCTCTCATGTTCATCCTTTACTGGGTATTGCGTCGCGCCCACCCGGCGGCGGTGACTAAATACTTCAGTAAGCTGCAGATGATATCGGCAGCTTTTATGGCGTTCACCCACGGCAGCAACGACGGACAGAAATTCATGGGAGTATTCGCGCTGGTGCTGATGCTGGAAGGGTTTATGAGCGAATTCTCCGTACCGATATGGATAATGGTGCTTTGCGGGGCTGTTATGGGAATAGGCACGGCTACCGGCGGCTGGCGAATCATCCATACCATGGGATTCAAACTCACCCGACTGGAGCCGGTACACGGTTTTGCAGCGGAAACATCCGCGGGGATTTCCATTCTCCTGGCTTCGGCTCTGGGCATACCCCTGAGCACCACCCACACCATCAATATATCCATCATGGGAGTGGGGGCAACCAAGCGGTTTTCGGCGGTGCGGTGGGGCGTGGCGGGGAACATCATCGCCGCCTGGATACTGACGTTTCCTATCTGCGGCGTACTGGGCTACTTCTTTTCCTGGCTGCTGCACCTGATAGTCTAGAGGGTTACCTTTCCGTATATTCCCGAATACCCTATTTTGCCAGGAATTCCTTTACGAGTGAGTTGAATTTATTAGGATGTTCCAGATAAGGTATATGACCGCAGCGCCCAAAGACGGTAAGCCGGGCATCGGGTATGCCTTTTAACGCTACCTGCGCCTGGTCTACGGGAAATATAGGGTCCTGTTCACCCCAGATGATTAAGGTTGGCGCCTTAATGGATGACAAATTTTCGACGATCGGCCGAATAAATTCCGGTCGTATACCCCTGTAATTCCCACCACTCCGGAGCATCGACAGGAGGGCTTTCTGCGCACCCGGGAGAGCGGAAAAACGATATCCAGTTTCGACCAGTTCATCGGTCACCAGAGATTTATCATATACCGCTGTTTTGAGGGTTCTCCTCGTTCCGCTAAGGCTCGGGCGACTTATAAACTCACCGATCACCGGAAGCGTCAAGAGCTTAAAAATAAAATGCGCTTTTATTCCTAATCCCAGAGAGTCAATCAGCACCAGACGGTGCAACTTATCCGGATATTGAATGGCGAAGTGAAGAGAATACGCACCGCCCAGGGAATGACCGACTAAAGTTGCTTTGTCTATATTCTGGGTCTTCATGAAATCGTTGACGAACTGCGCACCTTGAACGAGAGAGCTCATCGGGATTTTATCGGTAAGACCAAATCCCGGCATATCCAGGGCATACACACGATGGGCCTCAGCCAGAGAGGGCATATTGGGAGACCACGAATCTACGGAGTTGAAGACCCCGTGTACCAGAATGATGACACTCCCCTGGTCACCCGCTTTCCAAAAGCGCGTGTTTACTCCACCCACATTAACGTACTGGTCTTCGTATAACTGCTTTGTCATCGTCAACCTCCTTGCCCAGACATACCAATAGAGTTTGAGGATGCGTCGTTTAGAGTGTGATTTCCCGCGGCTTGACCCGGCATTTTTCGGCCTTGATAATGGCGACGATATCAGCGACAGCCCGGTCAACCGCTCCCAGATGATTCACCACCACGTAGTCGAACATATGCAGCTTCCGCAACTCATCAGTCGCCGTTTTGAGTCGCAGTTCCAGGTCAGCTGACGACTCGGTGCGGCGCTGCCTGAGGCGCTCCTCCAGTTCTTCAATGTAGGGCGTTATCAGGAAGATAAATAAAGCCTGGGGTATGATTTTCTTGATGGTGGTGGCACCCTGGACATCTATTTTAACGATAACGTCCTTGCCCTCTTCAAGCGCCCGGCGGACCGGCTCGCGGGGGATGCCGTAAAGGTTGCCGTAGACGTTAGCCCATTCCAGCAACTGGTTGGTGTCAATCATTTCCTGGAACCTGACCGGGGAAACAAAGTGGTAATCAATGCCGTCTTTTTCACTGGCGCGGCGGGGCCGGGTGGTGGCGGAGATACTTATCTCCAGAGGCAGGCTGGACTTTCTGATGCCGGCTAAAACCGTGTCCTTGCCAACTCCGGAGAGGCCGGAGAGGACGATGAGCAGAGGTTTTGATACCGGTACGAGCGGGGATTGGCTCTCACCGTTCATCATTGGTTTCACTGTGCTCTGACCTGGCCGACGCACCGGTACGGTCCGTCTTTAGGCGAGCGGCGATGGTTTCCGGGGCGAGAGCGGCCAGTATGATATGACCGCTATCGGTGAAGATTACCGACTTGGTCCTGCGCCCGCTGGTCATATCAATTAATTTGCCGTTATTTTTTCCCTCGTGGATAATACGCTTGGTAGGAGCCGAATTCGGTGAGGCTATCGCGATGGCGCGACTCATCGCCATAACGTTACCAAAGCCTATGTGAACCAATTCGATACTCATAAAACCACCTCTTGTTTTTTCGCGGGGAACACTGAGCCGGTTCCGCTTGAATTTTAAATCCCCTTTGCTTTTTAGAGCTCAGACTGCTATTGGCTTTACGTTATTATCTATTTTTACAATTCCGCCTGAAACAGGATATACGCGTATAAAAACTTGTCTCACGGAAAAACCCTCCCATAACCTAGCACTTGTGTTAATGGCTTGTCAAGGGCGGATTTTTACCCCGCCCCCCTTTTCAACATTCCGCTATAAAAATAAAAAACTCAGGTCTAAGCCGTTAATGATACGAGGACGGTCAGGGTGGGAAAAGATAACGCTCAGGGGTGTGGGGGGGGTGACATAAAAGCTGTGTATCAGTCCGCTCGCCTGTGAAAAGACATCACAATACGTTGACTTCACCAACACCCACTGCTAACATAAAGGTGAAGGACAAAAAAATAAACGGTGTAACTGGAATTAACCGGGAGAGACTCAATGTGGGAAATAATCGGGCAAAACCGGGCGGTCTCTCTGTTACAGCATAGTCTGGAGTCAGATACGCTAGCCCATGCCTACCTGCTGGTAGGCCCTCCTCATATCGGCAAGATGACCCTGGCGAAGAATATCGCCCAGGCGCTCAACTGCACGGCGTCCGAGAAACCCTGCCTCGAATGCAGTTCCTGTCAGAAGATAGCCGCCGGAACTCATGCCGACGTACGCATTATCGGCTTAACGCGTAATGAAGACGAGGAAGAAGCCAAGCTGATAAGCATCGAGCAGATTAAAGAGATACAGCACTCTGCCAGCCTGCCGCCGTTCGAGGGCAAGCATAAAGTGTTCATCATCGAAACCGCCGAACTGCTTTCCATCGAAGCGGCTAACTGCCTGCTGAAAACACTCGAAGAACCGGCGGACAAGGTAACCTTTATCCTGCTTACGGATAATGAAAAAGCGCTGCCGGGCACCGTGGTCTCGCGCTGTCAGCGCGTGGAACTGCCGCCGCTGTCAATCGCGGAAGAAGCCAGAGTACTGGAAGAACAATACGGTATCGAGCCGGAGCGCGCCAGGCTCTTCGCCGGGCTTTCCCACGGCTGTCCGGAGTGGGCGTTAGCCGCGGTCAGCGATGACAGTCTGCTCCAGAAACATGAAGAGGAGATAGACAGGCTGCTCGGTATACTCAAAGCCGGCAATGAGGAAAGGTTCGCCTTCGTCGCCCGGCTGGCGGCGGGATTCAGCAAGAACCGGGGGGCGGTCTACGATATACTGGAACTGTGGCTCGATTTCTGGCGCGACCTGCTGCTCGTCAGGCTGGGCTGCGACGAGATGATAACCAACATCAACCGCAAGGACGAAATAGAAAAGATAGCCGGAGGCTACCGGCTGGATGAAATAAGGGCCTACATCGAAAGCATCAGGGAGGCGGGGGTGCAACTCCGCCAGAACGTTAATCCCAGACTGGCTCTCGAGGTACTGATGCTCGATATACCTCAATACGAGGAGAGAGGTGGCATGAAACATGGCTAACACTACGGGGATACGCTTTAACAAAGCGGGTAAGATATACTACTTCGACGCGGGAGACATCGCTCTGGAGGCAGGCGACTACGCGGTAGTAAAAACAAGCCGGGGCATTGAACTGGGACACGTCGTTATTGCTCCCGGACAGATGCTCGCCGAGGAGACCAGGGAAAATATGAGCCCGGTAATGAGGAAGGCGGAGCCCGAGGATATCGCCAAAGCCGAGGAGCTTAAAGCCAAGGCGGAGGAAGCGCTGATTGAATGCGGCGAGATGATAGGCGAGCTGGGATTGCCCATGAAGCTGCTTACCGCCGAATATAACCTGGACAGCAGCCGATTGACATTCCTCTTCAGCGCCGAAGAGAGGGTGGACTTCCGTGAACTGGTACGGCGCCTGACCGCCAAGTTCAAGGTCAGGGTGGAACTGCGCCAGGTGGGCAGCCGTGACGAGGCAAAATTGCTGGGAAGCTTCGGGAGGTGCGGCCGTCCCCTCTGCTGTGCGACCTTCCTGACGGAATTCGCCCCCATATCAATAAAAACGGCTAAAGAGCAGGACCTGCCGCTGAATCCCATGAAAATCTCGGGGGCCTGCGGACGCCTGATGTGCTGCCTGGCATACGAACGTGAGCAGTACCGCGCTATGAAAGAGAAAATGCCCAAGAACGGACAGCGGGTATCCACCCGCATGGGAGAAGCCACGGTCGTGGGGAACAATCCGTTGAAGGAAACGGTGATGGTGGAACTGGATAGCGAGGCGACGGTGGAGCTGCCGCTGGCGGAAGTCAGTTATTAGCTTTGAGCTTGGGAATTACTTCACCCTCACCCCATTCGCTACGCTCAGGGCAGGCTCTGCCCTCTCCCTTCAGGGAGAACCTTCAGGGTGAACCCATCGAGGGAGAGGATTTACGATTTTCGGGATAATCCGTTGATGATGCGAGGGCGGCCTGGATGGGTAAAGATAACACGCGAGTGGCGGGGCTGAACGATATTTCAGCTATCTTACTGATACAGATACTTGCGCCATTCGTCGCGCTTGCTCAGGTAATGATAGGGGACGATGAAGAGGTTACTGCCGGAGGGTGGAGCCGGCGTACGAATAAGCGTCATGTGGGCTTCTTTGGGCGTCTTACCTGCCTTACGTCGGTTGCAGGCGACACAGGCGCTGACAACGTTTTCCCAGGTATGCTGACCGCCGCGATAGCGCGGTATTATGTGGTCGAGGGTAAGGTGGCGACTTTGTTCGCCGCAGTACTGGCAAGTGTATTTGTCCCGGTTGAATATCTCAAAACGGGTCATCTTTCTCTGCCGGCGAGGGCGGCGTATCATCTTAGCAAGCCTGATGACCGAGGGCAGCTCGATGGTATCGCTGATGGTGTGGATATCTCCGAGGCCGTTCTCCAGCATCTCCGCCTTGCCCTGTATCATGAGGACAACGGCACGACGGGCTCGGCAGACCGCCAGCGGTTCGTAGCTCTGGTTCAACACCAGTACCGGATGGTTCAACATCAGCTTGCCTCAAACGTAGCCATGCCTATTGTAGCGTATAATTCACGAGTGTGCAAGGCGAGCGGTTTTTAACGGGATAAGCCGGGAATGGCACGAGGGCGGCTCGGGTGGGAAAAGATATAATACGAGGGGAGGGGTGGATAATAAGCTACAAAACTAAGAAGCAAGATCATGTTATTAAGTGTTATAATACTGCCATGAAACGCTCATTGATGGAAATACTGGTGTGCCCGGTGTGCAAGGAGGAGCTGAAGCTCAAGGTGGAGGAGGAGGGAGAGGGGGAGGTTATCAAGGGCTCTTTGCGGTGCGGGAAGTGCCGGCACGATTACCCCATCGAGGAAGGGATACCTAACCTGCTGCCGCCGGAGAATGGCTAGTCCGGGCAGTAGGCAACGCCCTGTTCCGGGGACTCCCAGGCTTCCACAGATGTTAGAGTAACAGGTTCGGCGGCGAGTTTCTCTTTTAGCTCTTTATAGATGGTAGCCGCTATATTCTCCGCGGACGGATTTATCTTATCAAAAGGCGGAATGTCATTCAGGCAGGTGTGGTCGTAGCGGTCTAGAATTTCTTTCAGGTGACGCTTCACGTCGGTAAAATCGTAAGCCAGGCCGATATCGTTCAGTTTTTCAGCCCGGATTTTCACCACCACCTTATAGCGGTGGCCGTGTGTCTTTTCGCACTTGCCCTGATAGCCCCGCAGATAGTGGGCGGCTTCAAAATGCTTCTCGACGGTTATTTCGTACATTTATTAACCTCACCCCCTGTATATTCTAGTGAACCTATCCCCCTTTATCCCCCTTCCCTTAAGGATTAATAAAGGGAAGGGGGAATATTTGAAAGAGGGGCTGACGCCCCTCTTAAACACCCCACTCGTCTACATATGCTGGCTGCGTCTTTCCTCGCTGCTCATTTTCTGAAAAATACTACTGTGAGTCCAATTTGAGAACGCCCTGCACCTCTTTGATGGCGTCACGCATTTCCTTAATCGTCTTCTTAACGACGGGATGAACGAGGTCGGGGGCAATCTCGGCGAGGGGCACCAGAACGAAAGAACGCTCCGCCATCGACGGATGCGGTATCACGAGGTCCGGCTTATCCAGAATAATATCTCCATATAAAAGAATATCGATATCTATGGTGCGCGGTTCGCCGGTCTTGCCGCGCCTGCCCATCTTACCCTCGATGCCCTTAGCCAGAGACAGCAGTCCTTCGGGCGACAGCCGGGTAAATACCTGGCAGGCTATGTTGAGGAAATGCGGCTGGTTAACGTTGCCCAGGGGCTCGGTATCGTATATCGAAGAGACCTTGCCCAGCCTCATCCGCTGACCCAGCAGCTTCAGAGCCATGTCCAGGTTGTCCTCGCGGTTGCCCAAATTCGAGCCAAGGCTGAGATATGCCGTAACCGTATCAGTCATCTACCGACCCCCTTCTGATAATAGCGTCACTCATGCGGCAGACCAGCTCCGTCTGCCGCACATCGTGTACGCGGACTATGTCAGCCCCGTTAGCGATACCGATAGCCGTTACCGCCAGATTGCCTTCGAGGCGTTTTTCTGGAGGCAGATCCAGCACCATGCCAATCATCGATTTACGCGAGGTCCCCAGCAGAATTGGCTTGCCCAGCCGCTTCAATTCGGCAAGTCGGTTGATCAGTTCCAGATTCTGCTCCAGGGTCTTGCCGAAGCCGATACCGGGATCGACGATAATATCCTGAGGTGCTATCCCGGCTTCAAGGGCTGTTTTAATACCGTACTGCAGGTCAGCCAGGACTTTAGCCATGATGCCTGCCTTCGGGGGAGCATCACGCTCGTTGGCCATGAGGACGACCGGCACGCCGGCTTCAGCGGCGACTTTGGCTATGGCGGGGTCTTTTTTAAGTCCCCAGATATCGTTTATCATACCGGCGCCAGCTTTGACCGCCCGCGTAGCCACCCCCGATTTATAGGTATCGATGCTGATGGGGACAGAGATTTCCGCCGCCAGACGCTCGATAGCCGGAATGACCAGGCGGAGTTCATCATCGATGTCATTTATAGTCACGGGTTCAGTGCCAGGGCGGGTCGATTCCCCACCGACGTCGATAATATCGGCGCCCTCGGCAACCATGCGCTGCGCCTGGTCAACCGTCGCCTCAATGTCGTCCCCCAGCCCATCCCCGGAAAAAGAGTCCGGGCTGAGATTGACAACCCCCATGATGTAGGTCTTTTCACCCCAGCGCAAGAGGGTGTTGCCGCAGCGCGTTGCCGGTAATGTCTCTGGCATAATTACAACACCTATTTTAGCACCTTTAGTTGTCTTGTGGAACTATCTATATTAATTGAACCTCACCCCTCTTTTAATTCCCACTCTCCGTCGACGGAGAGGGGGCTAGGGGGAGAGGTGAAATCCACGGGCTAAGCCGTCGATGATACGAGGGCCCGCCTACGCTTAAGCTTCGGTGGACAGGCGGCAGGGTGGGAAAAGATAACGCACGAGGGGAGGGACGGGGCAGAATTTCTTATAGCATTACAATATGATATATTGGAAACAGATGAATGAGATAAAAAGAATCGTTAGCCCGGACACCCAAAAGCAAGACCGTCTGCCGCCGGGGCAAAGGCTGACCGAAAAATGGCCCGTCCTGCATTACGGGAGAGTGCCGTCCATCGACGTGAAAGACTGGACTTTTACAATATCGGGGCTGGTAGAGAAAGAACGCACGCTGACCTATGAGGAGTTCAATTCGCTGCCGCAGGTGGAGGTGTTTTCCGATATCCACTGTGTAACGACGTGGTCGAGGTACGATAACCTGTGGGAAGGCGTCAGCACCGGCGCGGTTAAAGACATCGTCGCTATAAGACCGGAGGCGAAACACGTCCTGGTCAGCTGCGAGGGAGGCTTCACCACCAATATCCCCCTCGATGACTTCTTCCAGCCGGATGCCCTGTTCGCGCTGAAGCACGACGGCAAGCCCCTGTCGCCGGAACACGGCGGATCGGTAAGACTGGTAGTGCCGCGACTTTACTTCTGGAAGAGCGCCAAGTGGGTCACCGGCATCGAGTTCCTGGAGAAAGACAGTCCGGGATTCTGGGAAAGGGCGGGGTACCATAACCACGGCGACCCCTGGAAAGAGGAACGGTACTCGAGTCTCTAGTTCAAAGCATTTATAACACCTGAAGAAAGACGTCGTACGGGAAATCCGGCGAGCCTGAAAACACTTAATCAGGGTATTCATCATATTCTAGGATAGCCAGATGATTAAAAAACTCGGTCAGTTGCGTAATATCAGTACTTTCAATTCATTGAAGAATCCCGCCTTTCGCCTGTATTACTTCGGTATGATAGGCCAGTGGTCTTCGATGAACATGCAGCTGGTAGCGCGGTCGTTGCTAATCTACCGCATCAGCGATTCGGGATTGGTACTCGGGCTGGCGGCACTCGCCAATGCCCTGCCTATGATAATCGGCTCTCTCTGGGGTGGCGCCCTGGCCGACCGGATGCAGAAGAAGACCATCCTCGCCTACAGCATGGTGGGTTCGAGTCTAATATCACTGGCGGTAGCCTACGCCATAAGCGTCGGCTATCTGACCGAGGACGTGCCCGGTTCCTGGTGGATACTTATCGTCACCGCCACCATTCAGGGGGGAGTCATGGGACTGATGATGCCGTCGCGACAGGCTATCATCTCCGAAATCGTGGATGAAAAACAGGTATTGAACGCCGTATCGCTGAACACCATGGGCATGAACACCTTCCGCATACTGGCTCCGGCGGCAACAGGCTTCCTGATTGAAGCTTTCGATTTCTCGGTTGTTTACTATATTTCTACCGCCATGTACGGAATGGCGGCGCTGTGCATGTTCCTGATGCCGAAAACGGCGCAGAAATTCAGCGAAGGCGGGAGTGCCCTGTCGGATATCGCAGATGGCGTGCGCTATATACGAAGCCACCGGACGATGTTTCTGGTACTGATAGCCACCCTGTCCGTAATGATATGCGGCCTGCCTTTCATGTTCCTGATGCCCATGATTACGGAGGATGTGTTGCATGTCGGTGAAGTCGGCCTGGGAATCCTGTTCTCCGTTTCCGGAATCGGCGCCATCGTCGGCTCGCTCGTCCTGGCTTCTTTACCGAGTAAGAAACGCGGCACCATCATGCTTATCAGCGGTATAATCATGGGGCTGGCTCTGGTGGGTTTTGCTTTTTCCAGGTGGTGGCTGGTATCGGTCTTCGTGGTGATATTCGTCGGCCTGGGTCAAACGGGGCACCGGGCTTCCGGCAATTCGCTGGCGCAGAACTATACCGAGCCGGAATACCGCGGCAGGGTGATGAGCTTTATGATGATGGGGATAGGCTTTTCCAGTCTGGGGACGTTTTTCGCCGGCGTACTCGCCGAGACACTGGGTATTCAGTGGGCTATCGGCGGTCTGGCGCTGATACTGGTGCTGGTTTCCATCGCGTTGCTGGTGTTTACCTCACGGTTGAGGAGGCTGGATTAAGTGAGGAGATTGAAAATACGCGTTTACCACCTTTACGAAAGGGTATGCTAAATGTCACCCTCACCCTACCCTCTCCCATCGAGGGAGAGGGTTTTCCAAACTACGGGCTAAGCCATTAATGATGCGAGGGCCCGCCTACGCTAAAGCTTCGGTGGACAGGCGGCCTGGGTGGGAAAAGATATCAAAGAACGTTGCCCCTTAATAATCCTTATGTTATCATTAACTTGTTTTAACCTTGACCAGCGAGGTGTAATTTGAAAGAAGAAATAGAGAAACTGGCCAAGCTTGAAGCCGAGTTAAAGGCGGGGGGCGGGGAAAAGAGCGTACAGAGACAGCATGACTCCGGCAAGTTGACGGCGAGGGAAAGACTCGACCTGTTTTTTGACGAGGGGACATTTCAGGAGACCGACCTCTTCGTGCAGCACCGCTCGACGAACTTCGGCATGGACAAAGTATCCATTCCCGCCGACGGCGTGGTGACGGGCTACGGCAAGGTGAACGGACGCACCGTCTGCGCTTACGCCCAGGACTTTACATCAAGGGGAGGTACCCTGGGGGAGATGCACGCCAAAAAGATTTGCCGCGTTATGGACCTGGCGATGAAGATGAAAGTGCCGATGGTGGGGTTCATCGACAGCGGCGGGGCGAGGATACAGGAGGGCATCAATGCCCTCGACGGCTACGGCAATATCTTCTTCCGGAACTCCGGGGCATCCGGAGTAATCCCGCAGCTATCAGCCATCATGGGTCCGGCGGCGGGGGGCGCCGTGTACTCCCCGGCGATGACGGACTTCGTCTTCATGGTAAAAAAGACCAGCTATATGTTCATCACCGGTCCGGCGGTGGTCAAGAGCGCCATCAGCGAGGAAATCGGCAACGAAGAACTCGGCGGCGCTTTAACCCACAGCACCAAGAGCGGCGTGGCACAGTTCGCCTGCGACAACGATGAACAGGCAATCGAGGAAATGAAGCGACTTTTAAGCTACCTGCCGTCGAGCAACGACGAGAGACCTCCCGACGCCGCCCCCACGGCAGCGCCCGATAACGCCGGAGAAACACTGAATAATATCCTACCGGAGCAGTCGAATAAGACCTACAACATGAAGGACGTTATTAAAAATATCGTAGACAACGGTGAATTTATGGAGCCTTCGCGGCAGTGGGCGCCGAACATGATTACCGCCTTCGCGCGGATGAACGGGCACGTCATCGGCATCATCGCCAACCAGCCGCAGTTCCTCGCCGGCTGCCTCGACATCAATGCCTCGGACAAGGCGACGCGGTTCATCCGGTTCTGTGATGCCTTCAATATCCCGCTGCTTACGTTAGTCGACGTAGGCGGCTTCGTGCCCGGCAGCCACCAGGAATGGGGAGGCATTATCCGGCACGGCGCCAAGCTGCTGTGGTGCTATGCCGAAGCCACCGTGCCCAAGATAACGTTAATAACCCGCAAGGCTTACGGTGGGGCGTACATCGCCATGTGCAGTCAGGGACTGGGGGCGGACTATACGCTGGCCTGGCCGAGCGCCGAGATTGCGGTTATGGGCGCCGAAGGCGCCGCCGTCATCATTCACCGCCGGGAAATCGATGAAGCCGAGGATAAAGAAGCCAAGGAAAAGGAGAAAATAGAGGAATACCGCGAGCTGCTCTATAATCCTTACGTCGCGGCGAAAATGGGGTACATCAACGCGGTGATACAGCCCGGCGAGACACGCGCCAAAGTAATCGCGGCTCTGGAAGCGCTGCAGAATAAAAAAGAAACGCGGCCCTGGAAGAAGCACGGCAATATACCGATGTAGGGAGTATTGATGACCTCACCCCCCTTATCCCCCTCTCCTTACGAGGCAGGGTGAAGGAGAGGGGGAAATATATGATGAGGGGCTGGTGCCCCTCAAACTCCTCGGGGGAAAGGTGAGATAAATCTACGGGTTAAGCCGGTGATGATACGGGGCGGCCTGGGTGGGAATAGGGGATTACTACGAGATTCTTCGCTGCGCTCAGAATGACAGGTGGTGGGTAATAAACAAAGGGCTAAGCTGAGAATGACACGAGGGCGGTTCGGGTGGGAAAAGATAACACACGAGGGGGGCGGGGCTGGATTCCCGTTTTCATGGGAATGACAGAAGGGTGAGATTGCTTCGTCACTACGTTCCTCGCAATGACAGGAAAAAATGGGCAAGACATTAGCGGAAAAGATATTAAGTGAAAAGTCCGGCGCGGACGCCAGAGCCGGGGACATCGTTATCGCTAAAGTGGACCTGGCTTTCGTGCAGGACACCACGGGACCTCTCACGGTGCGGACATTCCAGAGCAGCGGTATGTCCCTGGCTAATCCAGAAAGGACGGTGCTGTTCATCGACCACGCCGCGCCGAGTCCCAGCGCCAATCTCTCCAACGACCATATCCTGCTGCGTGACTTCTCGCGGGAAAGCGGGTGTATCCTCAGCGAAGTAGGCGACGGCGTCTGCCACCAGATAGTCGCCGAAGCCTACGCCAGGCCGGGGGACGTCATCGTCGGGGCGGACTCACATACGGTCACGGCGGGTGGTCTCGGGGCTTTCGCCACCGGCATGGGGTCATCCGACGTTACCGTAGCCTTCGGGCTGGGCAAGAACTGGTTTCGCGTGCCGGAGACGTTCAAGATAGAGGTCGATGGTAACTTCCTAAAAGGCGTTTATCCTAAAGACCTCATTTTACACCTGATCGGCAAGATAGGGGCGGACGGCGCTACGTACAAGTCCCTGGAGTTTCACGGGGACACCATAAAAAAGATGAGCATGAGCGGGCGTTTCACCGTCGCCAACATGGCGGTGGAGGCGGGCGCCAAGGTGGGGCTTTTCGCCGCGGACGAAACGACGAAAAAGTATCTCGAGGCGGAGGGGCGGGGCAAAGACTATCAGCCGCTCGAAGCCGACGCCGACGCCGCTTACGAAAAAACGATAAAAATCAACGCCGATAAACTGGAGCCGACGGTGTCCCGACCTCACACCGTGGACAACACGGCTTTAGCCAGGGAGCTAAAAGGGACGAAGCTACAGCAGGTAGTCATCGGCACGTGCACGAACGGTAGACTGGAAGACCTGGCGGTAGCTGCCTCGATAATTAAGGGAAAGAGACCGGCTGAAGGCTTGAGGCTGATAATCGCCCCGGCTTCGCGGAGGGTGTTGCTGGAAGCTATAGAAAAAGGCTATATCAAGGACTTCGTCGAGGCGGGGGCGATGATACTGCCCCCCGGTTGCGGGCCCTGCCTGGGACTGCACCAGGGGACGCTGGGAGACGGGGAAAACTGCCTTTCCACCGCCAACCGTAACTTCGAAGGGCGGATGGGGAATCCCAAAAGCTTCATCTACCTCGGCAGTCCGGCTACGGCGGCGGCCTCGGCGCTGACCGGGGAGATAACCGACCCGCGGGAGGTGACGTAATGCTGAAGGGCAGGGCGCACAAGTTCGGCGACGGCATTTCCACCGACCACATCATACCGGGTCGGTACGCCCATCTCCGCAGCGACCTGCCGGAACTCGCCAAACACGTACTGGAAGATGCCGACGTCAATTTCGCCAAAAAGGTAAAACACGGCGACTTCGTGGTGGGGGGCAGCAACTTCGGGCTGGGGTCGAGTCGTGAGCACGCACCCCTCGTTATCAAGATGGCCGGCGTCAGCACCGTACTGGCTAAAAGTGTCGCCCGCATCTTTTTCCGGAACGCCATCAACCTGGGGCTGCCGGTATTGATATGCGACACGGACAGGATAGACGACGGCGACGAACTGGAGGTCGACCTGGCGGCGGGGACGGTCAAGGACTTGACCACTGGGGAGAAACTCACCTTCGGTAAGATACCGGGCGTCATGTTGAAAATCCTCAACGAGGGAGGGCTGATACCCTACATCCAGAAGCACGGAGATATTAAGGTGTAATATTATCGGGCTAAGCCGCTGATAACGCGAGGGCGGTCTGGGTGGGAACAGATAAAAACCGAGGGGGGGACTGGATTCCCGCTTTCGCGGGAATGACACGTAAAAAGGGAATGACAGGGACTATTAATAAGAGGTAAGACAATTGGCTTATATGATAACGCTGATACCGGGGGACGGAGTGGGGCCGGAAATAACCGAGGCGACACGGCGGGTGCTGGAAGCGACGGGTGTGAAGTTCGACTGGGAGCTGGCTTATGCCGGCGCCGAGGTTATGGAGAAAGAAGGCACGCCCCTGCCCGACTCTGTCATCGCATCGATTAAGAAAAACAAAGTCGCCCTCAAGGGCCCGGTAACGACCCCCATCGGGACAGGCTTCCGCAGCGTCAACGTCGCCCTGAGGAAAGCCCTCGACCTCTATGCCTGCGTGCGACCCTGTAAAAGCTATCCCGGCGCCCCGACCCCCTTTCAGAACGTGGACATCGTCATCGTCAGGGAGAACACGGAAGACCTCTACGCCGGGGTAGAGTTCGAGAGGGGGACGCGAGAAACCAATGAGCTTACCAGGTTCATCAATAAGCTGAAGGGCAACGTAATCAGCGAGGACTCCGGCCTGAGCATCAAGATGATAACCGAGCACGGCACGCGGCGCATCGTCAAATACGCCTTCGAATACGCCCGCCGCTATAAACGCAAGAAGGTCACCGCCACGCAGAAAGCCAATATCATGAAATTCTCGGACGGTCTTTTCCTGAGCGTGGCGCGGGAGGTGGCGGCAACTTATCCGGACATCGAGTTCCAGGAAGCGCTCATCGATAACCTCTGCATGCAGCTGGTGAGAAGGCCGCAGGAATACGACGTTATCGTCGCCCCCAACCTTTACGGCGACATCATCTCCGACCTCTGCGCGGGGCTGGTGGGGGGACTGGGTCTGGCGCCCGGGGCGAATATCGGGGAGGGGATAGCCCTCTTTGAGCCGACCCACGGCAGCGCCCCGAAGTACACGGGGCAGAATAAAGTCAATCCCATGTCGATGATGCTGTCCGGAGTGCTGATGCTGAGGCACATCGGGGAAGAGAAAGCCGCCGACCGGCTGGAAAAGGCTATCGCTAGCGTCATCGCTGAAGGTAAAAACGTCACCTACGACATGAAAGAGCACCGTGACGACCCCAATGCGGTGGGGACATCGCAGGTAGCCGACGCGGTCATCGAGAAGCTGAAGAAACCCAATTGATGTAATCTCCCAATTGTGTTAGAATTTCCCCTGCAAAACAATAACGAAGGAGCACGTTTATGGATAAAAAAGAGATACTGGAATTTATCACCAAAAATCCCACTGCTTTCGTGGCTACCGCAGAGGGTAATACGCCACACGTACGCGCCCTGGGGACCTACCGGGCGGACGAAAACGGCATCATCTTCTCCATGCAGTCGTACAAGGACGTCTACAAGCAGGTCCTGGCCAACCCGAATACCGAACTATGTTATTGGGCCGACGGCATCCAGATACGGGTTGTCGGCAAACTGGAGGCCATAAAAGACCTGGAGCTTAAGAAAGAAATTACGGAAAAACGCCCCTTTTATAAGCCGGGGGTGGAAAAGGAAGGGTGGGACTACGTGGGGGCTTTCGTCCTGAAAAACGGAAAAGCCACCGTCCTGGACATGAAGGGCCCGCCGTCCCCACCCACCGCCGAAAAGACCTGGGTAAATTTATAGGTATTTCCATGAGTCCGGAAAATTACAACGCCGACTGCGTCTTCTGTAAGATTGCCGCTGGAGAGATACCCACAGCATTTCTCTACGAGGACGAGGATATCGTCGTCTTTCCGGATATCAAACCACTGACGCCGATACACCTGATGGTTATCCCCAGGAAGCACATTTCTTCGCTCGCGGAAATGTCAGATGAAGATACGCCGCTTATCGGCAAAATGACCAGGGCGGCTAACAAAGTAGCCAGGGAAATGGGACTTGCCGAAAAGGGCTACCGCCTGACCATCAACAGCGGGCCGGACGCCGGACAGGTTATTTTTCACCTCCACATGCACCTGATGGGGGGAAGGCACCTGGACTGGAAACATTAGAGGCGCTTTAAACTCAACGGGTAATTTTCAAGGGGTGGGGTTCTCGATACCTCACCCCCTTTTTTGGTGACCTATCCCCCTGTGTCCCCCTTCCCTTGAGAATTATGAAGGGAAGGGGGAATTTTTAAAAAGAGGGGCTTCGCCCCTCTTTAATACCCCATATTAATGGCGTGGGGATGTGAAAACTATGGATTAAGCCGCAGATGCTGCGAGGGCGGCAGGGTGGGAAAAGATATCAATTGAAGGGTGGAGGGGCTATCATGTGGTTCGTATTAAACTAACGATTGTGGTATCGTATTTATACAGGGTCAGCAGAAAGTATTCAATGGTTCGCAAGCAACCGTTTTTTTACGGCTGGTACATCGTCGGCGTCATGATTGTCGCCATGATGCTGGTATACGGTGTCAGAACCTCATTCTCCGTTTTCTTCGCTCCTGTCCTGGACGAATTCGGCTGGTTCCGGGGCACCACCGCCATTATGCTGTCGTTAAACATCCTGGTATACGGATTATCCGCGCCCTTTGCCGGCAGCCTGGTGGACCGGTGGCGTCCGCGGACCGTGGTAACGCTGGGAATCCTCATCCTGTCTCTTTCCACGGCCGGCTGCTACTTCGCCCGCGAGCTGTGGCATTTCTACCTGCTCTTCGGCGTGGTGGGACCCTTCGGGACGGCACTGTGCGGCTCTCCTGTCTTAAATCCGGCCGTAATCAACTGGTTCGGCAAGAGAAAGGGTCTGGCGGTAGGGCTGGGGCAGATAGGCGGGGGGTTGAGTTTCGCCTACGGAATGCTCATCGAGACGGTCATATCCCGGTGGGGATGGGAGGCTTCCTTCTTCGTGATGGGGGGACTGGTCATCGTCGTCCTGCTGCCGCTCTATATCCTATTCTACTACCGTGACCCCGCTGACAGGGGCATGAAACCCTACGGGGCGGAGGAGGCAGCGACCGGCGGTGAGGTTGAGGTGGATAGTCCCGGAGCGATTGACTGGACGCTGGCTAAAGCCATGAAGACCCATAATCTCTGGCTGCTGGTATTTTCCGATTTCTGCTACTGGGGTATCGGCAACTACATGGTGCTGGCGCACCAGATCAAGTATGCCGAGGATGCCGGCTACAGCAGCCTGCTGGCGGCTTCCGTCTTTGCCCTCTTCGGCATATCATCGATTGTCGGGCAAATTGCGGCTTTCATCTCCGACGTGATAGGCAGGGAAAAAACCGTGCTGATAGCGGTGATTCTTGCTATCGGGGGTATGGCGGCTTTGATGTCCGTCCGGGGCACTTCTCAACCCTGGCTGCTCTACCTGTTTTCAGTTGGCTCCGGGTTCGCCACAGGATTATACTCACCGACAATCGTCGTCGGCCTGGCGGACATCTTCCAGGGTAAAAGCATCGGCGCCATTTCAGCCTTAATACTTACCGGGGTGGGACTCGGCGGGGCTATCGGACCCTGGCTCGGCGGGTATATCTACGATATCTATGGCAGCTACAATATTGCTTTCATTATCAGCATCGCAGCTTTCGCCCTTGCCGGCATCACTTTCTGGATAGCCGCGCCGCGACATGCCGACCGAATTCGTATGAAGATGCTGGGCACAGCATAGTCTTCAACGCCAGCGGACGAGAATCGACTCCCTTCGGAAAAGGCGCACCGCCACCCGCAGCACGCCCATATCTATCAAGAGGATGGCTATCCCCAGTGAGAGGGTGTAGAGGGGTGTAAACCAGATAACGCCGGTAATCTGCACTGCAATCAGGGCGAAAATGGGGAAAATTATAAAAAGCACCAGGTTCTGGGCATTGCGGAAATCTTTGGCTCGTGAGGAACCGATGACGCCCAGCAAGAAGCTCAATACGGCGATGCCCGGCGTGAGCAGGAAAAGATTGAGAAACCAGTTGGCGCCGATGATATAGTCGAGGAGATTCCCCCAGCCCAGTACGGCGACTATCGGGAGGGCTATCGCCGCGCAGAGCCAGGTCATTATCAGCGCCGGGATTGCCCCTGCCAGGGCTTTGCCCAGCATCAGTTCCCAGGTGCGCACCGGGGTCGCCAGGAGCGGCTCCAGGCTGTGGGAAACCTTCTCTTCGACGATGCTGTAAGCCGCCGAGTAAATGGCAATCATCGTCGGGATTAGCAGGAGAAAGAAGTTGAACTGGGTCAGCAGCAGCAGTCTGACCTGGTCGACCGCCCCCAGACCGGAGGCACCGGGAATCCCGGCAACCAGTTTCTCGAAGGCTGTCTGGAAAAAGGTGTTTGCCGCCATCGCCTCACCGCCAATGTTGGCGATGAGGATTATCGCCACTATGGCTTCACCCAGAATCATAAAGGGGACCAGGCCGATAAGCAAGAAGGTGGTGGCATCGCCGGTTAAAGTCCGCCACTCTTTGATAATAATATTCCGGATGCGTTTAGGCGTCATCGCCGGGCTCCTCATGGACCAGCTTCAGGTAGACGTCTTCCAGGGGGTACTGCTTCTCGTTCACCGCAATAACCTCGCCGCCCGCCTCCACAATCGCCCTTACCAGTCCGGGACGGTTGCGCTCGGGGTCGGTCAGCTCAACCGTAAGCTGGACGCCGTCTTCCCTGAGTTCCTGGACAAAGGCAAGTCTCTTCACCGCCGCCGTCACCCGGTTATCCGCCTTCTGCAACTGCACGACCACCTGCCGACGGAAAAGACGCCGTCGCAGCTGTTCCGGGGCATCCAGCGCCAGCAGCCGGGTATTGATAACGGCGATGCGGTTGCAGAGCTGCTCCGCTTCATTGAGGTTATGGGTGGAGAGGAAAATGGTACGCCCCTCCTCGCTGAAACGGCCTATCAGTCCGCGCACCTCCCGGGCAGACTCGGGGTCGAGTCCGGCAGTAGGCTCATCCAGAAAGAGGACATCGGGCTCATGTACCAGGGCACGGGCGATAGCCAGGCGCTGCTTCATTCCCTTGGAATATGCTCCGGTCCTTTTTTCGCGGTGCTCCCACAGGCCCACCAGACGCAGATATTTCTCGACCTGCGTGGCGGCATCAATGCAGGGATAGAATCCGGCGTAATATTCCAGGTTGACCAGGGCGGTGAGATTTTCATAGAATCCGGGCGATTCCGTGAGTAAACCGATAATCTCGTGGAGTTTTTCCAGGTTCCCGTCCGTCCTGATGCCATTAACGACGGCATAACCGCCGGTGGGGGCTATCATACCCGCCAGCATCCGGATAGTGGTCGTCTTGCCGGCACCGTTGGGACCGAGAAAGCCCAGCACCTCCCCTTTTTCCACGCTCAGGGTAAGGTCTGCCACGGCGACGGTGTCCTTAAATGCCTTGGACAAGCCGAACGTCTCGATTATAGGCATAAGGTCACGGGCTCCTCGCTGAAGGCTACGGTATTAATCATTACTGACCTCGGTAACAGCTCATTATTTAAGGATTGGGGCCGCCGGAAACAATCAGGACCTGGCCGACGATATCGCTGGCGGCGTCCGATACCAGGAAAGTCACCGCATTGGCGACGTCCTGGGTCGTGGTAAGTCTCCTTATTGGCAGCGTCTTGGGGAAGTTCTCGAGCATTCCGGGGGGCGCGTTTTTGGCGAAGCCCGTATCGGCGGGACCGGGCGATACGCAGTTGATATTCACCCCCTCCGGGGCTGCCTCCTTGCATACCCCCAGGGTCAGGGCGATGATTCCGGCTTTTGCGGCGGCATAACCGGGAAGCCCCATACCGCCCGTAATGCCGGCGCCGGAGGTAATATTGACTATCTTGCCGCTCTTTTGTTGATACATATGCGGCAGGACGGACTTCATCCCGTACCTCGTGCTGACGAGGTTGACATTCATGTCGAAGTCCCAGTCTTCATCGGTCGTTTCCAGAAAGGGCTTGAATTTGGAGCTGCCCCCGGCGTTATTGACCAGTATGTCAATCCTCCCGAATTCATCCAGCACCTTTTTGACCATAGCTTCCCATGCGGCGGCGACGGTGACGTCGGCTTTAATGGCTAAAGACCTGCGTCCGAGCTTTCTTACATCAGCTACCGTTTTCTCGGCGCCATCAAGGTCGATATCGTTAACAACGACGTCGCACCCTTCTTCAGCCAGCTGCAGGGCTATCGCCTTACCAAAGCCTATCTGGCTGCCGGCCCCGGTGACCAGAGCCACTTTACCTTTTAGTCCAAGCTTCATAGCTACCTCCTTGCCTTGTTCAAACGACATCAGGACTATCCGTCCAGGTTGAAAAGGCATCAATTATAATTTGGAAACCAATCTATGATTTATTATAATATCTTAACGTAATAACGGAGGCAAATAAGATTGATTGGTGGGGGGAGGTGAAAGCACAGGGTAAAGTAGAGGATGATACTGGGCGGCCCGGGTGGGAAAAGATATCACCCGAGGGGGGAGGGGTGAGGCATATTAATACATCAGGAGGAAAGAGCAAATGATACTTAAAGACAGGGTAGCCATCATTACCGGCGGCGCCCGGGGGATGGGCAGAGCCATCGCGCTTCTCTTCGCCAAAGAGGGCTGCTCGTCGGTTATCGCCGACTTACGGGATAAAGACGCCGAGAAAACGGCAACCGACGTCAGGAAGGCCGGCAGGGACGCGATCTACATCCGCTGCGACGTTACCAAAAGCGCCGACGTGAAAGAAATGGTGGATAAGGCTATCGCAAAATTCAGGAAAGTGGACATCATGGTCTGCTGCGCCGGCATCGGCAAGCCCCCCAAGCTAATCAACGACATTACCGAGGAAGAGTATGACCAGGTCGTTGACGTCAACATGAAAGGCATCTTCCTCTGCCTCCAGGCAATCGCCCCGCATATGAAAGAGAACAAATACGGTAAAATCATCAATATAGCGTCGCTGGCGGGCATCTCCCCGGCGCCGGTTTCCATCCATTACGCCGCCGCCAAAGCTGGCGCCAAGCATTTGTCCGACTGCTTTGCGCTGGAGATGGCTAAATACAACGTCACCTGCAACGCCATTCTGCCGGGGATGATAAGGACAGACATGACCCGGGACTTCGCCCCACCGATGATAAAAGACCTGGACGCCTTCATGGGAGAGCTGGCGAAAGGCATACCCCTGGGCAGGGAGGGGACGGTCGACGATATAGCCTCGGCGGCGCTTTTCCTGGCGTCCGACGCATCATCCTATATCACCGGCGACAGCATACGTGTCGGCGGCGGCATGCCAAGTCGGGCGGCGCCTTAAATAACGACCGGGACGCTGTTTTTAGAGAGAACGTGAGTTTTATTGACAATACAAACAGGGCGGTTGTATAAATATTAGGTACATACTGATAAAACTTGATTTTTATGGATGAAAGGGGGTGAACGGACCGGACTTAAACGACGGAATATACAAAGAAGTTATATTTTACTCATAGTATCGTGAAATATCCTTTTTATGTATTCTGATGTATGAGGGAGGAAAAATCATGAAGAAGTTAGCCTTATTACTGACATTGACGGTTGCCGCCATTTTACTTACCGGCCTGGGGATTTCCTGCGCGGGTGAGGAGAGGGCAACCCCGGAAAATCCGATGATATTAAGACTGACCATTCCGACACCCGCGGGAGACAAACTTACCGTAAATGCCGAGGAACTCGCCAAGGCGCTCAGCGACCGCACCAACGGGGCATATCAGATACAGGTCTTTCCCGGTGAGCAGCTGGTTAAAGTACCGGAGACCATGGATGCGGTGAGGACCGGAACCGTCGAGATGGCTTCAATCGGCCTGGGTATCTTCGCCGGCCTTGACCCGGGCCTGGCGGAAATACCCATGTTGTACAACAACGTCCGGGCCAATGCCGCCGCCTGCAAACCTTCAGCAGACCTTTATAACGAGATACTCGAAAAGAAGCTGAACCAGAAAGCGCTGGCAATATATACTACCGGAGCCCAGGAGATGATCTCCACCAAACCCGTCAAGACGCTGGCTGACTGGAAGGGCCTGCTGGTCGGCGCTACCAACCCGGAGACTGCAGCACTGGCATCCTCTCTGGGAGCTTCGACGGTAGTCATTCCCTGGACCGAGTGCTACTCAAACCTGGAGAAACATGTGGTGGATTCCGTCATGACATCGACGCAGTGGACCATGATATCCGGGTTAAATGATGTTGCTTCCTACGTGACGCTTTTCTATTCCACGCCCACTTTCAATACGTATCTGATTAACCTGGACGCTTTTAACAAGATGCCTAAAGACGTGCAGAACATCCTGATTGAAGAGGCGTGGAAAGCTGCCGATAAAATGGCAGCCGTCCATATCCAGGCTGAAAGTGAGGACAAAGCCCTTCTTGAGGGCATGGGGATGGACGTCTACGTCCTGCCTAAGGCGGAAAGGGATAAATGGGTAGCCGCGGTCAAACCGTACGTTGACCAGAAATTGGCCGACCTGGGAGATTTCGGTAAAAAACTGAAAGAAATTGCCGATAAGGCCAATGCCGAAAATCCCTAGTCCTTACGAACAGAATAGAACCAGAACACCAGATACACAAAAAAAGGAATCGACAGAATACCCCGGGTGAAACCGGGAACCACCGGGGTATTCTGTCTGATTCTCTCAAGGACAGGTATAAGGTTGACAGCCCGGAGGTCGCGGCGTTGGTGAGTGAAGTCAAAGATAAGATAGATAAAGCGGTAGATAAAGCCAGTCATGTCTTTCTGGTACTCAGCGGCATATTGATAGTAATCATGATGTTTACCGCCGTTTACGGTGTCGTGAGGCGGTATGCGTTTCATAATCCGGAACCGTATTCATACGAGCTCAGCACCATGTTCATGGTATTCACCTTCGTCTTTGCGATATCGGCGGTAGAGAGATTGGGTCGCCACATCAGAGTCGACTTTATCAGCGGTCGGCTGTCAGACCGCGCCCAGCACATCATCCTTAATATAATCGCCCCGGTTATGGGGCTTTTCTTTGTTTTCATACTTACCTGGCAGGGGGTTGATGTCGCTCTATTCTCACTGAAAATAGGAGAGGTCAGTTCATCCTCCTGGCGTGAGCCCCTGTTCCCGATAAAGCTGATGGTGCCGATAGGCTACTTCCTGCTTTTTCTCATTCTCCTGACCAGGATTTATAAAGGTTTCAACTCGTTAAGAAAAATACCGCGTGGAAAATAGCCAGGCTCCGGGTACTTTTTTCTAACGAAAGATAGCGACCTAATCTGAGAAACCGGAGGGTTCATGGACTATACCACCGCAGCCATCATATGCGTGGTCGGCATGCTCTTTTTCCTAATGCTCGGAGTCCCGATTGCCTATTCTCTGGGATTCGTATCGGTAATCGTCGGGCTTATCACTTTCGGCGGCGCCTGCCTGCAGAAAGCCGGGTGGATGACCTTCCACCTGCTGTTTAACTTAAGCTGGACGCCGCTGCCGCTTTTTACGCTGATGGCATGCGTCATCGCGGAAACAAAAATAGGCGAAGACCTTTACCGCGCCGCCCGGAACTGGCTGTCCCGCGTCCCCGGGGGTCTGATATCCGCCAGCATCTGGGGAGAAGCCGGTATGGCGGCGGCTCTAGGCGCCAGCGCGCCGACGATAGTCGCCGTGGGGAAGGTGGCGGTGCCGGAATTCGAGCGATATAACTATAACAAGGCGCTCGGTCTGGGGGCGCTGGTCTGCGGAGGCGTCCTGGGACCGCTGATTCCCCCCAGTGCCACCATGATAATCTTCGCCATTTTGTCCAACGTGCCTCTCGGCAGGCTTTTCATCGCCGGGATTGTCCCCGGTATTATCCTCGCCCTGATGTTATCGCTGGTGCCGGTAATAATGTGCGCCCGCAATCCCTCTCTGGGTAGCACGGTAGGCGCCGTCAGCTGGACCCAGAGGTTCTCCTCGTTAAAAAGGGTATGGCCCGTAGTTGTCGTGATGGTGTGCGTCCTCGGCTCCATTTACATGGGCATAGCCACGCCTACGGAAGCCGGGGGCGTCGGGGCTTTTGTGGTGATAATCATCGCCGTGGCTTTCTACGGACTCAGGATAAAGGGCCTTTACCGGGCGATGATAGAAACGTCAATAATCAATGCCATGATTCTGATTATCCTGGTGGGAGCCCAATTCTTTGCCTACGTCGTGGGGAGCTCCGCCCTGGCAGAAGACCTGGCGACATTGGTCACCAGGCTGGACCTGCCGCCGGTATTGATAATCGTGTGCATTATGGTTATCCTCCTCATTCTCGGCTGTTTTATCGAGGGGATTACCATCATGATGTTGACCATACCCATCTTTGTCCCCATGATTCTGGCGCTGGGTTACGACCCCCTCTGGGTGGGGATTCTGTACGTAACCAATATGGAAATAGCCCTGATAACGCCGCCGATGGGCATTAACCTGTTCATGGTGAGGAATACCTTTAACATACAGAGCGGCGAGTTGCTCAGGGGCATATTGCCCTTCCTGGGAGTCCTGATACTTTTTCTGGCGCTTATGGTGGCGTTTCCCCAGTTGAGCCTGTGGCTGCCGGGCATGATGATAAAGAAGTGACTTCTCTACGGACGAACGCCATCAGTTATTTAACATTAAACCACAGTCGAAGCGGCGCCAGATAGGGCTCGGATTCGCCGTCAAGATAAAGGACGAACTCCACTTCCTGAATGTCGCCGGTGTCTACACTATCAGTATCGACGACCTGACCGGCACTCTGACGGTTATAGCGCCGACGCCGACAGCCACGCCTACGCCGAAACCTACACCGACGCCGACGCCTACCCCGACGCCGACACCTACGCTCGGGGCGCCCGAGGAAGGGACTTCCGTCTGGCTCATCATCAGCATCATCGCAGCGGTGGTGGTCATCGGTGCGGCGGCCCTGGTGATTGTCATCCGCCGCAGGACTGCCTAGCAGACAGGTGTGTAAAACAAAATAAGGTTGCTCCAGCTGAGCGACTCGTAAAATCCGGCTCAAGCTGGAACAACCTTTTTATTCACCGGTTACGGCGGGAAAAAAACGGCCGGATACGCGCCCGTCACCAGGGTAATGCTAACGATTGCTTATGCGTCTCACGAGCACGTTGAGCATTATGCCGGTAAACACGGTCAACAGGCCGATAGTGATAAAAAGAATCGAGACCATCGCCAGGCCGGTGGCGAATACGTTAGACCCGAAATAATAGGTCCTGATGACCATAATCCCGGCAGCTAGCCCGATTGCCAGAAAGATGCTGCCGAACAGACTGAAAAACAGGAGGGGACGTCTCTCGGATATCATCAATATTATCCGGTTGAGAACTCCCAGACCGTGTATTACAGGATTCAGGGTTGAGCCGTCCGCAGTGTAGGCTACGGAAATGGGGACCTCTCCTATTTCCAGACCTTTGGAGGCTGCCTCGGTAACTATCTCCGACGATATCGCCATCCCGGTTTCCTTCAACTCCAGGGTGTCCATCGCCCTTCTGGAATACGCCCTGAATCCGGACTCGGTATCGGCAAGCTGCTTTCCGGAAGCGACCTTGGTAAGTCGCGTAAGCACTTTCTGTCCCAGACGACGGTAGCCGGCAATTTTATGCTTCTGCATTTCCCTGGAGCCGATGACGACGTCAGCGCCCCCGGTGATGCCTTCAACCAAGTGGGGTATCTCGTCCGGGTCATGCTGGGCATCCGCATCAAGAACAACCAGGATATCCGCTTTTCTCCGCCGGGCTTCATGCAGCAGGTCCCTGACGGTATTGCCATAGCCCTGATTGCCTTCATGCTTAATCACGGCCGCTCCGGCAAGACGGGCGACTTCAGCGGTCCGGTCAGTACTGCCGTCGTCAACGACGATCACCTCATCGGCGTGCTTTTTCGCCTGTAAGATGACACTGCCGATATACTTCGCCTCATTGTAAGCCGGCATGCCGACGACTATTTTTTTACGGCTCTTTTGGTTCATGAGACAATTCTATATTACGCCAGAGGGCTTGTCAAAGTATTCAAACCACTAAAAGCAAGAATGCCGCGAGGGCCCGTTTATACCAGGGCTACGAAGGATAAATGGCTTGGGTGGGAAAATATATCAACCGAGAGACGATGTGAAAAAGTATGCGCAATCGGTATTAACACCCTTATCAATTTGGGGTTATTACCGATTTCGTATTGGTTACATTCGTATAAAGTGTTACAGGAAAATAGATGAAGCCGTTGAAGGGATAGACAGGGAGTGTGTAAATGATTGCCTGCCGTATTATCAAGGCGGCGGTGACGTTGGCTCTTATCGTTATCGTCGGCATGCTCGCCTGTATCTTTTTTCTGGACGGATACAGTGCCTATGTGGTCAAGAGCGATAGCATGAAACCGGTCTTTAAAAGCGGCGATATGGTGGTCATCGGCAGTCCCGGTCTACCTTTCGTCAAAGATATATCAGCCGACCGGATAGTATCTTTCGAACGCAACGGAGAAATGGTTACCCACCGCATTCTGTCCGTAGATGGAGATACCGTCTACACCAAGGGCGATGCCCAGGAGAGCGCAGACCCCTGGTCGATATCACGCTTCTTTGATATCAAGGGGTGCTACATATTTCACATCCCCTACGTCGGCCTGGCATCCAATTTTCTCAAGACCAAACTGGGATGGTTCGTTTGCGTAATACTGCCGACCCTGTGCCTGGTCAGCTTTATTATCAAGGACATCGTCAAAGAAGTCAGGCAGTGCTATACGTAAATGAAAAACGAATAAATACTAACAGCCAGATTTAGAGAGTAAAAAGGAGGATGAGGACATGAAAAAGATTTGGGGGTTGATACTGGCGCTGGTGCTGATAATAGGTCTTGTAGGGGCAGGAACCTACGCCTATTTCAGCGACACCGAGTCCAGCGTGGACAACACGCTCACAGCTGGTACGCTGGACCTGAATATCGAAGGAGGGGACGTTGCCATTACCACATTCGACGTGAGTAATGTTGCCCCCGGTGATAACGGTACCGCTTCCAGCACGCTGTTGAACAGCGGTAGCCTGGCGGGTGAACTCGATATCGCTACGTCGGGAATCGACAACGTACCCGGTGTCGGCGGTGAGTACGGAGGCGGCAGCGGCGAGCTGGGCGCTAACGCCGAGATAGCCATATATCTCGACATCGACCAGACCGGTACTAGAACAGCGGGTGACGTCGGTTTACAGTCGAACGGAACCACCTACGACCCTACCGGTGGCCTCCAATATGATATCATCGATAACTACGCCAACGAATTCTGGAACGCTGTGGTGGCTGCCATGGCGGCGTCGGCTCAGGACGATATCATAGTGTTATGGGACGTGCCGACTGATACCGGTAATGATGTCCAGGGCGATAGCGTCAGCTTCAATATCACCTTTACTCTGGAACAGGCTGGGGCTGATTAAATCAATCGCCGCCTAATGTGGATAATCCCGGCAGGTAGTTGCTACCTGCCGGGTGACACGTATGTATTCAGTCTGTGTTCCGGTACTATCGGGGCTACCTCTGTAAACGACTTTGTATACAGGCAACTCGGGACTCCCGGCAGACCTTATGTTTCAGCCCGGAATCAATCTCCGGCGATAGAAATACACCAACCGGGTGGGTTATGTATTTAAATTACCGGCAAACAGCCGTTATGTTACTGGCACTGTTAATCGCGGTCGGTTCTGCCCTGGTAGCATGGCCAGCCGGGAAGGCATACGCCGACGAGCCGTTTCTGGACCTGGAAATCGATTCGCCGGGAACGATACGATGGGACACCGGCAATATTTCACCCGGCGATTCCGGGCTTGAACCGGTTACCCTGCGTAACACCGGCAATGCCACCGGCTATCTCTGCATCTGGATAAGTGACCTTATCGATGACGAAGGTGCCAACCCGGAGTCCGAAACCGGCAACACCGCCAATCCCGGCGAGCTAAGCTCGTACCTCCTCCTGGATATTATCAATGACGGCATGACCTTCGCGAGATTGACAGATAACGGACATCTGGATGTTGAACTGCCTATCAGCCTGAAAAATTTCCCGACAGACATCAACCATGCCTTATGTACCACCAATACCACCATAGAGGTCGGGCAGACCCTGGAGGTACAGTGGCAGTGGGAGCTTCCTCCGGAGACCGGCAACGAGGTACAGGGCGATAATGTTTCTTTCAGTATAAATTACTCCCTTATCTCGGAAATACCAGCCAATCCTTCCAATACTCGCGGTGAAACCGGAGGCGGAGGTGGAGGCGGGGGCGGCGGCGGGGACGGAGATACTGAACCTCAACCAGAGGAACCTGCATATACCGATAATACCAGTCCGGAACGGCCCCCGGAGACAGAAATCCCTGTAGAATCGACTATTATAACCGAACCTGAGATTGATGCGAGAGTATACGTATCCGAAGACGGCCGGTGTTTTGTGTACGTTCCGGTAGACGCTCGGGTCATAGCCGGCTCGGAACGGGAACTACTGGACGTTATCATCGATATGCCTGACTATTACCCGTCAATACCGGAATTATTTTTCAGGATCAGTCCGGTATACGCCTTTTACAGTGAAACTGGTGGTGGAACAACCGAGGGCATGCGGCTAACCCACGACGCCTGGCTTAAAATTTATTTCAACCCGGATATGATACCTGAAAATGCCGAGGTTGCCATCTACAACTATCATCCCGATTCCGGCTGGACCAGGCTCAAATGTCTAGGAGACCCCTCCCGCAACTTGTTAAGTGCCTGGACCGATGACCTGTATATGGTGGCGGTGCTGGTATTACATGAAGAAATTACCGAAGTAAAAGTAGCGCCGGCTTCCCCGACTTTTTCTGCCGGGCCGGATACCGAAGTGACATCCAGCTTTCGGTCCGCGCTCAGACAGGTCAGCCTGGGTGTGGCGGTATCCGGAGCGGCCGCAATGACGGTGCTGGCGTATATTCAACGGAGAAGGCGTACCCACGAGGACAGAGATAAATTACAGAACGGCATAAACCCCGGTCATCAATAGTAATAAACCCTGACCTCGTGCAGGATTGGAGTATTGGCTGTATCCGAAGTTGTCAGGGTTGCCCGCCATTGTATATATCTCCCCGAAGGCAGTCCCGAGACTACCGGTGAAGTCCCTCCCACGGCATTCCATGAAGGAGAGGAGGCGTCCTTGGCAAACAAGGTGTCGCTGGCTCTTACCTCGAAGGTAATATCCGTGTTGCTCGGCAAGGTTTCGTCCCAGAAAAGCATGTTCCATGTCGCACCAGAAGCCCCGGTATCCAGCACCTGGGAGGCAAGCGTGCCTGACGTGTAGTAGACTGGTGGTTCTGTAATTATAATGTGGTCTATATAAAGGTAGTCCCCGCTTCCCATCTCCGCATCAAAGGCGATGTAAAACTCATCGTGCATATTGTAACCGGAGAGGTCTATATCCCAGAAATGATATATTCCATCGTCCTCCCCATCAATCCATGTTTCCACCACATCCCAGGCAATACCGTCGTGTACCAGGCATTCAACGAAATCACCGGATTCAAACGACTCGGCTTTGGCCCAGAATTTCAGGTGTACATCTGAACACCCCGATAGATCGATGGCCCGGTCAATATAACCAGTAGAATTGCTTAATCTGCAGTGATAGCTTCCACCATAGGGTACGCCGCTGGTCGTCACAATGGCATCTCCCTGGTACCACCATCCCCCCAGCCACCCCGTGCCACCGTCCCAGCCGCCGCTTTCGAAATAGTCCCTGGCAATCCCGCCCTGTCCGGCAATAGCTGCGAATTGAACGTCATCAATATAGAAGTTGGCGCCGGGCCCGGATAGTTCGGCGTAAAAGGTGACGTAGAATTCAATGGACATGTCCATTCCGGAAACATCGAATTCGAAATAATGATAAGTATTATCATCGTCACCGTCCACCCACGTCTGCACGTAATTCCAGTCGGTGTTGTCGAAGATAGCACAATTTACAAAGTCGGAGGCTCCGAAGGAGTCGGCCTTAGCCCAGAACCGGACGTAGGCATCGGTCATTCCCGTCATGTCGGTAGGCCGGGCGATGTAGTAATAATCGCCGTTGGATGCCATTTGGATGTGGTAGCTGCCGCCGTGGGGGGAGCCATTGGCCGAAACTTCGGGGCTATTTTCCGTCCACCAGTCCCAGAGCCAGCCGGAGCCGCCGGCCCAGTCGCCGCTTTCTAAATCATCCGTCGCCACCACAACCTCCGAAATATCCTCGGCCAGTATCACGTCGCCAACAATGGTAGCGGTGTCAACCTGACTGGCAACCCCGGCTTCAAACTCCGCCTGGCTGGTCTGCGTCCACAGAGTGGCGCTCCAGGCCTGAAAGCTGTTCCCCGTGGTTGCCTCTATATCCGCGCAATCAGCCACCGTCATCGCCGGAAAATTGATAGCTAGCATGCCGGCTGCCATTATCAAAGCCAGCAACTTCAGTCCTGTCCGTTTCATGACGATATTCCTAGAAAATCTGAAAATCATCAGATTACACCTGCTCCAGCGTAAAGGTGATGTCAAACACGCTGCTGTCACTCTGTGCCCTATCATCGTTGGCATCGGTCGGGAAGTTATATTCGACCATAAAATCAAGGTCGCCGCCGCTCGCAATCGTAGGCAATCCGTCAGCAGCGTCCCAGGCCACGCTGTCAAAATTATTGAGGTCGTCGTAGGCTTCCGGCGGCAGGGAGCTTCCAGACGCCCAGTTTACCACCGTGCCGTCCGACTTCAGGTACATATCGCCGCTGTCCCAGCCGCCCGACCGGTTCATGTCCAGCCATATAGCTATGTCCACGTAGTCCCCGAGTTCACCTTCGTCAGCACCGGAAGTAGTATCCCCGGCAGCTTCTTCCGGCTCAATTCGGGTATTTTCATAATTGGTAATCGTACCCATGCCGACCGCGAAGTTACCGGTGATACTGCCAGTATTCGCAATGGTCCAGTCGGCGGCATTGCCGCTATCGCCGGGCTTTATTTGCACTCCGAGGTCTATCGATTCCGTACAGGGGTCATTATCACCGACCTGTAAATCAAGCGTTCCGGCAACAAGCGTATTGTCCTGGCTCGTCTCGTTATCACTGAAATAAGCCCATGTCCCGGTTCCCAACGCCGCCAATATCAACAGGGCGGTCAAGCCCAGGATGATTATCTTTTTCATACATACCCCGGATTCCGGGTACAGCGTTTCCAGCGGGGAGCCGTTTTACACAAAAGGAAACCGCCGCAGAATCTCTTGATTCTCGGCATATCATGTCCCGGCTGTCCGGTCGACTCAATGATACCAAGCGGAAAAGCGGGGTAAATCGAGGCTACACCCGAATTATCATGAGGGTAAACACCAGAGTGATTATGCCGTTTCTTGATTATTTTTGATGACTGATACTGTCCACGATGACGTGCTCCTCCACCACCCACAGGCCCCCGGGCTTCATAACGGCGAAATTTGCCCCGTCTTTCATCAGTTCCTGGCTGGCGCGGATGGCTTCCATGGACTTCTGCCAGTCCCCGACGCTGTCATACCACATTTCCACGATGCCGTCGCCCTCGTATACCACGCCCGGCACCTCGACGCAGTGGTTCTGGACGTATCTTCTCACCTGAGGAATAAGTCTGGCGGCTAAGGGTCCGTGCGTTTCCAGCCAGTATTTATTGAATTCCTCACGGGTAAGAACTTCTTTGCGGTACGCTATCGCCATCGTCTTAATCACGGGGATACCTCCTTTTACAGTCTCATACGGCCTGAAATCGGCTTTATTACCTGTAAGTTTAACACTGGCTTTCTAAGGGGTAAAGCCGCGATTGCTCGCTTGACACCAATTTTAAAATTGGTCTATCATCAACGCAACACGATAACGCAGCCGCCTGAACCGGGTCCATTTATCCGTACTTTACCTGAATCTTCCCGGCGTGAATGAAATAAAGGAGTAAAACGTTGCCATGGCTGAAAAAAAATACGCAAAATACCTCTTTTCAGATTTCAAGGAGGACTCCAATCTGCCGGCGGTAGCCGGGCCCCAGGCATACTTCCGGGGCGCCCGCCAGATACCGGGCGCCAATATGAATATGGGCTGGCAGCTGTTCATCAAACCCATATACCTGGAAAGTGAGCCGCACACCCATGACGCCGACGAATACCTGATTATCCTGGGCGGGCAGCTCCCCGACCTCTTCAGCAGCTTTGACGCCGAGATAGATTTCTGGCTTGGCGAGGAACAGGAGAAATATATTATCACCAAACCGACCATTATCTTTATCCCCAAGGGACTCTCGCATTGCCCGCTGAATTTCCGAAAAATAGTGAAACCGGTACTGTTCAGCGCCCTGCTGCTTACCCCCAAGTTCACCAAGACCATGGGAGGCAGGGAGTTCAGCTACGACGGGCCTGGATTCGGCGGCGCGCCTAAAATGATTGATATTTAGCCGTCAATAGAGGAGGGCAATCACATGGGCAGGTACCTGCTTTTTGCTTTCAGCGACTGTAAAGACCCGGCGCGTGAAAAAGAGTTTAACGACTGGTACGATGATATCCACGTGCCGGACATGCTGGAGGTGCCCGGCCTGCTCAGCGCCACCCGCTGGGTAAGCGCCGAGTCTAAAGAAGGCCAGAGCCGGAAGTACCTGGCTCTGTACGAGATGGAGACCGATAGTCTTGAAGAGTTCAATGCGGCGTTGAGGGAAAGGGCGTTGCGGACGGTGAAAGAGGGCAGGTTCAGCGACCTCCCCGTCTTCGACCCCCCGGAAATACCCCGCGTCTACCGGCAGATAATGCCGGAGAAGAAAGCCAATGCCTGATGCTTAAATAGCGACGTATTACTTCTTGATTTTAGACGCGTTCTTCAATTCCCGACCAATTTTCATCCCCTCCCGGCATTCCGGGCGGTCGGGTCCCGGCTTCCAGGCGGAACAGCAGGCGGGCTTGACCTCATGTATCAGGCAGGTCGCCAGTCCCTTATCGAACCTGAGGAAAGCGCAGCCGCCGTTGACGTGTTTTATCAGGCGGTACTCGGAATAGTCCCACCTCGATTCGTCGTACAACCTGTCCCAGTCGCTCATGGAAATACCAAGGTAGGCAATGATGCGCTGGATATCTACCGGGTTGACGAACGCCTGGTGTTTGGTACAGCAGACGCCGCAGCGCCGGCATTCCATTTCTTTCACCCGTGTGTCCGGTGCATCTGATTTTTTCTGCCGCGCCTTGCTTTTACTCATACGTTTATTTCACGATATTGCTTATCTGCTTGAATTTATCGCCGCTGGCTACCCTAAGCAGTTCGAAGAGGGCCGTCTCCAGGGTGGTCGGACTGACCCCCGCCGCTCCCATCTTGAACAGGGATACCAGCTTATTCTCCGGGTCACGCGAAGAAACGCAATCACCCACCACCTGTACCTCATAGCCGGACCGGGAAAGAGCCATGGCGGTCTGGTAGACGCAGATATGCGCTTCAATGCCGGCGACGAGTACCTGGTTCCTCTTCAATGACCCCAGCGCCTTGCAGAATATCTCATCGTCGCAGCAGTTAAAGCAAACTTTTTCCACGGGCTGAACGTCCGGCAGCAGTTCTTTTATTTCGGGCAATGTCGGTCCCAGTCCTCTGGGATACTGCTCGGTGAGAATTATGGGTATCTCCAGCACCTGAGCTCCCCTGATGAGCTTGAGCACGTTACGGAGCAGCTTTTCTTTTTCGTGCATGACGGGGAACAGCCTCTCCTGCATATCGATAACCAGCAGTGCGGTATTATCTGTCGTTAAGAAGCTCGGTACACTCATGTCCACATTCCTTAATTTATCAGGCTCTTTTAAGTATAAAATCCCCGCCTTTACGTGTCAAAAGGAAAGGGTTGGCTCCTAATTTATTACCTCACCCCCTTTATCCCCCTCTCCTGCAAGGCGTCCCGCAGGAGAGGGGGTAATTTTTATAGAGAGGGGCTGGCGCCCCTCTTAAACACCCCGCTAGTTTGCACTTCTATCCCCTAAATAACAACTAATAACTGTTAACTCTCTCCCTTTCCTTGTGCTATACTGGTTATGTCGAATTTTAAGGCGTTTCAGATATGGAATACGAGACTGTCATCGGGCTGGAGGTCCACGCCCAGCTATTAACCAAAAGCAAGATGTACTGCGGGTGCTCGACGGACTACGCCAGCGCGCCGCCCAATACCCACGTCTGCCAGGTCTGCCTGGGCATGCCCGGCGTCCTGCCGGTGATAAACAAACAGGCGGTGGAACTCACCATGATGACCGCCCTGGCGCTGAATTGCCCGGTATCCGAATTTACCCAGTTCGACCGCAAGAACTATCCCTACCCCGACCTTATGAAAGGCTACCAGATTTCCCAGAGCTCGGCGCCCATTGGCAGGAAGGGCCGGCTGACAATCGAGGTCGACGGACAGAGAAGGGAGATAGGCATTAACCACATCCACCTGGAGGAAGACGTCGCCAAACTTCTCCACCGAACCTCCGGCGGGGAAGACTACAGCCTGGTGGACGTCAACCGCGCCGGCGTACCTCTCATGGAAATCGTCAGCGAGCCGGACCTGCGCTCGCCGGAGGAAGCACGCCAGTACCTTATCAAGCTGCGCAGCATTCTGCAATACCTGGGCGTCTCCACCGGCAACATGGAGGAGGGCAGCTTTCGGTGCGATGCCAATATCAGCATACGCCCGGCGGGCAGTAAAGAGCTGGGTGCCAAGGTGGAGGTGAAGAACCTGAACAGCTTCAAGGCGGTCTATATGGCGATGGACTACGAGGCGAAGCGACAGCGTAAAGCCGCCGCCGAGGGTAAGAAACTCGTCCAGGAGACGCGGGGCTGGGTGGAAGACAAAAGCAGGACGGTCTCCCAGCGCAGCAAGGAGTACGCCCACGATTATTGCTATTTCCCGGAGCCCGACCTCCCGCCGATGGTTATCGGGCGCGACTGGGTGGAGGCGGTCAGGAAAAAGCTCCCCGAGCTCCCGGAGGCACGACGGGATAGATTTATTAAAAAGTACAGTTTACCACGGTATGACGCCGATTTGTTAACAAGTTCCAAAGGCATGGCTGACTACTTCGAAGAGGGGACAAAGGCTGATAATCAAATACTTCCTAAAGAATTCAGTAACTGGCTTCTGGGCGAGGTCAGCCGTATCCTGAACGCCAAATATATAGAAATGGATGAGTTCCGAAAAAAGGTCAGCCCGACGGCACTCACGGGGTTGATTCAAAGCTCGCATGGTAACATCAATATCGCCACGGCCAAAACCGTACTCGAAGAAATGTTCAACAGCGGCAAGACCGCCGAAGATATTATCAAAGAGCGTGGTCTTAGTCAGATAAGCGATACCTCGGAGCTTGAGAAAATAGTCGCCGGGGTGATAAACTCTAATGAGCAGCCCGTCGCCGAATACCGCGCCGGGAAAGAAAAGGCTTTCAAGTTCCTAGTGGGCCAGGTTATGAGGGCAACTAAAGGACAGGCAAATCCGCAACTGGTAAACGAGGTGCTGAAAAAGAAGCTGTCCGAAGCCTGAAATCCGGCACCCGGAGAAGATAATAAATGGACACATATTTATATATCGCGCAAATCGTCGTCGCCGTAGCCCTGATTATCATCGCCCTGCTCCAGGTGAAAGGCGGCGGTCTGGGGGGCATATTCGGCCAGGCGGATACGGTATACCGCACCAAGCGCGGCGTGGAAAAAACGCTTTTCCAACTTACTATCGCGCTGGTGCTTATCTTCATCGTCCTTTCCATAGTATCGCTCAGAATAAGCTCCTGATTCGCGGTAGCCAACATGAGTGCTATCATAACCTTGACCACCGATTTCGGTCTGGCGGATGCTTACGTCGCCGCCATGAAAGGGGCGGTGCTGGGCATCAATCCCCGGGCGCAGCTGGTTGACATCTGCCATACCGTGCCTCCCCAGGACATTGCCCGGGCGGCTTTCGTGCTGGGCGCGTCCTGCCCCTATTTCCCGCCCGCTACCATCCACCTTGTCGTCGTCGATCCCGGCGTCGGTACCGGAAGGAAAGCCGTCGTTATCAGAACGCCGGAAGCCGACTTCGTAGCGCCGGATAACGGTGTTCTCAGCCAAGTGCTCCAGCCGTACCTTGCCGGACGGGCCGGGGCGAAGCGGCGGGATTTGAAAGCGGCACCCGGTCTTGAAGCCGTCGCCATCACCGAGCCGCGCTTCTGGCGGTCGCCGGTCAGCGCTACATTTCACGGTCGCGATATCTTCGCCCCGGTCGCCGCCCATCTTTCCCTGGGGGTACCGCCGTCCGAGTTCGGCGAGCCAATCGAATCCCTGACGGTCTTGCCCCTGCCTGTTCCTTCCCGGTCGCCGGACGGTACGCTGATGGGCAGTGTCCGGCACATCGATAATTTCGGCAACCTGATTACCAACATCAGGCGCCGGGACCTGCCCTCGAATCTAAAAAACCTCATTATACAGGTCGGCGATAAAGCCATTCATGGGTTGAGTCGAACCTACGGCGAGAGCAGCGGGCTTTTAGCCCTGATTGGCAGCAGCGACTACCTGGAGATATCACTGAAAAACGGCAGCGCCGCTGATTTTATTAATGCCCGCGTCGACGATGATGTAAAAATCATCGAAAAAAGTCACCAATAACTGCATTTTGACACTTAAAAGCTATTGACAAATACGTTCTGGTTTGTTACTCTGCTAGGCGAAAGCAGTATTGGAGGTGCGACGATGGCTCAGGCATATTGCATGAAATGCAGGAGGAAAGTCGAGATAAAGAATGCCAGGTCGGTTACCCTGAAGAACGGGCGACCGGCAACTCAAGGTCAATGCCCCTCCTGCGGCACCAAGGTGTTCCGCATCGGCAAGGGCTAGTTCCTCCTCATCTTGCTTCTCAGTAATTTTCATTACCGGTACAGATACCGCCGATACGGAACTGCTGAAACCGGCTTTAACCGGGTTCGGCAGGTATTGAGGCAGGGCTGAGGGGAGGTATGATATTTTTACCTGAATCCGCTTAGCCGCAATAGTGGGTTTTGCGTAAAATATGATGAATAAGGCACTGCGCAGGCAGTGCCTTGTGTTATCGTTTGCTTTTCCAGACCGTGCCCGCCGGAGTATCTTCAAGCACTATACCCAGCTCAAGCAGCTTATTCCTTATTTCGTCGGCAAGCTGCCAGTTTTTCTCCCTGCGGGCGGCAGCCCTCTCCTCGATGAGTTTGGTAATCCGTTCCTGCAACTCCGCATCCAGCGGCGTCTCCGGCGCCTTGAAAGTGAGTCCCAGCACCCCGCCAAGCTCCCGGATCTTTTCCCGGGCTTTCACCGTACTCGTTCCCGCCTCCGCAGCACGGTTTATTTCCCTCGCCAGGTCAAAGAGGGCCGCCAGCGCCTGGGGAGTATTGAAATCATCATCCATAGCATCAACGAACCTGTCGTAATAAGGCTTTACGTCGAAGGCTTTTCCTTTATTGACATCGGTTTCTTCCGAAGCGGCACGCATCAGCCGGTCCGCCCCGGCCTGAGCCGCTTCGATGGCTTCTTCGGTATATGTCAGCGGACTGCGGTAATACGAGCTCAGGATAAAGACCCGCAAGCCATCGGCGGTGTATTTCTTTAAGGCGTCGCGTATCGTTATCAGGTTGCCGAGGCTCTTGCTCATCTTTGCGGCGTCCATCTGGAGGAGTCCGTTGTGCATCCAGTACTTAACGAAGGGCTTTTTTCCGGTAAAGCTCTCCGACTGCGCGATTTCGTTCTCGTGGTGGGGAAAGACAACGTCCTGTCCCCCGCCGTGGATATCTATCTGCTCGCCGAGATACTTCATCGACATGGCGCTGCACTCGATGTGCCATCCGGGCCTGCCTCTACCCCAGGGACTGTCCCAGGACGGTTCGCCCGGCTTGGCTTCCTTCCAGAGGGCGAAGTCCATGGGGTCCTCTTTATCTTTGCCCGCCTCGGCGCACTCTCTGGCCATCATCTGCTCCGGGCTGCGCCGGGACAGCTTGCCGTAGTCGGGCACCTTCCCGACCCTGAAAAAAACGTTGCCCCCCGCCGCATAGGCGAAGCCTCTATCGACGAGTCCCTGCGTCATGGCGATGATTTCCGGGATGGTCCCGGTGGCTCTGGGGGCATGGTGGGGCCGGAGAACGTTCAGGGCGTCCATATCCTCGAAGTACCTTGCCGTATATTTATCGGTGAGTTCCTTGACCGTGGTGCCGAGTCGGCCGGCGCGGATGATAATATTGTCTTCAACGTCGGTGACATTCTCGACGTGCTTGACCTTATAGCCGCGGAATTCTAAATAGCGCCGGACAACGTCGAAGATAATATAGCTCATAGCGTGGCCGATGTGAGAATCGGCGTAAGGGTTGATGCCGCAGACGTACATCGTGACCACATCGCCGCGGGGCTCGAATTCCTCTTTCTTGCCGGAGAGCGTGTCAGTTATCTTCATCTTGACTGCCCGCAATCATGGCTACGGCGCAGGCGGCAATGCCCTCTCCCCTCCCAATAGCCCCCAGGCCGTTGCCGGTGCCGGCTTTGACGCTGACCCGGTCCATGTCAATACCAAGCACGTGGCTCAGGTTATGACGCATATCGTCGATGTACTCGCGGAGCCGGGGCTTATCCGCCACCACCGTGGCGTCGATGTTGACCACCCGGTAGCCTTTTTCTTCCAGCTTCTCGACCACCTTATCGAGCAGGAACAGGCTGGAGACTTCCCTGAATTCCGCCTCGCCGGGCGGGAAGTGCTGCCCGATGTCCCCCAGCGCCGCCGCCCCGAGCAGGGCGTCCATGACAGCATGGGTGAGGACGTCGGCGTCGCTCCAGCCCTCCAGCCCTTTATGGAAAGGTATCTCCGTGCCGCCCAGCACCAGCTTCTTGCCCGGCACCAGGGGGTGCACGTCGTAGCCAATGCCGATACGCAGGTTATCTTTCATATTCCTTTAATAATGCTTCCGCCACCGCGAGGTCGTCGGGAGTGGTTATCTTTATATTATCATACGAGCCCATGTACAGTTTAACCCTGTAGCCGGCTTTCTCCACCAGCGAGGCGTCGTCGGTGACGTCTCCAAACGTATGCCGGTAGGTGTTCTGGATGACATCGAGGCGGAACACCTGGGGAGTCTGGACAGCCCTTAAATATTGACGAGGGAGCGTCTGGCGGACGATGTTGTTATCTCCGGCGACCTTGATGGTGTCCGTCACCGGCACGGCGGCTACGGCGGCTCCGGTCTCTTCCGCCGCGGCTATCCCTCTCTCGATGAGGTCGACGGTCACGAGCGGGCGGGCGCCGTCGTGGATGACCACCCAGTCGCCGACTTTCAGCCTCTTAAGCCCCTCCGCCACCGAGTCCTGCCGCAGCCTGCCCCCCAGGCAGATATCCCTGACTTTAGACCACCCTTCCGCCGCCACCAGCCGGCGGCACCGCTCGATGTTCTTCGAGCTCATGACGACGATTATCTGGTCGATTTTTTTACATGCCTGAAAGGTATCGATGACCCTGGCGATGACCGGGCGACCTTTTATGGGGGCGAACATCTTATCGATGCCGTCCATGCGCTGGCTGTCCCCCGCCGCCACGATTATCCCGGCGTTGTTGGTGACTTTTTTCTTCATAATATAACTATAAAGAGGTTCTTTTAATATTCGATTACAAATGAGTTTATCACAATGGACATAAATAATAAAAAGGTTTACAATACCTCATACCTTTTACTGAGAAATTATAATGGGCATTAAACAAAGAATAGTTTCGCCATTCAAATGGCTGTTTGCCAAGCGGAAACGTTGGATTCCCGCCGTTATAATTCTATCTTTGATAGCTTTGCCTTTTGTCGTTCTAGGCTCACATGGATTATATAGATACATTGATTACACTCTTGATGATATCCGTTACAGCAAAGGCGAGGAGGCTAGAATAGAACAACTACAGATTGACCTTGAAAATAGCCAAAAAAAGTGGCAATCAAGCAACATTACTAGCTATAAATTTAAACTTGACTTGTTGTTTGGTGGCGAAACATTTTGGGAGGAGGGTTCACATGGTCGTTCGGAAGGCCCACAAGAAGAACGAACGATGATGATAATAGTGAATGATATCGATAATATAAACGTTATCGACAGTGTTACATCAAATAATACGGGGATTGGTTCAAGTAAACCCAATGTAAAATATTTCCCGTATTATGGCAAGTCTGCTTATTCAATACCAGAATTATTCAACATTATTCAAGATTGTTTAGATAACCCATACTTTGCAATTAAAGTAAAGGGACCTGAAGGTTTTATACCCAGTTTGGTCTCGGCGGTATTCAATGAACAATATGGATTCCCTGAGTTTATTACTATTTATGTTCAACTGGGGAATTATGAGGACTACCATAGAATATATTTTGTTACTTACGAGATATCAGAGTTTAAAGTCATTGAATGATATCAGGCAGATTGGTTTAAATCAGTCTTCGACCCCCACCAGCCCCCTATATTCACCGACCCCCTGAAGGAGCTTTCTCCGCAACGAATATGCAGTACTTCCCGATACCTTTAGTGGCATATCTGTATTGCCTGAAAGCCAGCCGGGCGTGGTTTATCGATAATTTCGTCTTCAGCCCGAGCAGCCGGAGCAGCAAGACCAGGGGATAGGCTATCCATGCCAGGCAGTAAATGCGTAACGATGACGGTGCCACCTTTTCACTGACATCATCGCATACCACATTCTGAAAACCGGCTTTCCTCAGGTATTCCGGGAACTCCGCTACAGTCGGAATATCAGTTACCGCCCAGCCTTTGAGGTCTTTGTTGAGCTCAGCGCTTGCCACGGTCTTGAAGGCATCGGCGATGATGATGCGTCCTCCCGGTTTTAATATCCGACTCACCTCCGTCAGGAACGCCTGCTTGTCTCCGGCGTGGCAGGAGGACTCCACCGCCCAGACGATATCGAATACGTTTTCGTCAAAAGATGTCCGGCAGAAGTCCATTTCGTGAAAGCTGACCAGACCGTCCAGTTTTTTCTTTTCAGCTTCCCCCCGGGCGATATTCACAAAATTACGGTTGATATCAATGCCGACAACCCGGCACCCGATATTTTGAGCCAGCCATAACGAACTGCCGCCCACGCCGCAGCCGGCATCGAGGACTCTATCCTGCGGAGTTATCTTCGCCTTATCCGCCAAGACTTCCATCATCCTGACCAGAGCATCAGTATGCCCCTGTCCGTTGTCGTGGAATCCGTAATGAAGGCAGAGGTGCTTATGGCTGCGCCAAAATATTTTGTAGTAGAGATAGCACTCGTCGTAATACCTGGTGATGCTGTCCGTCTCGCTACTCATCAGACCACCGTTTCCCTCCCCCCTCGGTTGTTATCTATTCCCACCTTTATCCTTCCCGTTAGGGTAGGACAGCCGCCCTCGCATCATTGGCGGCTTAGCCCGCAGTTTTTCTCCCCACCAGCCCCTTATTCACCGCTTCTCTTAAAGTACTCGCTATGATTATCTCCATGTCCTTCGGGGGATTCAGCTTGGCGCCCGTTTTAGGTACAATGCAGTGTTTAAAGCCAAGCCGAGCGGCTTCGCTTAGTCTCCGGTCCATCTGGTTGACGGCGCGCAACTCTCCGCTCAGTCCCACCTCCCCGATAGCCGCCGTCTGCGGGGCCACCTCGGCGTCGCGGTAGCTGGAGGCAATCGCCAACGCCATGCCCAGGTCGGCGGCCGGCTCGCCCACCCGCAGTCCACCCGTCACGTTCACCAGGATATCCTGGTTGCCCAGCTTCAAGCCCACCCGCTTGGTCAGCACCGCTGCTATCATCAGCAATCGATTAAAGTCCACGCCGTTAGCGGTGCGCCGCGGCTGCCCGAAGTTGTTGAGCGTCGTCAACGCCTGTATCTCGACCAGTAACGGACGGCTCCCCTCGATGACCGGCACCACCGCTGAGCCTATCGTTTCCGTGCCTCTTTGAGAGAGGAACGCTAGCGACGGATTTGCCACCTCGACCATTCCCTGCTCTTTCATCTCGAAGACGCCCACCTCGTTGGTGGAGCCGAAGCGGTTCTTGACGCAGCGTAAAAGTCTATAGGCGCTGAAAGGCTCGCCTTCCAGGTAAAGGACGACATCGACGATGTGTTCCAGGACACGCGGTCCGGCGATGGCGCCTTCTTTGGTGACATGCCCGGAGATGAAGACCGGCACGCCGCTGGTCTTGGCGAACTGCATCAGCCTCATGGTGCACTCGCGCACCTGTCCCACGCTGCCCGCCGCCGACTCCATTCCCGGTGCGTAAACGGTCTGGATGGAATCGACCACCGCCAGTCCCGGCCTGACCTGTTCTATCTGCTCCATCACCCGCTCGAGGTCGGTCTCCGCCATGATGAAAAGCCCTTCCCCGTTAAGTCCCAGCCTCCCCGCCCGGAGCTTTATCTGCTGCGCCGTCTCCTCTCCGGTGACGTAGACCACGCGGTTTTGCCTGTTAGCGATGGATGCCGCTGCCTGCAACAGAAGGGTGGACTTGCCGATGCCGGGGTCGCCGCTGACCAGAGCCAGCGACCCCGCCACGAGGCCGCCCCCCAGCACCCGGTTGAACTCGCCGATGGGCAAAGGGGTGCGGTCGTTGGACTCCACGGACACCTGCGAAAGCTCCTGGGGAGGTAAAAAGGGGCCCGAAGGACGTGAAGGCGCGACCTCAGCCCGGACCGTCATCTCCACGAAGCTGTTCCACTGCTGGCAGTCCGGGCACCTGCCCAGCCACTTGGGGCTTTCCCTGCCGCACTCCTGGCAGACAAAGACGACTTTATCCGATTTACTCACAGAATGACTTTACAGGATTTATAAAAAGAAGGCAAGAGGCTATTGTTCACAAGTGATATTAGTTATATAATATTCCAAATATAACAAGAGGTTTAATTTTATGGCAAAGAAACCAAAAGTTTGGAAAACTACATGTAAACGCTACGTTGCTTTTATGGACATTATGGGCTTTAGAGATAAAGTATTTAGGGAAAGTCACGATGATATAAAGAAGATGTTTACCAATTTACGTCCAGCGTTCAAATCATTAGAAAAAGAAACTAAGCGACTAATGTATGAAAAAAAGAGCGAAATAATAAATAAAAATATTCACCCAACACTTTTTCCTGTAAAATTTTCTGACTCTATTATACTTTTTTCTAGCGATGACACTTCTTTTTCTGCAAGTTATACTCTTTTGAATACATTACTTATTATGTATCAAGCAATAAGAGATGGCATTCCAATTAAAGGTGCCTTGGCCTTCGGAGAAGTCACTGCAGAAATAAATGAGTCTTTGTATTTTGGTAAACCTATTATAGATGCATATGAATTACAAAATGAACTTAAATTATATGGAGTTATTTTACATCATACATTTGAAAAACGTCTTAAAGAAATGGGTAAAGAATTTATATTGAGTAGTGAGTTGTTAAAAGAATATCCTGTTCCAATGAAATCTGGAATAATTAATCACCGCTTAATTGATTGGACAATCGTAACTGAAAAATCAATTACCCATACAAAGCTAGTTGCAAATTTATATAATTATGTTTCTGGTAAACCTAGAATATATGTTGATAATACTCTTGAATTTGTTCGAGAAGTCTTAAAAAGAAAACGGAAAAAGAAGCCCTTGAAATAACACTCTCACCCCTCCCCCTCGTATCTTATCTATTCCCACCTTTACCCTGAGTTTACTGAAGGGCTGCCGCCCGGTATCATTAGCTGCTTAGCCCGGGGGATGTTAACGGATTAAATAGCGAATGCCACGAGGGCGGGCAGGGTGGGAAGTAAAACTCTGCGTGTAGGGATGGGGGAGGGGTAAAGTGTTATCCCCCCAGGAACTTCCACCCGGAGATATAAATACCCGTAATGATGGCGGTCGTAATCACTCCCGCCACGCAGGGGCCCATGGCGAAGGGCAGAATCATGCACTTTTTGTTGACGGAGAAGGCGCACTTCTGTGCTACCTTGGCGGTGGTCGGCACGCAGGAAACGGCGGCAATCCCCAGCAAAGGATTGAACGGCTCTTTGCTTATCCTGCGGAAAATCAAGCCCCCGGCGATTCCCCCCAGGCCGGAAAGCGTCAGGGCAATCACGCCCAGCACCAGCAGCAGCAGTACCTTGGAGTTCAGGATGATGTCAACACCGAGCAGTGCCCCCAGCGTAAAGCCCAGGAACAGCGTCGAGCCGTACAGCAGCGGACCGGAGAGGAACTCGACGAACCGGGTGATGCCCGCCTCCTTGATAGCCAGCCCCAGGAAGAAGGAGGCGAACAGCGGCGCCGCCACCGGAAAGAGGAAAACCAGCAGGGTAAAGGTGGCGATGCAGAAAGCGAACTTGGAACCCGCCGGTACCTTGGGTATGGTGCGGAAGTCCATCTCCGTGGCGCGCATCCGCTTGGGGATGATTTTCACCAGGAACGGGAACCCCGCGTAGCAGATGCCCAGGTAAACGTAAGCTACCACGGTAATCGGCACGAAGAGGTCTTTAGCCATCATCAGCGACCCGTAAAGCACCATGGGACCGTCCGCACCGCCCACCAGGGCGATAGCCGCCGCCTCGTTGGGGAGCAGTCCCATGCCCATGGCGATGGGCAGCGTCACTATCGTGCCGAACTCGGCGAATATCGCCAGGAAAAGGCTCATGCCCGGCCTCGCCAGCAGGATATCGATATCCGTTATCGCCCCGATGCCCATGAATACCAGACAGGCGATAAGTCCGTTGCTGAACATGAAGGTGTAGATGGGCTGGAGGAAGTCCACCTGCAGGAAATACATCAATTCCTCGAGGTTGCCCGCCAGCGGATTGGCAAAGAGCGTGCCCACCGGCCCGGCATCGGTCATTATCAGCCCCCCCACCTGGCTGGCTTCCAGCACCATCAGGCCGCCGTTGACGGCTATCATCCCGATGCCCAGCGGCAGCATAATCAGGGCTTCCAGGACTTTCTTATAGGAAAGGTAGATGAACAGGATGCCGAGGGCTACCAGCAGCAGCCTGCCCAGGGCGATGGACGGCTCCGTCTGGAAGAAGGTATAAATTCCCTGGAAAAATTCCAGAAAGTCCATGCTCTAACTCTCCGGCTTGGCGGCTTCCGCCGTATCTCCGCCTTTCCTGTGGACGAAGAAGGCGATGATTTTAACGATGAAAGCCACGCATACGGCGATAACGGCGGCTATTCCGTAGGCAATCAGGGCGAATACAACGGGATGAAATTCCATAATACTCTATTATGTCATTACGAGTGAAACGAAGCAATCCCTTTCGGATATCAATACTCGATGATAGCGACGACGTCGCCGGGCTTGACCACCTGGTCGACGGATACATTAATCTCGGTTACGGTACCCCCCACCGGCGCGACAATCGGGTTTTCCATTTTCATGGACTCCAGCACGCAGAGCACATCGCCCTCGCTGACGGCCTGACCGGCTTTCGCCTCCACGCTGATAATCTTACCGGTGATGGGTACTTCAACTTTCTCCAGTGCCAATTCTCCGGCTCCTTTCCGTTGGCTCCCTATAATATTTTAGGGCGGTGGCATCCTCTTCCGGAACTACCACCGCCCCATTATACTGGAATCGGGGAGACAAGTCACGCTTATGGTAAAGAGTAATTATGTAGCCGCGCCGACAGCCAGGTTAGGTATGGGGTAACTGTCTTGCGAGCTGATAACGATTTCCTCGCCTTTGACGTCGACGACCACATATGATACGTAGGAGTTCTCCGTAACGCGGAACTCCGAGGTCTCTTTCGGCTTGCTCTTGGCTTCCTTGATGCGTTCCTTGATTATCCTTTCTACCTCGAATTTCACGCTCTTGGTGGAAAACACGTCTATTCCGTCCGCAGTTTTCTCGGCGGCAAGGATATCCGGCAATTCGCTGATTTCCTTGAGCGCTTCTTTGATAACGTCCGCCCTCTTGAGACTGGCTTTGACCGCAAATACCCTGTCGAACGTCTTGAATTCTTCACGCAGCACCAGTTCGGAAAGCCTGTCTTCCAGCATGTTCTGTATGGTGCGACGTAACGGCCTGGCGCCGTAGACCTCGTCATAGCCCTTCTCACCGAGCAGGTCCTTGGCGGCATCGGCCACGGACAGCTTGATTTCCTTATCAGCCAGCTGTCTGTCTACCGTCATCAGCATCAGGTCGACTATCGACCGTATCTGTGCTTTATCCAGCGAGTGGAACACCACCACGCCGTCGACGCGGTTGAGGAATTCGGGGCGGAAGGACTTCTTCAGTTCGTTGAGCAGGTTTTCCTTCATCCTTTCGTAGGACCGCTCCCGATTCTTGGCTTCGTCGGCGCGCTGGGCAAAGCCGAGGACGGTACCTTTCCGGATGGTTTCCGCGCCGATGTTGCTGGTCATGATAATGATGCTGTTGCGGAAGTCAACCCGCCGTCCCTTGGCGTCGGTCAGGTGCCCGTCGTCGAATATCTGCAGGAGCAGGTTAAAGACATCCGGGTGGGCTTTTTCAATCTCGTCGAGGAGAATACAGCTGTAAGACTTACGCCTGACGGCTTCGGTCAACTGCCCGCCTTCGTCATAGCCGACGTATCCCGGAGGGGCGCCCACCAGGCGTGAAACGGCGAACTTCTCCATGAATTCGGACATATCGATGCGTATCAGCGTATCCTCGCTGCCGAACATGAACTCAGCCAGCGCTCTGGCGAGTTCAGTCTTGCCGACACCCGTCGGCCCGAGGAAAATGAAATTACCAATCGGACGCCGCGGGTCTTTGAGTCCCGCCCTCGCCCGTCTTATTGCCTTGGCTATGGTGACGATGGCTTCATCCTGTCCGATAATGCGCTGATGCAGGACGTCTTCCATATTGAGCAGGCGACTCGTCTCGTCGTCGGCAAGCTGTACCACCGGCACACCGGTCCACATACTCACCACCTCGGCGATGTCTTCCTTTTTCACCACAATATCTTCCTGTTCCTGCTCGCTCCGCCACTCGTCTTCCAGCTGCTTGATTTTCTCGTCTATCTGCAGCTCACGCTCGCGCAGCTCCGCCGCGTAGTCGTACTGCTGTGTCGCCAGGGCGGCGTCCTTGTCCTTGCGGATATTATCGCCCTGTTCCTTGGCCTGTTTGAGCGTTATCGGCATGGTGCGGTGCCGTATTCTCACCCTCGAAGCCGCCTCGTCAACCAGATCGATAGCTTTATCCGGCAGGAAGCGGTCGGGTATATACCTCGACGCCAGGTTGGCGGCGGTAATCAGAGCTTCATCGCTGATGGTCAGCCGGTGGTGCTGCTCGTAGCGTTCCTTGATGCCGCGCAGGATTTCCATCGTTTCGTCAACCGACGGTTCCTCGACGAGTACCGGCTGGAAGCGGCGCTCCAGCGCCGCGTCCCTTTCCACGTATTTGCGGAAGTCATCGAGTGTGGTGGCGCCGATACACTGTAGTTCGCCGCGTCCCAACGAAGGTTTCAAAATGTTGGCGGCATCGACGGCTCCCTCGGCGGCGCCGGCACCCACCATGGTATGGAACTCATCGATGAATATCACGCAGTTGCCGGCGGTCTTTATCTCGTCGATTATCTTCTTTAGCCGCTCTTCGAACTCACCGCGGTATTTCGTACCAGCCACCATCGACCCCATGTCCAGCGCTATCAGGCGCCGGTCTTCCAGGGTCTCGGGGACGTCACCGGCAACGATGCGATGGGCTAGTCCTTCGACGATGGCTGTCTTGCCCACGCCCGGTTCGCCGATGAGAGCGGGATTGTTCTTGGTGCGGCGACTCAGTATTTGGATGAGCCGCTCGATTTCCTTATGCCGCCCGATTACGGGGTCGAGTTTCCCGGCGCGTGCGGCCGCCGTAAGGTCGATACCCAACTGGTCGAGAGCCGGGGTCCGGCTGGTGCTGCGGGGCATTCTGGCTTTGGGGGAACCCTGCGTGAGGATATGGGCGGTCTCGGCGCGCGCCCTTTCCAGGGTGATGCCGAAGCTGTCCAGCACGCTGGAAGCCACGCCTTCACCCTCACGAAGCAAGCCCAGCAGCAGGTGCTCGGTGCCGATGTAGTTGTGCCCCATCTGCCGCGCTTCGTCAATGGCGAGTTCGATTACCTTCTTGGCTCGGGGAGTCAGGCCGGTCTCGCCACTGCCGGGTTTTTCGCCCCGCCCGATGATAAATTCTACGGCGGAACGTACTTTACCCAGGCCGATGCCCAGATTGGTCAGCACCCGGGCCGCCACACCTTCTTCCTCGCGTACCAGTCCCAGTAAAATATGCTCGGTGCCGATATAGCTGTGATTAAGAGCGCGTGCTTCTTCCTGTGCTATCGTCAGCACACGTCGGGCTCTCTCTGAAAACTTTTCAAACCTGCTGGCCATATTATCTTCCTCTAGTTATTCAACCGGATTAAGGCCTTCTATTTTCATCTTATTATAATGCAGGTGGTAAAGCAAGAGATTGCAGACACATCTTATTCACAATTAACACTAAAAGCCCGGTGATAATTAAGCCTCCTGGCAGTGGCATATTTTCCACAAAGGGTCACCCCCTCAGTATCGTCTGCGCTGGGGCGTTTCACTTCCGTGTTCGGGATGGGAACGGGTGGTGCCACCCCGCTCTAACCACCAAGAAGCATACTACTC